>VFSW01000080.1_pt1 | contig 113236 bp, 112 predicted proteins | sample 5358111 | NCBI WGS metagenome assembly VFSW01 (sample SAMN11554181, study PRJNA540505) | mine drainage metagenome | isolation source: sediment from site ElyBrook_90M | place: USA: Ely Copper Mine, Vershire, VT | collected 2017 | reverse complement strand
AGGGCGGCCAGATCTCCTGGCAAGTCAAGCGGCCACATGTCCTGACACACTACAACTACTGAAGGCTGCCAGCCGCTAGAAGCCTTCCCGGCACTCCAAGTCTTTACCGATGGCGCTGAACATCCGCGAGCGCGACAAGGCCTCAAGCTCTTTCGTCGGTTTCGGTTCGGGTTGCACATCCATCAACCCCCCACCACCCTGCCAGCCGTATTCTACTGAAGTACCCGACAACCGTTGCAGATCATGCTATAACCTGGGTCGACATGGTAGTTTCAATGGCTATGCGCGAGGCGCGCAGCCTGGGCCGCTCCGGGTGCGATTCCGGGCCGGCGTTCGGGATTTTTCTATGACTCATGTGAGATAAACACGATGAAGGATAAGCCTTCTACGTTTGATTGGGAAGGTCCAGTCGAATGCGCGCCTGAAGCCCTACCGAAGCTCAGGACAGATGTCTGTAACGGCACGAAGAAGCATCACACGAGTAGTCCTTGGCGCCGGCACCTTTCCTCTCGTAACAGGACAGCGCAGGGGGCTCTCTTAGCGGGAGTTTTCCTTGTTACAGTAACTCTTGTAGCCCCGATTCAATTGGGTCAGTTGTCGGACCGTAGCTCGGGATTTCTCTCGACCGCAATCTCACCACCAGCGAACGACTCATCAAACAATGAGTCGCAGTCGACGCAAAGTAATGTCCCGCACACACTCGGACCTATGGTTTCTCGCGTACTACCCAACGGGACTCAAGTCCTCCAAAGTCCGAGCCCCGCGCAGAGTGGTGTGCACGTGAAATTTGGAGGCATATTCTCGGGTGGTACGGGGAACGGTTACCTCGGCCAATGCCCTTGCGACAGCGACTATCTTCAGTTCAACATTACGACGCCGCAGGGTGGCGCCGAGGGAAACGACCAGATATGGATTGGCGCATCGACTTGGGATTCTTCCAACACTTATGATCAGATCGGAATCGCCGCTGGCTCTTGGACAATTGGAGGGGGTGGTCAGTCACCCTGCACGGGCACTCAAGAATGGTGTGTGTACCTGTCATTTGGCACCATCGATCAATCTACTTGTCAGATTCCGTTGTCGGCTTACTACGGCGTCGAATTTGGACCACTAAGTCGCGGGACGACGTACTACATGCAAATGGGCTTCGTAAAGATACCGAGTGGTGGCAACAACGGAAACGTCTACTACTACGTCTGGGCGAAGACACCCTACACGTCCTCAAATATTCTCTATTCGGGGTATCACTATACCGATGGGTCATACTTCACTGTCGCTTCAAGTTACACTTACTTCTGCCAAGGCACCTTATGGGGGACTGACGATTTCACGATTTACGAAGAGTGGTACTCCATGAATTCGGTGGAGGCCTGGCCGGCTTTCAACCTCCACACTAGTCTTCGTGCGGACTTCGTGACTAAGATTGACTGGACACAGTATGAACCGCTCGGTGTTCCGGCTGGGTTTACCGGCCTCATGATCGTACCCGGAACGACGAACGATTGGAATTATCTGAATGTCGATAATGAGCCGTTTGCAGTGTGGGTCGGAACCTGGTTCGGAAATGGAGAATTGACTGTTCAAGTATCCAATAGCCAGAAAAATACGATCAAGGTTGGGATTGATCCCCTCGCGGATCCAAATGGCGGCTATACGGTCTACTACTATTACAATTACTGCGGGACTTCGCACACCCTTCCGTGCAGTGACGTCAGTTTTTCGCCTGGAGGGTCGACCGTTCAGCCGGACAGCTTCTTTTATTCTCCAAACGCACAAATGATCGCGACCATACCTGCGGGTTTTCCCATTGGCACTTACACGATGAACCTCTATTCATACGACCAAGGCGATAATTCCTGGCAGATTTGCATGTGGTGGCTAACGGTGACTTAGTCGATTAGTCGGTCCGAGGCTGTAGGATGACCACAGCAGATGAGCGACAAATCCGCTACCTTCGACGCTCCCTCGCTTGGGTCGGGGTGAGCATCCTCGGTTGCGCGTTGCTCGGGAGTGTGTTCTTAGGGTTCTGGTCTAGAAGGATAGTAGCGGGCGGCATGGTTTACACCACAACTCCTCAACCAGTTTTCCTGACGCTTATTGGTGTGTCTCTTGCCCTCATCGTAGGAGGAATCGTTGGCTTGCAAGTCAATCATCGAAGACACGTCCGATTATTCTCTAGTCTGCTAGCCACCCCGCAGAAGTGACACTTCGATCTGACTCCGATTCGACTTCGTCAAGGCGCTCAGTCCAAAGTCTGTTCTTGGTTAATTCCGAGCTTGAGATGCTCTGGAGGTCTTGGCAATCTCGGGTGGGCACACTTGCCAAGGGGCAGCGTGCGTGGGCGCGTAGTGAGCATTTCGTGCTCACCCCAACGGTCAGTTTCTCGTCGGCAAACAGGCTGTATTGCCGCGAACGAAGTGCTGATAATCGACGAAATCGGTGACAGGCTCGAGGTTCGGGGTCACGGCACGAACACTAGGCCAGAGGGGCCCAGAGAGGGATGGTTTGGCTGAACCGAAACTCCACGGAAGCGCGGCGGATCCGCCTCGCAGGTGCCGAAGCCGGCGGGGACTTCCACACCCACCGCGACGAAGCTCGGGACCGCCACGGAGTCGGCTGGACGCGCAGCCCCCCGTCACGACGTGCCAACTCGTCTTGGAGGGCGACCCGATCGACGCATGAGCCGAACAAGTATCCGATGCGCGATGAAGGTTAGCGCAAATAGCAGCACCGTCCAAATCAGATAGTCAAGTAGGATGAGTTCGGCACTGTACGAGAAGCCGCAGCCATTGAATGGATTGGGCTGCGAACACGGTGAAATTGGGCTACTCCAGACGAAGGGGAACCCGGTCGAGTTTCCCTCCGGAGTCCGAGTAAGAAACGCGACCACAGCCAAGATGAGCAGACCCCCGGGGAAGGCAATCGCGAAGTCCCATGCCAGGGCCCGTGTTCGATGGGTCATAATCTGAGGATGGTCGGCCACTATCGAGTTACCGTTGCAAGCGACTAGAAGAACAAGATCACGGTACTACCAAGCAAGTCGTCGTAGTCCGCGGAACAGTCTTTGTTTGGATACTGACCCTCCCAGGGAGCGTCCTTCGAAGGGCTCATGGTCAGGCCTGAGAATGTAGCTTGGCCCGAAGACGGGTACTGAGAACAACCAGTAACGCCGTAAGCCTCCAGAGTAACGAACGCGTAATACATCACCCCAGCAAGGGCAGGGGTGGTCAGCCACGAATACGCTCCCGAGGTCGTATCCTGTGCTTCGATCTTATATTGGTACACCCCAGTCGCCGATATTGTCATGTAAATCGAATCCCCGGGCGAAACGTATTCGAGAGGAGACCACGATGCGCTCGAGCAACCGCTTCCCCAGACATACCAACTTGCGATAGTCCAGTAGTTACCCCCACCGGCGCAGCTCGTTCCCCACTGGAGTACCGGCTGAATAATGTCATTCTCCCACTCGTTCTCCATGCCAATGAACAGGAAGATGGTCTGACCGATCACTTGTGATGGCGCGCTCGGAACGACCAACGTTCCTGAGAAATCGTTCGTGGACTGGCACCCCCACCACTGACAATTCTCGTACTTCGCATCTTCGACCCATCCGTTGGTAGTCGGTGACCTCTGGTTTCCTGGACCGTAGTCGGTTGACGAGGATGCGTTTGCAGTCGCACATCCTTCGGGGGTAGCTAGGTGCGGCGGGCAGTTCAGACTGACTTCGGTGACCACGGGGGACGGGGCAGACGGCAGGGGTACGCCACCGACGGTGGATGCCTGCTTGCTAGCCGGACTGGAGATAGTGACGTTTGCCAGGCCTAGACCGCTGAGGATTACGACCAGAAGGAGTGCGCCGGCTACTGGCGCGAAGCGTAGCGGTCGTTGGCGGGCCACTACGTTCCGTCGGTGCCGTGTTCTCTCCCTCTTCACTCCTACCGCCTTCCTGCTCTTGGGCCCGTTCCCGCGCTTCCATCACATAAGTAAGAATCGAGGACACCGCGCGAGGGGCACAATCGCCGCACCACGCGGTCGTGCCCGTCCGCAGTCGCGCATGGTACGACCCGGACCACGCGTTCGTTGCGTGCGCTCGTCATAGAGCTCGCATCAAGGAGACATTGCTTCCTAATACTTCAACCCTGGCGGGCCGCGATCTGCCGTTCTCCACTGTGCGCCGGACACCGCCTAATGTTCACGGAGTTTCCCCAACTCGAGCGGCTTAAGGACGATTGCTTGCTCACACGGGCAGACCTCTTTCCCCAAGGTCAGGACTTGCGACACACCCCCGGGGGTTTCTTCTCGTCAGAGCCTGTGCCTTCGTCGCGGGCGCCAGACGCTGACGCCCTCTTGTCTCGATCGGGGACTCGTGTTGCCTCGAGGAAACCTTGACACTCTTCCGAGATTGCCAAGAACGTTCACTCGTGCGGCTAAACGGTCCCGGCGGTGACGTACAAAATAACCGCGAATCTCTATATGGACAGGAGGCGATGAAGCCCCCGATGACTCGTCGTCACCAAAGGTCTGGGTTTCGCGCGGCTCACAAAGCAGAGACAATCTCGTTGGCGACTGGTGTTCTCGTTGTCGTCGCTCTGCTGGGATCGCCTGTGGGCGGAGCTCTGGCTACTTCGTCAGCTGGGACATCCCTGACCTGTTCACCCGAGCAGCTCGCGAGAGACGCATGGGCCTCCGTGTCCGGCGTTAATACGAGCGAGGCAGCGGCGATGGCTTGGACATCGACGGCCCTGACTAACGCGCTGGGCGAACCCCCGTCCTCCTCGAACTTGTCGTTCAACAGCGTCTATTTCGATTGGAATCTTAGTTCGAGCCAATGCTCCGCCACGGTGGAGAGCGTGAACGTTGCGTATAACGGAGTCATCTCGGGTAAGGCGGCTTCCGTCGTAGCTGTAGAAGATGCGGCGCTTCAGTCGGTACTGGCAGTCGACGTAACCATTGAGAACAATACTACGATCAGTCATTCCTCTGAGGGCGACTGGTCTGGCTACGGCTTTTCGCTGGCAACGGTCTACCCCAACTTGGCGATTTATTCCCAGTGGTACGTGCCCTATGTAAACTACCCTTCGTGGGGGTGCCCATTCGATGGCTTGAATTTCGCGTGCTACATTAGCCCCTGGGCGGGGTTGACCGCGGAATCGAACGGCGGCAACGGAATCGCTCAAGCTGGTACGGACTCATACGTTCACTGCATACTGCCATTTGGTATCGGCTGTGGTCATTCCTTCGACGAATGGTATGAGTTCTTCCCGTCTGCTGAGGAAATATGCCTTGGCCAGAGCGTTTCCCCTGGGGATTCTATGGAGTCCTTCGTCGCGTATGATAGCGGAAAGTACTACGTGTTGGTCGAGGACACCAACAACGGCCACTCATGCGGTTCGAATCAACCAATGGCAATGGGCCAACCATCGTACGCCGAAGCCATAATCGAAAACCCTGGTAACCCCTTGGGCGGGTTTCTTCCTGCCCCGTACTTCGGCCAAGTCAATGTTTTCGACACCTTCGTCGGGAACGTGGCCAATCTCAACAATGTACCACACTTCAATTACGGGCCCGGTGACCACGTCTCGCTTCCGGGCCCAATAAACTACCCGGGCGGTTACTCAGGGTCAGGGTTCAACGTCTACCAGGATTAGCCTGGCGGGTTCCAAGAACCTTCGAGCGACCCATGACTGTACTCAATCCAACGACTCGAAGTAATACGCGGCGTAAGCCGGCCGGGATATCGAGCCTCCCATTCATTGTGGCGGGGGATGCCCTCATACTGGTGGCGTTGGCCGTCGCAACTGTGGGACAGGCGGGGATTCAACAATGCGGAATCTCATCGGTAGGCGGCTCGGTCAATCCCGGGACGACCATCTGCCCCGACTCACTAGTCGTGCTTGCATTCGCGGTAGGGGCCCTCCTTGCCGGCTCCCTCCTTGTGGCTCTTGGCCTGCCGGCCAGAGGGGACAGTCGACGGGCAAACAGCGCGGGACCACGTCTCGTGTCCAGCATGGTTCGAACCGATACGGCCTCGCGATTCTTGACTATCGGGGGGATTGGCTTGGCGATCTTGGGTCTCACTACTCAGTTCGTTGCACCGTACTTCTCCTGCTTTCAGATCAGGGGCGGCGTCTGCGGGGCAAGCATCCCTTCCGGATGGCTCCCTGTTCCCCTCGGTGTCCTCGTGCTGGGTTTGATTGTCCTAGTGATCGGAGTGATCGTTGGGGGATTGGATGCTAGGCGTAACAAGAGTCAGACCCCAACGAGTCGTGGAACGTAGCGCCTTTTCCGACGTGCCCGCGGAAACCCATGCCACCCCCGCTGTGGATTCCATGAGGCGATGAAACGATTCGTTGAGTGGAACCGCATGACCTAGCGTCCAGGGACGACTCGTTGTCGGGAATCTCGCCTAAACACTGTCTTGTGCAACCTCCCGGCCACGCCGACTTCGCGTTCCCCGGTTGCTGCTCCATGACACGTCGTGTCGTCTCCATTAAGCGTGAGACCTCTCCAGCGGGAGCTCCAGACCGGCGCCCTTCGCCTCACTGTGGAATCGCGATCAGGCCTAATCACGGCATCCCCTCCGTTGGAGAGTTCTCCGAATCACCTCCCAGCACAATTGCGCCTGCCTCAGGCGAGCACTTTCGACGCACCCCAACGGGTCAATCCACCGTCATGGGCCGAGCCGTGCGAGCACATTGAAGCTCCCGCTTTCTCCACCGGTGTTCAGGCCGCAAGGTCTCCGTCATTGTCTGCGTCGATGAGGCCTCTAAACCGATAGTGACCCCACAGAATGGGAGAGGGCGCTTCACCGAAGTGCACCTCCACCCAAGAGTCGCCCTCGCCATAGGTGACAGGCTTGCTGCCGAGGCCCTCCACGAGGAGGACGATTGCACGTGTTTCATCACGGAGAGAGTCGACTCTTCCTCCCGATGCACTCCGACTCCGCCGACGCCCGAATCGATGGGAGAAGGAACCACCCCCCCTGTTCCTTGCGGGCGACAATTCGGCCCGCGGGGGGAGGAGACGAGTCTGACGCCCGCTCAAGTACTGGCACCAGCTGACGGGTCGGCATGGCAGACGTCCTGCTCTTCCACCACGCCCAGGGCCAGACCCCCGGTTTCCTCGCCTTTGCGGACCTGCTCCGCCGCGCCGGGCACACGGTGCACACTCCGGACCTGTATGACGGGCATGTGTTCGCCTCGATCGACGAAGGTGTCGCGTACGCGAAGAAGGTCGGTTTCGGCACGATTGCCGAGCGGGGGAAAGAGGCGGCCGAAGGCCTTCCGACTCCTTTGGTCTACGCCGGCTTCTCTCTGGGCGTGATGCCTGCGCAGTCGCTCGCCCAGACGCGGCCCGGGGCGAAGGGCGCTCTCCTCTTCTCCGCGGCCTTCCCCGCCGAAGAGTTCGGGGGACCATGGCCGGAGGGCGTCCCGCTGCAGATCCATATGATGGAAGGGGATAAGTGGGTGCAAGAAGGGGACCTCGACGCGGCCCGAAAACTGGTCGGAACCGTGAAGGAAGGCGAGCTCTTCCTCTATCCCGGTGAGCGCCACCTCTTCGCGGACAGCAGCCTCGCTGACTACGATCCGAAAGCGGCGACCGAGCTCACGCGGCGTGTGCTCGACTTCCTCGAGAGGACAGACGCGAAGTAGTGAGTTGCTCGGAACACGGGCCGATCCTTCCTCCTTGAACGGGCGAATAGCAGTAGTCCTCAGCGTACCCCACTCCGCCGCAAGCCCGCGAGCGTGATGCCTAGGCGGGCAATGGCGCACGCTCGAGGATATCACCCCCCAGGAGTGTCTCGGGTCTCAACCCCCAGGACGTAGCAATGCCGCTCACCGCGAGACCGCTCTCCTCCCAAACCTGGCCCGCGTTCGCTCGCCTTGTCGAGAAACACGGTGGAATCTTCGGCGGCTGCTGGTGCATCTCGTTTCATCTCGAGCCAGGGGAGGGGAAGCGCGGGGCAGCCACGTACCGAGCGATGAAGGAGGTGCGAGTGCGAGAAGGCCGGGCCCACGCTGCGCTCGTCTTCGACGGCCCAAACGCGGTCGGGTGGTGCCAATTCTGTCGGTTCCCTAAATTCTGACCCCAAGTCTTCCCGAAATTATGGCACCTCACCTCCTGTTCGGGGGAGTGGCCGCTCGTGACCGCGATGTACTCCCCGACCTCCTCCTGCCCACCTTCGGGAGGAAGCCCTGTGCACGATCGAATGAAGCGTCACGAGATCCTCGTTCTACGCCGAGCGGGCCTGACCCTTCGTGAGGTCGCGCGAAAGACGGAGGTGGGCCTCCGGACGGTCAAGCGCATCGTTCATCAAGGGAGCCTCGACCCTCCCCCTCGACGCCCGGTGGGCCGCCCGCCGATCGCGTTCTCCTTCGAAGACACGGTCCGGGCGATCCTCTCGACCGACGGAGATCTCCCGACGGTGGAGGTCCTCCGCCGTCTACGCGAGAAGGGCTATGCCGGTGGCAAGAACCCCGTCTATCGACTGGCCCGACGACTCCGTCGGATCGTAACACCGCCGATGGTTCGCTTCGAAGGTCTCGTCGGTGAGTTCTGCCAGAACGACTTCGGCCATGTCCGGGTCCGCTACGACAGCGGCACCGAGGAGCTCCTCCACTTCTTTGCGAGCCGCCTCAAGTGGTCCCGCTGGGTCCACGTCGAGCTCGTCCCCAATGAGCAGGTCGAGGCGCTCGTCCGGGCTCTCCTCACCGCCTTCGACTCCTTCGGTGGAGTGCCCCTCGCCTGTGTCTTCGACAACCCGAAGACCGTGGTGATCTCCCGACAGGGCGGCGCCATCCAGTGGAACGACACCTTTGCCCAGGTCGCCCTCGACTATCGGTTCGGACCGGAGTTGTGCACTCCTCGGAGAGGTCAGGAGAAGGGGAGCGTCGAAAACCTCGTCGGTTTCGTGAAGAACGGGTTCTTCAAAGTCCGTCGGTTCCACGACCGCGTCGACCTCGACGCGCAGCTCGCGCAGTGGCACCACGAGGTCAACGAGGTGCGCCCGTGTCGGGCCACGGGCGTGCCGCCCTCGGCCCGCATCGCCGAGGAGCGACGGCGGCTGCGTCCCCTCCCAATCCCCTCGGCGGAGTATGCCCTCCGCTTCCCGGTCCGCGTGGGACCGACGGGGTGGGTGACGTTCCACGGTGTGCGTTACTCGATGCCGGCGGAGACCATCGGGGTCTCCGCCACGCTGTTCCTCTACCGGGACCGTGTTCGGATCATGACCGACCGTCATGACGTGAGCCACCCGCGGCATCCGCACAACGGCGTGAGCACGCTGCCGAAGCATGCGACGTCGGCCCTCGCCGCGGTCTCGGGCCGTCGGGCGGAGCTCTACTACCAGCGCCAGCGTCTCCTCGAGGTCGGTCCCTCGGCGGAGGCGTTCCTGACGGAACTCGTCCACGCAAGGCCCCACACCTGGGCCTCGGACGTGCGTCAGCTCTTCGAACTCCTCCTCGAGCACGGGCCCGAGCGGATGGCAATGGCGTTCCAGCAGGCCCTGGACCGAGGATGGCACGGCGCCGAGCTGGTCGAGCCGCTGTTGACGCGACCGTGGGGGATGCTCGAGGAGGTACGAACATGACGGCGGAGGTGGAGTTGGACGGGATGCTGAGGCGCCTGCACATGCCGACGGTCCGACGACTGTGGAGCGATCTCCAGGTGCGGGCGGAGCAGGAGGGAATGCGCTACGCCGACTACCTGCAGGCCCTCGTGGGCGAGGAGATCGCCCACCGAACCCAGACAAGGATCTCTCGGATGACGCATCGGGCGAGGTTCCCGTTCCTGCGGACGATCGAGGAGTTCGACTTCGCCTACCAGTCCGGGCTGAGGAAGGAGCTCCTCGGCTCCTACCTCGGCCCGGAGTTCGTCCTCGAGGGGCGGAGTCTCCTCCTCTACGGTCCCTCGGGGGTGGGGAAGACCCATGTGGCGATCGCGATCGCCTACAAGGCGATCCAACACGGGTCGGACGCGCGGTTCGTGACGGCGGCGCACCTCATCGACGAGCTCTCCTCGGCGAGTCGAGACGGACGTCTGCGGGAGACGTTAGTACCGTACACCCACCCCGGCGTGCTCGTGGTCGACGAGGTGGGGTATCTGTCGTATGGTCCGGACGCGGCGAACGTGCTGTTCCAAGTGGTGAACGAGCGGCACCTTCATCGGCGACCGATGGTGTTCACCACGAACAAGCCGATCGAGGAGTGGGGGAGAGTGCTACACGACCCGGACCTGGCGGAGGCAATCTTGGACCGGGTGCTGGAGCGCGGGCGAGTGCTGCACTTCAAGGGACCATCATTCCGGACACGGCATCTGCAGTCGAAGGAAGGGGCCAGAATTTCGGGAAAAGGAGGGCCAGAGTTTCAGGAACCCACAAATTCGGCCCCACCACAGAACTCCCCAATATCCGGAGCAAGAAGTCCTACGAGCAGGGACTGGGTAAACTTCCCGATTGGCGCATCACATGTTTCTTTATTGACCGCGAACGCCGCGGGGAAGGCATCGCCTCCCTCGCCCTCCGTGAGGCGATTCGATCCATCGCTCAGCTCGGCGGCGGAACGGTGGAAGCCTACCCCGAGGACTACACGGGCGAAGGGACCTCCTGCTCCTTCCTATGCAGCGGGACGTTGGGCATGTTTGAAAAGTCGGGTTTCCGGAAGACGCGCAAGATCGCGATGCGTCGGTGGGTCGTGGCGCGGAGGATTCGCCCGGCTCGGGCGCAGCGGGAGGCGAACCGAACTTAGCCATTCGCGCCCACCCCTAGGGTGTCCGGCGGCACGGAATCGAGACCACTTGACGACTGGGCGCTGCCGAGTCGTACGAGGAGCGGGCCCGCCCATCGGATGGAGTCTTACCACGGACCAGGGATGACAGCGGCCGCGAATGCGTCCGGAGCTTGGGCGAAAGGGTAGTGACCGACCCCCGGAAGCTCGATGAAGCGCTTCCGAGGCGCCTGGACGAGTTCGAAGTATCGGCGGGCGGTTTCCGTCGGTGCCATGTAATCCGCAGTCCCGTTCACGAATGTCACGGGTACGGGCAGACTCGGGAACCGTTCGTTCAAGTCGACCGATCCGAGAGACTCGTCCACGTTCCGCATCCAGAACTTCACCCCCGGGGCGACCCGGAGGAACAGGTCGCCCCAAGTATACTCCGTGCCCCGACGCAGCGCTTTCCAACTCGCGCCAAGGCCGGTAGTGCCCTCCCACGCTCCCCCAAGTCGATCCGTCCAGCGAGCCCGGACATCCAAGCCTCCGAACGGTGAGCGGTAGGGTGGCGATCCAATCCGCTCAAGGGCACGAATGGCCTTCCTATGGTTCAATAATCGAGCTCGTTCGAGAGTCCATGCATAGGCCTCCCGCTCCCCAAGAACGCTCGTCGGAGCGGTGGAGACCGAAAAGTATCCCTCGAAGGCCCCCGGCGCCGCCTCAAGAACGTGCGGGGCTACCAGGGTCCCGAACGAGTGACCCAACAGGTAGAATCGTTCCACCCCGAAGCTCGACCGGACCCAGTCCACGACCGCCATTGTGTCCTTCGTGATCTGGGAGGCGGTAAGGTCGTGAGGGGAGACCGCACGGCTGTACGAAATGCCCGCGCCTCGCTCATCCCAGTTGACCACGACCCAACGGTTCTCGAGAGGTCCGAACCAGTCGCGAGCCGACCCGATGTACGCACCTCCAGGGCCCCCGTGGAGAATCAGGAGCGCCGGGTTCTTGCGGGAGCGACCTCGGGCTAGTATCCCTTGGGGGATGCCATTGATCACCGGCGTCTCGAGGCGGGAGATGCTTTCCGGGAGCACATGGCCATGCGTATCTACGATTGGTGGCGTCTTCCGGCTCAACAGTCGCATGAAGGACGGGTCCTCTATTCCCAGTCCGGCGATTCGCCGGTCTCTTAAAAGGCGCTCCGGTGGCGACCTGCTTCGCGGAGCGGGGACCAGCACTTGTCGCACACCTCAGAGGCATCCATCGGAGCCGGAACCGACGTTCGGGAGGGGGGGCTTCGTTCCCAAACTGCGTGTTCGTGACTTCTTGGCAAACCATACGCCCCACCCGCGCCCACGCGGTAGGGGGCGGAGCACGAGGTCGGGCCCTGGCGGAGGAAGCATCTCACCCTCCCATTGGATTCTCCACGATACAATGTCAACCCTTTAGGGAACGCTTTTGTGGCAGGAACGGAGTCCCGCCGCACAACTCGCTATGCAGGACGGTTCCCTATTTCGACGCATCATCTTCGGTTCGAACTGTTGCGGACGGACTCCCAAGCGAAACCTCCTCCCGGCAATCCTCCTGGTGGTCGGTGTAGTTCTCGTTTCTTCTGTGGTGTCTTTCGCGGGATTGAACTATTCCGCCAGCGCCCGGCCTGCAGTCACGCCGGCCGTTCAAAATCCCGGCCGTGCGGAAATGAATCAAGCCCGCACCGGCCCGGTTAGCGACGGACCGGCCGGCCTCAGTGTGCCGAACCTGAAGGTTAGACTTGGCGCGACCCTTCCAGCCCAAACTTTGGAATCCGCCAAAGACTGGACGCATCCTCCCGTCCCAGTCGTCTCGACTGCCACTGATCCCACCTTCTACCTGCAGGAAGGCGCCACCCTCAGTTCTCTTGATGACGGGGCCACAAGTTTCACTGCCGCCTACATGAACGTCACCATGCCACAGAGCAGCCCGTATTCGATTGGTTACGAATTCAACGTGCTGAGCAACACTGGTGATTGGTACCAGGTCGTCTTGACTCAGCAGTACTGGCCTCAAGGGCTCTGCTCCTTCAGCTATGTCCATGATTCGTTTGAGGTGTGGAACAATGCAGGCAGTTCTGTCGTGTTCAACTGCGACCTCTTGGACAATCCCTCGCCCGGTGATAATGTCGCGTTGTACGTTTACGTCGCAACGAGCGGGCAAGTCTGTATGGAAGTCTATGACTGGACCAACACGGCAAATTCAAACGCCGATTGCGAAAATCAACCCGATCCAGGCACGAACCCGACCCAGAACTACTTCGTCCTCTTGCCGTATTCCGCGAACTTTAACGGATACTTTACGGGACCAATGACTGAGGTTCCGAACTACTCTTCCTCCACGTGTTCTGCGATACCCGGGATGCCCCTCGTGTCGTACGACTGGGGAGGCGTTACCGCAGGGTCCGGGTTCGATGTGGCTCAATATGTCCCTTGGTCTGACCAGTTTTATTCATCGAACTTCACCCTCTGCTACTTTTCGCCGTATACGCCTCCCATCGTAGTGGCGAATTACGGAATCCTCACCGCTTACTTCGATGCAGCCGGGAATTCGGCCTATGGTCCGCATTGGGTTGCGGGGCAGGAAATGGAACCTCAGTGGGAAGCCAGCGCGCCCATTGTGAGTGGGTGGCGGTTCCAGACCGACGTTTCACCACTATCGTCCCCTACGGTCGGCGCAACGAGCACAGACCTCGACTACGGTGAGGCAACGACCCTCAGCTCGACAACTCCAACCGGAGGTGTCTCTCCATACACGTACGACTGGCAAGTTCCGGGAGGCGGAGCGGGTAACCCGTTCCATTGGATCCCGCCTTATGCTGGAAACTACTCTGCCTTCGCGTACATCCAGGACGAGCTGAACGATATCAATGCCTCGAGTCAGGTTGTTGTTCAGGTTCATCCGGACCCACGAGTCACATCTCTTACCGCGAGCCCTAACGGAAGCGTCGACGTTGGCCAGGTCGTCAAATTCTCGGTGACTGTAGCCGATGGGATTCCTCCTTACAGCTTCAGTTGGGATGGACTCCCCAAGGGTTGTCCGAGCGAGAGCGCTTCAGTAGTAACCTGCACTGCAGTATCCAATGGCACCCTGAGTGTTCGCGTTCTTGTGGTCGATTCCCAGAGTTGGGACAACCTGAGTCGGCCACTGACATTCACAATTTACTCCGACCCGTTGGCGTCAATGCCATCTGCCAACCGAACCTCCGCCGATGTCAATCAATCCGTCGCATTCACTGTCGGTCCATCTGGGGGGTCGGGAAACTACACCTATTCATGGTCGGGGCTTCCGGGAAACTGCGTAGGATTGGCAACGCGCTCTCCAACCTGCACAGTGATGACCGTAGGAGATTTCTCGATAGTCGCGACGGTGATGGATTCGAATGGCGCGCAAAACACCAGCATCCCGTTGAAGTTCTCTGTATTCTCGGATCCCACCGTGTCCACGCCTTCGGCGAGTCCCCGTCTCAGTGAAGTCGGACAACCCGTTACGTTCAGTGCGTTTCCTTCAGGTGGTTCGGGAGTCTACAACTTCGCCTGGTCCGGCCTGCCGGGCAACTGCCAAGGCACTTCCACGGCCGATCCCGCCTGCCTCCCTGAACTTGTCGGAATATTTCCCGTGTCAGTTATCGTGACGGACTCCAGCGGCTTTAGCGTCACGTCCGGGCTGTTGGACTATAATGTCACTATTGGTCCCTCGGTTTCAGGCTTGACAGCCTCGCACGCCCACGCTATCGATGTGGGTCAATCCGTCACCTTCTCAGCAAGTGCGACAGGGGGGACTGGAATCTACTCCTTTGATTGGCGCGGGCTACCCTCGAACTGTTCCAGCCCCGCTGGACCCGTTGTGACCTGCGAGCCAACGACCCCATCAACGTTCAACATATCCGTCTCGGTCACCGACTCGCTTGGGGCCTCCAACATGTCCGGAGTTCTGGCATTCTCTGTTTACAGTGATCCAACAATCGGCAGCAGCATGCCCCTTGCTACTTCGAGCTCCTCCGATGTCGGTCAGAATGTTACGTTTACAGTCCGTGTTAGTGGTGGATTCGGTGAATACACTTACCAATGGTCCGGATTGCCGCCCGGGTGCGACGCGAACAATGCTTCAACCGTCAGTTGCAGACCAACGGCTCCTGGAACGTACTCGGTCCTGGTCAGCGTCGCTGACTCGAATGGCTTTACCGTCACAACCGCATCCCGCTCCTACATCACCTACGCCGATCCATCGATCTCGTCGTTTGTCACGTCGGCTGGGAGCATCCTCGAAGGGTCACAAGCGACTCTCTCAGTCGCAACGGCGAATGGAAAGGCACCACTAACCTACGAGTACTCGGGACTTCCACCGGGGTGCAATTCGGTGAACGCAACAACATTGTCGTGTACTCCATCCTCAACGGGAAAGTTCACTATCGTGGTTGACGTGACAGACGCGAACGGCTTCCGTACTCAAGCGCAGACAACACTTACGGTAAGTCCTTCGTTCATTGGTCTGCCGGCATCTGAAGGTTACGCTGTTGTCGGCGGAAGTATCGCGGCTGCGCTTCTCGTTGCCGCCGTTGTGTCCTTGGTGGTTCTCCGCAGACGAAAGCGCAGAGCTCCACCGACCCCGTTTGAGCCCCAGCCGCCCCCTCCTCCAGGCGCTTCTTGAGGCGACGTCGGAAGACCGCGGCGCACTTGTCTTGCAAGATTTGAACCCATAGAGCGATCGCTTCGCTCAGGGCCATCCGACGGCGATGCTCCAATTTGACCCCTCTTGAGCATAGGCCGCGCCGCTTCAGGAGGGCCCTCACCGAGAAGTCCATCAGGGAAGGGCTAGATTACGGGTTGGACGGCGGTGATTCGCCTGGCGGCGTCGGAGTGGGTGAATAAGGCTGGGGTGCCTCGCGGCGCTTCTTCCGACCGCGCGAGATGAGCAAGGCCACAACGACCAAGACAATGGCAGCCGCGATGCCTGCCCCAATGACCTCGTACCCCTCGGTTGCCGGCAAGCCCAAAACGTTCGAATTGACCGTCACTGTAACGGAGGCCTTCGAGACCACTCCGCGTGCATCGACAATGGTGCAGGTTGCGGTATATGCCCCTGATGAAGCGTATGAGTGGCTAGTTGACGCGCCGCTTCCGTTGGAGCCGTCACCGAATGACCAGGAATAGGAAAGAGGTGCGACGCCACCGTTGCCCGAGCATGAGAATGTGACCGATTGACCCGCGTCGGCCGTTGTGGGAGACGCGCTCGCCGTCGCGGCCAACGCAGAAGTTACCGTTACTGCAATCGGCGCGGATGTTTGGGTCTCTGACCCGGAGTCTGTCACCTCAACTGTCACTAGGAACGTCCCGGCCGCGGTATATGTGTGGCTGACTGTGGCGCCGGATCCTGTCGACTGGTCCCCGAAGAACCAGTCGTACGATGAGTAGCTTCCCGTGCCACCGGTAACGGTAGCTGAGAAAGAGACCGGGAGTGGGGCTAGCCCGGTGGTTGGAGATGTAGCGGTCGCGCCGACTTGAAGCGCGGGCGCCCAGAGAACCTGACTGGGGCTCGGCCATCCAAACGAGTTGCCGATCACGATTGCGTCCGGTCCAAGGCTAGCGTTCTGCTTTTGACCCTGGATTCCGAAAGCTGGAGTGGCCCCGGAAGTGGGGTAACGTGCGGCCAATCCTACCGGAACTTGGGTCCACGCCCCACCGGAAAACACGGAAAATGCTGAGGGGAGCAGTACGGTGGGCATGGGCCAGAATGACTGGGTCGAGGAGGTCGTTGATTCCTCCATCCCAGACCAGAGACTAGTTTCAGTCGCCGTACTCGAATTGAGTTTTACTTCACCAGTGGCCGCAGGTCCCGAACATCCCCCGTTACCCCAATTGAAGGTAGTCCCGGCGATAGTATTGCCATCCACCGTGAAGGTCCATGTGTTCGTTCCAGTGATTACCGACGCGCTGAAGACATGAGGGCCTACGCTGAGTGGTCCGCCAGAGCAGACAGCTTCGATCCCAGTGCCCGGGGCCCAATAGTAAGGGTAGGGACCTGAACCTCCACAGACCCCGAAAGAAAGCGCGCTCTCTTGGACGAAGAAGCCCATGTCGACCACATCGTTCGCCGAGGTACGGGCCTCTACGCCGGCCCAGTCGTAATCGATGTGGCCCGAACCTGGGCAGGGAATGGCCGGACTAATCGCGTCCACTGTTCCGCGAAGTCCGTCGAACCCGGATTGAGCGTTTTGGTCAGTCCACGCGTTTACCCACTCGTCGCCCCCTCCTGAGGCGGCAGGCGGTTCGCCGTTCGTGCCAATCGATGGAGCCGAAACTCCTTGAGGTGGTAGAAGCGGGAGGGTCGTCAGGGCCTGGTTCGAAGTGTCTACATGGACGGTAGGCGCCGTCGAATTCGCCGCTGCTGGGGCGGTAACCGATGCAAGGCCTGTCCCCACCAGGATGACTATCAAACCTATGATCCACCCAACCCTCAATCCTTGGCGCCAGGCCTGCCTGTGAGAAGCCATGTGTGCTGATCCTCGCTTCCCGGCACGCGACTCGCGTATTTCGGACTTCCCAGGGTGGATGGTTTCAAAGCCGTGGTTAAGAGCTAACCCGTTTGGAGAGGCTCCAGGCTAACGGAATCAAGTCTGTGGCCGTAAGTCGAAAGACTCGCTCGCGGCTACACCGACTCGCGGGCTGCTCATCGATCCGGACCCTGGCCTCAAGAACTGAGAGGACCGGCCCTCTGAACGATGGAGAATTGAATCGACAGTCAGTCCCCTCTGGAGACACCCGACAAAGCTGCCCGCTGATTAGGCTCTTACGAACGGGGTCCGAAACGGGCACTTTACGTAGGGACCGGGTCCGTCGAAGGCCGATCCGACCCTTTCGTATCGAGAGAGTTTTCTAATAGCCCCCGGCGCACCCGGGAAGCGACGTTGGCACAGGTCCCCCTCGGCAGCCCGACTCGTTGGGCGATGACCCTCCACGTCAGCCCTTGGGCCTTCAGGCGAACGATCGCCGACACCTTCTCGGGCGTCGCCCGGACGGGCCGACCCGGCGGACGCCCGCTACGCGTCCGCCGTCGTCCCTCCTTGATCTCCCGCATCGCCACACGGACCCGTTCCGACCGACGCTTCGACTCGAAGCTCGCAATGACCGGAAGCAGTGCAAGCAGCACGTCTCTTCCGAGGTTCGGCCGGCCGTCCTCGGGGGTGTCCAACATCGGTTCCTTGAGCGAGTGAAACCGGATACCGAGCCCCTCCAGGTCGAGGATCGCTTGCGTGGCCTTCGTGAACGTCTCCTCTCGACTGAACCGGTCCAGCGCCCAGACCACCAGGTGATCGAACTTCCGTTCCCCCGCGTCCCGCAGGAGACGTTCGTACGCCTTCCGCTCGACCTTCCCGGTCCCCGTGACCTTCTCGGCGTAGCTGCCGACGACCGTCCAGTTCCTGGCCTCGGCGTAACCGCGCAACTCTCGTTCCTGTCCGACTAGGTCTTGCTCCTCGGAACTCACTCGCACGTAGAGCGCCGTGGTCCCACCGGTCATCGTCTGCCCTCCTTCAACGGCCGCTGTGCCTTCGGATGAGTGCCCGATCGCCTTCGAGCCGAACCCCGCCGCTCATGCCCTCCCCGCCGGGTCTGCCACCGGGCAACCCACGCCAGCGCCTCTCGGGGGGGGACACTATCGGTGAGGGCGCCCAGGATGGCCGCCTCGAAGTCCGACTCGGCAGGCCGCAGGCCGCTCGCAATAGGTCCACACGGGTCCCAGAACCCTGTGAGTCGGTCGGCGCTCGACGCTCGACGCTCGGTCATCGGCTCCGGATCGCCCGTCCCGAAGCCCCGCGTCCGTGACGGGATGCCAGTGCCACGCCGATCGGCAGGGCGATGCCGAGCATTAGCAGCAGCGCTCCGCCCCACTCGTAGGTCCCGCAGAACTGAGAGGGACCGGAGGGTATCGATGGCCCAACCGAGTTCAGGAGGGCCGCGCACGCGATCCCGTTGAGGAGGGCCCACAAGCCGGCCAGAACGAATAGCGCTCCGACCACGAAGGCCCAGACCGGAGTGGCACCGCGCTTCACCTCCGCCTCCGCGGGTTCCTCGCGAGGTGCGCCCGGACTTGGGCTCCGTCTTCCTTGCGGTAGCCATCGACCCGATGGAACTCGCCGCTCCTCTTGGGTCGGTCCTCCTCCTCGGGAACTTCGTCCTCTTCCTTCGCTCTCGACCCCTCCGTCCGGACCGCGTCGTAGTCCGGGCGGTTCCCGGCCTCGACCGAATACTCCGGCGACTTCGGGCGGACTCTGGCCTCGCCCCCTCCTCTCCGAATGGACGCCGCCCAGTGCTCGGCCACCTTCTTCGAGTGGAAGACGTAGAAGCCCGGGGCACTCATACTGGGAGTCCGGGCCGTGACCACGTATTCCTCCTCGGTCAAGGTTGCCTCCTCCGTCGCGGGTTCCGGGCGACGTGGGGTCGAACCCGGTCGCCGACCGCCTTGCGGTATCCCTCGACGCGGTGGAACTCCCCCGGCTCCCGACGCCGGTCCTCGTTCTCGCGCTCCTCCTTCTCCCGGTCCTCGGTCCACTCGCGGTCTTCCCGGGCGACGCGGTGCAGGTGCTCGTTGTCGTGTCGGTTCGCCACGTTCGCGAGGAAGTTCAGCCGGCGCGTCGCGGTCGCGTAGCCATCGGCCCGGACCGTCCGCTCGATCGCCCGGTGTCGTTCCTCGGGAGGGCAACTCGCGCACCAGCCGTGCAGCCCGCCCTCCTCGAGGTGCCCCACGTGGCCCGACCACCTCTCCTCGGTCATGTTGCTTCTCCGGCCGCTCCCGCCGGGAGCAGCGACCCCGACCACGGGTTCATCCTCCAGCGGTCGGTCAGCGTTTCCCGGACTTCCGGGTTGCGCCGCAGCAGGAGGAGGATCCCGAGAACCGCGAACCCGGCCGCGCCCAGCAGGAGGAGGCCGACGGTCGGGTCGATGTAGACCTCGATCAGTGCCACCGTGTTCCAGAGGGCATGGAGGGCGATGCCGGCCGGTAGGCCCCAGGGCCGGCCGTGCCAGGAGAGGGTGGTGAGCGTCGTCGCCGTTACGTGGAGCAGCGGGTCCGTGACCGTTCGGATGGCGATCAGGGCCACGAGGTAGGAGAGGGGCTCCCCCCACGCGACGAGGAAGTAGAGGGCGTTCTCGGTGGCGGCGAAGCCGATCCCCGCCCCGGCAGCGGAGGCGTAGTTCGCCCCGGTGAGACCCGAGTCGAGGAACTTGAGCAACTCCTCGGTCAGCGGCGCCACGAAGACGAGGACGACCGCGGCAGCGTAGAGTGGCTGGAGGGCGTTCTGGACCAGGACCTCCACCAGGAGGGCGGCGAGGGCGACGAAGGTCGCTCCTCCGGCCAGACTCAGCGCACGGGGCCGCAGGGTGACGACGAAGGGGACGACCAGAACGAAGGCGGTAAGGAAGCTCCCCGCCACTCCGCCCCAGTCAATCGACATGACGGCCTCCCCGGACCGGACTCCTTCCCGGAAGAACCGGAACGATTCCTCCCCTCGCGCGCGCGCGTCCTAGAGAGAGCGTCAAGGGGGGCTCCCGGGCACCGGGCACCGGGCGCCCCCGGGGGAATCGGGAGCCGGCCCCTGCTGCCGCAGGCGCGACGCCCTCCATCGGACGGAGACGCCCGCGACCATGTACTTCGAGAGGCCGGTCGCTTCGACGATCTGCCGGTGAGTAGCCCCGCTCTCGAGACGACGGATGACCTCCGCTTCGACCAGGGCATGAGCGACCTCGGGGGAAGGCAGGTCCGACTTCCGGGGCACGTCGCGACGGGTGGTTTCTTCCTCCTTCCGGCGCCCGTCGAGGTCGTCGAGGTACTGCAGGGTGAGTTCCGCGACCCTCCGGTGGCTTCCCCGCGCCACCGTCTGCAGTTCCCGCATGTCGACGTCGATCTCGAACCCCCGCAGCCCGAGCGTCAGGAACGGCAGCACGCTCTCCCAGATGCCTCCGAAATACGTCGGGTCCTCTGCCCGGACGAACTGGTGCTTCCCGTGCCGAACGATGACCCTCAGGTAGCTTCCGCGCAGGGCGGCGTTCGCCCGGAGCGGCAGCGGCACGTGCTCCCGGACATGGTAGGCGAGGATCGGCCCCCAGACCCTCAGGTGCCGCTCCACGAACAGGAACTTCGTCCACGACTCGCTCCGCTCCGTCATCCACTCGTGGCTCGTCGCCACCTGGTCCATCTCGTCAATGACGACCGCCGGCTCCCGGCCCGCGAGGACGGTCTGCGCGATGCCCCGGAGCAGCTCCGACATCGTCGAGATCGAGTGGAGACGCGGCGGAGGAGGAACGATGCCCGCCAGTTCCTCGTCCCAGGGGAACGGGATGTTGCTGTAGATCTCCCACTCCGGCCGGTGCCGGATCGCCCGCTCGATGAGGAAGGCGAGGAGGTTCGTCTTTCCCTTCCCCTGGCTTCCCACCACCACGGTCGCCTGTCCCTTGTGGAAGCAGAGGCTCCCGGGCCAGAGGCGGATCTTCGCCTCCTCCGGACAGGTCAGCCGGTCGTGCGCGGAGGGTAGTGTCTCGAGCCAGCGCCGGTAGTGTTCGGCTCGCTCCAGCGCCCTCGTCGGAGACACTCCACGGTCGACCCGGTCGTCGAGGATCATGTGGGCGAGGGGCGGGACCCAATCGCTCATGCTCCGGGAACCTCCTCACGGACGAGATACCGGTCCGGCGCGTCCGCCTCCGCCTCGCGCTGCGCCATGAGGCCGGAGCGGAGCAGGTAGCGCTTGAGACAGGTCAGGCGGATCCGGGCCTCCGGAGCGTCGACCTCCCAGTTTCGCGCCTCTGCCGAGCCGAGATGCTCGTCAAGCGACTTCCACTCGGCGAGGAGCTGGGTCGACGAGTCGCTGGAACCCTTCTCGAGCTCGGTCTCCGCGAGGACCAGGAGGTCGCTCGCGAGCTCGCCGAGGATCGGATAGGAGAACGAGACCCCGGGCGTTGCGTGGTTGAGGGTGATCTCGTCGGTGGCGGAGAGGAGCAGTCCGTAGAGGCGTTTTCCGGATGGGATCCGCTTGAACTCCTCCGCGGAAGGCGGAGAGGTGACGGGGTCAGTCAAGACTCTCATCCTCCGCGAGAGCCTGTTCCCTGCGGTCGGCCCACCGGGCGGCGAGCTGCGGGTGGCGGCGGAACTCCTCGCTCGCCACGTTGGCCACCGAGAGCGCCTGCATGTCGAGGAACGCGTTGACCCGGGCCCAGAGCCCCGGGTAGACTCGCGGGACGAGGTGGTCCCGATACCCTTCGAGTCGGAGCCGGATCGTGTCCCGATGCCGCTCGGCGACCCGGTAGACCGCGAGATTCTCCCGGGCCTCGGCCATACCGGCCTGGAGTTGCGCCAGCGGCCCGTTCGGCTGCTGCCCGGAACCCGAGCGGGCGCCGGCACGCGCGCGCTCCGCCAGCGACCGGAGACGGGAATCGAGTTTCCGATGGCGGCCGCGGAGTGCCTTCAGCTCCTCCTCCGCGTCCTGGAGAGCCCGTTCCGCCTCCTCGACCTGCTGCCGGACGAGCCATCGGCGGCTCTGCTCCATCCGGAGGTAGCCGAGGCACCACTCCCAGTTCTGGTAGGCACGGGTGCCTTCCCGAGGGACCCGGAAGAGCACGCTGGCCGGAGCCGTCCCGGCCCGGACGAACCGGACCTTGCCACCGGCCTCGGTCAGCACCTCCCGGTCCGGGGAGCGGCCCAACCAGCCGGTGATCTCGAGAAGGTCCGACTGGATCGCATGGCTGTGCTTCTCCCAGAACGCAAGGCGCCAGCGTTCCCCGGTGTCGAGGACGGTCGGCGGCCGGTCCCGGCTGGGAGCGATGGACGCCATGCTACGTCTCCGTCCCGCGGGCCGCCCGGCCCTGGTGGCGCCGCCAGAGCCTTGCGACCCACCAGACGACCGCGAGGAAGATCGGCACCATCGCGAGAAGCTCGAGGGTCCCGTCGCCGTCGAGGTAGGCGGCGGCGAGGACGCCGAGGCTGAACGTCAGGATCGCCGAGTAGCCCCACTCGCGGGGGCTGAGCTCGAAGACCCAGTTCTTCAGCGCGGTCGCGATCGTGAAGAGGAGCCCGACGGCGGCGAGGAAGGCGACGGCGAGCAGGAGGTCCGCTCCGAGCGCCATCAGATTGCCTCCCGACGGGACCGGGACGGGTCGCCCGACAGCTTGGCCCGGGCGAGCTTGTGGCCCTCCCAGAGGTAGAGCAGGACGGCGACGATGGTCGTGGCGGCATACGTCGCACGGCCCGCGGTGGAGGCTCCGAACCAAGCGAGGTCGTCGAGGATGCCGGGGAGCGAGGACAACGTGGGGTCGGGAGGCGGTGTCGACATGCCGAAGACCGCGCTCCACCAGGAGCCGACGACGGTGGCCGAGTCGAGGACCGCGCCGTCGATGATCCCGGCGGCGCCGACGACCGTAGAACCGACCCGGATCGAGGAGTTGAGGGCGAGGATCGCCTGCCCTCCCACGATGGCATGGACCTCCTCGGCTGTCAGCGAGAGGGCCAGCTCGAACGCTCCCGTCGACCAGTCGGGCACCGACCAGTTGAGGAACGGGACGGTGGGAGTGCCCACCTCGACGACCTGGAGACCCTGCCACGCCTGCTGAGTCACGGACCGGTTCGCCACGGAACCGACCGGCTCGGCGACGACGAAGATCGGAAGAGCGTAGGTGGAGGACTCCTCGGTGGGCGTGCCGGGGTCGAGCCGATAGTACTCGACCGCGGAGGCGGAGGAGCCGGCCGCGCGAGCCGTCCCCAGGAGCGGGGAGCCGAGCGAGAGAACGGTCAGGACCGCCACGAGGACGACCCCGACGAAGGTTTCCCGAGGCATCGGTCACACCCCCGCGGCCATGGCCGCCCAGACGACCACGCCGACCACCGTGGCGACGATCCCGACGAGGACCCACGTCCCGAGAGGATCGTGGTGGATCGACGGGAGGTGGCGCTGGTCGAGCGCCTTGAGGTCCGTCGACTGGCTCCACGCCTCGCCGCCGAGCACCTTCGCCGAGTCGAGCTCGGTCCGCAGCGAGCGGGACTGTTCCTGCAGGTTCGCGATCGTGTCGGACTGGAACCGCGCAATTTCCTCGGTCAGGCTCCGGACGGCGGCCGGATCGAGCCGGAACGTCCGCGACAGATACGTCGACGCCGGGGTCTTCTCCGAGTTGACGAGGTAGACGGCCTCGCTGTGGGTGTCCTCGAGGTCCTCGACGACGGGTTGGATCTCGAGGTCGAGAACGAGCGTTCTCCGTGCCATCAGGACGTAGGTCACGAGGATGACCGAGGGAAGGGCGATCAGCTGGCCGAAGGAGAGGGAAAGCTGCTGGATCTGTCCCGCGTTGACGGCAAACGACGGTCCGGCGTTGACGAAGGAGACCATCGCGTAGAGGAAGATCGCGTCGATGATCGCCATCGCCGCCATCATGGCGAACTGGAGGCGTCGGCTTCCCTTCTCGGTCCGAGTGAACGGGACCATCGGCGCCTCGTGGACCAGGTCCTGGTCGATGGTCACCAGGATCCGCTCGTCGGTCTTCGAGGCGTTCTTGAGGCCGTAGATTCGCAGGACGTGGGGCTCGTGGGCGCGTCCCGAAGCCCGGCGGACCTCCCGTACCACGACGGTCGCGCTACGCAGCGCGGCGCGCTCCTCTTCGGGAGTCAGCGGTTCCGTCAGCCGGACCTCGGAGACCAGCTCGGCGGCGATCCGCTCGTCGGTCCAGCCCTTCTTGATGAGTCGGAGAACGAGCCGGTTTCGGGGGTCCCGGAGCGCGGGGCTGAACTCCCACTCGTGGACCGGTCGGGTCTCCTGCACCCAGAGCGGGCCGTGATACCACCAGCGGTCGGAACCGCTCGAGTAGTGGATCTCCGCGGGCACCTCGTGGACCCGGCCGAGGCGGACGGCCTCGCGTTCGACGGGGTCGGAAGCGAACAGCGCCATCTTCCTACCTCTCCCGGCCCCCGGACCGCCGTCGGCGGAACGACAGGCCGACGATCACGACCGCGACGGCCGCCACGGCCACGCCGACCACGATGAGCGTGAGGTCCGCCCCGTTTCCCGAGTTGCCTCCGCCTCCCTGCCCGTTCCCGGCCGCGCTGCCGGTCAGGAAGCTGAGAGCGGCCGAGAGCGGTGAAGGCGCTCCATCGGAGAACCAGCCGCGGACCCGGAACGTGTAGGAGGCACCGCAGGTGAGTCCCGTGACCACCACCGAGGTGGTGGGACCGTTGGTGCTGATCGTCTGAACGAGCGTGCCCGAGGCTCCGTAGAGGTAGACGGTGTCGTTGACGAGCGACAGGCCGTAGGGAGGCGGCGGGTTCGTCCAGCTCAGCTGGGCGTCGGTGCAGGGAAGCCCCGTCTGGTTCTCCTGGGGGTTCGAGGGCGGGAGTGCCACTCCGGACACCGTCCAGGTGTCGTTGAGGGCGTAGAGACCGCCGATGAAGGGCTGGGGGGCACAGCTTCCCGTGCCGGTCGTCCCGCCGCCGAACAGGAGGAAGGCGGTGGCGTTCAGCGAGCCCTCGGAGGCAGCGTAGCGGGGGCAGAACGTCCCGCTCCCTGCCGAGAGTGCCAGCGACTCCGGGACCCACTGGCCGTCGAAGAGCCAGGTGTCGTTGAGGACTCCCGCGGTCGGATTGGTGGGGGAGGCATCGCCTCCCATCAGGACGGCCCCGAAGGCCGTGGTCGAGAACGTCGCCCACTCGCGCCCGGGCGGAGTCACCGTCAGGCTCGACGTCAGGTTGCTCCAGCTGACGGACCCGGTCCACGCGTAGGTGTAGGAGAGCACCGGGCTCGGCTGGCTCGTGCAGCCCGCCGTGTCGCCGCCGAAGAAGACGACCTTCTGCGAGACCGGGTCGTAGGCGACGGTGGCGTTGAAGGCACAGGGAGGGCCCCCGTAGCTCGACGTCGGATAACTCCCCGCCCAACCGCCGTTGCCCGACCAGTACCAGAAGTCCGCGCCCGTTCCTCCGAGCGTGGGCCCGTAGAGGAGCATCTCCTGGGTCGGGGGGTCCCAGGCCATCTCGCAGCTGGTCATCGACCAGCCGATGACCTCGCCGCTCCGGTTGGTCCACGTCCCCCCGGGGAGCGGACTCGACCCCGGCGCGTAGGTGAACGTCCACCCGTTGCCGCTGGCCCTGTCCTGACCCGCGACGGCGAGGAAGTAGTGCTCGGCGGGATCCCACGCCATGCAGCCGCCGGAGACGCTGAGGTCGTAGCCCAGCGTTCCCGCAGTCGTCCCGAGAGAGCTGGCCGCCGTGAGATTGAGCCACCCACGGTACGGTAGGTAGGCCCACATCGTCGGGAAGTCGTAGACGGGCTGGGCGGTCGGCTGCGTGAGCACGCTGTTGGCGAGGATCACGACCTCTCCGCTCGAGTTGTTCGCCGCGGACGTCCACACCGGAACCCCGGTGGTCGCCCCCGTCACGTTGTACATCGTCACGGGCGGTGCGGCGTAGCCGGCACCGACGGGACAGTACGGCACCACGAATCCAAGGAATCCCGGGCGGGCGTCGCTCGCGCAGTATTCGGAAGCCGTCCAGGACACCGTGGAAGGGGTCGAGGCCGGGGTCACGACGGCGTGGGAGGACCCGACGGCCGCCGGGGCCGCCGGACCCGGCACGGCCAGCGCCGAGACCACCAGAACGGTGACAAGGACGAGCGCGAGGGAGGGCTTCACGAGCCGACCTCCCGGGAATCCGATGACCTCCGGGAGACCCCGAAGAGCGTGACCAGGACTCCCGCCATGAACAGCAGGACGTCGAAGACGAGCTCGAAGGGGAAGGTCAGGATGTTCAGGATCGGGTGGTGGACGGCGAACCACCACTGGAAGGCGAGGATCGCCACCACGAAGGTCCAGTAGCCGAGGACCAGCGCCGCTCCCGAGTCCGCGATCGCCTTCCGGTTTCCCTGCAGGGACCGCGAGGAGCGAGGAGGCGGCCGGATCGACCTTCCAGTCCCCCGGCCCGCCATGAAGGCGCCACCGACGCCGACCGCGAGGAACAGCGCGTCCCCGATCAGCTCCGCCGGGACGATCACCACATCCGCGGGGAGGAGCACGACGTCCAGGACGAGTTCGACGACCAGGATCAGGAAGAACAGACCAAGGATACCGCTCCATCCTCCACCTCGTGCGTGCTTCCCCTGGCTGCTCGACTGGGCCATCTCCGAACACCGACCCTCCGGGCGCCCTCACGCCCGGTGGGCGTGTCGGCTGCGGTGCCGCCCGCGCTCCCCGCCCCGCTGCCGCGAGCCGTGCTTCTTCGACCGACGGTGCAGGAAGAACACGATCGCGAAGACGAGGACGAACGCGACGACTCCGATCACGACGTATTCGAGGATCTGGGCGACCTGCGAGGAGAATCCCGAGAACCAACTGAACGGATTCAGCGCTCCGCCGATCGCCTTGATCGCGTTCATGATGTCGGCGCCCGCCGTCCCGAAGGCGTTCTCGACCCAGCTCAGGGCGCCCGAGGCCCCATTCACGATGGCGCTCCCGACCGTGTTGAGCGCGCCGGCCACGGCGCCGGCGGCGTTCCCGGCGAGGCTGAGGAGGCTCTTGCCGCCGTTCAGGATCGCACTGCCGACGTCACCCGCCACGTTCCTGGCGGTGGTGAAGGCGCTCGACAGAACAGCCGCGGAGGTGCTGACGACCTTTCCCACGGTGTTGCCCACGACGTTGAGCCCGCTCTGGATCTCCCCGGGCAGGCTGCCGATGGCGGACCCCGCGGCGGCACCGACGTGGTAGATCGTGTTCGAGATCGAGTTGACGCCCGAGAGGATGGCTCCCGCCGCTCCGCTCGCGGCGGAACCGATCCCGCTCGTGATGCCGCTCAGCGTGTGGCTGAGGGTTCCCTGGACGGCTCCGCCGATGTTCGCGATCGTTCCGCCGAAGAACGGCATCACCTGGTCGACGGCCTTCGAGACGTCGGTCGAGACGCCGCTGAGGTCGCCTCCGAGGGTTCCCGAGACCGGCTTGATGACGTCGTTGGAGACCGTGTTCGTGACGCCACCCACGGCGTTGCTCACGGTGCTCGCGGCGGAGCCGACGAAGTTCGAGACGGCGGAGGCGGCGCCGGTGAGCGCCGAGCCGAGACAGACGATGAAACAACCCCCGACTCCGAACTCGGGTTCGCCATTCGCGGCCCATCCGAGGAACGCGGCCTGCCCGGGGACGAAGATCGCCCCGGACGCGCCGACTCCCGAGCCGGACGGGAATCCCGCCGCCTCGGCGCTCGCATACCACTGGTGGTCGACCGGGTCGAATACCCCACCGAAGTCGTTGGTCTGACCCGCATAGACCGCTCCCGTGGAGAGGTCCATGAACTCGCCGATGTCGGCGCCCGCGTCGATGGCTCCGGTGGTCCGGTTGACCAGCGCGAGGTTGTTCGACTGGAGGAACCCGGGAATGGCGCTCGCGAGGTAGTCGTGGATCGTGCTCGCCGCTTGGCTCGAGAACTGGGTCCAGACGGCGATGTTCGAGACGAGCATGCCCGGGATCTCGATGTCGGCGGCCGGGACCCCGGTGTTCGCCGAGATGTAGTTCGTCAGGAAGGAGTGGATCTGGCTCTGGATCGTCTGGGGAGTCCAGGTCGTCGCGTAGGCCGTCGAACTGACTGCGTCCGTCTGGTCCTCGGGAGTGGAGCGGATCGTGGCGAGGGTGCCCGCGGCGCCGGCCTCGCTCGCCGTCGTGGTCGAGTTCAGGATCGCCGTCGCGTTGATCAGCGAGCTCGTTTCGCTCGCCGACGAGGAGGAGTTCACCACGCTCGGGAAGTCGGAGAGGGACCCCGTGAGACTCGAGTAGCTGTTCTGGGAGTTCGGCGGATTGAGCCAGTGAGTGGCCACGGACGCCGGGTCGAAGGGAGCGGCGTTGGGGATCGACACCGAGCCCGCGACCATCGGGATCGCGGCGGTCGAGGCTCCCGGGGCGTTCGCGTAGGTATTGTGGTCGACGAAGAACGCGGAGTCGAGGATCATCGCTGAGTCGACGCTCGAGGCCGCCGCGGTGAGCGTGTCGCCGAGGTAGCCGATCTTCGTGAGGTTCTCATCGAGGACCGGGTGCATCGCGGGGGTCGAGCCGATCACGGCTCCGTTGGTCGTGTTGACGATGCTGACGACCGTCTGGAGGGGTTGGGCGTAGACGTAGACCTCGAAGAACTGGAGCGGAGGCGCCCCGACGTTCGAGGGGAAGGTGTAGGTGGTGACGGTCTGGAAGCCGCCGGGCTTCTCCTCCCAGTCGTAGGCGAGGAAGCTGAAGTTCCCCGCGGAGTAGAAGGCCTGGACCCAGACCTCGTTCTGGGTAGCCCCGGCCGCCCCATTCGTGACGTTGCCGGACGTAGAGACCTGACCCGTCTGCTGAGCCTCGGAGAGGACGAGCTGCCAGGTGGTCCCGGTGCCGTTGAGCGCGACCCGCTGGTCGAGGAAGGCGTAGCTGACGTTCGCGCCGAGGTAGGAAGAGAGCGGCCAGCTGGCGAGCGCCGTGGTGCCGGTCGAGGTCGAGTTGACCTGGGCGATCCCGTAGTGGGTCCCGTAGCTGCTGGTGTTGTCGAGCCAGGCTCCGTTCGCGCTCAGGGAGGCGTTGAGGAAGCCGGTCGTGTTCCACTGGGTGGGCTGGTCGAGGTAGCTGACCCTCGCGAAGGTGATGTTCAGCTGCTGCGAGAGCGGATTCGACCCGAGGGAGAGGTTGATCGCCGACCACTCCTCCTGAACGACCCGGGTGCCTCCCGTGAGGAGGACGACCGAGGTCGCGAGGATCGCGGCCACCACGAGGAGGGCGACTGGCGCCGCCCACCAACGGTCCCTGGCGACCCGAGGGAGTTTCCAGCCTCGGAGCTTGAACGTTCGGCTCTTGGTCGCGCTTCCGGTCTCGCCTTTCCCTTTCATGGTACGGGGACGAGGTCGGGCGGCAACGCCTCACCCAGGATTCCGCCCGCCTCGCCCGAGGGTGATCATCGACGCCGAGGTATATTTCACATTCGCGTACAGAAGTAACTGTTGTAGCTATTCGTGTACGCCACTTCGGAGAAGGTCGTGGACGGCGGCCCGAATTGAGTCGGGCCCGGACCCATCCGTCATGGGCCAACGCCGAGGTGTGTAAGTTTCATCACGTTCATGTGCATCGCCAGGCCCATGCCTCCCGATGCCGAGCCGGGTACCCTCGAGCTCGTAACGCATTCTCGATCGCTCCCTCTCGCCTTCCTCGTGGATGGAGACAATGCGTCCGCCGGGCTCGTCGGTGAGATGCTCGCCGAGGCAGCGAAGTACGGGTCAGTTGAGATCCGACGGATCTATGGCGACTGGGCCTCCGGTAAGCTCTCCTCCTGGCGACCCACGGTTCAGGAGCATGCGCTGGTCCCGGTTCAGCAGTTCACCGCGGTTTCAGGGAAGAATGCCACCGATAGCGCGCTGATCATCGATGCCATGGACATCCTGCACAGCGGCAGGGTCAGAGGATTTTGCATCGTATCGTCTGACTCGGACTTCACGAGATTGGCCACCCGGCTTCGCGAGTCTGGCATGTTCGTCGTGGGGATCGGTAGGGCCCAGACCCCTCCCGCGTTCAGAAACGCATGCAACGTGTTCGTGGCCACCGAGAACCTGATTGGATCTCGCAGAGAGAGCCCGCCGCCTGCGAGGTCGAGGAGGCCTTCCTCTGCGACGACCCCGAGTGCCTCGGCCCTGACAGAAGGTCCTGGCGGTCGTCGGGCCTCGACCGAAGCCTTCGAGCTCATCGATAAGGCCTTTGACTCAGTTGTCGGGGAGGACGGATACTGTCACCTGGCGGAGCTGGGCAACGCGTTGCTGAAGCTCGATCCTGCCTTCGATCCGCGCACCTTCGGAAAGAGCAAGCTGGGGGACCTCCTGGAGGCGATTCCTGGGAAGTACGAGCTTGAACGACCGCCACCAAGGACGTCGGGAGCGGTCATGGTAAGACGGAGGCTGTCAGGGAAGGGATAGAACGTCGAGTAGGCTTCCAAGGGGGCTGGGCTCGAATGGAGCCGGGCCTGAAACGGGACCCCCTCGACAGGCTCGGATGCGCTGACGGGGGAGGTGTTTCAGGAACTCCCGGTGTGGGTGATATGCGCCCGCGCATACAATCCGAGTCCCAGAAGGTGGTTCATCATGAATCGGTTCGATAGGGAGTACTGGGACGGCGCGAGAGAGATGGCCCTCATGTTCTACGACTCGATCAAGTCGAGGAGGGACGTCCCGGAGGATCTCAAGAAACTCGCCGAGACGGCGCTCCGGGAGACGGGAGAACGGAAGAACCGAGACTTCCGCGAGGCGATCGGAGTCGTTCACGCCACGGCTTCGAGGGGCCCCTCCTCAAAGCAGGGGGCCTGAATCAATGGCGGACTCATGGCAGTTCGAGCCCGCGAGCTTGGGCCGTTGCGGGACCAAGAGACCTCTGCGAGTTGTAGTTTCCCACCGAGAATGGCCGACCCGTAGTTCAGTCCAGATTTTCGGCCGCCCAGTGTGTCGTCCATGTGGCAAGACCTCCGAGGAGTAGGACACCCAATTCGAGGACGATCGCGGACGTGCCTAGATTCCCAGCAAGACCGTCCGCAATGTCGGGATTGAGCAGAAGCCAGAGGTCGATTAGTATCCAGAAGGCCGTCACGAGCCCGACTGCGACGGCCTCCGCCATCCGCATGTACTCCCCTGAGCCGGAAGCGTCCCATTAATGAGGCGGAGGCGTGGGCTCTGCACGTCGTATCATCCGTTGAGTGGTCGACAGACGGCGTTGACTCTCACAGGCGGTTAGTCCACTGGCCCGCCGTCGACATGCTCCTCGATGCTCGAGGGGCGTCGAACGTGTCCGTGACTCTTGGCGAGCGAGGTGGCCTTCATCCGAGACCTCAGAGTAGTCAATTCGTCGCTGACGAGTCGGTAGAGGTCATTCAACCGGCTCGGGAGTTCCTCCTTGGCAATCCCGAGAGCCCGACCCACTTCGGAGTCGAGTTCCGTCCTTTGGGGGGGCGCCTTGGCGTACTGCTCGGCGATGGAGGGGAAGTCGACTACGGTGAGTCGGTCAAACAGGGCGAGAAGCCTCGCCTTCGTCCCTGCGTCCAACTGCCGAATGTCGAGGACAGGGGCTGCCTCGAGACTCGGTTTGCGCCACTTCATAGTGGCACCCTCGACCTCCATCCGGTGGTGAAGGAGGTAGAGTAGGTTGAACGTTGAATTCCACCACAGCGTGAGAATTCGGGTTGTGTCCCAATCGGGAGTCTTCACACTCCAACAGTTCCAAGTCGGGGCGATTCCCGACTTCGAGGCCACTGCGAGAAGCGAAGTTCCCTCGGCAGAGAGATTGAGATTGCCATAGCCGCCGAAGACGATGTTCCCCACGCGACTCCGCAAGTGCTTACGACGACGGACGAGCATTCCCTCGGGATTCTTCGTCACCCAGAACTCGGTGTCGTGGGGGAACCTCTCCGCGACAACATAGTCAGGAGGTCGTCCTTTGACTTCGAGTCGTCGGCTTCCTGAGATCGTTCTCAGCGCCGGGAGAAGGGCGTGCCGTGGAATCGTGACCTCCCGCGCCCCCTCTGGGTTGTATGCGACGACAACCCGGGCGTCCTCCTTCGTTGTCTTCCAGGCGGCTCGCGACTCGTAACTTCGCTCGGAAGAGACGAGCATGTCCGCTGGGTTCGCGAACTCGCTCCCCGATTCCATCCGGATTCCCTGAATCAGACCGAGGCCGGACACGGCACCCAACTTGCAAACTGGCGCCGTCTTGGGGAGAAGGATACTAGATTCGTCCGGAACCGCACCGGGGACCAGCGGGAGCCAATCGTCAGCGGCGAATCGGTCCTGAGCAAGCGTAGCCACAGCGACTTCGGGAGCCCCCTCTCCGCTCTCGATTCGGGTCCGTATCCAATCGACCCCCTCCAGTTCAAGGGGAGCGTGAAGCATCGCGACTCGACACGGCTTGGACCGGTCGGCCGTCTTCGTCGCTACGAGCAAGAAATCGGGGAACGAGGCGTCCTCGCTGAACGCGGTCCGAGACGCACTCATTACGATGAAGTCTAGGCGATACTTGCTTCGGAGCATCTCCCGGATGCTTGCGGAACTCCCCTCCCGGAGCAGGGCTGCCGAGATGACGAGTGCGAGCTTTCCTCCGTCAGGAAGGAACCGGTCGGCGAGGAGGACGAAGTACCCCCAGTAGCCCATGTCGTTTCGGTGGAACTTTGCCTCGTCCGTGAAGCTCGTCGCCAGTTCCTTCCGGTACTCCTTCGAGATGAACTGCTTCCGTGAGAACGGTGGATTCATCAGTACGACCTGAGGCGGGACAAGCTTGAACTGAGCCCCCGCCCCATTCGTAGAAACGGCCCCGCGGACCGTACGAGCCCGCTCCTCCGGTTCCTCAGCGAAGTGAGAGAGTCGAGTCTGCGGGGAGACCGCGTGACGCTCGAGGGAACGAACGACGTCGCCAACCCGCTTTTCGAGGCTGTTGTCGACCGCGACCTGGACCCGGTTCGTCCACTGAGTGGGATTCATCAGGGCCAGTTGGACGACGGCCAAGTGCGCGGCGAACGGCATGATGTCGATTCCCGTCAACTCCTGCTCAAGGTACGTCGCGTGACGCGACTGAGAGTTCGGTCGGGAGTCCGTCTCGCTCTTCGCCTCGTAGGCAGCCACGAGGAGAGTTCCCGAACCGCAGGCGAAATCCGAAACTCGATCGGACCCATGAACACCCGCAAGTCCGACTAGAAGGCGGGCCGCTGGTGGTTGAGTGTAGAAGGCAGCGACCGGCTTTCGAACCGGCTCGGGGATCAGTTGATGAAAAATCGTCCCGAGGAGGGTCCGTGTGAACGCCTCGGGTTGAAGCTCCGAGACGAGCTTGATGAGGCTTTGGATGAACGGGAACGCGCGCTGAGGGAACAGGTCGATTACGTTCGTCTTGAAGATCGCGTGATAGTCCTGTTGCATCACGCGGTCAAAGTACACCTTCACGTCGAGTGGAGACCTGACCGAACGAGCCTCCATCTGAGGCCACCCCAGTTCGGTGTGCCCGGCCAATAGACGATAGAAGACAAGCTGGTTCAGAAGGAGGTATGCCGCCCCGGTCCGAGCGGCATCCTCCTCGTCCTTCTTGCTCGGAATCATAGCCACGACATGCTCGAACAGTCGTGCCGCTCCCTTCGTCTTCGGAAGGAACGTGGCGAGGTTCCCGACGACATAGTGCATCAGCCGGATGAACTCGGCGGGCTCGGGGGCAGGTGGACGAGCGGCGAGGACGGAACCAATCCACGCATGAAGGTCTTCTACGCGAACCTGACGAAGGTCGGCGGGCGTTCCCGGGCCCTTGAGGAGACACTGGCGGAATGTCAGCCCCCTGAGTAGGGTTGCCGGGTCGGCCGACCCAAGGCGTCGCTGTGTCACCTCGCGCTTGATTTCGTCTGGATACCCGAGCAGGAACCAGCCACTGGCCCCGGGGATTTCGCCGAAATCCAAGGCCTGCTGTAAGCCCCGACCGTACGACGAGAGCCACTCGCCCTCGCCGAAGTACGTCTTCCCGTCCCAGTGGAGTTCGAAGTCGGGCTTCCGCCGGCCTGCGGGAATCTGTCCGGTCGGCTGGGTTGTAATGTCCACGTCAAACTCGCCGCGGAGGTAGTCCGCGACGAGGTCGTTGATCGTATCCTCGCTTACTGGCAAGTCACGGGGGAGTAGGGGTCATGGGTAATCGAGTTTTCCACGGAGGGCCGCAGGATCCGACTCGGCTCGCGGGGGACCGTACGGACGGAACCCTAAAGGAGGGTGCCGTTCAAGTCGTGAGGGATGAGCGAGTCCTCCTCGATAGAGTGGACGGACTCGACGTGGAACCCGGTCACGGGTTGTACGAAGGTCAGCCAGGGTTGTAAACACTGTTATGCGCAACGGTTCGCGGAGCGTTTCCGAGGGGTGCCCGGCCACCCGTTTGAGCAGGGCTTCGACCTCCGTCTTTGGGAAGACCGCCTCGAGTTGCCTCTATCGTGGACAGAGCCCCGGAGAATTTTCGTCAACTCGATGAGCGACCTCTACCATGAACGTGTGCCGGTCACCTTCATTCGGCGTGTCTTCGCGACAATGGTCGTCGCCCGCCAGCATGTCTTCCAGATTCTGACGAAACGCGCGAGGCGGTTGGCGGAGGTAGGACCCTCACTCCCGTGGCAACCCAACATCTGGCAGGGAGTCAGCATCGAGAACATGGACGTCGGGTGGCGGGCGGACGAACTCCGCAAGGTCCCCGCTGACGTCCGGTTCCTTTCGCTCGAACCGCTCCTCGGTCCCCTCGATGAACTGGACCTCTCCGGGATCCAGTGGGTTATTGTCGGAGGAGAAAGCGGACCTCACGCGCGACCCATGAGGAAGGAGTGGGTCAGGACGCTGAGGAACCGATGCCGCCGCGAGGCAGTCCCCTTCTTCTTCAAGCAATGGGGAGGCGTCCAAAAGGCAAGAACAGGGCGTATTCTGGACGGTCGCACTTGGAACGAGTTTCCGAGCCAGTCAAGAGGGCTGGAAGCATAGCGTACACCCGTCGGGGTAGCTGAGTTTTCTCTGTCGCCCCGAGACCGTTAGCTTGCCATCGAGTTCCAGCCGCTTGAGGACTGAGGAGCGGTCGGGAAACGGAGTGTCGACTACGACATACTCCCAAAGGGCTCTCCTCGAGATGGTCTTGCCAGAAAACCGGACGAGGAGCATCTGCGCGGCCTTCGCCACCCAGTGCGGCTCCACACCGCCGTCGAACTCGATGAGGAATCGTTGGTTTGGATCGGTGCGGTCCGAGAAGGTGTAGGTGCCTCGCGGGTCAATCTCCCACATGGCCTCTTTCATTGCCTCGAGTCCCTTGGGGTGCTTCGTCGCGAAGACGAGGTCGTAGATCACGCGACCGTCAGAGGATTTCATTTCGAAGCTACGTGTGAACTTGGCTCCAGCGATTGTCTTGAGCGACCCCTCGTATGTCGCAAGGAGGAAGTCGGTACGGGCCTCGCCTTTGAGGTCGACGACACCGCGCCACCTCTCGTCGCCGAACAGCTTCGTCATAGTGTCAGGCGGGACGACCTCCGGAAACCGGGTGGCGAACCCTGCCATGAAGGTAACAAACACCTCGCACCGGGGGGCTTTGAGAATCCTTCCGACCGTTGACATGGGGAGGTCGTGTCCCGAGAATCCGAACGGGTCGAGAAACGCCAACGTCGGAGCAAGGTGGTTTCCTTGGGCCTCGATTTCGTTGAGACCTTTCTCCACTACGGTCACGAACTCTCCGTTTTCGACTGCGTAGCTCCAACCGTCGGGTAGGGTCCCCGCCGGGAAACGACTGGCGAGTTGCTCCTTGAGGACCCGAGCTCGTTCGCCGTCCTTCTCAATGAAGAGGAAATTCACCTTTCCCTTTGGTCGCATGACGTGGGTTCGGGCGGTTTCAATCGCGACTACCGGGCTCCCGGGCTCGCCCCCCTTGTAAATTCCGGGGCCCGCGAATGCGTCAATGTAGTTCATCGTCGTGCTCCGCTTTCCGAGGATCGGAAGCCAGCGATTCAGATAGTGACGGAGAATGTCGTGCTTGGAACCCGTGTGCGGTTCCATCTCCCACACAGTCTCGTCAGTGTTAGGCATCGCGCTGTCGCATTACGGAGCTACGCCTCAGTGGTTAATGGTGCGGTTCGATTGACGCAGTCGCCGCACCCTGCCACCCGAGAGGCTCGCCCGAATACTGAGAGCGAGTCCTGTGTGAAGTACCGAGCTTTGCTCATTTGGGTTTTTCCGGGATCAGTATCATCCTCTGCCGCTAGGCTGCCCTTCGCCGCAACGTACACCTTTGGGCAACCGCGCAAGCGAGCGTGGTTGGGCCGCTCGCTGGGAAGCTCGAAGTTCTCGAGCTGCGATACCACGGGAGGACGGGGCTATCGGCCGCGGTGGCAAGGGCCGTCCTGTGGGATGGCGGAACCGAAGCGATAGATGGGGCCGCCTCGGATACTCCAAGCCCGTTGAAATTGGTTCTACCTTCTGGGGTCGAGATCCCCGATATCTCGGTTCTTCTTCCCCGAAGGGGCGGCCCCTGTTAGGGTTCGTTAGGAAAAGGCTCACGACAGACCACGGGGATGTTCCTTCTTCCACCGATCGATCTTCTCCAAGACCGCCTCTCGGACGAAGTCTCCGATCCGGTTGAAGTGGTCGTCGCCGTCGATGATCCGCACGAGGTCCTCGTAGTAGCCTCGTTCGATTCGTCCCGCGACGGACACCTTCGGGAGGATCTTCTTCTTGGGCTTGGGCAGGGCGGTCGTCGTCACGGACGTTACATAAAGAGGGGAAGGCACTTATAGATTGTGCGTATTCGTACCATTCGTAACGAAAGGTGCGAATTGATGCGGACGAAGGGGTTCGGGGAAGCAGCGCCACGGGCCGGCCCAAGTTCAGTTGGCAGGATCCGGCCAATATCGCCGAGGGGCATTGTCCGCCTCCGTCCAGAGACGTGGAGCCTCCTCGCTTCGCTCCGTCGCCCCTTGGTAGACTCCGAAGGGAATCTCGTCGGCTACGAGTCGTTCGACCGGCTGGTCCGGCGGATCCTCGAGGAGCGGCGGACATTCGACATCTCGCGCGCGAAGTCGCCGGAGAGGGCACTGTGATGACCGCGGAGCTGGCCGAGTCCCTGGCCGTCGATCTACCTCCATGGTCGGAGGCACCATCCTACGGCGAGGTCGACCCCTGTCCGGCCTGCGGTCATCCTGAGTCGGCCCATGAGTTGCTCCTGACCTCGACGATCTCGTGCGTGATCTGCCACGAACCGACGGAGTCGGGGGAGTGCTTCCGAGTCCGTCACGCCGAGGGAATCCGTTTCGGAGCCTGCCGGAGGGACCCGACATGAGCGGTAGAGACTTGCCCTCGGGCGATTCGGAGGAGGGACTCTCCTACTCGGTTTACCGCGGGCACCGATCGTATGAGTGTGCGGCTTGCGGCCGCAGGGTCCCCCGGTCGTCGACGGGCGCGGTCTACGTCCTGGGTGACGGTGACGGATCTCGTGGGAGAAGAGTCGAGCCCGTCTGCTTCGAGAGGGCGCGTGAAGAAGCAGGACTGCCCCCGGTACCCCCCTCGGAGCCGAATCCGGTCTCTTCTCCCGATTCCGGGAGCCCGCCACTCCGCTCCGCCTCCGACCTACGCGTACGACCCTGCGGTGGACTTACCGCGGAGCAGGTCGCGGTCCTCCGCTCGGCCGGCCGGTTCCCCCCGGATTCCACCGCGGACGAGATCGCGTTCGGGCTCGAGGTAGCCCGACGGATCGGGCTCGACGTTTGGCTCGGCCAGGTGAAGTTCCTACGGTTTGATCCCGCGGACAAGATCCATCCGTTTGTCGGCATCGACGGGATGCGGGCCGTCGCCGAGCGGAGCGGCCAGTACGACGGACGGGAGATTGGCGTAGAGCTCGCGAAGGGGCCCGACGGTCCGGAGAAGCCCGTCAAGGCCGTCTGTCGGGTCCACCGGAAAGACTGGAGCCGTCCGCTGGTGGAGGAGGTCTGGTTCGAGGAAGCGGTCCGGAAGCGCAAGGACGGCCAACCCACGAGGCCGTGGGTCGAGATGCCTATCACGATGCTCCGGAAGGCGGCGGAGGAGCGAGCGCTCCGGGCCGCGTTCCCGCTCCAGCTCGCTGGGGTCTTCGGAGAGCAGGAAGCTCCGACGGAGGGGAAGGAGTGAGCGCTGCCATTCGATCTCCTACCAGTCCTCTTTCGATTCGGCAACCCGGTGTCTTGGCGGGGGTCCACGCGGAATGCAACCCCGATACCGAGGCCCTGAGCGCGGCGCCGGACGAACGGGATGCTGTCGCCAGAGAGTCCCTCGACGACCTCGTGGATCTGCGTCCCTTGAAGGGAGTGGCCCGGCACCTCCCGTCCGGAGACCCGGTCCGTCTACTCATCGAGGGAGAGCCGGACCGTCTCCCCCGTGCGGTACTGGCGGCGAAGGCGGACTCGTGGGTCCTGCTCCTGCTTCGGGCGGGTTGAGGAGGATCCGGTCTTGACCGACGTTTCCCGCGAAGGTCCAACCCGCGTCCAGATACCCGGGCAACTCGTCGACGCGGACGAGGGCCTGCTTCTTGGGGGTCGGGGCGACACGCTTCTGGGTGAGCGCCCGGACCTGCTCGAGGTTCGACAGGTCGACCCCTTCCAGCTCCTTCTCGGAGTACCCAAGGGATCCCAAGAGCACCCGCGCGACCTCGCGGCGCACGTCACCCTCCGAGGCGACTTCCCCCGTGAGGATCGGCTCGCACCGTCGGTATGCCTCCCGCATCTCCTCGACGAGGTCCCCCGGCAGGCGGTTCTTGTTGAGCGAGTAGCGCGCGGTGATGTCGCCGGTGTGGCCGCCCCAGTGAACCACGAACCGATGCACGACCTTCCCCTGGCCCTCGGCGACGCCGAGGCGGGTCTCGAAGAATACCCGCAGAACGTACGGCCGGTCCTTCATGTCGAGCGACCGGAACGCGGCCCGCACCGCCCCGCTGACGTTCATCGTCCGCAGGAAAGGTCTCCGCCCCCGTCCCGGACTCACGAGGTCGCTCGCCCGCGTCAGCTTCTCCCCTTGAGCGATCCGGAGCTTGAGGTAGTCCTCGATCGCCTTGCACGTTGGGAGCGGGGCGAAGGTGAGGTAGGTGTGCCGGGCCTTGGAGAGCGACTCGCGGACGACCACCAGAGCGGGAACCTTCCGGAACTTGGGCTCGCTGCCCGAGAGGTCGAGTTCGGGGAAATCCCCGAGGGTGAAACCGTCGTCGCCGAGGTAGTTGCCGACGACCTCGGGACGGACGCCGCTGTAGGCCATGAGGGCGCAGGTCACCCGGTCCCTCAGGGGAGCCCGGGCGAGAACGGTCCGTACCTGCCCGGGCGACGGAGCGATCTCGTCGACCAGCGTGGGAGTGGATTCCCGACCCCGGATGTTCACGCCGGTCACGGCGAGGCGGCCGTTGTGCTTGCGCCACGAGTTGACGGCCTTGACGGTGCTGTGGATGTAGGAACCGGCGTGCTTGGCCTTCGACTCGATTTCGACGAAGTCCATGACGAGGTCGCGGAGCGGTTTGTCGCTCATGCGCGCCAAAGCCTCTGGTGTGACTTTCATGAGGCGAGAGAAGGCGGCGAGGCGTCGGACGTAGACGTCGGCCGTGGCGCGGCTTCCTTGGGCTACGTTCCGGTGCCAGCGGCGTCGGTCGTCGGACTCGGCGAGGAAGGGTACGAGGCGGGGGGTACGGTTCGGTCCCATGAGAGAGGTAAGGGAGCATGGGTTCTAATAGATTATTCTATAAGGCCCCGGCGGGCCCGGGGCGGATGCGGGGGGCTTCTCCTTCCACTTTCGGAACTTCCGGAGATACAGCCCCAGCGCAAGGACCGCCGCGAGCGCCAGCCCGATCTCGAGATACCCGGTCGGGAAGGCGCCTCCCGACGTCGGGGGCGGGGAACGCTCGGAGACGGTGATCGTCGCCGACGCCGAAGCGTTGGCCCCGTGGAGCGATGCAGTGACCGTGACCGTAGTAGACCCGGTCGTACCGGCGGCGATGAAGCGCACCCGGCTCCCCGAGCTCGCGTTGAGCGTTCCGAGGGCGCCGCCGAGCGACCAGAGGTACGTCGTTCCCGCGGGGCAGGCGCCGCCGCGACAACTGGGGCTCGCGGTCAGGTTCACGGTGCCATTCGGCCCGACGACCGTGACGCTTGCGGGGGAGATCGTCACGGAGACCAACCCCGGCGTGACGGGGCCGACCGTGATCGCCGCGGAGCCGTAGGCGCTAGCTCCGTTGAGGGCTGCCGTGACGTGGAGCATCGCCGTGCCTCCCGAAGTCCCGGCCGTGAACGAGGTCGTGCTCCCGTTGGTCGAGCTCAGGGTCCCGAGGCTATTGTTGAGCGTCCAGGCGTAGGTAGTACCGACCGGGCAGGGGCCGCCGCGGCAGCTCGGGGTAGCGGTGAAAGTGGCGTTGCCGTGCGGGAGGATGCTCGCAGTGCCCGGGGTCACCGTTACCGTGCTCAAGGTCGGCGGGGGGGATGCGCCCAGGGAGATCGTCGAGATGCTGCCCGAGAGCAGGTTCGCCACGTAGAGCGTCTCGCCCGATCCGTTCATCGCGATCCCCTCGGGCTCGATCCCGACCGGAATCGTCGCGACGGTCGTAAGCGCGGAACCGTTGATGGCGGCGACGTCGTTGGTTCCGGCCTCCGTGGTGTAGATGAGGCCGTTCGCCTGATCGAACACGGCGGGACCGGTGAACCCGACCCCGGTCACGTTCCCGACCCATCGGCCGGTCGTCGCGTTGAGGACCGCCAGCCCGTTGAGGTCGTTCCCCGCGAAGATCTCCGCGGTAACGGAGTCATACACGACGGTACGAGTGGCGGTGAACGTGGGGTCCGGGGAGTACATCGCCACGGTCTTGTTCGTTATCGGATCCACGGCGATGAGCTCACCTACGGCGCCCACGCTCGCCGTAAGGTACAGGTCCCCGTTCGCGGGGTCGAAGGCGACCCCCTGCGGGCTCGCGTTCAGCGGAAGCTGGGAGACGAGCGCGTCCGTGGAGTTGAACCCGAGCAGGTACCCCCCGCTCGGGGATCCCGCCCCGACGTAGACGACCTGGTTCGCGGTGTCGAACGCCAGGCAGCTCAGGCCGTACTCGAGCGGCAGTACCGAAATGCGGGTCCCCGTGCGTCCGTCGACCACTCCGAGCGCCTCGTACGTGGTCGCGTTCGCGCCGTCATACACGGAGAGGAGCACGTAGAGCCGCCCATTGGCCGGGTCGTACGTCTCGTCGTAGGTGCCGTAGCCGAGGGGGGGCGCCGACGGGGCGAACCCGAACCCGGAGATGGTGCCGACGCGCGGAGTGCTCGTATTGACCGACATCACGGTGCCGAGGCCCTCCTCGCCGTACGAGGTGGAGTTCGAGACGAACAGGTCCCGGTTCGTCGGGTCGAAGGCGACGCCCCAGGGACTCGTGGAGAGCCGGGGGCTCGCAACCACGCGGTTCGTCACCGGGTCGATCACGCTCACGTTCTCGGTGAGGAGGTTCGTCGAGTAGAGGGTGTTCTGTACCGGGTCGAACGCGACGCCCGACGGCTCGCCCCCGACGCTGATATTGGTCCGGACGGTGCGCGCGGAGACGTTGAGGACGTTCACGACCCGGCCGACGGCATCGGCGGTGTAGACGGCGTGATTCGTACTGTCGAACGCGATCGCGTCGAGGTTCGCGTGGGCGAGCGCCGGCGCGACCGTGATGTTCGCGACGACCGCGCCGATGCTCGCGTTGAGGACGGTGACGATGCCGAGGGCCCCGCTGGTCACCAGGATCTCGTTCGTGACCGGATCGAAGCAGGCGGCGCTCGGGGCATCGGAGGCGGCCAGAGGGATCGTGCGGTTCACGGCGAAGCTCGTGGCGTTCAGCACGGAGACGTTGCTGCTGCCGTAGTTCCCGACGAAGACGCTGCCGGTATGCGTGTCGACCGCGATCGCCTGCGGAGAGACTCCCACGGGAACCGTCGCGACCACCCGGTTCGTGGTCGCGTTGATCACCGAGACCACCGTGACTCCGGCGGGGGCGGTCACGAAGAGATCGCCATCCCGCGGGTCGTACGCCAGGGTGTTGGTCCCGTTGGCGACCGGAATCGTGGCGACCGGAGCGAGCGTACGGGGGTCCCAGACGAGTACGGAGGAGTTCCCCGAGTTCGCGATGTAGAGGTCCCCATTCGAGCTATCGAGTGCCATGCCCGTGGGGGAGGTGGCAGAGAAGTTGGTCGTGCCCGTGGGATAGTTTGCGACGAAGGCTCCCGTGCTCGGGTCGAGGACCGTGATATTGTCGGTGTCGGTGTCGGCGATGTAGACCCGAGCGGTCGCGGGGTCGTAGACCGGGCTCGTGATGGCGGCCGGGTTGTTCGCCGGGAAGTTCCCCGGGAAATAGCTGTCGTTCGCGAGAACGAGAGTCCCCACCACGGTTCCCGGTCCCAACGGACTCGGTCCGACCGTGACCGGCGCGCGCGGAGAGGGGGGCGTCGGGAGGCGCCAAGGCATTCCCGGCCCCGGTCTCTCGGAATGGCTCCCGCCCGCGTGCGGGAGGGGGGCGGCTCCTCCCATGGGAGAGAGCGTCGCCAGCAGCAGGAGGAACCCGAGGATTGCCCCGGGGGCCCAGGTACGGGCCTCTCGGCGAAGGCCGGCAGTTCGTCCCCATCGGCGCAGGGGACGGGAACCACCCTTCGCACCGCTCCCGAACGGGGCTACGGAATCTGCCCCGGAGAAGCCGCGATGCCCGAGGCCCCGTAGCGACGGCATCGGTCCGCCGGTGCGAGCTCTGCGGGGGGATATCTACCTGTGTCCCTGGTCCGCGCGTACCAGCGCTCGAGGCGGGGTACTTGAGCCCCAACGCCCCCCTCTCGAGTATCGACTCCTCCCGCCCAGGGGAGTCCCCCGAGCCCCCCTCGCGGAGCGCGGAGCGGTGTTGGTCTAACTGTCCTTCTTTCGGCGCAACCCGGGGGCTCGCGAGAGCCCCGGGTCGCCCCGCGTGAGCGGAACCTCGAAAGGCCTTGAACTGCAACGGAATACAGTAGGGTTTATGCATTGGAAGTCGTTCCACCGCTTCGGACACGAATGCGTGGCTCGCTGCGGGCCATTATCCTCACGGGCATCCCTGTATTGTTGCTCGTGTCCTCGATGAGTGCTGGGGCCGCTCCCTCGCATTCAAACCCGCTCGGAGCGCGTCCGGCCGCGATATTGAGCGGCCCCGCCGAACTCCCGAGGGCCTTGTCCAGCGCTTCTCTGGCGCCATCCCTGGCCTGGTCGGAGGAGTTCCCGCGCTCGGCGCCGGGGGCTCGAAATCTCGACGGACTGACGTACGATCCCCCCGATGGCTACACGGTCCTGTTTGGGGGCGGTGCGGCCGACGGCACCTACTGGGGCGACACGTGGGAGTTCTCGAACGGCGGTTGGACGCAGCTGCATCCCCGAGTATCCCCACCCCCGCTCGATTCGGTGACGATCGTGTACGACGCGGCCGACCACTATGTCCTGCTCTTCGGAGGGTACGAGCTATTGGGCCCGGACTTCGGAGAGACCTGGGCGTTCCATGGGGGCCAGTGGACTCAGCTCCACCCCAGGGTCTCCCCTTCCCCTCGCGACAATCCGATGCTCGCCTACGACACGGCGGAGGGATGTGTCGTACTGTTCGGCGGCGACAGCTCCGCCGGCTACCTGTCCGACACCTGGACGTTCCACGCCGGGGAGTGGAGGAATATCTCCGCTTCGGCCGGCTCACCCCCGTCGCCCCGGCAGAATGCAGGCATGGCCTACGATTCGCACGACGGCTACGTGGTCCTCTTTGGGGGAGTCTCGGGAAGTGATTCCCGCCTCGGCGACACCTGGACCTTTTCGGCGGGGAAGTGGGCGAATCTCACTTCGGGCCTCGCCGAGGCGCCCTCGGCCCGGTACGCGCCGGCGTTCGCCGACACGGGCCTCGGAGACGTCCTATTCGGGGGCGGATTCTCCACGGCCTTTGCGACCTGGACCTTCTACTCCGACACGTGGCTCTTCTCGGGGGGCGCCTGGGAGAACCTCACCAGCCGGCTGTGGCTCTCCCCCGCCCCCCGGGCTCTCGTCTCGGCCACCGGAGTCCCGCCGCGAGGCAACCTGCTGCTCTTCGGCGGCTGCGGAGACCCGGCGAACGTATGCGCCGGCCCGGTCGCCGACACCTGGACCCTCGGAGTCTCTTCGACCCCATTTACGAACGCGAGCCTTCCGGTGGGCGCGGAGCCCAAGGGAGTCGTGTACGACGCGACCCACCACCGGGTCTACGTAGCGAACTACGGATCCGCGAACGTCTCCGTCATCGACGCATCGACGGGGCGGGTGATCGCGAGCATCCCGACCCACGAGTATGCCTGGCAACTTGCCTACGACCCGGTGAACGAAAGGCTCTACGTCGCGAACGACTTCACGAATCGGTTGACCGTTATCGACACCCAGACCGACTCGGTGGTGGGGGCGCTCTACGCCGGGTGTGCGTTCACGGTCGGCGTGGTCTTCGACCCCTTGAACGGACTTCTGTATATCGAGTGCGACCTCGACAGCGAGGTCGCCGTTGCCAGTCCTGCCACGGGCCACGTCTTCAAGCACATCGGGGTCCCTCACGGGACCGGGAACGGCGGGATCGCCCTCGATCGCTCGAACGGAGATCTCTATGTGGCGAACTACTTCGGCGACACGGTGACGGTGATCTCGGGTGCCACGAACCGCGTCGTCGCCCTCGTCACCGTCGGACCCCAACCGGACGGCACCCTGTATGACCCGCTCTCGGGGCTCGTGTACGTGTCCCTCTTCGCCTCCAGCGCCGTCGCCCTCCTGGACCCGGCGACCGACCGAACCGTCGGCAGCGTCGACGTCGGGTCGACCCCCGAAGGATCCGTGCTCCTCGCCGCCGATCACCTCGTGGCCGTCGCCAACACCGGGTCGAACAACGTGACGCTCATCGATGCGGAAACCGGAGCAGTGGTCGCGACGCTCCCGGGCGGATCCGGGCCTACGGGTCTCGCCTACGACGCTGCTGCGCGCCTCCTATTCGTGACCGACGTCAACTCGGGCACGGTCCTCGAGCTCGGACCGCTCTAGCGCCGTTCTCTGACGCTCGCCCGCTTCGCCGGGCGTTCCGCTCGGACGTGTCGACCCTCCCTTCGCGCGTCGGGTCCATGCCGTTTAGGGCGGGAGCTCGGTAGCGACGTTGGGGGGGCCCGCGGTAGCCCGTACTTTGCGAAAAGAGGGTCTCTCGCGAGTACCCCACTCTTCGGGGGAAACTCGCTGGAGGGGTTGATCCCTCAAGGTACCGGCGGATCGAGGACATCCACGGGATGGAGACGGCGAGCGGGCCATCCTTTCGGCTTCGTTCGGCGCGGTTCCATGGATCCGGAACGGAGCTCTCTTGTTTCCCAACCCCCTCTAACGCCGAAGGGGAATCCGTGTCGGCGCCTGCCGTCCCGAGGGTACCGGAAGGGTCGACATCTTCGGGATTGCGGCTCGGGAAGTCGCGACCAGACTTTCGTCCTGCGGGGATCCAGAGTTGCGCGCTGGACGGAGCGACGCTCCTGCGTTCTCCCGCTCCCTCCGCGTCGGACAGGACGACTTCCCGAGCCACTCTTCTTCCCGCGCCCCGCGGGCCCGAAGCCTGGTAGGGCCGGAGCGAGCGGAGGGTAGCCGGGAGGTCGGCGTGACAACACACGCTGAGCCCGCTCACCGTTAAAGCCGACGGGTCGATCCCCGGGCGATGGCCCTCCCACCCGGACTCCCCTTCCTGTTGTTCGTCGCGGGGGAGCCCGATACGGGACCGGACCCGCTCCAGGATGTCTCGACCTCGATGCTCGATCGCCTCGCCGGCATGGTGACTCTCGCCCCGTGGCTGTGGAATCGGCCCGCTCCCCCGGCGGAGAGAGGCGTCGATGCGGACCTTCCGCCGGGGGCGCCGGCCTGGCGACTTCCGCTTCCGCAGATGCAATGCGCGGAGATGCTCCTCGAGATCACCCGCGAGCGGGGACAGTCCGTACAGTTGGTGGATGTGAACCGCCCATCCGGAAACCAGGGCCTGGTCGACCAGTGGGTCGGCCCAGACGATCTCCTCCCCCTGCTCGTTCGTCCCGACGGGGCCCGGCTTTCGGGAATCGAAGCGTTCGTCCCGGGTACGCTGAAGCGATTTGTCGAAGGCGCACCGACCGCGCTTCCGTAGGGGCGTAAGCGGTCGAAACGTTCGACTCCGTTCGCCATGAACCGCGAGGAGGGACGCGCCCGGGCGCCGTCCGCCGAAACCCCTGGAGCCCCCCCAACCCTCGGCGCGGGGCGCAACGAAGAGAGCTGGGGAGAGTTCGGGCTGGAGTCCCTCGGCCGAATGCGCGCGACCTCAACTTGGGGAACGACGGCCAGACTCCGGCGTATCGCTCGGACACCGGAGATCTTGAAGGGAGGCGGTCTCGGTCCCCGAACTCACTGGCCGCCCAGTGCCGCGGCTACCGACAAGTTCCTCGAACCCGAGTCGGCGGATCCGTCGGTACGTCGCTCCATACCGCGCCGCGACCCGCTGAATCGGTCCGGGAGCCGGCTGAGAGAGCTCACAGATCGTTCGCTTCGACAAGCTCTCGCCGAAACCACGTCAGCGGTGGTTGAGGTCGACCCTCAGGTCGCCGATGCACGCGAGCCCGCCTTCGCACTTTTCCACCCCAGGTTCGCCCCAAGCGTCGCGGGGCGTCGCCAGGGACACCGCGAGGGTGACCGTGGTGAGAATACGAACCCTACCACCGACCATCGGCCACGGGCCGGGCTCCGCTCGGAACCCGCACTCGTTGCCCCGCACGTTCCTCGCGCTGAGCGAATCGGGATCGCCTTAGGCAACGGATATGCCCCGGGCGGTTGGGTAGATCTCTTCAGCGGGACAGGTTCGCTCCTCTAATCCCAACCGCTGAGCGACGTAGGGGACTCGATCGCGATGAGCACCGGCGGGGGCGTGGTGGCGGTGGGCACGGACGGGTACGGGACCGGCCTCGCCGTCGCGTACAACGGGCTCGGAGATCTGCTTTGGGTATTCTCTCCGGGCTCGGACGTTTGGAGCCTGTAGCTGCTTGGAGCTGGCTCCGAAGCGGCGGTCGCCGCCGGGAGCCGTCTGTATCTCTTGGAAGCAGGATCGGTGGCGTGGAGCCGCTTCCTCGGAGCGGTCTCGCTGTTGCAACCGAACGTTCGCGGCAACGACGTGGTCGTCGGGGACGATGGCTCGGAGATAGCCACGGGAAATCTTTCAGGAACGATCCGGCTGTTCGACGCTCAGGGAACGATGCTGTTTTCGATGCAGGTCCCCTCGATAGCCGAGTTAGAATCGATGGCCGCGTCCCCTATCTGGCCGGTCGTCTGGGTCGGCACGACAAGCTCGGTCGTGCGCATCGACGGAACCTAGGAAGGTTTCCACCGACGAACTTGCCGGGCAGCACTGCGTGGCCGGAAGATCGCTCTCGATTGGCCCGGCATCCCGGGATTGAACGGGAAACAGCTAAAGCCGCCCTCCCCTCCCGCGCCGCGAGGGCCCATAGCTTAGTTTGGCTGGAGCACCCGGCTGATAACCGGGAGGTCGTCGGTTCAAATCCGACTGGGCCCACTTTGCGGCGCAGCGCTGCATGGCTGTCACGAGTCCCTGCTCGGATGCAACTCCGGAACCGAGAGGCCGGCCAGACAATCGGACGGCCGCGATGCGCGCATCATTACGTTCCGCAAAGCGCAACCCAAGGATACTCTCCCCACCGACGTCCGGGCGGTTCAGCGCCCCGGCGGTGGCCAAACGGCGGGGCTACTACCGAGTCTCCTGTTGCCGTTGCCTCGACCCGGGGAGCCGTCCGTCGCGCGACGGTCGGTATCAACTGCAAACCATATGAGTCAGGGGCGGGTTGACGGAGACCGGTGCAGAGGAGAGCGGCGATTCCTCAGTCAGCTCCCGAACTAAAGGTCGAGTTTGTCGGCTGCCCGGTGAAGGCCAGCCTGGGAGTACTTGGCCGAAAGTGGGCGCTCCTTGTGCTGAGGAACATCGCGCTTTACCGGGCACACCGCTTCAACGAGATGCTGAGGATCACGCCGGGCCTCACGAAGCGCGTGCTCGCCATGCGACTGCGGGAACTTGAATCCGGGGGATACATCCGGGCCGCGGAGCGGGGACGGAATTACACGAAGTGGGGCCTGACGGAGAAGGGCGAGGACGCCCTCCCCATTCTGATGACGCTCGTTCGGTTCGGATCGAAGTGGCATGCGGACACGGTCTTCGCCGACAAGCGACCCCGAACCCTGAGCGACGTCTTTGAGGCGGCCTACATCCGAAAGACCCTCGGTGCAGTGACGGGCACTGAATCCCTGCTCGCCATTCCCGGATCGCCCTGAGGCACCGCGGCCGCACGCGTCCGCCCGACCCGAGGTCGCCGACCACTGGGCTCGACGTCGTCTCGATAGTCCCGTAGCCCCGGGTCCCGCGGGACGTGCCCAAGATACGCGACGCCAGGTTGCTGGCGTTGCGCCCGCCCGGCCAGTCTCGCCGGGTCGTCCGGCCCGCCGAGGCAAGGGCCGGACCCGGTGTGGACTCGCGCCGGAACGATCCGTGACGCCTGCTGGGGAGCAGTAGACGAGCCGGATGAGCACGAGGCGCATTCGGGGCTCTGGATCGATCCGCGTGCGACAGAGATAACGCGTTGCATCGTCCGCCCGCGGGCCTGCTCCGGGAACGCGTTCGGGAACTGCCTTGCCGGAGTCCCGGTGGTCCCGAGGCCCGATGGGGAGGGAACTCGTGGGGCGAATCGCCCTGCCGCCTCCTGGCCTCAAATATGGTCCGGCATTGCGGCCGCCATGGCTCCCGGTGCGCCGGAAGGTTACTCACTTCCGTGGACCGCCCCCGCGTACGGACCCCCGCCATTCGAGATGACGCATTGCCGGCAGGTGCTCGTCCAATTCGAAGCCGACCCGGCGGAGATCGCTCGGCTGATCCCTCCGCCGTTCGAGCTCCCCGACCGTCCGTTCGCCGCCGCGTTCGTCGGCGATATGAGGCAGGTGCCCGGACCCGGGCGTTACCACGAAGGGGCGTTGCTCGTCGGCGTGAAGTTCCGGGATCGTACTTCGACCTACGCCCCGTTCCTCTGGACCTCGAGTGACGAGGCCCTGCTGGTCGGCCGCGAGCTCTACGGGATGGCCAAGATGATGTGCGAGCCCGAGTCGCTCGTAGAAGACGGAAACGAGGTGGTCGGCACGATCCGGCGACGCACCGGTCCGCTGGTGCGGGTCGCCTTTGCCTATGGACGCCGGGGGAGGACGACGGACTTGCCCACGACCCCGAACCGTCTCTGTCTGCGGACAATCCCGAGTCCCGACCCGCGCGTGCCGGGGCTGCGGCAGGTCGTGTTCACTACGCTCGAGAAGTACGCGCTCCACGAGATCTGGGAGGGTCGCGGCCACGTCGAGTTCTACGGTTCGGCCCATGCCGACATCCATCGTCTCCGGCCGACGGGGGTCGTGAACGCGTGGTATCTTGAGTCCAGCTGGACCCTCCCTGCGGGCACGATCCTATCCGACGGGGCCGAGGACCGCCCGACCCGACCTCCCTGAGACCGGCCCGCCGTGCGGGGACCGTAGCGGCTCAGGGATCTACGGGGTCGCCCGGGTTCCATGCCTTAGACCCGGCGGGGAGGGACGCGGTTCCCTTCGCTCGCGATCGTGGTCCGCGGTCCGGCCCTCCCTCCCGACTCGCCATATAGGGAGATACTGTCCGCCGCGCGGTGCGACCATAGTCGAACTCTCTCCGGTCCGCGCCTGGCATCCCGACCCGCGTGCGGTCGACCCGAACGGCGTGGTCTGCCCGGTCTACGACACGCTTTCCGAGACGGAGCTGATCCGGTTCGCCCGTCATCCGTCGAACGCCGCGCGGTTCGTGCCCCGCCCGCGCGGGGTTCCGCTCGAGCGGTTCGTCGCCGGCGCCGTCGACAATCTCGGGGAGGCGCTCCGCGCCGGCGCCTACGTACGGGACGAGCGTCCGGGGTACTACATCTACGGCATCCGCTACGTTCCGCCCTCCGATATCCTCGAAACGATACCGTCCGAGGAGCGACGGAAGGAGTACCTCCTTCTCGGCCTGGTCGGGGCGCTCGACTTCACTCACCTCGAGCACGACACAGTCGCACTCCACGAGCGAACGTTCGAGGACCGGGTCGAGGAGCGCGTCGCCCTGACCGACGCCACGGGTATGACGTTCGCCCCGATCCTCGCGGGCTACCACCGGCCGGACCACCGGTTGAACGACGAGCTCGAGCGGCGTCTGGGTCTCGATCGTCGCGGCCTATCATTCGAGGGGACGGTCCCGCCGGTCGCCGAGGCCATGCTGGACGGGACGACCCACCGCCTCTGGCGAGTCGACGACCCCAAGGCCGTCACGGAGCTCCAGGGCCTCGTGCGCGATCTGCGCCTCCTCATCCTCGACGGCCACCACCGGTTCACCGCGGCGGCGCACCGCCACTACGAGGGGCGCCGGACCGCTCCGCTCGCCATGCTCGTGGACGGGCAGGACCGGGCGCTCCGGGTACTTCCCTGGCACCGGGTCCTTCCCGCCGCGGTGCTGCCGTTCTCCGAGCTCCTGGACGGCGCGCGCAAGCGGTTTCCGTGGATCGAGGCCGTTCCCGGCCCCGCGGGACCGGAGGCGGCGATCGCGCGCCTTCGCGCGATGCACGAGGACGGCCGTCGGGGCTTCCTGGTTGCCCATGCCGGGGCCCTGTACGAGGTGGGGGGCGTCCCCAGCAGCGACGTCGGCGCGGACTTCGACCTCCTTCACGGATTCCTCGAGGACCGGCTCGGTATCGACCCCCACGAGCTCGAATTCGTACGGTCCCCGCGGGCGGCCTGGGAACGGTCGGATGATGCGGGAGAACCCGGCCGGAACGGGACCGCGCTCCTCCTGCCTCCGCTCACCGAGACGGGGATCGAGGAGCGCGCGTTCGGCACGGGTGCGGTGATGGCCCACAAGTCGACGATGTTCCTGCCGAAGGTCGTCGAGGGAATGATCTTCGCGTTGGCCGACGCGCCGGACTAGCGCCGTTCGCCCCGTACCGGCCGGGCACTCCCGCGCCCGCGACCGCGGGGGGGGACCGTGCGCGTTCACGGGCTCGAGGGGAAGGAGGGGGGGCTGGCACCCCTCCCGGAGGGAACCGACTCGCTCCGACGATCGCCCCCGACCGCGCTCCGGGCCATCGGCAGAAGGTTCGGCCGGGGCCGCTCCCCGATTCCGAGACCGGCGCGCAGCCAGTGGCGGACGTCGTAGAAGTACATGTTCCCGTAGGGACACGCCTCGACGCAATCGCCGACCCCGCAGCACTTCGAGCTACGGAACTCGCCCGTTTGCCGGAAATGCCCGGGCATGTCGACGAGGCCGACCGGGCACGACTTCGCGCAATCGACCGTCGTGCAGCGTCGACAGACGTCGCGGTCGTAGACCTTGAGCCGGAAGAAACCGAGGCGACCGAACGCCTGGCTGATCGTGCCGGTGTAGCACCAGCCCATCGTCACGCAGTTGTAGTTGCCCGCGTACGGGATCGTAACGAAAAGCACGTACCAGAGGACGCTGAAGTAGAACGAAAAGAGAAAGACCGTCGGGTCCGCGCCGAGGACCGTGAGGCGGAGGCGGCCGGTCTGGTCGAGATAGGAGGCGACCGACGCGAGCACGAGCGAGGTCATCACGGCGGCCGTCGTCGCCGTATAGGCTCGGGAAAAGCGGCTCGAGAGATACTTTCGCGCGAGCGGTGAGCTTCGATTGAAGCTCTTCATCGAATCGATGGCCGTCCCCTGGAACATGAGCGGGGCGGTACAGAAGGTGGAGCAGATCGCGCGGCGCCCGAAGAGGAACGAGGCGGCGCCCGTGATCGCATAGCTCGTGAGCACCACGCCGAAGGCGCCGATAGCCAACGGCGCGGAGCCGATCCCCATGCTCCAGCCGAGGACCGGCACGCTTGCGCCGCTCGCGAGCTGGGGAAAGACGATCGAGTAGTAGAGGCTCGGGAAGAACACCGCGAACGCCGCGTAGCACCCCATCATCAGCCCCAGCCGGACCTTCGTCTCCCGCGACCGCGTTTCGCGGAACTTGAAGGCCACGAGCGTCCCCATTTCGAGCCCCATCATTGCGAGGAACCAGGTCGAGGCCGTGGTCAGGGCGACGAACCAGAACCCGTTGTAGAACGCGTGGTAGGCGACCGTCCCGGCTCCGCCGGCGAGCGGTAGCGCGGGGAGCGCGGAGGTGAAAACCGCCCCGTAGAGGCGGGCGTCGAGCAGGGCGCCCATGAATAGCTCCGAAACGAAGATCCCCGCGAGGAGCTGGAACGTCCAGTGGGGACGGGACTGCCACGCCATCCGGTCGGACGGGTCGATGCGTTCGGGGCGGACCACCAGCTCGAAGAAGAGCGCCATCTCGGCGACGACCGACAGCGCGAACGCGACCGAGCTCGCGTTCACGAGCCAGAAGTACAGCCCCGCCATCATGAGGGCGTATACCCACAGGAACCGTACGATGTACCTCGCGAAGGCGTTCGGAACGAGTGGGGTCCGGTAGAGGTACTCCATCAGGAAGACGAAGAGCGCGATCATCAGCCCGCTCGCCAGGTAGACCGATCCGTCCGCCCACGACTGCACCGGCAGTGCGGGGGGCGAGAGGAACATGATCAGGGCTTGGCAGACGAGCACGAAGAGCACCGCCCGCGGAAGGCGGTGCCGCAGGAAGAACGCCGTGAGCAGCATCTCGGCCGACATCGTGTAAAGGAACCACGGCGAGCTCACGATCGCCGCGAGGCCGTTCGAGAACGACCCGAGCCCCGAGAATCCCCCCGCGATCGGAGCACCGGCGGCGGCCTGGAACGTCCACCCCATCAGGAGCTCGTTCGCGAGCACGAGAAGGATGACGGATGCGGCGAATCCCCGTACGTGCGCGAGGACGGGCGGAGCGGCGGCGGGGTCTCTTCTGGAGCGTTGGCGGACCTCCTCGAGAAACCCGAGGAATACCTGGACGACGCTCACCGACATGACCGCGCTGGCCACCCAAAACCCCTCGACCAGCGACGCCGAGCTGGGGTGCGCGTAGTACACGGCGGCGCCGCCGACCATCGCGACCATCATCAGCAAGAGGAAGACGACCGTGGAAGCGGTCAGCGGGGTCCGCGCTTCGGAGGCCCATCGGATGAGATACGCCGTCGCCCCGGCCATGCCCGCGGCGAGAAGGGCGAGAATCAGCTCGGTGGCCAGCATCCTTCAGGACGCTCCGTGCCGGGGGAACGGTCCTAGGGACCGTGGACAACGGTACCCGGGGCAGGAGAGCTTCCGGCCACGGGGCCCCGCACGTCGAACCCGGTCGGTGCCACCGCCACCGGGGACGGTCCGCCGCTCGCGGCCGGAGACCGGACCGACGAGCCGTCCCTCCCCGTGTTCGCTCCCACCGTCCAGAGAAGTGGGACGAATGCACGAAGTGGGGCGGCGCCCGCCGCGACCGCAAAGCCGCCGAGCAACCCGTACTGGAACCCCCAGCGGAAGTAGAGGTCGAGCCCGGGGGCGAACACCGGCGCGACGGCGCCCCATGCTGCCGGGAGGCCGAGGACTCCCATGAGCTCGTTCCCGAGCCCTTCGATTCCCGCACCGGCGAACGGAGGCGGGGCGCCGAGGAGTAGGATCGCTCCCGCGACCACCAGGCCACCTCGCAGCGCGAGGGCCGAGGGTCGGCCCAAGCTGCGGAGCGCGGCCAGCGTGCCGCTCGGGAACAGGGCGGCCAGGATCGCGAGGAACGCCGGGACCTGATGCTCCACGATCCAGCGGAACCAAAGGGCCGCCGAGGCGTTGAACGGGCCGACCGCGGTCCACTCCACTAACATGGCGAGCGACCACATGATCCCCCCGATCAGCAGCACGGCCCGGAGCACGCTTCCGAGCGCTACGCGTCGGTCGAGTCGGGGCGCCACCGGGGCGCGGTCGGTGTCCGGGCCCGAAAGTCCGAAGAGTCCGCCGTAGACCCGCAGCACGAGCTCCTGGGCGACGAGCGCGGTCCATACGACCACCATCTGGAAGACCCCGAGGAACCAGTTGTTGAGCAGCAGATTGTTCGTGGTCGACCCGCTCACTTGCGCGACCAGTCCCACGCCTGCGGTCGCTGCAGCCGTCGTGGAGCAGCACGCCCCGAGGGTGACAAGCGCAATCATGGCCGGTGTCAGCCCGGCCACGGTGCCGACCGCGGCCGGTCGACCGGCCGTCCGACGTCGCGTTCGGACGAGCGAGATCCCGAGGAGGACCGCGACCGACATGCCGATGCCGACGCCGATCGATACGACGACCATCGAGAGGGTCGCGAAGAACGGAAGCTCGACGAACCCCCAGGGAGCGCTGATGAGGAGCGCCGGGTAACTCCAAGTATCCGTCCCCAGCCCGTTGCCCCAGATCGGGAGGATCTGATAGCCGCCCCCCAGGTTCGCGAAGATCAACATGCCGCCGAGCACCATGGAACCGAATGCGTAGACGATCACGAACGCGGCCGTCAGCAGGATGGCCCGGAAACGTCCGATAAACCGTCGCGTCTCTCGCAGGGTAAGCAGCGAAAGGGGAGATCCAACCTGTGGAGCTTCCGGCACGTTGTCGGAGCTACCGCGGGATATATATTGCGTGGGTTCGCACGCTCGGGGAGCGCCGGTCGCCGGGTCCGCCGGGGTCGGCCGTGCCGCACGCAGGGCGGCCGTGTTCGGGCGGGTCCGGGCCGAAGAAGGTATCTGGCGAGCGGGCGGTAGGGCGCGGGGCACCGAGCCGCTCCTGGCCCATCGCAGGGTGGGGCCGGGACCGGTTCGGGACGGATGAAAGCCGGAAAGCGGAGGGTCGCAGCGAGCCGCGCCTCCCGGGCGCGTGCGTCGCCGGGGATACGAATCTCCGGCCCCTCCGGACCACGGTTCGACGAGATCCTTGCTCCCGACGCCCTCGAGTTCGTGACCGCGCTCGAGGAGCGATTTGGACCGACGCGCCGGCGATTGCTCGCGGCGCGCGGCGGTTTCCGGAAAGTCGTGCGCTCGGGCCGGACGCCCGGGTTCCTCGCGGAGACCCGCGGGGTCCGGACCCGGTCCTGGACGATCCCTCCTCCACCGGCGGACCTCACGGACCGCCGAGTCGAGATCACCGGCCCGGTCGACCGCAAGATGATCATCAACGCCCTCAACTCGGGCGCGAAGGTGTTCATGGCAGACTTCGAGGATTCCCACTCTCCGACCTGGTCCGGCACGATCGCGGGCCAGGTGAACCTTCGGGATGCGGTCCGGCGAAGCATCTCGTACCGATCGTCGGACGGCCGCGACTACCGGCTCGCCGAGCAGACGGCAACGCTCATGGTCCGACCGCGCGGCTGGCACCTGGAGGAGCGCCACGCGACGCTGCGGGGCCGGCCGGTGTCGGCGAGCCTCTTCGACTTTGGGCTCTACTTCTTCCACAACGCGGCAGAGCTTGTCCGTCGGGGCACGGGACCGTACTTCTACCTCCCGAAGATCGAGCACTACCGCGAGGCGCGGCTTTGGAACGACGTTTTCGCCGACTCGGAGGAGCGGCTCGGCCTTCCCGCGGGAACGATCCGGGCGACCGTGCTCATCGAGACGCTGCCGGCGGCTTTCCAGATGCACGAGATCCTCTACGAACTGCGCCCGCACTCGGTCGGTCTCAATTGCGGCCGATGGGACTACCTCTTCAGCTTCATCAAGCAGTACCGAGACGACCCCCGCCGGATCTTCCCCGACCGCGCGAGCCTGGCGATGACCACCCCGTTCCTCACGGCGTACTCCCGGCTCCTGATCGACACGTGCCACCGACGCGGCGCGCACGCGATGGGCGGTATGGCCGCCCAGATCCCGATCAAGGGCGACCCGGTGGCGAACGCGGAGGCGATGGCCCGTGTCATCGCGGACAAGGAGCGCGAGGTCCGCGCGGGTCACGACGGGACGTGGGTCGCCCATCCGGGGCTTGTGCCGGCCGCCCTTCGCGTATTCGAGGCCGGCATGAAAGGGCCGCACCAGATCGACCGACCCCCGGATGGGACTTCGATCGGGCCCCGCGAACTCCTTGCGATCCCGGACGGAGCGGTCACGATGGAGGGAGTCCGGCGCAACACGCGCGTCGCGCTTCGCTACCTCGCGGCGTGGCTCGAGGGGGTCGGCTGCGTCCCGATCGATCACCTGATGGAGGATGCGGCCACCGTGGAGATCGCCCGCTCTCAGTTGTGGCAGTGGATACGGCACGGTGCCCCCCTCGCGGAGGGAGGTTCGGTCGACCGGGCCGTGTTTCGTCGCGGGCTCGCGAGCGAGGCCGCCGCCCTGCGCGCGGAGTCCGGCGGATCGGCCGCTCCGAGCTCCATCGGACGGGCGCGCCGGCTGCTCGACCGGGTCGTTTCCGCTCGCTCGTTCGAGGAGTTTATCACGCAGTACGCGTACCCATATCTCCGGGACGCGGAGGGCCGCGGGTCATGAAGGAAGAGGTCGGCGCGGACTGGAAGAAGAGCGAACGGTGGAAGGGAATCGTTCGGCCCTACCGGGCCGAGGACGTCGAGCGCCTCCGCGGCTCCGTCCGGGTCGAGTACACCTTGGCCACGCTCGGCGCCCAGCGGCTCTGGCGACTCCTTCACACCGAGCCGTACGTTCCGACCCTCGGCGCGATGAGCGGGACCCAGGCGGTCCAAATGGTCGCGGGGGGCCTTCCGGCGGTCTACGCGAGCGGCTGGCAGGTCGCGGCCGACGCGAACGACGCGGGCCAGACCTACCCCGACCAGAGCCTCTACCCGGCCGATTCGATGCCGCACCTCGTCCGGCGGATCAATAACGCCTTCCGCCGGGAGGACGAGAAGCAGCACGCGCTCGGAAAGGACAGCGTCTACTGGTACGCGCCCATAGTCGCGGACGCGGAGGCGGGTTTCGGGGGCAACCTGAACGTCTTCGAACTGACGAAGGCGCTCATCGACGCCGGCACCTCGGGGCTCCACCTCGAAGATCAGCTCGCATCGGTGAAGAAGTGCGGTCACATGGGCGGGAAGGTGCTCGTTCCCGCACGGGAGTTCAACCAGAAGCTCTGGGCCGCGCGGCTCGCCGCGGACGTTCTCGGCGTTCCGACGGTGCTCGTGGCCCGGACGGATGCGTTATCGGCGAAGCTCCTGACGAGCGACATCGATGCCCGGGACGAGAAGTTCCTCACGGGGAAGCGGACCCCGGAAGGGTTTTTCGATATCACGGGAGGGCTCGACATGGCGATCGCCCGCGGGCTCGCCTACGCGCCGTACGCCGACCTCCTCTGGTTCGAAACCGCCGGCCCCGATCTCGAGGAGGCGGAGCGCTTCGCCCGCGAGGTCCACGCCCAGTTCCCGGGGAAACCCCTCGCGTACAACTGCTCTCCGTCCTTCAACTGGCGCAAGAAACTGAAGCCGCAGGTGATCGCGGAGTTCCAGTCGACGATCGCCGAGATGGGCTACAAGTTCCAGTTCGTGACGCTCGCGGGGTTCCACGCCCTCAACCTTTCCATGTTCCAGCTCGCGAAGAGCTACGCAGCGCGAGGGATGGCCGCCTACACCGACCTCCAGGAAGAGGAGTTCCGGGCCGAGGAAGAGGGCTACGCCGCAGTGAAGCACCAGTCGTTCGTCGGCACGGGCTATTTCGACGACGTAGCCCAGGTCCTCTCCGGCGGCCTCTCCACGACGCTCGCCATGGACGGGTCCACGGAAACCGAGCAATTCCAGGAGCGCCCGAAGCACCCCGAGGCCGAGCCGGGGCGCCCCGAACGCGCTCGGTCGGCGAGCTCGAAGGCGACCTGAACGGCTCCCGACCGCGGGCCCAGCCCCGGTCGCCGTTCAGTGGCGTGGCCAGAGCCGTCGCGCGGCGATCTCGTGCATCACTTCGGAGGGACCGTGGGCGATCCGCCCGCTGCGGACGTCGCGCCATCGCTGCTCGTGCGGCAGGTCCTGGGAGTACCCCCGTCCCCCGTGGAACTGGATCGCATGGTCGATGGTGCGCAACGCGACCTCGGTCGCCATCCACTTGGCGAGCGCCGCGCCGGAGTCGGCCTCCTCGCCGCGGTCGAGCCGCGCGAGGACCCGTTCGGTGAACAGCCAGGCCGCCTCGAGCTCGGCGCCGTCCTCGACGAGGGGGAAGGCCACGGCTTCCTGGCTGGAGAGCGGCCGCCCGAACGCGGTGCGTTCGCCGACATACGCGACCGTTTCGTCCCATGCCGACCGCGCGACCCCGAGGTAGATCGCCGAGAGGAGCGCGTGCTCCCGGGTCAGCTCCGACCGGACGTAGCGGAACCCTTCCCCGACCTCACCGAGACGGAAGCGCTCGGGGAGGAGGACGTCCGCATACTGCACGGTACCGCGCCGCATCCAGCGCTCGCCGAGATCGCCCGAGCTCGCCTTCCGCGTCGTACCGGGCAGCTCCTGGGGGACCAGGAACGCCGTGATCTCCCGGCGCGGGTCGGGGCCGGGGACGCGGGCGTAGACGATCGCCGCTCCCGCGTCGATCGCGAAGGCGGCCTCGCTCTTCTCCCCAGTGAGCCGGTAGCCCGACTCGGTCGGCCGGGCCACCATCGACATGGCACCGGCATCGGACCCGGCACCGGGCTCGGTGATCTGGTTGCCCACGAGCCGCTCGCCCCGAACGAGGGGTCGGAACCACTCTTCGACGAGCTCGGGCGAGCCGTGCTCGGCAAGCACGCTCGAGAATTCTGGCTGCAGCGAGAGCTTTGCAAAGGCGCTGCCGCCGAGGTACGCGAGGTGGAAGAGGGCGATCCCCGTCCGCGCGACCGAGAGCCCGCGGCCCCCGAGGGCTCGGGGGGTGTGCAGGCCGATCAGGCCGGCCGCGCCCATCGCCCGGAACTCTTCCCAGGGGAACGAGGGCGCGCGGTCGAGCTCGCGATACCGTCGAGCGAGGCCAAGGCGGTCCGCGACTTCGCGGATCTCCGCTACGACCGGGTCATCCGGCAGCTCGGGGACATCGCCCATCCTAGAGGCCCTCCCGGACGAAGAACGGGGCGGGATCTCGGGGGGTGGCACTGGGAGGGTCCTCCCCGACGACCCCGTCGGCCCGGAGCCGGGCGACCTCCGCCTCGGAGTACCCGAGCAACCCGCCGAGCACGCGGTCGTTGTCCTGGCCGAGCCAGGGCGCACCCCTCCAGACCCCGCCGGGAGTCTCGGAGAACTTCGGGGCGACCCCGGGTCCCTTCACCCGCCCCGCAACGGGGTCGTCCCACTCGAGGAACATCTCTCGGGCGCGGTAGTGCGGGTCGCGCGCGATGTCGGCGATGTCGAAGACTCGGTTGATCGCGACGTCACGCTCTCGGCCGAGTCGCTCGAGCTCGTCGCGCGAACGAGGGCGACAGAACTCCGCGATCGCTGCGTCGACCGGACCGCGGTGCGCGAGGCGATAGTCCCGGTCGTCGAACTCGCGGTCGGCGAACCCGATGAGGTCCCGAAGCCGGGCCCAGGACTCCTGGGTCGGGGCCGCGACCACGACCCAGCCGTCGGCGGCGCGGTGGACGTCGTACGGATGGAGTCGGGCATGACCCGACCCGAACCGCCCGCGCACGACCCCCCGCATGAAGTAGTCAAGCGCGAGGTTCTCGAGGAGAACGAAGAAGATCTCGTACTGGGCCACGTCGATCGACTGGCCGTGGCCGGTCCGCTGGGCGTGGATGTAGCCCATCAGCCCCGCCGTGGCCGAAGCGAGTCCGGTGACCGTGTCGTTGAGCGCGGTCCCGGCCCGCATCGGCGGGTCGGGGTCCGGCTTCCCCTGGAGGGAGAGGTACCCGCTGAAGGCCTGGGCCGTCAGGTCGTAGGAGGGAGCGGTGATGCGGGACGGGTCGCCGGTTCGGCCGTAGCCCGAGACGTGGACGATGGTCAGGCGGGGGTTCGCAGCCCACACCTCGGCATCGGAGAGCCCGAGTCGGTCGTACGTGCCGGGGCGGGAAGATTCGATCCAGAGGTCGGACTCCTTGAGGAGGTCGAGGAAGACCCGACGCCCTTCCGGATGGCGCACGTCGAGGCCCACCGACAGCTTGTTCCGGGCGTACTGCACCCACGACTCCGAGACCGCTTCCTCGGGGCGGGGGCCCGGAAGGAGCGGCCGGAGCGTCCGTGTGGGATCGGCGTACGGCGCCTCGAACGGGGGTCCCTCCACGTGGACGACGCGGGCCCCGAACTCGGCGAGGTACGCGGACGCCCACGGACCGGCGACGAACCGGGCGGATTCGAGCACCCGGACTCCCGCGAGCGGTCCGTACGCGGGCACGAGCGGCGATGGCCTAGGAGAAGAGGACACGGGGGCGGAGCCGCCCGACCGATGATGAACGCCGAGGTTCAGGTCGAAACCCCGGGTCGCAAATAGCGACCTCCGCTCGGCCGGCCCATGAGCGAAGCCCCCTGGGTCCGGTTTGAGGGCGAGAAGTTCCGCGAGGAGCTCACCAAGTACAAGATGGAACACCACCCGTTCCGGACCCACCCGTTCTTCGCCCGCATTGAGAACGGCGAGGTCCCCATTCCCGTCGTCCGCGAGTGGGTGAAGCAGTTCTATCCCTGGCTCGCGAGCGTCCCGATCGCGATGGCCGAGCGGTTCGCGAACTGCTCCTGGGAGCCGGCGAACGACCGCTACCGTCGGATGATCCTGGACCAACTGGTCGAGGAGGCCGGGGACCCGAAGGGCACGACCACCGGGCATCCCGAGCTGTGGCTGCGCTTCTGCGAAGGCCTCGGCGTTCCGCGCACCGAGGTCCAATCCGCACCGCTCCTCCCGAGCACGATGGTGGCGATCGACGACTTCCTCTACACGAATCGGGTCCACCCGTTCTACGTCTCCGCCGCGGGCTCCTCCGAGCCACCGAACGTCGAGCTCTGCGCCCGACTTCTGCCGTCGTTCCGGACGCACTACCGGGTCGACGAGGCGCATCTCGAGTACTACAACTTGCACGTCGTCGCGGATGTCGAGCACAGCGAGTGGATCGGACAGATCGTCGCCGGATTCGCCCACACGGTCGAGATCCGCAAGCAGATGTGGGACCAGATGTTGCGCGGCTTTTCGATCCACGCGCTCCTCGTGGACGGGGTCCTGGGGGCGACGAACGACGGCGCCGCCCAAGCGAAGGCTAAATAGGAGCGGGAGGCTGAGGCCGGACGATGGCGGACCGGACGGGCCCCAGCCGAAATGCTCGGGCGGTGGGCCGGACTGCCGCGACCTGGCTCTGGTGAACGGGAGGCGCCGGGAGGGCGCCGTCCCGACCTGCCCGAACGGTGTCGGGCCGCGCGCTCGCGGCGACCTTCCGTGGAATGAACCGAGAGAAGGAAGGGAACCATGTATGGAAAAACGGTCCGACTGAAGCGCCTCTTCCCCGACCCGCGCCGACGGCTCTTCTCGGTCCCGCTCGACCACCCCGTGTCGATGGGCCCGATCGACGGCCTCGAAGAGCTCGCGCCGCTCGCGACCGAGTTGCAGGAGGGAGGCGCCGACCTGCTCATCGTCACGAAGGGGGCGGTCCGCGAGCTCGTGCCCGTACTAGAGCCGACGACGCGGCTCGGCGTCCACGTCTCCGCGTCGACGAGCCTCGGTCCCACCTCGAATCGGAAGGTGCTCGTCGGTACCGCCGAGGAGGCGGTGAGCCTCGGTGCGGACCTCCTCTCGGTCCAGGTGAACTTCGGGATCCCCGAGGAGCCCGACATGCTGCGGGACCTCGGGATCGCGGCCGATGAGTGCCGTCGGCTCGGCCTCCCGCTGCTCTGCATGGCCTACGTCAAGAAGGGGACCGGTGGTTCCCCGGACGAGCTTCGTCATGCAGCGCGGGCCGCGGCCGACACCGGGGCCGACATCGTGAAGACGAGCTATCCCGGATCTCGCGACGAGTTCGCGAAGCTTTGCCGAACGACCCCTGTGCCGGTCCTCATCGGAGGCGGCGTACGCCTGGACGAGGAAGCCGAGTTCCTCCGGATCGTCTCCGATAGCGTCGCAGCGGGCGGGGGCGGCATCTGCATCGGCCGCAACTTGTTCCAGCGTCGGCCGGTCGGTCCCCTCGCACGTCGCATCGCCGAGGTCCTGCACGGCGGCGGGTAGGGAGCTCCGCCGATGACACGCGAGCGAGTCACGATCGCACCGGTCTCGACCGATGCTGCCGCGATCGCGGTGATCGTCGATCGGGCGCGCCGACGCGGTTTCCGCTCGTTCGTCGTCGATCGGACCTCCGCCCTCGCACCCTTGGCCGATGAGGAGATGATCCGGCGGGATGGGAACCACCTCTTCCGCGCCGACCCGGACGCGAATCCCGTCCCGATCCTCCCCGTCTCGGACGAGCTCGGACTTCGCCACGCCGTGCAGGGGATGGCCGCCGGGGGGATCCTGGCCATCGAGTGGACCTCCGACCGAGTCATCCCGCTCGAGAACGCGATCGCGGCCCGCGGCCGGCGGTTCGAGCTCTGGGTGTACGCCCGCGGTCCGTCGGAAGTGCCGGCGGCCCTCGGCGCGCTCGAGCACGGGGCGGACCGGGTCCTGGTCGAGGTCCGCGCCGCCGAGGACGTCGACCGGCTCGAAGGGATCGTGGACGGGCCGCTGCCGGCGGGGCTCGATTGGACCGCGATCCCGATCACCGAGCTCCGGCCCGTCGGAGTCGGTGACCGGGTCATCGTCGACACCACCTCGATCCTGCGCCCCGCCGAGGGCCTCCTCGTCGGAAGCGTCGCTGCCTTCCTCTTCCATGTGGCGAGCGAAGCCGTCGGCTCAAAGTTCAGCCGGCCCCGGCCGTTCCGGGTCAACGCCGGTGCTGCGCATTCGTACGTCCTGATGGCCGACGGCTCCACGCGGTACCTCGCCGAGCTGGCCGCGGGCGACGCCGTCCTCGTCGTCGAGCCGCGGGGAGCGGCCCGCGCCGTCCGCGTGGGCCGCATCAAGATCGAGCGTCGTCCGCTCGACGTCCTCGTGGGGGACGACGACGGCCAACGACGGACGCTCTTCCTTCAAGAGGCTGAGACCGTCCGAGTCTCGACCGAGTCGGGTCGCGTGGCGACCACGGACCTCGATGTCGGCGCGAAGGTACTCGGAGTCCGGCTGCCGGCAGCCCGCCACCTCGGCCATGCCATCGACGAGACGATCGAAGAACGATGAACGAGCGCACTCCCGCCCTCATCGTGTCCGTGCCCGCCGCGACCGTCGCGGAGGCGAAGACGCTCGTGGGTGCGGCGGCCAGCGCGGGGGCTGACCTCGCCGAGATCCGGTTCGACCGCTGGGCTCCCGCGGAGCTCGCGCGCGCCGCCGAGCTGTTTCCCGCTCCGCTCCCGCTCCTCGCCACGTTGCGCTCCCGTGCCGAGGGGGGTTCGGGACCGGACGCAGGGGCTGAGCGCGCCCCGATCCTCGAGCAGCTCGCCCGGCTTCCGTTCCGCTGGATCGACCTCGAGGCGGCGCGAGACTCCCCGGGGCTACTTCGGCTTCCGCCGCCCGAGACCCTCGGTCGGATCGTCTCGTCCCACCGGACCGGCCCGGTGACCGCCGAGGAGTGGGCGCGCTCGGTCCGGGAGGAGCCGGACCCGGGGTCCATCCGCAAGGTCGTCGTTCGCGCGTCCGTGGTCCAGGCCCTGACCGAGCTCTTGCCGGGTCTCCCGCCCGCCGGCGAGTCGCCGCTCGTCGCGCTCACGACCGGGCCCTCGGGCCCACTGTTGCGGCTCCTCGCCCGTCGGCTCGGCTTCCCGGTCGTATACGCGGCCCTTCCTGACGACCTCCGACCCGGCGCGAGTCGACCCCCGGTCGAGGCGAGCCAGATCCCGGTCGACCGCCTCGGACCGTTCTTGCGCTCGCGCGACCCCGCTCCAGTGTTCGGGCTCGCGGGGCACCCGGTCGCTCACTCCCGCAGCCCCGCGCTCCACTCCCGCTGGATGCATTCCACCCATCGGACCGGACTCTACGTGGCGCTCGACTTCGAGACGGAAGGAGAGTTCGTTCGGGCCCTGCCGCTGCTCGCGGGTTGGGGGTTCCGGGGCCTCAATATCACCCACCCACTGAAGCCGGCCGCGCTCGCCGTGGCGACCGGGGTCGGAGCGGGCGCCCGTACGTGCGGCGTCGCGAATTGCCTCACGCTGCGGGGCGAAGAGGTGGAAGCGGAGAATACCGACCTCGCGGCGATCCTCCGCCGCCTCGAGGAGCTGCGTCGCGACGGACGCTGGGACGGGAAGGCCCTCGCGGTCCTTGGGACGGGGGGCGCGGCCCGGGCGACCCTGGCCGCCGCGCGGACCTTCGGGGCCGAGATCCGGGTCTACGGTCGGCGGCGCGAACCGACGGTCGAAGTCGCTCGGACGTTCGGAGCCGAGGCTCCGGCCGCAGCCGATGCGAGGGGGGAGACGCTCGTGGTCCAGGCCACCGATGTAGGCCGGGGGGGCACGGGCCCCCTCGAGCTCCCGCTCTCCCGCCTGGTCGCGCGGGGCACCCATGTGCTGGACTGGGTGTACGACCCCGAGGATCCCTACGTGCGCGCGACCGCGGTGCACGCCGGTGCGACGTACGAGGATGGACGACGCCTGCTCGTCTATCAGGCGGCGGCCAGCTTTGGCGTCTGGTGGGGAGAGGAGCCCGAACCCGAGGAGATCACACGTACCCTCGCGGAGGAAGGATGCGCGGCGTAGGCCGAGCCACCTCGGCGGTCACGGTCATCAACGCGCTGCCGACCGGGGTCGGTTGCGCCCTCGGGATCGATCTCGGCGCGGAGGTCACCGTGACGCTCGACGCGGCCGCCCCGGGGGTTCCGTCCGAACTGCGCATCGCCGCCGACCAACGCACGCCGCTCGTCGAGTCGGCGTTTCGCCTCGCGGCCGAGCGGTTCCTCCCGGAGACGGGAATCGTGGGCGACCTTCGCATCCGCTCGGAGATCCCCGTCGCTCGAGGGCTCAAGAGCTCGAGCGCGGTCGCGAGCGCCACCGTCCGAGCAGTCGCGGAAGCACTCGGCGCGCGGACCTCGCTCGAAGAGGTCGCTCGGCTTTCCGCCCGGGCGGGTCGCGCCTCCGGGGTCAGTGCCACGGGCGCGTTCGACGACGCGCTCGCCGGCCTCCGACCGGGATTCGTTCTCACCGACAATCGCACGGGTTCGCTCCTCCGCACGGAGTCCCCCGGCGCCGATTGGGAGGCCGCGATCCTCGTCCCGCCGGCTCGGCACCGCCCCTCCCCCGAGTGGGCCCGCGCGTTCGCGGCCGAAGCGGCCCGTGGGACCGCGGCGGTCGAGGCGGCCCGGTCGGGAAGATGGTGGGAAGCCCTCGCCCGGAACACCGAGATCGTCGAGCGGGTCATGGGGTACTCCTACGAGAACCTCCGTGCCGAGCTTCTCCGAGTCGGGGCGCTCGCCGCCGGCGTGAGCGGCCTCGGTCCGGCGCTCGCTGCGATCGCCCCTTCGGGGCAGATCCCCGCGGTCCTCGAGGTCCTGGCGCACCAGGCAGGCGAACGCCTGCGCGTGCGTGTGAACGGGTCGGTGGCGACGTCCGAAGGGAGGAGCCCGTGAGCACGGTCCGGGTGCGACCGGCGGTCGCGTCGGGTCGGCACCGGGCTCCGCCCTCGAAGAGCTACACGCACCGAGCCCTCGTCACCGGGCATCTCGCCGATCGTCCCTTCCGCATCGACCGACCGCTGGACTCCGAGGACACTCGCGCCACCGCCCGCGCGATCGCACTCCTGGGAACGCACGTCGAGCGCCGGCCCCATCACTGGGCGCTCCGTCCGGCGGCCGCCCGGCGACGTTCGACCGACGTCGTCATCGATTGCGGCGAGTCGGGAACGACCCTGCGCTTCATCGCAGCCCTCGCCGCTCGGGAATCGCGCTCGGTGACGCTCGAGGGGCGGGGGCGCCTCCCACGACGACCGATGGAGCGTCTGCTCGGAGCGCTGCGGGGGCTCGGAGCGACGTGCCGTTGCGCACACCCCTACGGAGGCTTGCCGCTCACCGTCCGGGGCCCGATCCACGCCGGCCGCGTCGCGATCGACGCGTCCGAAAGCTCCCAGTTCGCCTCGGCGCTCCTCTTCGTGCTCCCGACGCTCTCGGGCGAGTCGGAGATTCGGCTCACGGGGCGGATCGTCTCCCGTCCGTATCTCGAGGCGACCCTTGCCGTGCTCCGACATCACGGCCTGCGGCTTGGGCGGCGAGGGCGACGCATTCGGGTGCCCGGCGAACAGCGGTACACCGGGCGACGCTTCGGGGTCCCGGGCGATGCCTCCTCCGCGGCCTACTTCTGGTCGGCCGCCGCCGTTACCGGCGGGCGGGTCCGCATCGACGGACTGCCCGGGGCCTGGCCGCAGGCCGACCTCGCCATCCTTTCGGTGCTCGACCGGGCCGGGGCGGTCGTCGAGCGGACCCCCTCGGGAGCCGTGGTGTCCGGGGGCCGACTTCGGCCGTTCTCAGTGGACCTGACGGACGCGCCGGACCTCTATCCCCTGGTCGGCGTGCTCGCGGCAGCGACCCCGGGACGCAGCGTGATCCGCGGAGCGGCGCACGTCGCCCTCAAGGAATCGGACCGGCGCGGGGAGACCGTCCGGCTCGTCACCGCCTTCGGCGCCCGGCCCCGGTCTCTCGGGAGCGGGCTCGCGATCGAGGGTTCGACGCGCCTTCGGCCGGTCGCGCTCCGGGGACTATCGGACCACCGCCTCGTCATGAGCGCCGCGGTCGGCGCGCTGGCGGCGGACGGGCCGTCGACGATCGGGGACGGCCGCGCGGTGCGGAAGTCCTTCCCGGGGTTCTGGGAGGCGCTCGGTCGCGTGGCGTCGGGGAGCATCGGCGCATGACGATGCGTTTGGGAGAGCGGTTCCGCGTGACGCTCCACGGCACGAGCCATGGACCCGAGGTCGGGGTCTCCATCGAGGGGATCCCCGCAGGGACCCCAATCGACCCGGTGGGGATCCAATCGCAGCTCGACCGCCGGCGGCCGGTCGGCCGGCGCCTCGCGACGAAACGCCAGGAGGAGGACCGACTTCTCATCGACTCCGGCGTCGACCACGGCCGCGCGACCGGCGGAGTGTTCCGCGCCCACGTCGCGAACGAGGACGTCCGGCGCGAGGCCTACGATCGTATGGGGAACACGCCCCGGCCCGGCCACGCCGACTATCCGGCCCGGGTCCGCTACGGCGCGGAGGCGGACCTCTCGGGCGGAGGGATCTTCTCCGGTCGCATGACCGTCGGCCTCGTCATCGGCGGGGCGATCGCGCGCGAACTGCTTCGGCCGCTCGGCGTCGACCTCGTTGCCTTCACTCGGTCGATCGCGGGAGTGGAGGCCCCCGTGCCCGAAACGATCGAGAACTCCGACCTACGGGCGCGCGCCGCCTCGAACGAGGTCGGTGCACCGGACCCCGAGGCTGCCCGTCGGATGGAGAAGGCGATCGCCGAAGCCCGGCGCGACGGCGACAGCGTGGGGGGTATCGTCGAGGTCCGGGCGACCGGCGTCCCCGTCGGCCTCGGAGAACCGTTCTTCGACTCGATCGAGAGCGTGATCGCGCACGCGGTCTTCTCGGTCCCGGCGGTCAAGGCCGTGGAGTTCGGCTCCGGTTTCGCCGCCGCGCGCCTGCGCGGGAGCGAGCACAACGACCCGTTCGTTTGGAAGGACGGGACCGTCGTGACGGAAACGAATCATGCGGGCGGGATCCTGGGCGGCCTCGCCACGGGGATGCCGATCGTCTTCCGGGTCGCGGTGAAACCGACCAGCTCGATCGCGCGGCCCCAGCGCACGGTCGACCTCGGCACGGGGCTCTCGACGTCGCTCGTGGTCACCGGCCGCCACGACCCGTGCATCGTTCCGCGCGCGGTGGTTGTACTCGAGTCGGTGACCGCCATCGCCCTCGCCGACCTCGCGCTTCGCGGACGGTACCTCGCATGACCGATGCTCCGATCCCGACCGCGATCCTGGGCGCTAGCGGCTACATCGGCCAGCATTTTGCCCGGCTGCTCTCCGACCATCCCCGTTTCGACCTCCCCCTCCTCGGAGCGGGCGAGCGGTCAGAGGGGAAGCGACTCGGCGACGTCTGGTTGCTCGCGGAGCCCCCGCCGTCGTCGCTCGCCGAGCGCCCGATCGAGGGCTGGACCCCGGCACGTCTAGAGCGGGCGGGGGTCCGAGTCGTCTTCTCCGCGCTCCCTTCGGGCACGGCCGGACCGATCGAACAGGAGCTCGTCCGTCGGGGCGTGAACGTCTTCTCGAATGCCGCGGACCACCGGCTGGACCCCGGCTTCCCGCTGCTCGTACCCGAAGTGAACGGCGACCATCTCGGACTCCTCGGCCGGAGCGGCAGAAGCGACCACGGAGTCCTCGTGACGAACCCGAACTGCTCGACGACCGGGCTCGTGCTCGCCCTCGCCCCGATCGTGGAACTCCTCCGCCCGACCGCCGTCCACGTCGCGACCTACCAGGCGCTCTCGGGGGCCGGATACCCCGGGGTGCCCTCCCTCACGATCACCGACAACGTGGTGCCGTTCATTCGGGAGGAAGAGGAGAAGATGGCCCGCGAGACCGCTCGTATCCTCGGGACCCGACGGGGAGCCCGGGTCGTGCCGCTCGCGACCCCGATCCTCGCCCACTGCGCCCGGGTGGGGACTCGGGAGGGCCATCTCGAGGCCGTCACCGTCGAGGCCCGCCGCCGACCGGACCGGGCGGAGATCGAAGCCGCGTGGACCGCGTTCGACCCGCTCGGCGGGCTCGACCTACCGACCGCGCCCCATCCCCCGATCGAGCTCCGTCGCGAGAGCGATCGGCCGCAGCCGCTGCGCGACCGATGGGCGGGCACTCCGCCTCGGGCGCGCGGCATGGCGGCCGTGGTCGGTCGCGTCCGCTGGACGCCGCCCTACTTGCGGTTCTTCGTGCTGTCGCACAATGCCGTGCGGGGGGGCGCCGGCGGCTCCGTCCTGAACGCGGAGCTGGCCCTCCTCCGCGGGGCGCTTCGGACCAAGGGAGGATCATCGCAGTGACCCGCGCGCGCGCCCCGGTCGTCCTCAAATTCGGCGGTGCTTCCCTCGAGGACCCGGCGCAGGTCGGCCGCGACGTCGCGGCCGTTCGCGCGGACGGAACGCCGGTCGTCGTGGTCGCGTCGGCGCGGCAGGGCGTTACCGACCTGTTGAGCGGCGCGCTCGCCCACCCTCGCTCGGTCGGGGCGCACCGGGCCGCCCTCCTCGACCAGTTGCGCCGGAGACATCCGGGCCTACCGGTCGACGCCCGGCGGCTCTTCGACCGCGTCCGCCGTCTGCTTTCCGAGATCGAGTCGGTCTGCCACTACGACGCGCCGCTCGCGGACCGGCTCCTGAGCCAGGGAGAGCGCCTTTCCGTGCACTGGCTCGCGGCCCGGCTTCGGTCCGATGGCATCCCAGCGGCCCCGGTCGAGGCCGACCACCTGGGGCTCATCACCGACAACACCTACGGGGCCTCGTTGATCCTGATCGACCGCTCTCAATCGGCGGTTCGGCGGGGGCTCGCGCGCCGCTTCGCTCGGGGGGAAGTACCGATCGTGACCGGGTACTTCGGCCGCAGCCTCGAGGGGCGGGTGGCCACGCTGGGTCGCGGCGGCTCCGACTACGCGGCGTCCGCCATCGGGGCGCTGATCGGGGCTTCTCGCGTCGAACTGGTGAAACGCCACGTCGCCGTACTCTCGGCCGACCCGAACGAGGTCCCGGACGCACGGCCGATCCCCGAACTTTCCTACGAAGAAGCGGAGGAACTCGCGCAGTTCGGCGCCCGCGTGCTCCACCCGCTCACGATCGAGCCGGCGCGCGCCCATAGCGTGATCCTGCGCGTGCGCTCGCTCGACGACCCGAGCGTGGTGACGACGATCGCACCCGCCCGCACGGGACGACGCAATCGCGCCCTGACCCTGCTGCGGCCCCTGCGGCTCGTCCGCCTCCGGGTCCCCGGGGGACGTCAACGACCGGGGATCGTCGCGGAGGTCTCCCATCGACTCAGCGCGGCCGGCGTGAATCTCGTCCAACTCTACACCTCCTCCGCGCTCCTCTGTCTGCTGTTCGAGCCGGGTCAAGTGGTCGCGGCGATCCGAGCCCTTGCCCCGGTCACTCGCGAGGCCGCTGCGATGGTCGAGGGCCCGTACCCGGTCACGCTCGTCATCGCTATCGGCGACGGGATCCTCGACGATCTCGACCGGATCCCCTCGAGTGCCTTGGCCGGCGCGGAGGGGTTCAGCGCGACCCCGCGGGCGCTCTCGGTCGCGGTCCCCGAGCGACGCGGCCCCGAGGTCTTACGCGAGCTCCACCGGGCCCTCGTGACCGAGGTGATTCCCTGACCGACCCGTTCGACGCGTTCGCTCGCGCCGCGGCGCGTGGGGAGGTCGCGGGATACTTCGAACGCGGCCCGGGCCGAGGGGACGGCCCCGGGCTCGCGGTCTCCTTCACCCGGGCGGACGAAGTGCGCGCGCTCGACCGATCGACCGACGTGGCCGAGTTCGCCCGCGTCGCCGATCGCCACCTCGCCCGCCGGACGCACGCGGCGGTCCTCGGCTACCTGGGGTTCGACGCGGTCGGGCTGTTCGAACCGGCGCTTCGCACGTTCCCGGCCGGCTCTCCGTTCCCGCTCGGGGAGTTCGCGTTCGTCCGCGACCCGGTCGTGCGGCGAGTACCGCGCCGTCGGCTGGGCCCGTCGCATCCCCCGTCCCACCTCGTACCCGAAGCGGATTCGCTCCCCGCCGCGCGGTACGAGGCGAGCGTGCGCCGGCTCCGCCGGGACATCCGTGATGGGGAGGCGTTCCAGGTCGTCCTCGCCCACCGGCGCGAGTGGAGACGTCCCGCCGACCTCCTCGACCGCGCTCGCTCGCTTCGAGCCACGGAACGCTACGCGTTCTTCTTCTATCTGCGCTTCGGGGACCGGGAACTCGTCGGCGCGGCTCCCGAGGCGGTCGTCCAGGTCGAAGGCCGCCGGGCGACCATCGACCCGATCGCGGGCACGACCTGGGAGGGCCCGGAGTCCGCGCACCGCGCTTCGCTTCGGGTCGACCCGAAAGAGCTCGCGGAGCACCGCATGCTGGTCGACCTCGCGCGGAACGACCTCGGACGCTTGGCGCGACCGGGCTCCGTGCGACTGCGCTGGAAAGAGCGGCACGTACGATATGCCCGCCTCTCCCACCTCGTGAGCCGGGTGCAGGCCGAGCTCCGACCCCGGGTCAGCGCCTGGGACGCCTTGGGGGCGACGTTCCCGGCGGGAACCGTCAGCGGGGCCCCGAAGATCCGGGCCACCGAGCTCCTTCGTCGGGAGGAGCAGACCTGGAGAGGCCCGTACGCCGGAGCCGTCGGGCTCCTTCGCTCGCACGGTCCGGCCGACTTTGCTCTCGCGATCCGGATGGGCTTCGCCGCCGGGACCCGCCTCTACACGGCGGCGGGAGCGGGGATCGTGTACCGCTCCCGGCCCGCACAAGAGTTCCGCGAGACGCTCGCCAAGCTCTCGCACGTGGAGGCATCGCTCATCGGGGCCGGGCCGTGAAGATCCTTCTCATCGACCACGAGGACTCGTTCGTGCACAATATCGAGCAGGCGCTCGCGGCGCACGGCGCGACGGTCCGCTGCCTACGGGCCACCGAGCCGCTGCGCCGGGCGATCGCGGCGGACCCGGACGCGGTCGTCCTTTCGCCGGGCCCGGGGCATCCGCGCGATCGACGAGTGACGGGACTCTCCCGCGCTCTCCTCGCCCGCTGGGACACCGAACGGCCGTTCCTCGGCGTCTGCCTGGGCCACCAGCTCATTGGGGAGCACTACGGGGCAATGGTCGGTCGCGCGCCGGAGCCGGTCCACGGCGAGCTCTCGGAGGTCCTCCATGACGGGCGGGGGATCTTCGAGGGGATACCCTCCCCGATGTCGGCCGCCCGATATCATTCGCTCGTCGTCCGGCCCTCGACCGTCCCGCGCGGGCTCGAGGTTTCGGCCCGGGGCCCGGAGGGGACCGTCATGGCCCTGCGCCACCGCACCCGCCCCGTGGAATCGGTCCAGTTCCACCCGGAGTCCTACCTCACGCGTCACGGACCCGCCCTGTTGCGGAACTTCCTCGAGGAGGTGCGGAGATGACCACCCCGGAGACGCTCGCTCGGCTGCTCGACGCTACCCCGCTCTCACGTCGCGCGGCCGGCGCGACGTTCGACGCCCTCCTCGCCCCGACGGCCACGGACGCCGAGCGGGCCGCGATCCTCGTGGCGCTCGCGGCGCGCGACGTGGACGCGAACGAGCTCGCGGCGTTCGCGCTCGAGATGCGGCGCCGGGCGCGCCCGTTCCCCCTGCCGGCCGGCGACCGACCGGTCGACCTTTGCGGGTCGGGCGGCGCTCCGCGCCCGTCGTACAACATCTCCACGGTGAGCGCGTTCGTGGTCGCGGCGGCCGGCGTCCCCGTCGTGAAACACGGGAACCGAAGCGCTCGGGGGCCGTGCGGGTCGAGCGACCTCCTCGAAGCGCTCGGCCTCCCCGTGACGACGGACGTCGGGTTCGCCCACGCGTCGTACGAGCGCTGTCGCCTCGCGTTCCTGCACGCGCCGCTGTTCCACCCGGCAGCCCGCGCCGTGGCGGAGGCGCGCCGGCTCATCGGGATCCCGACCTTGTTCAACCGGCTCGGTCCGCTCTCCAATCCGGCGGCGGTTCCGTTCCAGGTCGTGGGGGTGCCGAGCGTCGAGTCGGCGCACCGGGTGGCGGCCGCGCTCAGCCGTCTCGGGGTCCGCCGCGGCCTCGCCATGACCTCGAGCGAGGGATGCGACGAGTTCTCTCCGCGCGGTACGACCACGGCGGTCGTCTGGGACGCGGACGGCACGCGGACGATCCGGGTCCGTGCGAAGGAACTGTTGCCGACCGAGGACCGGCGCGGCGACTGGGGTCCGTTACCTCCGCCGGCGGCCGCCGAGGAGGCCCGACGCCTCTTGGCCGGGGGCGGAGGCGCTCGACGTGGCTCGGTGCTGCTCACGAGCGGCGCGGCGATCTGGAGATCCGGAGCGGCCGCGTCGCTCGCCCTCGGCGTCGAGCGCGCGCGAGAGGCGCTCGACGACGGCCGCGCCGAGGAGCGATTTGCGTCGGTCCTCGCGATCGCCCGCGAGCGTCGTGGTCCCGGGAGGCCCTGAGCATGGGCTTTCTCGTTGAGATCGTCCGGGAGACGGTCGCGGCCGTCCGGTCGCCCGAGTACCTTTCCGGCCTCCCTTCGGAGCGGCTAACGGCGCGCCCGAGCCTCCGTAAGGCGCTCGACCGGGACCGCTCGCGCGGCGGGCTTTTGGTCGAATACAAGCGAGTCTCTCCCGGCCAAGCCGACCCCCGCCTCCCGGCGCGCAGCATCCGGGAGTTCGTCGATGTGACGCGATCGGCCGACGTCACCGGGTACTCCTGCCTCGCGGCACGCCCCCGCTTCGAGGGCAGCCCTCGGGACGTCGCAGCGCTCGCGGCGGCGACGTCCGCGCCCGTACTGTTCAAGGATTTCCTGGTCGACCCGGTCCAGGTCGAGGCCGCGCGCCGCGCCGGCGCGAGCGCGATCCTGCTGATCGCCCGGCTCGGTACGGAGGGGCGGATCCCGAGGCCTCTCCCAGAGCTCGCCGAGCTCGCGCACGTCGCGGGCCTCGAGGTACTGCTCGAGTTCCACGATAGGGCAGAATTAAGTGTGGTCGGGCAGGTGGCGGCCGACATGTACGGTGTGAACGTCCGAGACCTGGACACCCTGGCCCTCGACCGATCGACCGCCGCGCGGACGATCGCCGCCGCACGTTCCCTGGGCCTCCACCCGCTCCTCGGGCTCAGCGGCGTAGAGGGTCCTCGCGAGGCCGACGCGTTCTGGCAGGCGGGGGTCGACGGGATCCTCGTGGGTAGCGGGCTCGCCCGGGCGCGAGCGCCCGTGCAGTTCCTGGCCTCCCTTGCGCGCCGTTCCCGGGAAGAGGGCCCCGCATGACGACGTTCGTGAAGTTCTGCGGGCTCACCGATCCGGCCCACCTCGCCGAGGTTCCGGCGGGAGGGGCCGCCGGGTTCGTGATCGACGTCCCGGCTTCGCCCCGGAACCTTACCCTCGAGAAAGCGGCGGGGCTGATCGCGGAGGTGCCGAGCGAGGCCGAGGCGTGGGCGGTCGTGGTCTCGCCGTCCGCGGAGCTCATCCACCGCCTCTTCGATGAGGTGGGGGTCGACCGGGTCCAGGTCTACGGAGAGGTCCCGGCGGGCCTCGAGTTCCTCGAGGTGCACCATCTCGTGCCGTCGGTGCCGGTCGCGGCGCCCGGCGCGGCGACCTCCGAGGCCCGCATTCCGCCGGCGGAGGACTACCCGCGGGTCCATCTCGATGCCGCCGGCCAGCCGTTGCCCGGGGGCAGCGGCGTACGCCCCGACTGGGAGGTCTGTGCCCGTATCGTGGACGCCCACCCCGGCCGCAAGTTCGTGCTCGCGGGCGGTCTCTCGCCGGAGAACGTCGGGGAGGCGCTCGCCACCGTGAACCCGTGGGGGGTCGACGTCTCGTCGGGAATCGAGAGCGCGCCGGGAGTGAAGGACCTCGCGAAGATGCGCGCTTTCCGTCAGGCGGTGGAGGAGTTCGAACACGGACATGCTTAACGCCCCCGGGCGTATGAGCATCGGTACCGAGACCTACTTCCCGCGCTTCGCCTTTCCCACCTGAATCTGCCGGGTCGACGCGTCGTACGTCCACTGGATCTCGTCCCCCCCGGAGAGATCCATGACTACCACCAGGGGTGCGGGGAGCGTCACCCGGTACGTAGCGCTCCCGCTCTTGAGTGCCACTCGGTAAACTTTCGACCTGAAGACGTGAACCGCCACGCGCGGGGAGTTACGCGCCACGATTAAGAGGATAGGGTAGAGGGTAAATTAAGTCAAGCCTAGTCATCGGGGAAAGTTGGACAGCCGCCGACAGGAGAGGGTAAACGAAAGGGTAAATATATCGGAACTGCGTGCGGCCAGGTATGAGTGTCCCCGTGCGGGGGGACGGAGCGGCGACGCCCCGACCCGACCTTGCGAAGCTGCTCCTGCTCGATTCCTTCCCCATCCTGGGCGGTAGGGCCCTGACGTTCCGGGAGCGGCTGTGACCCGGGTCGGGCCCCCCGGGGCAACGGTCCGGCTTTCTCTCTCGGAGTGCCCGCTCTGTGGCTCCTTCGACTCGTTCGCCGAGTTCGAGGGGTGCTCGCGCTGCCGACCTCGGCCCGCTCCCCTCGTTCGCCTTCCTCCGCCTGCCCTGCTCGAGATTCAATGAGCGCGTCCGGGTGTGCCTTCTGTGGTCGACCGAAGGCACCGAACGCCTCGTGCGACCGGTGTGTTATTCTCTCGCTGGTCAAGGAATGGGACGGAGTCTCCGGGACCGCCTCCGTGTTGGCACCCCGGTTGGCCGGTTTCTACTTGCTGCTCGCGAGGTCGGCGCTGGAGGTCGGCGCGGCGGCTTTCCTCGTTCTCGGTTTCTATCTTTTCGCCGCGTGGGTTCCCTTGGCAGGAGGTGGGGTCCTGCCGCCGGCGGGGGTCGGGGCCTCGCTGGTCCTGGCCGTCGCTCTCCTCTCGTTCCGGTTACCGGTCGAGCTCTCAATCCGTCGTCGTCTCGCGGCCGGTCCCCGAACCGGGATCCCGGCCCGGCCCGATTACCTGCCCCATCTGCTCGTTGACGGTCTCGACCGGAGCAGGGCGGCCGGGACCCCGAAGGGGGGCGTCCTCGTCCTGTGGGAGGGGGAACCATACGTCGCTGTCGACTCGAGGTACTGCCGCGCCCCGGCGCTCCTGGACATGTACGTCCGGAAGGAGACGATCCGATTCCGTCTCCTCGACCGACCGTTCGCTCTCCATCTCCTCCGGGCGGTCGAGGGAGGTCTCCTCGAGTTCCCGGTCCTCACCCTCCTCGGCACTCGTCGGCACCGTCCGCAAGGGCGAGCGGCCGGGGGGCCCCGGCCGGTCCCCCCGCCGGCCGGGGATTCGACTCCCGGAGGCGCCTCATGAAGGAGGACCCAAAGGCCGCAGCGCTCGGGATCCTCGCCGACCTCGAGCGCGAGGCCTTCGCGAGGATCCGTCACGGGTTCGGCCGGACCTACGTCGCGGTGCTCGAGCGGCACTCGGTCGCACTTCTCGAGGTCCCTTCGAAGGAGCTCTTCGCCTTCGTCGACCGATTCATCGCGTCGCGCGGAGCGCGACCGCCGTCCGAGGCCGCGCTCGTCCAGCTCGCTGCCCTGATTCTCCGCGAGGACCCGAGCCGAGGGCGGCTCTCGCCGGGGACACGAGCCGAGAGAGGAGGTGGTGCGCAAGCGTTCGCTTTGAACTCGCCCTAGAACCCAACACTTTCGCGCCTAGGGGAAGCGAAAATGAGACCAACTACCGAAACGAACGAGGCGAGACGACCTGAGACAAACGACCCAACCCGGGGGTATATCCGGGCAGCCCGTCGCGGACGCGGGGTCAGTCGACGAACGGCAATCAGCCTCCTCGCGGGGCTCTTGGTCGTCGGCATTACCGTGGGGTTCGCCGCGGCGATGGTCTATAGCGGGTCCGGCACCGTCGTGAACCAACAGAATCCGGTGACCTACACCGGTAACGGCGTCACCGAAACCGATCTGCCGACCGCCCCGACGCTATCCGCCGTGGCCGTCCCGCAGTGGAACAGTGCGAATGTCGCGTCGTGCACGAGCAGCGCCGTGGCCGTTCCCGGCAGCTCGCTCACGAATGGCGCCGCCGCCGTTTTCCTGAGTGGCACGACGGGCGGCACGGCCTGCGCGACGGGTGATTTCAGTGAGCTGTGGACGTTCACGACGGCGGCCACGCTCACCGCCGCGACGATCTCGGTCTCGATCGTAACCACGTGGTCGGGGGCGAGCGGGACCCAGACGAACGCCGCAACTCTGACCGTGGCCGCCGGAGCCGCCGGGACGAATCCGACGGTCTACCTCTACGTCGACTACGGGCCCAGTGCCCCGACGAGTATCACGACGCTGACGGTGACTCTCGCCTGACGACGCAACCCATTCCGGGGCGGCCCGAGGGCCGCCCTCCTTTTTTAGAAGGCTTGCAACGCGAGCCCGAGGAGCGAAAAGGCGACGAGGCCTGCGAGGACCGCAAGCAGGTAGAGACCGCAGGACGCCGCGACGGCGAGCGGGTGCCACGACACGAAGAGGACCCCGGTGGCGACGAGCGCGAGACCGACAACGATCACGAGAGCGGTGGGCGCACCGAGGAGGCCCAGGGCGATTTCGAGGCTCGTTGCCAAGAGGGCGAAGAGAACGGCCCCCAGCACGGCGCCGCCCTCAGGTTCGGGGCGGGGGGGCCGCCTTCGGGGACTCGTCGGTCGGCGGCTTGCGCCGCGGGTCGGAGAACTCGATCGTGAGATTACGTGGCAAGCCACGCCGACTCGCCATGCGTTGTTTTACGAGGACGGCCCCCTTCTCGCACGAGGTCACATAGACCGGATCTGCGCGGATGCGCTCGATTTCGTCCGGCTCGACTTCAGCCTCGACGAGCTTTCTACGGGCCCGCTCATCGACGGCGGATTTACCGCCGCGCGCGATCACGAGGGCCGATTCGGGGCTGAGTTCAATCGTCACTGAGGGATTAGCCACGTACTTCCATGCGCCCGCGCCCTTTTACGCGGGGGGGGATCTCAAGCTAGCTCGATGTTGTCGGGTGCCGACTCTCGATCGCCGGGTCTCGCGTGCGCCTCGGCGACGTGTGACGTCAGCTCAGCCATGTTACGTGCCTCAAAGTCGCACCGCGTGCAAGCCGCGACGGGCGCGCTCCCCCGCGACGGCCCGCGCCCGCCGCCAGTAACACCGGGCCGCCGGTCCATCGCGGGCGTCTCGGCGCTCCTCGGAGGGGGGTTCGGGGTAGGCAGGAACGGGCCGGGCGGCTGCGCAGAGCGCTGGGGCCCCGCCTTCTTCGGCTTCGGCGCGCGCAGCTTCAGGGCGAGCGCGAGCCGGTCCTTCTTCGTGGGGCGGGAGTTCCAGACCGCTCTCCCGTGATGCCGGAAAACGTGACCTCGAAGCGACGGCACCGAGTGACCCTCAGCCCAGACGCATAGCCAGCATGGGTCGATCGTTCGCCACGGGCGCTCGCCACGTGGAGCGGCACCCGGAGCAGCTACCGCTCTCTGGCGGCTGCGCGCGTGCGCTCGGGCTCTCCCTGGTCGGCGCTGCTTACGGGGATCTGACCGCGAGATACGGAGCCGACGGCGCGCTCTGCGCGCTCTGGCCCGGGGCCGAACCGCGCCGAGCGCCTCGAAGCGCGATAGAAGCTCGCCCCTGAGAAGGGACCAGGGTCCGGAAGGAGCGTTCCTAACGGGTCGCTTTCGCGTCGAGAAACGCCTCATGGCTCGCACGGATCTCCGGCGTGGGATTCCCCGGGGCGATCAGTCCCCCCCACCTGGGCTGGTTCTGATTCCGAAGCACTAGGCGGGGCGTAGGTCCCATAGAACTCGAGGACGCGCCGCCAAATCCTGGGCACCTCCGGTTGGATGGCGTGCGCGCCCCTGAGGTGGGCCATGAGAACCTCGGGCCCGTACGACGAGTTGAGGTAAGTCTCTCCCGCCCAACCGCAGCTGCACCAAGGACGGTTCTTCCGTCGCACAACCGGCCCGGTCTTGAGGCGGTCGGTGGAATACTCCGTTCGCACGCCAAATTCCAGGCGGCGACCCTTCGCCATCGCCTCCCTCTGCTCAGGGTCGGGGCGTTCCGAAGGCTTCCTCGGCCACCTCATTGGACCGATATCTCTCCTCCGGGGGGACCGGGAACTCCGGGAACGAGGGCCTCCGGGAACGCACGGAGACCGTGTTTCGCCTTGAAGGTGGCACTCCGTATCGTTTCGCACTTGATTCCGAGGCTCCGCGCCACGTCGTTCCACGTCTTGCCCTGTTTTCGCATGGCCTCGGCCCTTCGAATTGACCGGAGGTCGACCTTGAACGCCGGCCCGAGCTTCCCCCGCGCCTTGCGTCGCCCCGCCTTAATCTCGGCAAGAGCTAGGCGGACCCGCTCGCTCCGGCGCCGCGACTCGAAACTCGCGATCACGGGGAGAAGCGCGAGCATGGCGTCTCGCCCGAAAGCCGGCACCCCGTCCTCAGGGGTGTCGACGACCGGTTCTTTCAGGGAGTGGAAGCGAATCCCAAGCCGCTCGAGGTCGAGCACCGACTGAGCCGCCTTGGTAAAGGTCTCCCGGCTGAAGCGGTCGAGACTCCAGACCATTAGGTGCGACCACTGCCGTGCAGCCGGCTTGGCTTCGCTCATGAGCCGGTCGTACTCCGTCCGGGGGACGGTGCCGCTCGCGGAGGCCTTCTCTCGGAAGACTGCGGCGACCACCCAACCGCGGCGGGCGGCCTCCTCCCTTAGTTCCCGCTCTTGACCGTCGATGGACTGCTCCCGTGTCGATACTCGCAGGTAGAGAGCGACGCGGTTCGGGTCGCTCACCGCATCCCCCGATAGGTCGCCGCATGCCGGAGACCGGCGGCCTCTAAGTCCGCCTCGATTTCCACGAGCCAAGCGAAGTGGTCGCGGACGGCGGCCGCGCGCACCTCACGCTCCGCCGCTACCGACTTCGCGAGGTCCTGTGCGACCGCGAGCACCTTTCTCGAACCCTCGTCGACCGCCGCGGTGCGCATCTCAAGCGAGCTGATTGCGCCGTGCGCGCGGAGGAGCTGGTCCCGGAGGGTTCCCAGTTCGCCCGCAAGGGTCTCGACAGCGCCGTCGATTCGGTCAATCCGCTCGGTCGCCGCGAGCACGTCTTGGCGCAGGCCCGCGACGGCGCCTTCGAGGCGCACCGCCCGGTCCGCGAGAGGACCTACGGATTCCAGCGCCCGCCTCACCTCGGCGAGCTCCTCCGCGTGAAGTGCCAGGGTCTCGCGGAATGGGGCAAGTTCCAGCATGGGTCCAGCCACTGGTGAGGACCCGACCGCGGGCGACTCTCGAGATGGCCCCGAGTCCGAGCCGTCGGCCTCGCCCGTCGGGTCGTCGCCGTTGGGCCGCGAATCGCTGCCGTCCGCACCGTCACCCCGGACTGCGATGGTGGGGCCGAGCGGACCCTCCCCGTCGGGGGCCTGCACAGGCCCCGCCCGACGAGCCTTCTTCTCCCGACGGAGGACCGCTTGCCGGAGCGCGTCGCCCGGGTCGGGGGAACCGCTCGCGTACCCGATCCGAGCAGCAGCTTCGGCCCAGCTCAGTCCCCCTACGCGGTGCAGCATCGCGCCGCGGGCGACCGTGCCGTCTCCGGTGTCGGGTTCGCTGCTCGTGCCCTCCATCTCTAGCCCTCCGGCCACACGCCTCGGGTCGAGCCCCGGGGGGCGCCGACGCCATCCCGGAGGTGGACGCAGGCGTACGCACGCCTTCGTTCAGGTGCGTACGCCCTAACGGTATGCCTTGCGCGGGCTTTCTCGAGGAGAACGACGGCGCAGGCGGGCGGCCAGCGGCGTACGGACGGACGGACGGACGTACGGTTGGGTCGGTGTAGGTGGCCCTCCCGCCTTCGCGCGCGGACAGTACCGCGTAGAGCTTCCCCCGTCCTGCTCCTTGCCCCCGTCCGTCCGTACGCCCCGCCTACGCGCAACGTACTACCCGCCCTCCCGTTGCCTTCGTTCGGCCATCGCTCGACGGCACCACAGAACCTGCTCCCGCAGCAACGCGGCCGCCTCCGGGCTCTCGGGGACGACTGTCGCGAAGCCGTGGCTATTGACGGACACGCACTCGCCGAGCTCGCGGGCCTGCGCGACCCAGCGGCCCCAGTCCAAAGTGAACTCATTGTCACGCACCGAGAGCGACTCCCGCCATAGCAGCCGGAGTCGGGGGTAGACCGCGCCCGGGAACGCGGCCGGAACGTACCACGGATCAAGTATGTCGGGAGTGGCCTCAAGCGGCAACCGGACGCCCTCGCGTGGGCGATGCGGCAGGCGGCGTCCGTCGGGCCCACGGCCGAGTATCTCGCCGCTCGGCCCGCGGCCCTTTCGCGACGGACGTTGGGTCAAGGCGATCCTTCCCGCTTCGGTTGCCGCGCGAACTGGCGACGCCGGAGCTCGACCCATTCGCGGCGCTGGAGTGCCGAAGCCACCCGCAGCACCGTCGTTTCTATGCCTTCGTTTTTGAGCCGTTCGCAAAGCTCCTCGGGCGAGGGTCGCTGGCCCGTGGGCTCCGCGGCCAGGAGTACGCGCAGGCGGTCGTCCAGGACCCGGGCTCGGGCGGCCTTCTCGACGGCGGCGGCTCTGCGCTCGATCTCCGCATCGGCCGCAGCCCGGAGCAACGCCGCGGCGATCCCGTATCGGGCGGCTTCGCGAGAGGGGCCCGCCGGGTCGACGAGCTCGGTGTCGCGGAGGGTCGCGACGATTCCTCCGGCGACCGCGCGATCGCGGCGGTTTCGGGCGGCCCTCGTAAGCGTGTCGGTTGAAATGCCTGAGAGGGGCGCCTCCACGTGCCCGCTCAAAGTCGCCGCCTCCGCACAAGACGGCCCGCGAGCAGGACGGCGAGCAGAAGGGCGAGCCCCAACGCGACCAGGTCCCGAAGTGATGGGGAGGGGGTTGGGCCATACCCGAGGTTTGTCACGCGCGCACCCCCATCATCCGACGGAGGCCGACCGTGTGGAGGGCCGCGTCCGTGCATCGCTCGCATACCGGTGAGCCGTCCGCGTCGGCGGTATGCGGTCGGTCGAGGTAAACGAACGGATAGGCGCATCGCGCGCAGGTCGCTATCGGGCGCCCGCTGTGATCCGTGCGGGTCGGGGGTGAGCCGTTCATCGTTTCCGTTCCTCCCAAAGTTCGAGTGCGCTCGTGAAGCCGTGAAGGTCCCCTAGTCTCGCCCTTCCCCGATGACGTTGCGACGACTGCGCCCCGGCGAGCTGGGCGTAGAGTTTCGTCGCGAGGCGGAACGTCTCGAGGTCTACCTCGGTATCCCTGATCCGGCCGATGAGTCGCTCGAGTGCCGATCCGACCGACGATACCGCTCCGCGACCGGCGCAGGACGGGCACCTCATGGCTCGCCCTCCCGCTCAGCTCGCCCCCGAGCTCGGTCCTTGGCCGGGACGGTCCAGTTGCCCGGCTCTTCCACGACTGGGCCGTCGTACGATGGCACCTCGGCCGGTTTCTCGTCTGAGGAGGGTCGCTCGGACCCTCCGAAAGTCCCGGGGACTTTCAAAGTGGGTTCACCCTGTTCACCCAGGTTCACCCTGCCGCCAGAGAATCGCTGGGTGGACCTTGGGTGAGCCTCGATTTCAGGTTCACCCCGAATCTGGGTGAGGCCGCAGAGCAGGTTCACCCGAGGTTCACCCTGAGGTTCACCCACCCTTTTCTCGTCAGAGAACGACTCGATGGGTGAACCGGGTGAACCTGATTCGGAGATTTGTCGGAAGTACTGAGGAGTTCCGTGTAGCATCCTCCGCACGACCAGGAGGCCCATCTTCTCGAGCGTCAGCTTGCAACGGGCGAGCTCGTTTCCGACCTGCTGGACCGATACGCCCTTAGGCCATGTCTCCCTGTGCGCTGTGGAGATTCGCAAGGCGAGTTCCGAGACGGAGACCGGGATCGCCTGCTTCTCGAGCTGCCCGAAGAGGACTCCGACCCAGGGATTTTCGGCCGCGGCCGCTCCCTGCTTCTCGACGTTGTGAGCCCACGCTCGGTCGAAGTCTGCGTTACCTCGCCCCATCGCAACGGCGACCGCCCGGCCAATCCGAACATAGTCGGCCATGCTGTCCGCACTTGGACTCGCGCTCGGGCTTGGGTCGCGGAGGGTCGAGAGCGTCAGCGCCGCCAGGTCGAGAAGACCGCCGAGAATTTCCGGGTGCGCGGTCCGCCACTTCTCCTCGAGCTCGGAGAGACTGAGGCGTCTCCCGGGACGCTCGAGCTCCGGGAAGATGGCCCGGCGGATTAGGTCCGCATGGTGCGGCGTCGGGGTGATTCCGTTGAATAGAATCCACGGAGTCCTCCGAGCGATCACCTCGCCCCGGTCGGTGAATAGCTGCCGCTTGGCGAGGCCGGCCCCGGTGCACAAGCGGGCCAATCCGTCGCTGAGCCATTCGGTGACACGGCTCAGGTTGTCGAGGTTGATGGTCGCCCGGTTATAGGCCCACTCCGCGAGCTCCTTTGGGCTCTCGGGCGCGCCAAGCGACCGCACCTTCGACGGGTCGACGAGCTCTTGGAGCCGCTGCGCTGCCTCGGTCTTCCCGGCCCCTTCCTCGGCGATCAGCGCGACGACCGGCTTCGGCGTCCCGGGCGCAATGAGGAATTGGACGTGTGCCGCCGCGATCAGGAGCCGCGGGTCGGCGCCGTCAGCGCTCGACGGCGGAAGGTTCACGAACTCGAAGAACCGACCGTACCGCTTCCGCCCCTCCTCCGGGTCTTCCGAGGTGAGAGGCTCGGGGAGCTCGGCCAAGTGGGAGGGCGTGTCGAAGATCGGGTAGCCGACGGTCTCGAGCGTCCACCCGGCCGGGGCGATGTGCACGCACCGGCGCTCGCGGTCGGCAAGGTCGAGGAGCGAGCCGCCCTGACCGTCGGGCGCGACGCGAATCGAGAGGTCGACGATTCGCTCGGCCTGGAGCTCACGCGCGAGAGCCCGCTGCGTGAGGACTTGAGCCGCCGAGCTCAGGTTCCGCCGGGGGACCGGTTCTCCGTCGAGCGTCCAGAATCTGTATCCGACGGCGTCAACGAACCCTTGCGCCGACGGATCGCGAACTTCGACTCCGAACCTCGTCGGGAAGGCGGCCCTCGGCTCGCCGGTCGTCGTCCGAAAGGGCCGGAAGTGGAACTCGCCGACGAGCTCATTGTATGTCACGTAGCCCGGCTCCTGGGGAGATCGCTCGTCGTCCTTCGTCAAGATCGGAAGCGCGGGCTCGGTCTCCCAACCGGGCCGTGACTCCCACGGTCCGCCGACGATTCGGGCGGCTCCGGGGACGTAACTCGCCCGGACTTTCGAGAAGAGCGTCCGGCCACCGGCAGTGAGGCGCTGCTTCAACTTCGCTACCGCGATGCCGGCCGCGAGGTCCTCAACCGACGGAATCGGAATCCCCGGGCCCTCGCGCTTCCGCTCCCGGTCCTGCCGCGCCTGCGCGACGGTGGCGGTGTCCTTCCGAATCCGGTCGAACTCGGCGCGTACCTTCTTGAGTGGCTCCCCGCCGATCTCCGCGATGGCTCGGAGGTCCGGCTCAAACGCCGCAGGGTCGAACTGAGCAGTTTTCGCGCTCATGGCCGCGCCCTCGGTCGGTATAACTTGGGAACGTAGCGAAAACCGAGCTGTGCCTCGACTAAGCCCCCAACGCAGGCCACGCAGAGATACACACCGCTTCGCGGATCCTCGTAGCTTGAATGATCCGGGTTTAGCCATCGCTGGCACCGTCCGCACCGCGCCCCCGGCTGAGGGGGCGGCGGGGGGGGCCTGCTCTCAGTGTTCCCCGGTGGCGCCACGTTTGGTCTCCGGCCCCGCTCGCGGCGGGTCGCGTTCTCGGCAGGGGGCGACACCCGGCGTGCGGGCCGGGCGCGCCCCTCGCGTGTGGCGAGGAGAGCGAACATTCATCGGCGAACTCCGGCGGCGAGTACGGCGAGAACATCGGCCGAACGGATCCGAGCCTCCTCGATGGACATTGACGCCGGCCACGCCTCGATCAGCACTCGCGCGGGATGCTCGGGTGGAAACTTCCGACGTACGAGTCGTAGTATGTCCGACGGCCGAACCTCAGCGCGCGATTCTCTGTGCCGCACACCTTCCCATGCGCCCGCTCCACCGATTTCGGCCCCGTTTTGTACACTCCCTGTCGCAAACAACGGCGGAGCTTCACTGGAGCACGGCGACGTTTTTCGAAGCCTCCCCCCGACTGCGTGAGCCGCGAGCGGCTCTGTTTCCGGCGTCTTCACATAAACCAACCTGCCGGCACGCCCGCTTTTCACCCTAATCTGTACACTTGCTGCCGTTGTCTATGGCCGGCAGCGCCCAGGCCGGGGAGCTTACCGCCGGGTGTAGCCCTCCTACAGGTCCGCCGGGACAGGGCGCGGTAGTCGCTGACTGAGCCGCTCCAATCTCGATGTATCCCTTTTGGACCGCGCCACGTCCTCCCGCTTTAGGCGGGCGCGCTCCTTCCTAATCCACTCAGCCTGCGACGCTTCCGCGAGCGACATTTTTGCGTGGAAGCGCGAGGCCGCCACAATATGGCGAACCTGGGGTCGGCTCTGCTTCGGGCGACTAATGAAGTCCGTAAATATCCGAAGAGCGATCTTCTCTGTTAGCTCTGCGGCCGCCGTCTCGTCGCAGGTAAACGCCAGGACCGGCAGGGTTGCTGTTGAGTGGGGGTGCCCCGACCTCCAGACTGAACCCTCCACCGATAGCGCCCGATGTAGCTCGCGAAGCCCGAAGCCGTCGGACTTGGTCCACTCCCGCGCCGTGTGGATGAAGTCTGTCCTGAAGCTACCCGTGGCCGTGAAGATTCCTCGCTCGTCCTCAGAAGCGACGGACTCTAGAGTCTCGTACAACTCTTCCAACGGGTCAGAGGCGGAACTCCGTATGGCCCGTCGGATGCGACCGAAGTCTGGGTGCACGGTCGCGCGAATCGGACGCATGGTCTGCCGTTCATATCGGGCGAACAGACGCAAGAGTTCGCGATCGTCGGTCAGCTCGGCAAAGCACTTCCCCTTCTCGGGCCAACCACGGGCACCTTTGGCTACGGCGACGCGCACCCAACTCCATCCCTTTCCTCGGACGCGCTTCCGCAGCGCGTGGCGGAGATGGCGGCGCAGTAAGTGCGCTTGCTTTTTCAGTCTCGCCACCGTGCCGCTCCGCGTATTCCTTGACTCTTACGGCACCGGCCCGGTCCATTCGACGACCGCCTTCGTCCCATTTAGCGGGCTTCGGAACTTCCACCCCGCGTCCAAGTACGATTCGGCCGCGTCCGCCTCGATCACCCTCTGCTCTCCGTCTCGCTTCGGTGGAGCAACGACCGACTCTGCGGAGCCAGCGGGAAGCCCAAGCTTTCTACGGATGAGGGCGTTGACATCGGCTTCGGGGTTGCTGACGAGCGTCTCGGACTCCTCCCTTGAGTAACCAAACATCCGGAGAATGCTCGCCTTCAACTCCGAGTCTCGGTCTTCTCCTCCGGGGCGGGTGAGCGTCTCGAGGAACTCGCAGGCCCGAGCGTACTCCTTCCGAGCCTTCTCTATGAGGTCGTCGCCCCACGGCTTCCCCACACAGTATGCCCCAGGGACGCCGGTGTCGTGTGCCATCATCCCCTCTCGCAATTCCCGGTCGACCCCAGCACGGAGAAGGGCGGTCGAGAAGAACCCGCGAAGCACGTACGGCCTCCAACGTACGCCCTTCGGAGCCGTGGCGTGGAGTACGTGTGCGACCTCGAAGACGACGCGGGTTGTCGTGATGAACCCCTTTTTCGACCGGGCCTCCTCTTGCCGGGTCGCGGCGATTCCGCGGGTTTCCTTCGCCGTCACCAACGGGGAGTTCGGGGCGAGCTTTTCCCCGGCGTCCTTCCGTTCCCCCAGGTAGGCGACGATGCTCGTGGCGAGCTGCTGCGATCCGAAGCTCGTCCACGACTTACGTCGCTTTGCGAGGGCGGCCCGGCCGAGGATCACGAACGGTATCTTCTCGAAGTGAGGCTCCGGCGTGAGTACCAGCTCCGGGAGGTCGGAGAGGACCAGCCCATCGGCCGCCTCGTACATTCCGACCGTCTGGGGCCGGACTCCCGAGTGAGCCATCAGGAGGGCCACCACTTTCCCGCGCACCGAGAGTCGGTCGAGCACGATCCCGAGCTGCTCTTGGCTCGGCACTTTCTCGGTTGCGATACTCGTCCCGGTGACGCTCTCGAGCTTCGGGAAGTAGTCGGGGGCCACCGAAATCCGTCGGAACTTGAGGTACGCCCGGAGCGCCGCGAAGAGGCGGATCAAGTAGTTCGATGTGCGTCCCCCCTCGACCGTCTCAGTGGCGTACCGGTTGAGTCGGCGACGGAGACCCTCGGGGTCCTCCCTCGCGAGCTTCTCGACCTCGTCGACCGAGGCGTCGAGTCGGTCCAGAAGGAAGCTGAGCTTTCGGACGTTGGAGATCGCCGAAAGCCGGTTTCTCCCGGCCTTCGACATCTGTGCGTGCCAGTCGCTGACCCGTTGGTCGGCGAGGAGCTGCCGACGGCCCGTGAGTGACTCCTTTATTCTCGGCGCGGCCTTCCCCGCGCGTCGTTCCATGTGTCTGGGTAGAGGGTTCGGGATATATGTATGTTCGTACTCTCGGGGGGAGTAAGCACGGACATGCCTAGACGGTACGGACCCTACGGCGGCGCCTACGTTCCCGAGACGCTCGTCCCCGCGCTCGAGGAGCTCGAGCGCGAGTGGAGGACCGCCCGTCGCGACCCCGCGTTTCGGCAGGAGCTCACCCGCCTATCGACGACCCTCGGCGGCCGCCCCACCCCCCTCTACTTCGCCCGCCGCCTCTCCGCCCGCGCGGGGGGGGCGGAGATCTGGCTCAAGCGCGAGGACCTGGTTCACGGCGGCGCGCACAAGTTCAATAACGCCCTCGGACAGGGCCTGCTCGCCGCGCGTATGGGCAAGCCGCGGCTCATCGCCGAGACCGGCGCGGGCCAGCACGGGGTCGCGACGGCGATGATCGGCGCCGCGCTCGGCCTCTCGACCGAGGTGTACATGGGGGCGGTCGATATGGAACGTCAGCGACCGAACGTCGAGCGGATGCGACTCCTCGGCGCCCGCGTGATCCCGGTGACTACGGGAGGGAAGACCCTCAAGGACGCGATCAACGCCGCCCTCCGCGACTGGATCGCGAACGTCCGCACGACGCACTACCTCCTCGGCTCGGCGGTCGGGCCCCATCCGTTCCCCGCGATCGTCGCGGAGTTTCAGAGCGTCATCGGCCGAGAGATCCGACGCCAGTCCGTACGCGCCTTCGGCCGGCTCCCCGAGCTCGTCGTCGCGTGCGTGGGCGGGGGATCGAACGCGATCGGCACATTCCACCCGCTTCGGTCCACGCCGGTCGAAATGCTGGGGGTCGAAGCGGGCGGGCCCGCGGGATCGCAGGGCGCCGGTTCGCTCACCTACGGCCGACCGGGGATCCTGCACGGCGCGTTCTCCTACCTCTTGCAGGACGCGAACGGACAGGTCGCGAACACCGAGAGCATCTCCGCGGGACTCGACTATGCGGGGGTCGGCCCCGAGCATGCCTGGCTCAAGGATTCGGGTCGGGTGCGCTACCTTGCGGTCCACGATCGCGACGCCTTGCGCGCCTTCCACTGGCTCGCCGAGGACGAAGGGATACTACCCGCGCTCGAACCGTCGCACGCGATCTTCGCCGCGGTCCGCGAAGCGCGACGACGTCCGAAGGACGGGCGCGTCGTGGTCACTCTGAGCGGTCGGGGCGACAAAGACCTCGGGGTGGTGCTCGGTGCGGATCGATAGCGCGCTGCGGACCGCCCGCGCGGCCGGCCGACCGATCGTGGTCCCGTACCTCCTCGTCGACCGCGCGCGCAAGAACCGCCTCGCCGCCACGGTCCGCGCCTTGCGTGACGCGGGCGCGACCGCCCTCGAGCTCGGCTTCCCGTTCTCCGACCCCATCGCCGACGGGCCGGTCCTCGCCGCCGCCGCCGACCGGGCCCTCGCGCACGGCACGGACTGGTCGGATCTCCTAGCGGCCGGCCGGACCGCGAGCGCGACCCTTCCGACGGCCGTCATGACGTATGCGAACCCGGTCCTCCGCCACGGCCTCGGCGCGGCCGCCCGAGCGCTCGGCGCCGCCGGGGTCTCGGGGCTCATCGTTCCCGACCTCTCGCTCGAGGAGGCGGGACCCTGGCGGCAGTCGACCCGGGCGAGCGGCCTCTCCCTCGTCTTGCTGGCCGCCCCCGGGGGCTCGCCCGATCGCGTCGCGCGAATCGCGAAAGCGTCGCGCGGCTTCCTGTACCTCGTCGCCTACTATGGCACGACGGGTCATGCCGCCACGGGCGACCCCGTCGACCTGGCACCGATCGTCGCGACGGCGCGACGCGCGCAGCCCGCCCTCCCCGTGCTCGTCGGCTTCGGCGTCCGCGACCGGTCCAGTGCGCGGCGAGCCCTCGCGACCGGGGCGGACGGCGTGGTGATCGGAACGGCGCTCGAAGAGGCGATCGCTCGGGACCCGCGTCCCGAACAGATTGGGCGCTGGCTCCGTTCGGTCGTCCCGACCGCCGTCGGGTGATCCGGACCCGAGGGCCCGCGTCCGTGGGCCTTCGGGATTCCTACGGCCGCACGCGTTCGAGGGCCAGGAAGCGAACCTTCGCCTCCGGCGAGACTCCGGCCATCAGGAACTCCTTGCGGACGCCCTGGGCGACCCGGACGCCGCCCGCGACCTCGGGCCATGCGGTCACGTGCCCCGCCGGAACCGCCTGCACCAGGTAGCGGGCATGCGCGTTCGCCGGGTTCCGCGGGTAGGCGCGGAAGTGAGCCCCGTACTTGAACCCCGTCTTGACGACCAAGTTCCGGCCGCGAAGGTCGCGGTAGGCGCTCAGCCGCTCGAAAAAGCGCGGGTCGAGGCGGCGCGCCCGGCGCTCGAGCCGGTCGAGGGTCACCGTTCGGCCGGAGTGCGCGTCCCGGAGGCGCAGCTGCCCCGTGAGGACGAGGTACGCCGCCTCGATCAGGCTCAGTTCGAGCCGGTCGCCGATGCGGCTGCCGTAGGCGAGCTCGCGGCCGAGCTCCTCGACCGCGGCCGGCGCGTGGACCGTCACGCGGTCCTCCGAGAGCCAACCATCGGTCGGTTCGGGCAGCGGACGGGGGGGGAGCGCCCCGGTGGGCACGGGCCGACGCACTCGGTAGTACGTGAGGTCGGACTCTTCGTCCACGAGGCCCAACAGGAGCGCCTTCTTCGCGCTCTGGGCTCGTTCGGCGAGGTCGAAAAGGCGGGCGAGGTCGAACGGCTCGCGCTCGCTGAGCGCCTCGACCCAGTAGCGCGACGGGGTCTTGTGCAGGGTTCCGCCGCGAGGCAGGACGGCGAACGCGACCGGGGGAGGGCTCGCGCGAACGACGTATCCCCGCTGCCGCAGGTCCCGGTAGACGAGATAGCGGACGGGGAACTCCCGGTCCTGGCGCACGGCCCGTCGGAAGATCGAGGGCCACTCGACGGCCCGGCCGGCCGTGCCGACGACCGAGATGCGGGACATCTCCGCGAGGTAGACCGCCTCGTAGCGGTCGAGCACGAGTCCGCCCGCCGCGGCCGGAGTCCCGAAGAACCCCTTGCCGTAGATCCCGCTCGCTTCGGCCGGGTCGTCGAACCGGACCGTCGCGTCGTCGGCGAGCACGCCGCTCAACGACGGGCTCCGCGCAGCTCGGAGATCGTCACGAGCGGTTCGAGCCGGACCCCGGCGGCCGCGAGGCGCTCTCGCGCACCGGCCTCCCGATCGACGACGACGATCGCGCGGTCGACGCGTCCGCCGGCCCCACGAACGATCTCGACCGAGCGCAGCGTGCTTCCGCCCGTCGTGGAGACGTCCTCGATCAGGAGCACGCGCGCGCCCGCCGGGATCTCGCCCTCGAACGGGAGCCGGGTGCCGTGCTCCTTCGGCGCCTTGCGCAGGACGACCATGGGCCGGCCCGTCCGCAGCGCGGTCGCGACCACGAGCGGCACCGCGCCGAGCTCCATACCGGCGAGGCGTTCGGCATCCCCCGCCCGCGCGGCGAGGGCTCGCCCGAGCGTGGCGAGCCGCGCGGGGTCGGTCCACGCCCGCTTCACGTCGATATAGACGTCGCTCTTCTCGCCCGAGGCGAGCGTGAACTCGCCGAAGCGCACCGCGCCCGCGTCGAGCAATAATCCCACGAGCACGGAGGTCGGGACCGGTCCTGGTGCGTCCTCGGTCCGCGTCACCAGGGCACCCTCTTGAGTCCGGCCTTGTACCCGATCCAGTTGAAGGACGCGTGCAACCCGAGCGTGAACACGAGAAGCCATAAGACCGCTTCCCAGTGGAAGAAGACCTCGGAGAAGAGCGACGGGTAGAACGCGAACCCGAGCCCGATCGGAACCAGGACGAACGGCAACTGATCGATCAGGAGGGTTCGGGACCCGCTCTCCCGGCCGAGACGGCGTTTCAGGAACGACCCGAGCGCGTCGCCGGTCATGGCGCCAAAGGTGAGGATCGCGGCGAGCGGCACCGCGGCCCCGACGCTCGCCGCGAGGACCGGGACGAGCTGAAGGTTCGGGGGGGCGGCCAGGATCAGTCCCGCCTCGAGCAGGCAGAACGGCATGCCGCCGAAGCCCGCGAACAGGAATCCCGACCAGGTCTTCGAGGGCCCGAAGATACGGCGGCCGTCGCGGCGCCACGCGCGGCCGAAGTCGAGGGCGGGTCCCCGACCTTTCGGGAGGGTAGCGAAGGCGTTCGCGATGTAGGCGGGAAGGAGCAACCAGAGGACGGCGAGCGCGCTCGCGAAGAACTGCTCGAGCACGGTGCGTCCCCGCTAGGCTTCCTTCACGAACCGTTCGATCGTCGCGACCACGCCGGCGAACAGCCGAGGGTCGAGGCTCTCCTCGGCGTCGTGGATATGGGACGCGGGGTCCATGCTTCCGAAGACGAGGGCGGGGAGCGGTGCGCCGTGCGGGGTCGTAAGTCCGCGGAGCGAGCTCGCGTCCGTCCCGCCGTACTCGCCGGATATCCCTTCCGCGCCTAGGGTCGCCCGAAGGATCCGTTCGAGCTGTTTCGCCGCCGGATGGTCGATCGGCAGCGCGTAGCCCGGGCGGCAACGCTCGGCCGGCGCCTCGAGGCGCGCGAGCGGAGCGTGGGCGGAAGACCAGGCACGGACCTGGCCGAGCGCGGCGGAGAGGCCGGCGTCGAGCTCCATCTCGGGGATCAGGCGGAGGTCGACCGTGAACGTCGAAACGCCGAGGGCGCGGTCGTCGAGGAGGCCGCGCCGGGCGGCCCGACGCAGGAGAGCGATCGTGGCGGGAAGCGGGTTGTAGCCCCGGTGCGGGTAGCCTCCGTGCGTCGCCTCGCCGACGACCTGGATCGCGCGGGTGCCGGGCGCGGCCGGTAGCGCGCTCGCCCCCGAGGTTTCGATGCGGAACGGTGGTTCGAGGAGGGACGGGAGCTCCCGTACCAGCGCCTCGAGCCCCGGCGACGGTCCGCCGAAGATCAGAGTCACCGCGCGGGCGATCTGGTTGGCCGCGTCCGTCTCGGCGTGCGCCGCGAGAAGGCCGACCGCCTCCGGGGCGAGTCGGGCCTCGGTGAGGTCGAACTGGGTCAGCGACGCCCGGCCGGTCAGGACGGGCTCGGGCGCGTGGCGGTCCGGCCAGTCCGGGGAAAGGTAGACCGAGCGCCATCCCCGGGCCAGGTCGTGGAGCCGGACGAGCGCCTCGCCGTACTCGAGCGTCTCCGACAGTGGTACGGGGCGTTCGAACGATCCCTGCAGGAACGCTACCCCGCTCGACCCCGCCGTCGTCTCGGGGCTCCCGTCGGGGATCAGGGCGACCTCGGCACGGAGGAATCGTTCGGGGTCGTCCGGAGGCAGCTGCGCATCGTGCTCCTTCACGGCATCGATCCCGCCCTGCCCGCCGGTCTCCTCGTCGCAGCAGACGAGCAACCGGACGTTCCGCGGGAGCACCTTCTCCTCCGCGAGGTGCCGCAGTGCGGTCAGCGCGGCCACGACCCCGCTGCCGAGGTCGTCGTTCGAGCCCCGGCCATACAATCGACCGTCCGAGCGGTAGGTGAGGGTGTGCGGGGGGCTCTTCCACCGGGCCCGTTGCTCGGCCGGTACGGGGACCACATCGTAGTGGGCCAGGACGAGCACCGTGTCGCGCGCGCCGACATCGAGGTCGATGATGACGTTGGGCCGGTTGATCCCGTGCAGATCCCCGCCCGCATCGCCGTCGACCAGCGGGTCGTAGATCCGGGTGGCGAGGCCCGCCCCCCTCGCCGCGCGCACGATCGCGTCCGCGGTCCGAAGGTAGTTCGGCTTCTCCCAGCGCCGGTGGATCGGGTCTTCAAGATTCACGGGGGCGGCGGCCACGAGCTGGGTCAGCAGCCGCAGGGGCTCCTCACCGCCCATCTGCCGCGCTGCCTCGCTCCCCGGACCCGGCGACGGTTCGACGGCCATCTGCCCGCTACCTATCGCAGCACCAAGGTGACGACGATCGAGCTCGTGAGGAGAAGGAGCAACATCGCCGGGAACATGTAGGTGAACATCGCCAGGGTGTCGCCGAGCGAGGTCAAAAGGCGTGCGGTGTGGCCGGGACCGAGGACGCGCACCGCGGGCACGTCCGCCTCCCCGAAGCGCACTTCCACGGCACCGAGGTCCGCCCGCGCCCGCGTCACGACCTCCTCCGCATCGTGCACGAGGCGGGCGAGCGGGATACGCTCCCCGACCGGGTTGATCCCCCCGTCGACCTCGTGGACGACGTGATTGTCCGTGGTCATCACCTCGGCCACATCGACGATCCGCTCGAGCGCGGCGACCAGCGGCGCGCGTCGGCCGACGACCAGGTTGTTCCCGTCGATGAGCAGGTAGCCCGAGGTCCGGCCTCCGCTCCGGATCACGAGCGCCCGCATTCCCTGGGGACCGATCCCGTCCTGCCCGATCGAGTAGCCGGACCGCACCGCGACGCCGACCTCGATCGGTCCGGTAACGGCGGCGGCGGTCGCGGCGGCGAGCGCCGCCTTCGCATCGATGACCAGCTTCTCCGCGGTCGGGGTGCCGTACAGGATGTCCCCCTGGCCCTCGATGTAGGAGTTGTGGGCATCCACGAGCGCGATCGCGGGGCCGGGGCCGCTCGCCACTTCTCGCACCAGCCGGTCGGCCACGCTGTACGCGATGTCGTCGGTCGGGGACGGGGCCTGCGACACGGTGATGAGCGTGACGTCGCCGAGGAGCTGCGCCCGAGCGATGCTGCCGGCGTACGGGGTCACGAGAGCGCTCGACCGGCTCGAGGCCGGGGCGGCGAGCGACGCGAGCAGCGCCCGTGAGACCGCCGCCACTCGCTCGACCTCCGCCTCGGAGGGCAGGTCGAGGTCGTGGTCGGACGGCGTGTGCGGTACGAACACCGTCCCCGCCGTAGGGCCGAGCTGTTCGGAGAGCTTCCGTGGCAAGTCGCTCGCTCCGAGCGCAGCGAACGGCCCGGGGTGGACGGTCGGCAGTGCGAGGGTCGCGTAGAACCTTCCGCCCCGGACGAACGCGAGCAGGCGTACTTTGAGGTCGGCGGGAACCGCACTCTTGAGGAAGAACGCTTCGAGCGCCTTGGTCGCCCCGGAGTCGCGCGCGCCGACGTGGTCGAGCAGGGGCCGGATGAGCGACACCCCGGAGGTCTGGAACTCCCGCCGCATCGGTCGGTCGGCGGCACGAACGAGGGCGACCGCGCAGCCAAAAGCGAGAAGCAAGAAGACGGGAGCCGCGAGCACGACCGCGAGCGGCGGCGGAGTGAGGAGGAAGAGAGCGGCCAGGTACAGCGCCGGCGGCAGGAGCGCGACCGGGACCATCGCGGCGTGGCTCGGGCGCGAGACGCCGTAGAGCGTCAGGTGGCGGAACCAGAAGAGCGGGCCCACCAGGAAGGTCGCCAGGGCCAGCATCCCCGGCACGCTCCCCGGCCAGACCTGCCAGGCCGCGCGCCAGACGAGCGCGAGGGGGACCTCAAGGACGAGGGTCGAGAGCGTGAGGAACGCCGAGCGGTGGAACTCGAAACGGCCTCCGAGCGCCTTCGCGAACGGTGGGGTCACGAGGGCGCCGACGATCGCCGGCACGGTCACCACGAACACGAACCCTTCGAGGAAACGGGTCGCGTCCGGTAGCCACAAGAGCGCTGAGAGAGCGGCGCTCGCGACCACGGTGAGCGCGAGCGTGACCGGAGGCCGGGGCGCTCGGAAGAGGATGTGGCCCCGCCTCACGTCCCGGTGGGCCGCGGAGTCGTCGGGGTTCGCGCTAGAGGCCACGGTCGCGTCGCACCTCCTCCAAGATCCCCCGGAACCCGTCGCCGAATCCCTCCTCCTCGGTGATCGTCCCTGTCACGAGGATCTGGGCGCCCGCGTCGAGCAGCGTCCGGGCGTCGTCGCCGCTTCGGATCCCGCCCCCCACGATCACCGGAATGCCGACCGCCCCGCGGACGGCACGGACCATCGGCGCGGGGACCGGGGCGGGCGCGCCCGACCCCGCCTCGAGGTAGACGAAACGCATGCCCAGATACTGGGCGGCGAGAGCGAATCCGGTCGCACTTCGGAGGTCCTCCCGAGCCACCGGGTCCACCTGTCCCACCTCGCCGACCCGCATGCCGGGCGCAATCACGAGATACCCCATGGGGATCGGCTCGAGGGCCATCGAGCGGACGATCGGGGCGGCGGCGGCGTGGGCTCGAATGACGAGGTCGAGATTCCGGGAATTGAGGAGGCTCATGAAGAGCACCGCGTCCGCCCCGGGCGCGAGCGAGCCCGGCCCTTCGGGGAAGATGACGACCGGTACGTGCACCGCGGCTTTGACGGCCTTCGCGGCCTCGCCCATGACCTCTCGGGAGATGCCGGTCGATCCGCCGAGCAAGATCAACTGACTTCCGAGATTGACCGCGCCGCGAGCGATGTGGGCCGCCTTCTCGTCCGGGGACTTGTCCGGGTCGATGAGAGTGAAGTGGACCGGGCCGGTGCCGAGCGCCTCCGCGAGGTACTGCTCGACCCGGCCGACCGGCGCGGGGCCCGTCACCGGAACGCCACCACCAGGAACGCGACCAGCGCGACGGTCATCGCCACTTTGCTCAGCGTCTGCTCGTAGTGCAACCGCTCGGGCAGGTACCGCACGGAGACAACGAAAAGCGCGTCGGCCGCCCCGACCAGTACCATGTAGATAATCCCGACGGCCGATGTAGGGGATACGAACCAGGCGAGTGGGACCACGCTCAGGAGCACTCCGGCGGCCACGCTCCCTCGGGCCACCCGCCCCGCGACGGGGAGTCCGTAGGCCATCGGCAGGGTCGTGCGACCGACATCCCCGCGGACGTCCTCCATGTCCTTGATGACCTCGCGGCTCAGCGTTGCCAAGAACGCCATGCCAGCGAACGGGAGAACGAGGGCGGCGTTTCCAGCGACCGCTCCGCCGTAGAGGAACACCATGGCGGTGAGGAACGCAACGACGAGGTTCCCCACCAACCCCTGAGCCTTGAACCGGAACTCGTATCCGAGGAGCGCGAGGACCGCGGCCGCTAGGATCACCCCCACGGTCGGCTCGACGGCGATGACGGGTAGGACGAGGAAGAGGCCGGCCACGAAAAGCCCGAGGACGAGCCCTTCGGCGAGATCCACCGAGACCTCGCCCGTGACGAGCGGCCGGTCGGGGTGGTTCGTCCGATCGCCCTCCCGGTCCCGAAGGTCGTTGAGCACATTCCCCGCCGCGGTGACGCAGGCGGTCGAGAGCCCGGCGAGCACGAGGAGGGCGCCGAGGCTCGCGGGCACGCCCGATCGGGCGTCGAACGCGACGAGGCCCCCGACCAGCGTGCCGACGAACGAGACGGCGAGGTTCGGGGCGCGCAGGAGCCGGAGGGCCGCTCGCACGGCCGCCGATGGCCGAGCCGCTCGCTTAAGAGTTGTGTCTCATGCTTCCCCGAGGGGGACCCCCCTCGAACGGAAATAGGGGGCCGGAACGGGGCTTCCCGGGCGGCGCCCGGAGCTGGTGTTCGGACGGCCGCGCGGGGTAACCGGCGCGTGCGCGGCGCGTTATATCCCGGTCCGACTCCTCATGGGTCGTGGCTCCCCTCGGCGTGTCGCGACCGGACCTCCGGTCGTTCGTCCTCGACAACGGTCTTTCCGTCGTCCTCGCACCGCTTCCGTCGAGCCCGACCGCGAGCGTGTGGGTCTGGTACCGCGTCGGGTCGAAGAACGAGTGGCCCGGGGTCACCGGTGCGTCCCACTGGGTGGAGCACATGCTCTTCGAGGGCTCGCCGCGCTATGCGAAAGGGGAGATCGACCGCGCGGTCGTCAGCGTCGGCGGGGAGCTGAACGCCTTCACGGACACCGACTTCACCGCCTATTTCTCGACGGTTCCCCGCGAGCATCTCTCGGTGCCCCTCGACATCGAGTCGGACCGCATGACGCGGGCGCTGATCACCAACGAAGAGGTCGAGCGCGAGCGGACCGTCATCCACTCCGAGCGGGAGGGGAACGAGAACTGGCCCGAGTTCCGGGTCGAGGAGGAGCTCTGGTCCCTCGCGTTCCGGCTCCACCCGTATCGGTGGGACGCGCTCGGCCACCGAGAGGACATCGCCCGGATGACGCCGGAGCAGCTTCGGGGCTACTACCGTCGGTTCTACGGTACGCGCAATGCGGTGCTCGTGGTCTCGGGGGGCTTCGAGCTCGCCGCGACCGAGGCCGAGGTTCGCGCTCGGTTCTCCCCGCTCCCCCCGACCGGGGATGCGGTCGCCGTCGCCGAGGTCGAGCCGCCGCAACGCGGCGAGCGTCGCTCGGAGCTGTCGGGACCGGGCACGACTCCGTACCTCCAGATCGGCTGGCGTTCGCCCGCGCTCGGGGACCCGGCGACCCCCGCGACGATGGTCCTCGATACCCTGCTCGGCGGCGAGACCCGAATGTTCTCCGCGGGCGCGGGCTGGGGCCGGAGCGCGGAGCACCCGAGCGCTCGGCTGTACCGCGCCCTGGTCGACACGGGCCTCGCGGTCCGGGCCACGAGCGAGTTTCGGCCGAAGTGCTACCCGGCGCTTTTCACGATCCAGGCGCTCGCCGCGAAAGGGGTCTCGCTCGACCGCCTCGAGCGCGAGATCGGGTCGGTCGTCGGCCGGCTGGCCCGCAGCGGGCCGACCGCGGGCGAGATGGAGGACCTCCGCGCGAAGATACGTCGGGGCGCGGCGCTGGCCTACGAGGGGGCCTCTCGGACCGGGTTCCGTCTCGGCTACTTCTCCGTTCTGCGCTCGCCCGAGTACGAGGACGAGCTGTTTCGCTCCGTGCTTCGTGTACGCCCCGCGGAGGTCCGCGACCGCGCGCGCGCGATGCTCCGCGACGACCAACGCGTCGTCGTGCGCTATACCCCGACAGGAGGGGAGGCGGATGACTGAGGCGACCGACCCGCTCCGGGTCGAGTACGGGGAAGAGCTCGAGGGCTTGCGCGTGGTCCGCCAGCCCTCCCCCGCCGGTGCGGCGAGTTTCTCGGCCACCTACGTGGGGCCGGCCGGCTGGGGATTCGACCCTCCCGGGCGGGAAGGCACCGCCCGGCTCGTCAATCAACTCATCACGAGCGCCGCCGGCCGCTACGACCGCGTCGCGCTCGCCCGACTCCTCGACCGCTCGGGCGCGACCCTCTCGCGGCAGAGCGCCCCCGAATCCGGAGAGGTCACGATCTGGGGCCCGGCGGGCGAGTGGGCCCGCCTGCTCGGGATCCTGGCCGACGTGGTGCTGCGTCCGCGCTTCGACCCGACCGACATCGCCCGCGCGCGGCGCCAGGCGCACGAGCGCCAGCTCCGAGAAGCGCGCCAGCCGGCGAACCGCGCCGAGGTGGAGCTGTTGCACGCGATCTTCCCCGCGGACCATCCGTACCGCGAGAGCGGGCTCGGCACCCCGCGCTCCCTCGCGCGCATCTCCCGCCGCGTCCTCGAGCGTTTTCATCGGGAGCATTACTCGAGTGGGGAGGCGATCCTCGTAGTGACGGCCCCCGCCCGGCGGCCGGCGGTCGAGCGGGTCGCCCGTCGGCTCTTCCGGGGGTTCGCTACCACGAACGGCCCCACGCTGTCGGTGCCCCGGTCCGGACCGCCCCGGCCGAACGAGCGCCGGATCGACCTCCCCGGCCGCTCCCAGGTCGAAGTGCGGCTCGGCGGGCCCTCGATCGCGCGGACCGCCGAGGAATACCCGGCGGCGTATCTCGCGAACGAGATCCTGGGCGGTCGCCCGATGCTGAGCCGCCTCTTCCAGCAGGTCCGCGAAAAGGGTGGACTGGCCTACCACGCTTCGAGCGCGCTTGACGCGATGCGCTTCGGCGGTCATTGGGTCGTCCAGGCCGGTACGGGCGCCGACCGCTACCGGAAGGTCGTCCGCCTGCTACGGGACGAACTCGATCGGCTGCGGACCCAACCGGTCACGACCGCCACGCTCGGGACGATTCGCGAGAGCGCCGTCGGCCAGATCCCGCTCGCCCTCGAGTCCACGGCGGAGGCCCACGAGCTCGCGGTCGAGGTCGCCTACCATCGACTGCCCGAAGACTATTGGCTCACGTGGCCGCGAACCCTTCGGGAGATCTCGCCGTCGGAGGTCCGGCGCGCCGCCGAGCTGGCGATGGACGGGCGGCGCGCAGTGACCGTTCTCGCCGGACCGCTCGGCTAGGCCCGACGGGCGAGCGCGGGCCGCATCGGGCCGGGGCGCCTCAGCGACCCGGCCGCCTTCGGCCGCGGCGCACCGGCCCGGCCGATGTGGGCGCGGCGCCGAGATTTCGCTCCGCGACGTACCAAAGAGAGATCGGAAACTCCTCCTCTCCTTCTCGGCGCTCGACGCGGGCGACCCCCTCGAAACGACCGGCCGCGAGCCGCCGAATGTACTCCTCGGAAAAGTAATGCATCGGAACCCCCCGGGCCGGAGGCTCGAAGATGTCGGGCGCTATCCCGCGGCCCCGTCCGTACCAGGGGTCGGCCGTCGACCGCACCGAGTAGAGGTGGAGGCCCCCGGCCCGCAGGGCTCGGTGTACCGCGACCCAGAGCGCTCGATGCTCGGCCTCGCTGAAGTCCATGTTGTAGAACATGTTCGAATAGACCGCGTCGAGGCTCCCCGAGGGCAGGCGCTCGAGGAAGCCGAGGCAGTCCGCTTCGACGATCTCGCACGGTACGTCGGGCCCGGGCGCGCGTGAACTCGCGAACCCGCTGAGGTCCACCCCCCGAACCTGGAACCCGCCGGCGGAGAGGAATCGGGTGTCGCGTCCATACCCGCAGCCGAGGTCGACCACCGTTCGGACCCGCGGCTCCGCGCGAAGGATCGGGAGGCACCAGCGGGCGAAGTCGCTCTCCCCCTCCCCGAAGAACACGGGGTCCGCGGAGTAGGCTTCTCGCCAGAACGCGCGTTGGCGTTCCCGTCGCGCGTGAGGCCCGGGGAGGGAGGAAGGCTCGCTCACGCGCCGGCCCACGACCGGTCGCTCGAAAATGGTAACGCTCGGTTCGCGCGTGAGTCCCCCGAGGCGCTCCCGTGCACCGCCGGGGCGGTCGCGCCGGGCTACGCCGGACCGGTGGCGGCTCCGTCTCCGAGCCGCTCGGGGTGAGCGTAAACGGTGAGGCGGTCCCCTCGGACGAACGCTCCGAGCGTGACCCCGAGCCGGTCGGCCGCGGAGACCGCGAGGCTGGTCGGCGCGGACACGGCCAAGACCACGGGGATACCCGCCGCGGCCGCCTTCTGCACGATCTCGTAGCTCACCCGGCCGCTGACCTGTAGGATGGCGTGGGCATCGGGCAGGCGGCCGGCGAGGAACCGGGCGCCGACGACCTTGTCGACCGCGTTGTGACGTCCGACGTCCTCCGCGGCGAGGATCAGCTGACCGGCGGGATCGAACAGCCCGGCCGCGTGCAGCCCGCCGGTCCGGTCGAAGAGCGGCTGCGCGGTTCGGAGCCGGGCGGGTAGCCCGATCAAGAGCGCCGCGGAGACCGTGAGATCGCTCCCCACCGGGCCACCGCGCGTCGCGTAGATCCCTTTCACGAGCGAACGGCCGCAGACGCCGCAGCTCGAGTTCGTGAAGAATCGCCGGCGGAGCTCGGGGTCGACGGTGACCGGCCGCCGCGTGTGGACCTCGACCACGTTGCCGCTCGTGTCCAGATGGGGGACGATCCGCTCGACCTCGGAGGGGTCCGCGAGGATCCCTTCGGTGAAGAGGAACCCCGCCGCGAGGCTGGCATCGTCGGTCGGAGTACGCATCGTCACGCTCACGGTCTCGGCGACCCCGGCGTGCACCAGCCGGATCTCGAGCGGCTCCTCGGTCGCGACGACGTCCCCGACCGGATACGAGAACGCCCGCGCGCCGGCCGAGAGGGCGTACTTGACGCTCTCGACCCGCGCGACGGGACCCGCGTTGGGCTCGGTCATCCTAGGCGTCGGCCGACCGGCCGATCCCCCGGAGGAAACCGAGCATCATACGGACCCCACGGTTCACCTCGGGGTCGCGCAGGGTGGTCGCGATCTCGAGCAGGCCCATCGGGCGGTCGGCCTCCGCCCGGCGCGCCTCCTCGAGGGCGGCCGGGACTCCCCCCGCGAGGGCGGCGAGCGTTGCCGGATCGAGCCGTTCGAACGCGTGCAGGAGGACCTCGAGGTTCCGCAACGAGCGGCCCAGGGTCGCGGGGTCGATGCGGTCGGTGAGCACCTCGATCACGCGGTCCTGCGAGCGGAGGAGGTCGGAGGAGAACCGCAGGACCCCGCGCTCCTCCAACAAGCGGACGAGGGCGAGGAGCTCCCGGATCGACTCCGCGGAAGCTCCGAGGTCGGAGGCGATCGCGTCGACGCCGGGCGTCGTCCCGGCTCCCGACGGGACCGTGGGCCGAGCGCGGATCGGACGGGCCATTGGCGTTCCGCTCAGCTCCCGGGCGGCCGGTAATCCGGCCGGGCCCACTTCTCCTCGACGCGGACTCCGGACTGGGCGGAGCGGGCCTTCCCGCGAGGGTTCGAAGCGCTCACCGGGGATTCGAGGGGACCCGGGGACTCGAGCCGTTCGAGCCGGACGCGGGTTCCCTTGTAGTCGGGCGTGGTCGTCGGGCCGTCTCGCACGTCGCGCGTCAGTCGATTGACGGCGGCCTCGCCCCGGTCGTGCAACGTCAGGAACAAGGTCGAGCCCCGGACCCGGTCGGTGACGTGGACGCGCGCCGTGACCGAACCGACCTCGGAGGAGAGGCGTACCCGGTCCCCCTCGGAAAGCCCGCGCGCCCCTGCGAGGTCGGGCCCGACCTCGACGAACGTGCCGGGGACCTTGGCCCGGATTCCGCGATTCTCGTAGGTGAGGTTGCCCCAATGGAAATGCTCGAGCAGCCGGCCGTTGTCGAGCTCGAGGTCGAACTCGGGCTCGGTGGGCGTCGGCTCGGCCCACTCGACGGGATGGAACCTCGCCTTTCCGTCCGGAAAGTTGAACCGGTCGAGGTGGAGCGTCGGCGTGTCGGTCCCGTCCGGCCGTACCGGCCAGAGGAGGCTGCGGAATCCCTCGAGCCGTTCGAAGTTCGCCCCGGCGAAGACCGGGGTGACCCGCGCGACCTCCTCCAACACTTCCTTCGCGCCGGGATAGTGCCACGACGCGCCCAGGCGGGTGGCGAGTGCCTGGACGATCTCCGCGTCCGTCCGCGTCCCGGCGAGCGGTGGGAACGCCCGATAGAGACGCTGGATCCGACGCTCGGTGCTCACGAACGTACCCTCCTTCTCGATCGAGGCCGCCACGGGCAGCACGTAGTCCGCGAACTCCGCAGTGCGCGTCAGGAACAGGTCTTGGACGACCAGGAGGTCGAGCCGTTCGAACGCGCGGGCGACCTTCGCTTCGTCGGCGTCGGCGAGCAGCTTGTCCTCCCCGAGGATGTAGAGCGCGTGGAGGCGACCGTCCAGGATCGCGTCGACGAGTTCGGTGCTCGTGAGCCCCTTGGTCTTCGGCAGCGGCGTGCCCCACTCTCGTTCGACCCGCGCCCGGGCTTCGGGATCGTCGATCTTCTGGTATCCGGGGAGGAATCCCGGGAGGCATCCGAAGTCACTGGCCCCCTGCACGTTGCAGTGACCGCGCAACGGATACCCTCCCGTCCCCGGCCGACCGAAATTACCGGTGACGAGCAGGAGGTTGCAGATCGCGGTCGAGGTGTCGCTGCCGTTCTGGTGCTGGGTGATCCCCATCGCCCAGAGGATGCAGGCCGAACGGGCCGCATGGAACATCTCCGCCATCCGAACGATCTCGGCGGCCGGGAGCCCCGTCACCTCTTCGGCGAACTCGAGCGTGTAGCGCGCGAGGCGCGAGCGGAACTCCTCGAAGCCGTTCGTCCGGGCGGCAATGAACTCCCGCGCTTCCCACCCCTGGTCCACGAGGTAGCGGGCGACGGCATTGAGGAGCACGAGGTCGGTCCCCGGGCGCGGGGAGAGGAACAGGTCGGCTCGCTCCGCGAGCTCGTGCCTCCGGGGATCGACGACTAGGAGCTTCGTTCCCCGGAGCTTCTGCGCGCGTTTCACGCGCCCGGCGAGGACCGGATGGGCTTCGGCGGCGTTCGAGCCGATCGTCATGATGAGGTCGGCCTGTTCGATATCGGCCATCGTCCCCGCATCCGCACCGATCCCCACGGTCCGGAAGAGGCCGGTCGTCGCGGGCGCCTGGCAGTAACGAGCACAGTTGTCGACGTTGTTCGTCCCGAGGACCTGACGGGCAAACTTCTGCGTGAGATACGCCTCTTCGTTCGTCCCGGTGCAGGTCGCGATGACGCCGATGGAGTCGGGGCCGTAGCGCTCGCGGACCTCCGCGAACCGACGGGCGATCTGGTCCAGGGCCGCGTCCCAGCCGATCGCGGCGAACCGGTCGCCGGATCGCGCGAGCGGTTCGGCCAGCCGATTCGGCGAGTTCACGAAGTCGTAACCGAACTTTCCCTTCACGCACGTAGCGATCCCGTTCGCAGGGGACTCCGCTTTCGGAAGGACCTTGAGGATCTCCCGGCCCCGGCTCCAGACCTCGAAGGAGCACCCGACGCCGCAGAACGTACACACGGTCTTCGTCCGCTGGATCGAGCCGTGTCGCGCGGCGGCTTCGAGCTCGCTCGTGAGCCAGAGCGGCCCGAGGTCCGGTGACGCGGCCTTGGTCCAGGTGACGAGGCGTTCGCGGGTCGCCGGGGAGAGGTTCGAGAAGTGCGCCGCACGCCCGTGCATCGACGTTTCGAGCAAGGCGTCGACCGGGCAGACGGTCGCGCAGGTCCCGCAGGAGACGCACGAGGACTGGTCGATCGACGCGCCCTGGTCCCAGACCACGCGCGGCGGAGCGAGGTTCCAGTCAATGTGCAGCACCTCGTTGACGACCACGTCCTGGCAGGCCTCGACGCATCGCCCGCAGAGAATGCATTGGCTGGGGTTGTAGCGGTAGAAGGGGCTTGACTCGTCGATCGGATAGGGCTTCGGCCGGAACGCTTGCCGTGCGATCCCCATGCGGATCGCCGTGTTGTGGAGCTCGCAGTCGCCGTTGTTGCGATCGCAGATCGTGCAGGCGAACTCGTGGTTCTCGAGCACCCGGTCCATCGCGGCGCGCTGGGCCGCGAGCACCACCGGGCTCGACGCGTCGATCGCCATCCCATCGGCGGGCACGGTCGCGCACGAACGGACGACCTTTCCGTCCACGACGACGAGGCAGGTGTCGCAGGTTTGAAGCGGACCGAGCCGCGGGTGGTAGCAGAGGCTGGGGGGCCCGCGTCCCTGTGCGCGCAGGAACTCGAGCAGCGAGGGCTCGCCCGCTGTTCGGAGCGGCTGACCGTCGAGAACGACCTCGGCCATGTTCCGCGCAGCCGCACCGGCCGCTTGCGACGGCCCAGCACGCCGCCCTATTTAGGAGCCCGTCGTCCGCCCGACGCCGGCGGTACGTTCCGGCTCGTACCCCGCCGCGGCAAGGGCTCGCGCATAGTCCGCCGGAGTGTCGAGGTCCGTGAACGACCGCTCGGCCACGAGGCCCGCCGGCAGGAGCTCGGCCGTGTCCTCTTCGAGCAGTACCTCGATAAGCTCGTGGAGCCCGCGTCCGGCCTCGAGGAGCGCGGGAAGCCGGGCGCCCTCGCGGCCCGTGTAGATCGCGTGGAGCACCTGCCAATGACCCGAGCGAGATACCGGCACGAGGGTCCGGCCCCGAAACCGCGCGCGCAGTGCCTCGATCCCGGCTCGGTCGAGGAACGGCATGTCCGCCCCGAAGAGGAAGAACGGCCGGTTCGAGTCCGCGAGCGCCGACGCAAGACCGCCGAGGGGTCCGCGGTCGAGGCGGTCGCGGAGGAACCGCACGTCCGGGAGGTCGACCGGTGCTACGCCCACGAGGGTGACCTCGAGGCCGAGCGAGCGCAGGAGCCGAACTTCCCGGAGCACGACCGGCTCCCCTCCGAACGGGAGCAGGAACTTCCCCGGGAGTCTCGTGGCGCGCCCCGCGAGCAGGTAGGCGCGGCGGACGACGCCCGGCGCGCCGGTGGGTGTCAGGGCCAACGTCGGACCTCGTGGGCGCCCTCGACCTCGAGGAAGTGGGCCACGAACCGCCAGGGCCCCCGAGCTCTCCTCCGTCGCCCGTCGACCACGATCGAGGGGATACGGGGCCGGGGAGGGGCTGCCCGTACGATGCGGTTCACGCAGGCGGTCGCATCCGATGGCGCGGACACGCGCACCCGCGGCCCACCAAACCTCCGGTGGGAGTACCCCTCGACCAGTACCACGTCAACGGGCAGGGCCGGCACAAGGCGAGCCGGCGATGCGCGGAACGACACGAACGACCGGCGCGAGGCGAAGACGACCACCGCAGCGCCGGCGTCGGCGAACCGCGAAGTGTCCTTGCCCCGAAGATCGGGCGAGTGGTGCGAGTGCTTGACCACCGCGACCGTAAGCCCCCGGGCCACGAGTCGCCGAACGGCGCGTTCCACGGTCCGGGTCTTCCCCGATCCGCTCGGCCCGACCACCTGGACCACGAAAGGGCGGTCGCTCACCGCCGCCCGGAGTCCCCCGAGGGCCATCAAGGCTCGGACCCTCCCCGCCCGGGGAAACGGCCCTCCCTCGTGGGGCATGCGTCCGGCTCCCCTCCGGAGCGGGGTCCCCTCCCGGCGAGGGGTCCTGAGAGGTGGTTCCTGCGCACCCATACGGACTTATACGTCTAGTACATTGTCGCAGTCATGCGTCCCCGCCAGCGTCCCGAGCCCGCGCCCGCCGGTATGCAGCGAAAGAACATCACGATCACGCCGGAAGAGGCCCAGTTCCTCGAGCGGCATCCCGAGATCAACCAGAGCGCGCTGTTCCGGCAGATCGTCGAGAGCATGATGCTCGCCGAACGCACCCCGGGGGTCGGCTCCACCCAGCCGGTGCGCCTTGGCAAGGCGGTCTACCGCTCGGGCGCGATCATGTTCCAGAAGAACGAGCGACGCGGCTGAGCGGTCGGTACCCCTACTCCGGTCCCTCCCGGGCCGGCGCATCCCCGTCTCGGAGCCGGCGGCCTACCCCACTCAGCGCGGGGTGACTCGCGTCCTGCGCGCGGGCGAAGAGGATTCCCTCGGCCCCGGCCGTCGATGCATAGGCGGCTCGAGCCGTCTCGGCGTCGAGCCCGTCGAGGGAATGGCGGGAGAGGATATGCCCGAAGGCCCAGTGACGTCGGAGGGCAAGCTGGGTGAAGTGCGGAGCGTAATGACCCCCCCCCACTCCGATCGCTACGCGGTCGCGGAGGTCCGGGTCGAGGCGGGGGATCGTCTCGGCGACCAGCTTCACGGCCACCGAGGGGGGCTCGGCTCTCGCGCCGTAGCCGATCTCCACGAAGAACGCCGGAACACCGAGCTCGGGACCGTGGTGGGTCGCCTCGTAGGTGACCGAGAGCCCGGCGGGCTCCGCGCGCTCTGCCAGCGCTCGCAGGGCGGCGGCCATAGCGCGGGCATCGGTCGGGACGAGGGACCGCGGCCGCCCACCCACTTCGGCCCGCTCGCCCGGATTCCCGAGCGGGTGCACGGTGAGGCACTCGATGTTCTGCTCGCTCCGATGAATCGACGGGAACACGATCGTCGGCCGTTGCGCGGCAACGATCGAGGGGAGCCGAGCGTCCAGCCGCTCGTCGTGGATGTGCGGACCGGCGCGGCGCACGAGGAGGGTTCCGTCGGAAAGGGATCGGACGGCGGCCCCGTCGATGTGCTCGCCGGTCGCGGGAGGGGTACCCCATAGGGCGGCCACTCGCACTGCCACGGGGTCGGTCTCCGAGACCACCACGAGAAACACTCGAGCACCCTCTCCCTCCCGAAGGCGGAAGCCTTGGGAACTGACGGGGGCCGAGAGCGCGCTTCCTGAATAGCCTAGGTCTTGGCTCGAGGCAGGGCGGTACGGTCCCTCCTTGGCGCGCGCGGAACCCAAGGGCATGGGACCATCCCACCGGGGGGATGGGCACCCGGCCTCCGATCCTCGCGACCTGCTCCTCGAAAGGCAGGGGTGTACGAGTCCCCGAAGCGCCGGATTGCAACGAATGCCGGCGGGCCCGTTCGATGCCGCCGTGGTGTCGGCTCACCGCATCTCCGAACCGGTTCGGCACGGCCTTTAGTTCATGATCCTGCCTCCATCGTTTGGGGAGCTCGGAATAGATGGTCGAGACCGAGCGCAGTGGTGCTGCCGCCGGCGCCCAAGGGGAGCGAGGCGAACGCGGGGAGAGCGTGCTGGATGTTCGGAGTGTGAGCCCTCCCGAGCGCCATTCTCGCATCTTCGGAACGTTTACCCATCTCGAACCCGGGGGGTCCTTCGTACTGGTGAACGACCACGACCCGAAGCCGCTCTTCTACCAATTCCAGGCAGAGTACACGGGCCGGTTCTCCTGGGAGTATCTAGAACAGGGACCGAAAACCTGGCGCGTGCGAATCGGAAAGCAGAAATCTAGCGTGGAGGCGACGCCCCTCCCCACGATTCCCTGACATCCAGGTAGGGCACCGTCGGTAAGATCTTCCGTCGGGCCGTGCGTAGGATTCCCCGTGGTAACGCGGTCTCGGGTCCGATTCCTCGGGATCGGCCTGTCCTTCGTCGCGTTGGGGCTGGGCCTATGGGCGGCGCTGTGGTTGGTCGGCTGGCCGATCCCGCTCCTCAATGCTTCGCTACCGGACGCCCACGGCGTTCTCATGGTGAACGGAGTCCTGGCAAGCCTCATCGGTATCGAGCGCGCGGTGGCGCTTAGCCGTCGAGCATTCTATCTCGCTCCTGTGCTCACCGCCGTCGGGGCGATTTCGCTCGCGCTGAGCGGGGACGCCGCCCTCGCCTTTGCCCTCGTCAGCGGCGGTGCGGCGATTCTCCTTCTGATGTTCCTGGTGATCCTCCGTCGCCAGCCGGCGCTCTACACCGCGGTCCAAGTCCTAGGAGCCGCCTGCCTCGTCGGAGGCAACGTCCTCGGTTGGAGCGGGCTCGACATTCCCTTCCTGATCCCGTGGTGGGGTTCCTTTCTGGTCCTCCTGCTTGCCGCCGAGAGACTGGAGCTAAGCCGGGTGCTCCGCCTGGACCTGCTCGACAAACTCACCTTCGCCGTCTCGGCGTCGCTCAGTCTGATCGGCTGCGTCCTATCGACCGTCTGGTTCGCATCGGGATTCTTGGTGGCGGCCTCCGGGTGGGTCCTCCTTGCGGTCTGGCTCTTGTTCCACGACATCGCGTACCGGAACCTGTCACGGCCCGGCCTTCCCCGATTCACGGCGTTCTGTTTGCTGAGTGGCTATGCGTGGCTCCTTCTGGGGGGAGCAATCGTGTACCTCGAGGGCGGCAACCTCCTCGGATGGGAGTACGACGCGGGCCTCCACGCCCTCTTCCTGGGCTTCGTCCTCTCCCTCGTATTCGCCCATGCTCTGATCATTCTGCCCGCCGTTCTGGGAAAGAAGCTCCCGTTCCATCGCGTCCTGTACGTTCCGGTCTCGCTCCTGTACCTCTCGCTGTCCGTTCGCATCTATGCCGACTTCGGGGTCCTTCCGGTCCTGCGCGAGTGGGCCGGCCTGTTCAACGTGGTGGCAATCGTCCTCTTCGGTGCGCTCCTACCCGCGATCTCCCTCTACGATCGCTCTTGGTTCCGGCGGGCCTACGGCACGGATGCATCGACGTTCTACCCCTGAGGCGTTGTTGCGGGGACGCCACCCCCGTCCGTCGTCCCGTCCGCGCACCCGGGCCGTCGATCGTGCTCCTCACGCGTAGCCGAACTCGCGCTTGGCCGTCGGACTCATCCGCTCGGGTCCCCAAGGAGGGTCCCATACAACGGAGACGTCTACCTCGCGAATGCCCGAAATCGATTCGGCGACGGCCTTGACCTCGTCCTGGAGCATGCCAGCGACCGGGCAGCCGGGACTGGTCATAGTCATCCGGATGTGCACTTTGCCTTCTTCCCCCCACTCGATACCGTAGATCAGGCCCAGGTCCAGGATGTTGACGGGGATTTCCGGGTCATAGACCCGACGGAGGGCGAACCGAAGCTGGCGTTCTCGTTCGCCCTCGGTGCGGTCGGCCTCCGCGGAGTCCGCCGGCAGGGGAGCCGGTGGCGAGCCTCCGGCCGCTTGGTTCGAGGAAGAGGGGGCCGCGAGCGGGGTACTGAAGCGGGGGCCCGAGATCGAAAAGCCGCCCCCGGGAGAACCCTCGTGAAAATCGACGGTCGCGCCATCGAGATAGAGCTGGCTGGCCGCGTCCACGACCAACCGTGCCGGGCCAAGATCGAGGATTTCATCTCCGGACCGCGGCGTCGATAGGTACATTTGCGCCGTCGGATGCACCCCCGGGAGAACCCCCAGCCGCACGATCGTGGGGGATTGATTCCGGGCGATGGCCGCCCCCATCGCCTCCCGGGCTGCTGGCGTGACCTCCAAACGGAAAGCGACCCCTTGGTTGGCCACGGTTCCTCGTGGACACGGATAGCCGGGACTTGAATTACAAGCCCTCGCCGAATCGTTTCGGCGCTCCAGTGAAAACGGTCGGATGCCCTCGGTTTCCCAGCGTACCTGCGCGACTACCACGATCTCGGCCGCTGCCACTTCAGCTGCCGGCCCGGGTCGTGAAGGAGAGGCCCAGTGGACGTCAAGGCCCAGATCGAGAAGTGCAAGGGTTGCCGCCATTGCTTCGATGTCTGTCCCGTGAACGTGTTCGTCATGCACCCCCGCACCGAGGTTCCCGACGTCGTGGGCGACACCGAGGTCGCTGCGAATTTCCGATTCCGCACGGAGAAGTCCGTGGTCGGGCACGGCCCCGATTGCATTCTATGTAACGCCTGCCGGACGGAATGTGAGGGTCGTGCATCACGATATGGGGCGACGAGGGGAAAACCTACCAGTCGACGTACAAGTGAGGGGACGGGTTCCTCTGGAACGGAGGACCCGGCTCACATCGACGCGAGCGCGGTCGTCTCCGGAGCGGGGCCGCACACCGCGTGGAGAGAACGCTCCCGGGTCGGTCCGTCGGACCGGTTCGCCCGTCTCGAGACACGTTCGCCGCGCTTCGCCCGCCTGGGGCTCGGAACAGCAGGGGCGGAACCGGCGCCGACCCGCCGAAGAGCAATAGGGCACGTGAATCGATCGGGCCAACCCGGAGAAACCTGGTGGGCTGGCTCCGGCCGGAGAGGGCAGGGGTCGCACGTTCGAACTACACCTGCGAGCTCCGACGCCATCGTTCCCCGACAGCGGCCGGAAGATCCCGGGGGTTCTGCGATCTATTCCCCCAAACCGGGGTCTCGTCGGCTCACCGCCCGACGCCCTGGTTTGGTCGCAAACTCTTCCCGCGCGAGAGCCCAGGAGAGACGACGAACGGCGCCACCGTCACCAGCACCCCGATTCCGAAGAGCAGGAATGAGAACGCCACCAGCCCCAAAAAGAGGTCCGGCGCGACGGTTCCGGGCGCAAGCAGGGCGGTAGTGAGGAATCCGATGAGGCCGACATTCGCGAGCAGGAAATGAAGCCGTGGGAGATACCGGGGTCGCAGCCAGACCCCCAAGTGGTTTGGGACGATGATGACGCTCACGCCGCTGATCATCATCCCCACCCAGCCAAAGAGGCCGATCAGGTCCCGGTCGTCGTACACGCGACTTGGGACCGAGGCCGCCCCCCCGAGCGACGACACTATACTCGTGACGATCACCATTATGCCGACGACGAGCAGGTAGCCCGTGCCGGACGCGATGAGCGTGAGGCCATCCCATGACGGAACCGCGCGCCGTGCGGGGGCGTTCCCGGCGGCCGGGAGCACGACCGGATTCAAGGACTATCCGCGGCGATGGGGTCGCAGCAGCTACAGGGTTCCGGTTCCTCCGCCGCGGTCGGGGCCGGCTTGGCAGCCCCTCCGTCCTTCCGCGCCCCCACCGCGACCTCCCCGTTAGCGGCGCTCTTATCGCGATGATCCGGACACCAGAAATCGGCTCGCAGGCGGATGGTCCCGTCCTCGCCGAGGACCGCCGGTACCGAGACCACCTGCCAACCCGCAGGCACTTCGATTCCCAACCGGCCGTCGTTCGAGGGCACCACGTGCGACTCGGCGACCGCCGGGCAGTTCTCTCGACGGCACCGCACGGTCAAGGCGTGGCCGGGGGTGCCGGGAGCGCGCGCGAGGTACCGCTCGATATGTCCCTCCAAATCCGTGACCTCGGAGGCGGTTTGGCGGAAGGCGGTGCTCACGCGAGCCGCTGCCTCGTCCGGGAGAGCCGCTCTGAGGCAAGAAAGAGGGTAATCCTTCTCGAACGCCATGCTCTCGTGGTCCTTCTGCGTGAGCTCGGCGAGCGCTTGGGAGAGCCGGGATCGTGAGCCGCGGGGGTCGGATACGAAGTCCTTCAAGGCGGCCCGAGCGCGGTCAGTCTGGTCGCGCTCGACCCGGTGATCGTCGGTGATCGCGTCGAGATGCGGAAAACAACCGGCCATGGCCACGGAGCGCGCCTCGGGCTGGAGGTCGCGGTCGACCCGCCCGGCGTGGACCCTCCGATATTGCTCGAGGAGGCGAAGCCCCTCGGCGATCTCCCCGGGCGGTGGGTTTCTGCCTTCCTTCAGCTCGATGGCCGTCGCTGCAAGACGCTCGATCAGTCGCTCCGCGACATCGTTCTCGTGCTCGAGTTCGTCGAGTGGGTCCTGGGATTCGATCGTCATCATCGCCTTGCCCTCCGGGGTGTCCCCAGGGTGGTAGGGAAGTCTGGGCCGTTAAGGGACGGACCTAGTGGGTTCGGCGGTGGGCGGACGGGTATGTTGGGTCCGCCCCTCGTCCTCGGGCCGAACGCGAAACGGATATGCCGTCCTCGGCCGCTACCGGGACGTGTCCCCGCGTGCGTCGCGAGCTACGTCGGGCCGCACGAGCACGCCCGGTCGTCGTGCGCGGGACGTTCGGAGCGACGGAGGGCCGGTGAGCGTCTGTCGACTCCGTGTTCCGTTGCCGGACTCCGCTTGGATAGCTCGCTTCTCCCGGGAGCATCCGGGGGTGACCATCGAGATGCTCAGCCGCCTTGACCTTGGAACGCGTAGGAGCCTCAGCGAAGTGCGCCTCTGCGTTCCCCAACCCGGCGATTGGGTCGGCGAGCTGCGGGCAGTCGACCAAGTGGAGAAGGTCGAGCTTCTCACTTCGGGACCCTCGGGGCTCCGACTGCGAGTGATCCACCGAACCTCGCCGTTCGTGCCGATCTTCCGGGCGCTTCTCCTCATGCGACGCCTTCCCTTCACGATCCGGGACGGCGAGGCATCGTGGACGGTCATCGCTTCGGAGGACAAAGTCCACAAGCTCCTCGACCGGCTGAGAGAGAAAGTTCCCGGTGTGGTCCTCGAGTCGGTCCGGCACTCCGACGATCCGACCGGTGCGGAGATCCTCACTCGCCGTCAGGCCGAACTTTTCCAACGGGCGCGGGCGGCGGGATACTTTGAGGTTCCCCGGAAGATCACACTTACCCGTCTCGCCGACCGCGAGCGGATGGCGGTATCCAGCCTTTCCGAAGCTCTGGCCATCGTGGAGAAGAAGCTGCTTGAAGGCTGGCCGTCGGGGGGTTAGGCCGGCCCTATCGGGTCGCACGGACGACCGCGGACCGCCGAATCGTTCGAGCGCCTCGGGCAGCGACCACGCGCATGAGTCTTGATCGGTCGATACCCCCCACTCCGGGTGGGCGAGCCGGCTCCGAATGACCGTTACGCACGAGAGCGCGGTCGAGCCGGTCACCCCACGCTTCTCCTCGCCCGGTACACAGTCACCGAGGACACGGTTCGCCTACCTCCCGCCGAATTTCGGGACCGCGGCCGGAGTCGGGCCCGTCCGGAAACAGCAATCGAACACTCTCCGAGGATAGTTGGTCGCGGTGGTCGGCGAGCCGCGAGCGACGTTCCCGCGCTACCGGCGGACCTCGGGGTCCTGGTGCCGTTCGCGCTTCTCCGCAACTCGGAGGCCTTCGGTCGGGGGGAGAACGCAGGATGTCGGGATCGAGGAGGCTATGACCCTAAAGATGAGGTGCTCCCGGCGGGATTTTCCCGGGTCGGACCGCTGGTCCGGCCAGCTTTGAACCCGCGTCAGAGGCTCGAGAGGCCTCTATCCTTGACCACTAGACTAC
>VFSW01000079.1_pt1 | contig 113676 bp, 81 predicted proteins | sample 5358111 | NCBI WGS metagenome assembly VFSW01 (sample SAMN11554181, study PRJNA540505) | mine drainage metagenome | isolation source: sediment from site ElyBrook_90M | place: USA: Ely Copper Mine, Vershire, VT | collected 2017 | reverse complement strand
GCGCCGGACCCTCCGCCCGCATTGATCGACGACAGCTTTATCCATTACGCGGCTCCGGTTAACTTCATGTACCAGAGCAACGGGCTTTCTGCAATCGATCCTCCGTGGTCCCAATTGACGGCTTACGATCTCAACACCGGCGCCGTCAAGTGGCAGGCGCCCGACGGCGGGATTACGGCGCTCGAAGAAGAGGGCCACGGCGATACAGGCGCGCATGTTCCGCGCGGCGGCCCGGTAGTGACGGCGGGCGGGTTGATCTTCGTTGCGACCGCTTCGGACCGCAAAATCCGGGCATACGACGAGGACACGGGCAAGGTGGTCTGGGACCGGGATCTGCCTTCGGGTTCGGAGGGCGTTCCGGCCGTGTACGAGGTTGGCGGGCGGGAGTATCTGGCGGTTTGCGTGGCGGGCGCCAATGGCGGGATGGCGCAGCGCGTGGAGGGCATCAAGCCCGCGGTTCCTCCGGCGCCCGGGGCTTATATGGTGTTCGCGCTGCCGCGGTCCCGGCCTGATAGTAAGTCGCGTTAATCCGTGGCGGAATCTTAGTAAGACCGTGGCCGATACCCGGGCCGCGACCTTACCCGGTAATGCTTCCCCGTATCGCTCACAATCTGGATATCGATCTTCCGAAACCCTTCGTTTGCATTCGGAGCCGGATAGTAAGTCACCGTATACGAATTCCCCAGATCTTCCCGGATCGCCTCAAACGCCTCCACCTGCGTCTGCCAGGTCTTCGCCCAGTAAGCTTTCCCGCCGGTCCGCGCGGCGATGCGCTTGAACACGTTGCTCGCGATCGGGTCCTTGTTCACATCGTTTGTCGAGATGACGTAAATGGGAATCCCCTCATCCTCGGCCACGGCGCGCACATCGTCCGGCGCCACCATGCTCGCATTGTCCGGCCCGTTCGAAAATACGATCACAACCTTGCGCCCCGGCACTTTCGACGCATCCCGCAGGGTCAGCAGCAAGCCGTTGTACAACGCCGTATCGTCCCCCGCCACGGACTTCCTCAACCCGAAGATCGCCTCATTCCGGTCGTGCGTCAGGGACGCGGCGCGCGACATATTCCGGCTGAACGTATACACCGCCACCGAGTCCGCGCGGTCGAGGCCTCTGACAAAGTCGACAATCGCATCCTCCGCATACACAAACCCGTGATACATGAAGTTACTCGTATCGAAGAGAATGAACACGTTTGTGCCCGCGAACGCATCGCCCGCGGCAGGCATTGCGGGCCGTTCCGCCGCGCTCTGCTCCCCGGCCGGCAGAGGCTTCAGCGTACCGTCTTCCGCGATCTCCATCGCCGGCCGGTTGCCTTCCGAAAACGTGGATAACTTCTCCCTGATTCCATCTTCGAGAATGCGAAAATCCGAGGGCTTCAGGCCGTTCACGTATCTGCCCTTGTTATCCGTCACGGTGAAGCTGAGAACCACCAGATCCACCCTCGACCGGAATACCGGCGTGCGCACTTCCTGCGCCAGCAGCCAGATACTCCCGGCCGCGGCCGCCAGCAAACCGATTCGTACAAAAGCCCTGACCGGACGAATCCTCATCTTCTGTTTGCCTCCGCATTCGCTGCCGCCACCTGAGCCGGCTGCGTCCGCAGATCTTCGCCCACCGACCGCAGGCTGCGCAAAAGCGCCGGCCAGTCCTCCAGATGCGAGGCGAAAATCCGCTCCACCACCTTCTGCGTCCACTCCGGCGCCAGCACGTTCAGTTGCGCCGGCTGCACACCGGTCTGGTCGCCCACATCGGCCCAGTAGAGGAGATTCGATTCCCAGCTCTCCGCCATGATCCGGCTCGAATAGCCCATCAGCACCGGGAACGTTCTCAACTGCAGCAGCTCGGGACGATAGGAATTCGCGAGCGTCGGTTTTGCCGTGCCCCACGCCCGCGAAATCGCCGCTTCGCTCACCTGATTCGGTATCAGCGCGCGGAGGCGCGCGATCTCCGCCGCTTCCGGACCGGCGGCATCGGCGATGCCCTCCGCCATCGTGTACATCTCGGCCGGCGTCAGGGCCTCAATGGCTTCCCGTACGCCTCCCTCCGCGATCGAGCGCATGACCTGCGCCGCCCGCGATGGATTCGCCACCCGGTAAACCGCGCGGGAAACCTCGTCGCGCACGACTGCTTCACGCGCCGGTTCCACGGCGGCTTCGGCGATCAGCGTCTCGGCCAGGCGCATGTGCAGCCCCACCCAGTGCATCTGCGCGGGCGTCACCGTCCAGAACCGGGAGGCGCGCGCCGTCAGAATCATCTCCGGCGCCAGATCGCCCCAGATCAGCGCCTGCGTCTGCGACGGAACCAGGAAATTCTGCTCCGCTTCCGCCAGCGCATAAGGCAACCCCGCCAGAGACCCCACCAGCCGCCCGCCCGCGTTCGAAGGCCAGCCCGTTCCGTGAATTTCCGTTGTGCGCCAGCTGTGATTTCCGCCGGCTATTCCGAGGAAATCGTGGCCGCGCACGAACAGCGGATTCGTCAGCAGAATCTGCGCTCCGGGCGGCGCGTAGTGCAGGTAGTTGTACCCCACAATCGCGTCCCGCAGCGTCGGCGCGAGTTGCCCGCGCAGATCCTTCATCTTCTCCGGATCTTTCGCAGCTTTGTCGATAATGGCGCGCAGGTTGAGCTTGCGCTCGTCGTCCACATGCCGGTCCACGTAATAGCCGAGCGCCGCGGCGCTTTTTTCCGCCCCGCTCATCTCGTTCCGGGGGAGCTGGATGTCGGCGACCCGGCTCGCGAGGCGCGCGGCCAGTTGCGCATTCAGTTTCCCGCCCTTCGACACGGTCTGGAGGTTGTCCGCCAGTTCGAAAAGCAAGTCGACGGGCAGAAGTCTCTGGGCATCGAAGATGCGCTGCTCCTGCTGTACGAGTTCCGCGCGCGTATCCGAATCGTCCACGCGCGGGCCGCCGGCGAGCAGCGCCAGCATCCGCTCCTGCAACGGGCCTTCGCTGTTACCCGTCGCTTTGGCCAGGGCTTCGAGACCCGCGCGGCCTGCGTCGAAAAGGTCCCGCTCGCTCTTGAGGGCGGCGAAAGGCGCCGTTGCGGCGGCCAGCGCATCATCGGCCCTGGCCGGCCCGATGCTGCCCTGGCGGCAGAAGATCTGCCAGATCCCGGTGAGCCCCTGCATCGTCCCGATCGCGTCCTGGCGGAACAGCGCGTCGTGGATGCGGTCCAGATCCGCGGCCGTGTCCAGCCACGCCACCACGGTCTTGTCTTTCAACGCCGGCGCATCGTTGAAGATCGTGAACTGCGCGCCGTAGATGCCCCAGGCGCGAATCATCCGCGCGACCGTTGCCGGCTCCAGCGGCTGCGCCCGGTTGCGATCGATATCGCTCAGCGCCATGAAGATCCTGAGCGGCTCGTTGTCCACGGGCTTGCGGCAAAGAGCGAACAGGGCTTCGATCACGTCGTCGGGGTCCTTCCAGTTCGCCGCGGCCCTGCTCAGTTTCGCGTCGAACTTGCCCCGCGGATTCTTCTGGAACAAATCCCGCCACGCGTCGATGCCGCCGGGGATGTGCGCCTGGCCATTGGGCTCGATATGCAGCCGCGTGGTCAGCAGCATCATTTCCGTATTGGAGCGGAACACGGGCCGCGCCGGACCGGGCGTGGTCACGCGCCCGCGGATCGCGCCGTACATGCGTTTCAGGCGGTTCGGCTCGGTGAGATATTCCTCGATCGGCGCCTGCTTTGCGCTCGCGGAGAGCCGCGCCAGCGAATCGTACAGACTGGCGAGCCATCCGTCGTCCTTCAACATCAGCTTCTCGAAGAATTCGCCGCCCTTGTCCGGCGACGCTCCGGCGAGTTCGCCCCAGGCCGCGGCCGACTTCGCGCCGCCCGGCACAATCGCCTTGCCCTGGCGGATTTCGAAGTTCCCGCCAAAGAAATCCAGCACGCTCGCGCTCGCGCGCAGACGCGGCGCGGGAATGCGATTCTTCAGATCTTCCGCCGTTTCCGGGTCGAGCTTCGACATGCCCAGATAGAAGCGGCAGAGGCCGGGGTCGCCCAGGAAGGCATCGATGAAATCGCCCTGTGTCTTCTCCCGCGCGGTGAGCCAGTAATCCGGCGTGTAAAAAATCGTGGCGCGCGCCGGGTGGTAATCGTAGCTGAACGGCTTGTCCGTGCGCAGCGCCTGCTCGAGTTCGGCCAGGGGAAAACCCGAGTCGGTGGTGAGGAAGGCGCGCGATGCGTTCACGGTTTCGAGAACGGCTTCGCTGCCGCAGACTCCGCGCAGGCGGTAGCCGAGCACCCGCAGCAGATCGTTGGTCTGGATCGATTCGCAGCTGGCGACGCGGATCGTCAGGTCCGGCCCGGCCAGCTTCGTGAGCTCCCGTGCCTGAGAGAGATAACGCTGAATCAGTTTGAGGTACTCGGTCTCATCCAGCTCTTCATTGGAGTGCGACGCCTGATAGCCGTTGGTGACCACGTTGCGCGCCAGCGCGGTGAGAATGTCGTCGGCATCGGTATCCTGCGCCATCGCGGCCATGCGCGCGAAGGAACGAAGCGGCCCCGGAATCCGGACGGTCTGGCGCGGCGAGGGCGCGGCCACTCCCGGCGCTTGCAGATCTTTCCCGCCCAGCGACCGGTATTCCGCCAGATCTCTGTCCGCCGCGGCGCGGTCGCCCGCGATCAGGTCCAGCAGGACGGCGCGCCGTTCTGCTGCTGCGGCATCCTTCCCGCGCCCGGCATTTTTCCAGAGCGCGGCAGCCCCGCGAAAGGCTTCGCGGGCGCCGGGATCCCGGTATCGTTCAAGAGTTTCGGCGTAGCCCGTCAGGAGTTCGGGATCGCGCGGAGAAGCTTTCAGAGCGGTGGAGTAGACGTCCTTCGCGGCGGCGGAATCGCCCGCGTCTTCGTACTTTTGAGCACGGTCAACCGCCTCACTCGCGCCGAGTCCCGTTACCAGACAGAGCGCTGAAACAATGGAGCGTAATAACATATGCCCTCGCATAAGCCTTCGCTTCGGTAGTTCACGATAACACGTTCCGGAAGGGCTTGTGTAACGGCAGTGTAAATTAAGATCCGCCGCGCGTCGACAGCGCGGCGAGGTCGAGCCGGCCGGTATAGATCGCCATCCCGACCGCGGCGTGGATTCGCATCCGCTCCAGCGCCTCAATGTCTTCGAGGGTGGTGATGCCTCCGGCGGCGGTGATTTCGAGATCGGTGGCGGCGCGCAGGCGGCCGAACCAGTCAAGATCCGTGCCCTGCATCATGCCTTCCTTGTCCACATAGGTGCAGAGAAAACCGGAGCAGTACGGCTCCAGTTGCCGGATAACTTCTTCGGCGGTGAACGCGGTGGCTTCCCGCCAGCCTTTCACCACGATGCGCCCGCCCTTCGAATCGAGCGCCAGCACGATCCGTTCGCGGCCCACGCCGGCGGCCAGTTCCCGCAGGAACCCGTGGTTGGGTCCCTCGGCACTGAAGGCTGAGGTGCCCACGATGATGCGAAAAGCTCCCTGCGCGATCAGCGCCTGCGCGCGCGCTACCGTCCGGACACCGCCGCCCGCGCGGATGACCGCCTTCGAGGCGAGCATTTCCACCAGTTCGTCGTTCGCGCCACGGCCCATGGCGGCATCCAGATCGATGACCTGAATCTGCGGAAAAGCGGCGAAGCGGCGCAGCATTTCTTCCGGGCTGTCGCCTTCGAGAGCCTTCTCCCTGCCCTGCACCAGCTGGACGACTTTGCCGTCCATCAAATCGATGCATGGAACGATCAATGAGTTTTCCTGACTGGAATTCCGGCGCGGTCGAGACACTCTTTCAGATCGTCCACCGTGTAAGTTCCGTAGTGAAAAACCGAAGCCGCCAGCGCCGCATCGGCCTCGCCTTCGGTGAGCACGCGGATGAAATGCTCGGGCGTTCCCGCGCCGCCCGATGCGATCACCGGAATGCGCGTGGCGCGCGACACGGCGCGGGTGAGAGCGCAGTCGAAGCCGGTCTGGACGCCATCGGTGTCCATGGAAGTGAGCAGGATTTCGCCCGCCCCGAGCGCCTCGCCGCGCGCCGCCCACTCGATGGCGTCAAGCCCTTCATCGTCGCGCCCTCCGCGGGTGTAGACGTGCCATTTGCCGGGACCCTGGCGGCGGGCGTCGATGGCCAGAATCACAGCCTGCGCGCCGAATTCGAGGCTCAGTTCCGAAATCAGTTCGGGCCGGCGCACGGCGGCGGTGTTGACCGATACTTTGTCCGCGCCGGACATCAGGATTTGCCTCGCATCGGCAATGGAACGGATGCCCCCGCCCACGGCCAGAGGGATGAAAACCCGGCGGGCCGTGCGGGCCACCACGTCCGCCATGATGGCGCGCGCATCGCTCGAAGCCGTGATGTCGAGGAACACGAGTTCATCCGCGCCCTGCCGGTTGTAGCGATCGGCGAGTTCCACCGGATCGCCCGCGTCTCGCAGATTGACGAAATTAACGCCTTTGACCACGCGGCCGGCCGTAACATCGAGACAAGGGATGATGCGCTTGGCTAACATGCGAGATCCACGAAGTTACGGACGATGGCCAGACCGAGCGGTCCGGACTTTTCCGGATGGCACTGCACGCCGAACACGTTGCCGGATTCGAGGATGGCGGTGTAAGGCAGGGTGTAAGTGCAGGTCGCGGCGGTTTGTTCCACCACCGGCACATAGTAACTGTGGGCGAAATAGACGTACGGATGTTCCGGCAACCCCTTCATGAGGCGCGAGGGGCGGCGCGAATCGAGAGTGTTCCAGCCCATGTGCGGGACGCGCGCGGAGTTATCGAAACGCCTGACTTCGCCCGGAAAAATGCCGAGGCCGCGTTGCCCCGGCGCTTCTTCGCTGCTGTCGAAAAGCCCCTGCAACCCGAGACAGATGCCCAAAAACGGCACGCCGGCGCGGATCCGGGCGATGAAGGCGTTGCGCACGTCCATCTCGTCGAGCGCGCGCAGCATTTGTCCGAAGTGTCCGACGCCGGGCAGGACGATCTTCGGGGCGCGCTCCAGACCGGCGGCGTCGCGAACCAGTTCGTAAGTGGCTCCGATTTCATCGAGCGTATTCTGCACCGAGCGAAGGTTACCCGCGCCGTAATCGAAGATCGCGATCATAAGAGCCCTTTGGTGGAGGGTAACTGGTCCTTAAGACGCTCGTCCGTGGAACAGGCGTAACGCATGGCGCGCGCCCAGCACTTGAAAACGGCTTCGAGTTTGTGATGATTCGAGCGGCCGTAGAGAACCTTCGCGTGCAGGTTGGCTCCGGCATGGTGTACGAAGCCGCCGAAGAAGTCTTCCATCAACTCCGATTGCAGATCGCCCACCAGCCGGACTTTCACGCGGTCTCTATAAACCAGCGCCGGGCGTCCGCCGAGATCGACCGCGACCACGGCCAGCGTTTCATCCATGGGCAGCACGAAATAGCCGGCCCGGTTGATGCCCTTGCGATCGCCGAGCGCCTTTGAAAACAACTGGCCGATGACGATGCCGACATCTTCCACGGTGTGGTGCTGGTCCACATCGAGATCGCCTTTGGCCGTGAGCTTCAGGTCGAAGCCGCCGTGTTTGGTGAACAGCTCCAGCATGTGATCGAAGAAGCGGATGCCGGTCGAGATCTCATACTTGCCGTGACCTTCGATGCGAAGCTCTCCCGAGATCTGCGTTTCCTTCGTGTCGCGCTGTAGTTTAGCGGTTCGGGGCAATCGCGGCCTCCAGTGAATTGATATCGTCGAGCACGGCGATGGCGCCCTCGGCGCGAAGCAACCGGACAAGATCGTCATAGCGCGGGCTGCGCTTTGAGGCGATGCCGATGAAGGGAACCCCCGCGGCGCTCGATGCGCGTGCGTCATCGACGGTATCGCCGACATACCAGCACTTTCCGTGCGGGGTCCCGGAGCGGATCTTGTGCAGGCCCTCGGGGTCGGGTTTGGTGCGAGTGACATCGTCGGCGCCAATCACGGGGTGGAAGCGATCCGGCAGGAAGCGGTTCAGGGTTATGTTCGCCTCCGAACGCAGGCGGCCGGTGAAAACGGCCAGGCGATGATTCACTCCCAGACGGTCGAACAAGCCGTCCGTCGCCAGCCATTCTTCGCGCAGGATCAAACCGTCGGCATTTTCCCCAAGAAACAGTCTCTGAAAATGAACCACTACCTCCGGATAGGGAGTGCTGCCGCCGTGTTCCTGAATCAATCGCGTGGAGAGTTGCCAGTCGTCGTTCCAGCCGCCGCGGTTCTTCCAGTCCTGAATCTCTTCGTGCGAGGTTTCATAGCCGGTGAAATGCTTCACCGTAGCCTGGATGGCTGCACGATAGGACTCGTTTACATCGACGAGAACGCCGTCCATGTCGAAAATGAGTAAGTCCTTCACCAGATTTTCTCCAGCTCATCGAGGACAGCCTGCGCCTGCGCGCGCGTCCCGGCGGTAATGCGCACGCCGCCCGGAATTTCGTAACTGCGGTCGCGCACCAGAATGGCCTTGTCGCGCAGCGCGTCGCGCACTTCGATGGCGCGGCCCCCGAAGTATCCGAGGATGAAGTTCGCGGCGCTCGGCGCCTGGCCGATGCCGAGTTTTTCGAGTCCCGCGCGCAGCAGTTCGCGCGCCGCCAGAGCTTCCGCAACGTAGTTCGCGACGAACTCCCCGTCCTGCACCGCGGCTTCGGCCGCGAGCGCCGCCAGCATGTTGACGCTGTAGGGCGACTGGGCTTTGTGCAGATACTCAATGTTACCGGCCTGCGAGAACAGGCAGCCGATGCGCATGGCCGCCATCCCGTAGACCTTCGAAAACGTCCGGCTGACGAAGAGGTTGGGATACTCCGGGATCAAGGGCAACGCCGTGATGCCGCAGAATTCGTAGTAAGCTTCGTCGATCAGGACGGCGGCTTGCGGCGCGCGGTCCAGAATCTGCCGGATGGCGGGAAGAGCGATCGCGGTGCCGGTCGGGTTGTTGGGGTTCGAGATCAGAATGGCGCGCGTGGCGGGGCCGATGGCTTCGAGTAACTCCGTGAGAGGGAATGCGAGGGTGCCGGGAACGTAGTCGATTTCCCGGATTTTTGCGCCCGCGACTTCCGCGTAAAACCGGTACATCGCGTAAGAAGGCCGCGGGACGATGACTTCATCGCCATCGTCGATGTAAGTGTTGATCAGCACCTGAATGGCTTCGTCCGTTCCATTCGTGAGCAGTAACTCGTCCGGAGAGACCTTGAAGAAGGCCGCGAGCGCGGGTTTCACGCGCGTGTATTCCGGGTAAATGCTCAGCTGCTGTTCGCAGAGCCTGCTTTGCAGGAAGTCGATGACGCGCGGGGAACAGCCGATCGTATTCTCGTTGAAATCGAGGCGCAGCTTGCCGGCCCGTCCGCCGCTCGGAGGCGAGTAGGGCGCCATGTCGAGTACCGCCTTGCGTGGCGCGGGCCTATTCAAGCCGCACCTCGACAGAGCGCGCGTGCGCTTCCAGACCTTCGGCGCGGGCGAGCGTCGTGATGGCCGGGGCGAGCTTGCCCAGCGCCCGTGCATCGAGTTGCTGGACCGAAATCACCTTCACGTAGTCGGCCGCGGAGAGGCCTCCGCGCAGACGGGCGACGCCGTTGGTCGGCAGTACGTGATTGGGTCCGGCGGCGTAGTCTCCGGCGGCTTCCGGGCTGTAAGGCCCGACGAAAATACTGCCCGCGTGGCGGATCTTCGGCAGCAGGGATTCGTCGTGAATGCTCAGGTGTTCGGGGGCGAAAGCGTTCGAGAGTTCCACCGCTTCATCGAGCGAACGGACCACGACGATGGCGCTGTTCCTGTCGATCGCTTTGCGCGCCACAGCGGCTGTTGACAGGGTCGCCAGCTGGCGCTCCACTTCTTTCGCCACCTGCGCGGCGAGACGCTTCGAAGTGGTGAGCAGGATCGCGCTGGCATCGGTATCGTGTTCGGCCTGCGCGAGCATGTCGGCGGCGAGGAACTTCGCATTCCCTTCCGCCGCAATCATCAGGATCTCCGTGGGGCCCGCCACGAAATCGATCCCGACATCCCCCGCGAGTAACTTCTTGGCGGCGGCCACATAGATGTTACCGGGACCTACGATGCGGTCGGCGCGCGGGACAGTTTTCGTACCGAACGCAAAGGCCGCAATGGCCTGCGCTCCACCCATCTGGAAGACCCGATCCACACCCAGCAGATGAGCGGTCCCATAGACTTCATCCACCGCTTTCGGGCACGCGACGCAAATGTTCCTCACGCCCGCGACCTGCGCCGGAACCGCCGTCATGATCAACGTGGAAGGCAGCGGATAACGGCCGGCGGGGATGTAGGCCGCGACGGTATCCAGCGGCCGCACGATCTGGCCCAGCCTGAGGCCGGGGCCGAACGACGCGGTGTAATCGCGCGGCAGTTGCTTCTCAGCGAAGCGCCGGACGTTGCGCGCGGCGGTTTCGACAGCGGAACGGAACTCGGGCGTCAGTCGCCCGGCCGCGGCGGCCAGTTCCGCGACGGGCACGCGCACCGATTTGCGCTCCAGGTTATCGAACTTGCGCGCGAATTCGAGCAGGCCTTTATCGCCATGCTTGCGGACCGCTTCGAGGATGGGGCGCACGGTATCCTCCGCTTCGGTGAGGCGGGCCGTGCGGCGGGCCAGGACTCGGCCCATGTCTTTCGATTCGAGAATGCGGATCATGTTCTTAACTCCGGCTTACATCACGATCTTGTTCAAAGGGTATTCGACGATGCCCTCGGCGCCCGCCTGCTTGAGCCGCGGGATGATGGTGCGCACGGTGGATTCGTCCAGAATCGTGTTCACGGCCAGCCATTCGCCGTCGCTCAGGTGCGACACGGTGGGCCGCTTCAGGGCCGGCAGCACCTGCAACACGGTGTCGAGATTGTCGCGATGCACGTTCAGCATCAGGCCGACCTTTCCCAGCGCGTTGATCGCGCCATCGAGCAGCAGCTTCAGGTCCTCCAGTTTTTTGCGCTTCCACGGATCGGCCCACGAGGTTTTGTTGGCGATCAACTGCGTGTTCGATTCGAGAATCGTCTCAACAATCCGCAGTTTATTCGCGCGCAAAGACGAACCCGTTTCGGTGACCTCAACGATGGCGTCGGCCAGCACGGGCGGTTTCACTTCAGTGGCGCCCCAGCTGAATTCCACTTTCGCCGTGACGCCGTTGCGCGCGAGATAGCGCTTTGTGGTGGCGACCAGTTCGGTCGCGATGATCTTGCCTTCAAGATCCTTCACGCTCTGGAAAGGCCCCGACTCGGGCACGGCCAGCACCCAGCGCACTTTGCCGAAGCTCTGCTTGGAGTAGACGAGATCCGCGACGGCGTGGACGTCCGCGCCGACCTCCGCCACCCAGTCGAGACCTGTGAGGCCGGCGTCGAGAATGCCGTCCTCAACGTAGCGCGCCATTTCCTGCGCGCGGATGAGCATGCACTCCATTTCGGGATCGTCGATCGCGGGGAAATAGGAGCGCGAACTGGTGGTGATGTTGAAGCCGGCGCGCCGGAAGAGATCGACCGTGGCGTTCTCGAGGCTGCCTTTGGGGATGCCGAGTTTGAGCTTCATTTCTGGCCCCCGTAGACGGCCGCGGGATCGTAGGTGCGGGCTTCGCTTTCGACCCATCGGCCGCCGTCAAGCTTCCGGTAAAAGCAGCTTTCGTAACCGGCGTGGCAGACGCCCGGACCGAGCGATTCGACCTTGATGAGAAGCGTGTCGTCGTCGCAATCGGTGGAAATCTCCTTGACGACGAGGCGGTGGCCGGAGCTTTCGCCTTTCATCCAGAGCTTGTTGCGCGAGCGGCTGTAAAACGTGACGAAGCCGGTGTCGCGGGTTTTCTGAAAGGCCTCTTCATTCATGAAGCCGACCATGAGGACGCGGCCGGACGCCGCATCCTGAATCACGGCGGGCAGGAGGCCGTCGAGTTTACTGTAATCGAGACTCATACTGAGCGCTGTTTATGACCGCGCCCGGGCGGGCGCAATAAAAAAGCCCGCCGGTTCGCGCGGCGGGCATCCTTTCGTTTGACTTACAAAATCGAGTTAAGCCAGGACCCGCCACACACGAATCGCCCGGTGATGGCGATGATGCAGCCGGGCGGTGTGGAGCACTGGCATAAAGAGACAGTGTAGCAAGGGGCCGGCGGCGGATCAAAGCCGGTTGCCCGGGGGAGCCGCCGGGGAGCCTCTGCCAAACGAAGCGAATTCGGTATTAAGAGATGTGTTTGTAACGGTTTGGCGAGGCTGGCCACCGATCCGTCCCCCGATCTGCTACTGTTTAGTTGAAATGGCTTATCCTCAACAACTCCTCGTCCCCATGCGCGAGGACCTCACGCGCTACGGTGTGGAAGAAACCCGCACTCCCGCCGAGGTCGATCGCGTCCTCGCCCCGGAGAACGGCACCGTCATGATGGTGGTGAACTCGGTCTGCGGATGCGCCGCGGGCAAAGCGCGCCCGGGTGTTGGAATGGCTCTGCGGCACGGCGTCCGGCCCGATAAGGTGGCTACCGTATTCGCCGGCGGAGACGATGCCGCGGTCGCGCACCTGCGCGGCATTCTTTCCGATTACCCGCCGTCCTCGCCCTCGATCGCCATCTTCCGGAACGGCAAACCGGTCTACATGATGCACCGCAGCGATATCGAAGGACGCGACGCCTTCCAGATCGCGCAGATTCTGACCGGCGCCTTCGACCGCTTCTGCGCCAAAAAAGAAGTTCCGGCGTAACCGCCGCCGGCGAACAATGTGGGAAATCCCACATTGGCCAGACCTGTGCCGTAAAGCATCGTCTCCCTCGAAATCCCACGGGATTTTTCCGGTCGGCAGAACAGGTCTGTTCAATGAAGAAGTTCACTACGGCTCTACTCTTTCTGGCGTCGGGCCTTTGCCTGACCGCCGTCACCGGCAACGCGCAACAAGCGGCCGTAAACCTCGGATCGAACTCCACCTTTGCGATTGTGGCCGGCACCACGGTCACTGTCACCGGCGGAGGCACGATTACAGGCAACATCGGGATCTATCCGGGCGCCGCCTATGTGGCGGGAAACCCGGCCGTAACAGTAAACGGGACGGTATACGCCGGCGGCCCTGTCGCGGCCCAGGCGGAAATGGACCTCACCACCGCCTATAACGACGCCGCCGGAAGATCCGTGGCCCCTGTCACCGTGTCGGGAAATCTGGGTGGGATGACGCTCGCTCCCGGCCTCTACAAATCCACCTCCTCGCTCGCGATCTCGTCGGGGGACCTGACGCTCGACGCCCAGGGGAACCCGAACGCAGTCTGGATCTTCCAGATTGCCTCCACGCTCACCACGACGTCCGGCCGCCAGGTGATCCTCGCCGGCGGAGCCAGCGCAGCCAACATCTTCTGGCAGGTAGGCAGTTCGGCAACCATCGGAACCACCTCCGTCTTTCAGGGAAACATCCTCGCCGCGATATCGATCTCGATGCTCACGGGCTCGACGCTGTCGGGCAGAGCGCTGGCAATGGGGGGCGCGGTGAGCGTCGATACCGGCGGCGGCAGCAGCGCCACCGTTCCAGTCGCCCCGACGGCGCCGACGGTTACGTCCACCGTGCCTGCCAACGGCGCGACCGGCGTGTTGACCGGCTCCAAAATCTCCGCGACTTTCAGCACCGCGATGAACCTGTCCACGATCACGCCATCGACCTTCACCCTGAAACAGGGCACAGCGCCGGTCTCAGGCGTCGTGACCTACGTGGGCACCACCGCGACCTTTACTCCGGCAAGTGCTCTCACCCCTCAGACGACGTACACGGGCACGGTCACAACCGGCGCCCACGACCAGGCAGGCAATGCTCTGGCCAGTAACTATGTCTGGACGTTCATTACAGGTTCTTCCACCGGCGCCACGCCACCCTCGGTTATTTCCACCGTGCCCTCCAGCGGGGCCGCCGGCGTAGCCATCGGCAACAAGCTCTCGGCAACATTCAGTACGGGGATGGACCCCGCCACCATTTCCGCCATGACCTTCACCCTGGCGCAGGGGACAACCCCTGTCTCGGGAGCGGTAACGTACGCCGGCCTGACCGCGATCTTTGCGCCGTCCACCCCTCTGCTCACCGGCGCCGCATATACCGCCACCGTGACCACCGGCGCCGAGAGCCTCGCGGGCACTGCCCTGGCCAGTAACTATGTCTGGAGTTTCACAACCGGTTCGAGCACGGACACCACTCCGCCGGTCGTGACTTCCACCGTGCCCCTGAACGGCGCCCTGGGCGTGACGATCGGGAGCAACATGACGGCGACTTTCAGTAAACCGATGGATCCTTTAACCATCACCACCGCGACGTTTACCCTGCAGCAGGGATCGACGCCCGTTACAGGCGCCGTAACGTACAACGGGACGATCGCAAGCTTTGTGCCCGCGATTCCGCTCGCCCCCGCCACCGCCTATACGGCCACGATTACAAACGGCGCGGAAGACCTCGCGGGCAACGCTCTGGCCGGCAACTATGTGTGGACCTTCACCACCGGCGCGGCGGTCTCGAGCCCGCCCTTCATCGATCCGGCCGGCACGGTCAACATCGGGAGCTATCTGGCTCCGGTCGCGGCCGGCAGCATCGCGGCCGTCTTTGGAACCAATCTTTCCATCGGACAGGCGTCTTCGATCGTTCCCACTCCCCTGCCCATGACCCTGGCCCAAAGCGTTTTTTCGATCGGCGGCCATGTGGCGCCCCTGTTTTTCGCGATGCCCTCTCAGGTGAATCTGCAAATCCCCTGGGAAGTGGCGGGCCAGACCCAGACCACGATCTCCGCAACGGTTAATGGCGTGGCTTCCAACACGCAGATTGTGCCTCTGGCGGCCTTCGCTCCCGGCATCTTCTCGCTGAATCAGTCCGGAACGGGCCAGGGCGCGATTATGATAGCGCCCACCGCCCAGCTTGCCGCGCCGGGCAGTCCCGTTTTGCGCGGAGCGTACATTTCGATCTTCTGCACCGGCCTGGGGCCGGTCACCAATCAACCGGCGACGGGATCCGCGGGTCTGGCCAGCCCGCTGTCAATCACCCCGACAACGCCGGTCGTGACCGTCGGCGGCGTTGCGAGCGTGGTGAGCTATTCAGGTCTGGCGCCGAGCCTGGTGGGAGTCTATCAGGTCAATGTCCTGGTGCCGCTGGGCGTATCTCCGGGCAACGCCGTACCGGTTGTCGTCACCATGGGCAACGTTCCATCCAACACCGTGACCGTTGCAGTGCAATAAAGCCACGCAGCGAGGAGGCGCCCGGGTGGGCGCCTCCGTTCACCCGGACTTCAGGTTCGCTTCCGGAACCGCTTCTTTCGAACTGTCGAGCGCGTTGCGCACAATCCGGCCCAGTTGCATGAAGCCCGCCAGATCGCCCGGCTTCTGAAAATACCCTGTGGCGCCAAGCTGGGCCGCCACCTCCCGGTCGAGCGGGGAGTCCGACGAAGTCACGATGATGATCGGAATCGCGGTGCACCGCGGGCTCTGGCGAATGCGCATCAGCACCCGGCTTCCGGTGGCGCGGGGCAGATTCAGATCCAGCAGGACGAGGTCGGGACACAGATCGCCGTTTTCGGCGTTATCCACCTGGTCAAGGAACCGAAGCGCGGCCTGGCCGTCTTCCACCACGACGAGTTTGACATGCAGATCGTGCTTTTCGAGCGCGCGGCGCACCAGAAAGACATCCCCCGGATTATCTTCAGCCAGCAGAATTGTGATAGCCGCGTGCGTCATTGCCAACATCCACCCCCGGAAGCGTAAAGAAAAATGTGGAGCCCTTGTCCGGCTCCGATTCGGCCCAGATGCGCCCGCCGGCCCGTTCTACGATCTTCAGGCACAGCGCCAGTCCGATCCCCGTGCCCTCGAAAGCGGCGCCGTGCAGGCGTTTGAAAATTCCGAAGATCTGCGTGAGATATTGCCGCTCGATACCGATGCCGTTGTCGGTTACCGAGAACAGCCACGAGCGGTCGGCCTGCCGGACCGCGGCGATCCGGACGGACGGCCGTTCGCCCGGCGGGTACTCTTCCTTGCAGTACTTGAGCGCGTTGCCGATCAGATTCTGAAAGAGCTGCACCAGATGAATCTCCGGAATCTGCACCACGGGCAGTTCCCCCGTGTGAATCCTCGCCTCGGTTGACTCGATGGTTGCGGAAAGATTGAGGAGCGCCGCCGACACCGCGGCGCCGGCATCGGCGGTTTCGGATGTCCGCGGAGCGGCGTTGGCAACGCGCGAGTACGTCAGCAGCGCCCGCAGCAGATTCGACATGCGCGTGGCGCCGTTGACCGCGAATTCGATGTAAGACGACGCCTGGTCGTCGAGTTCGCTCCCGTACTCTTCCTTTAAAAGCTGGCTGTAGATCGAAACCATGCGCAGGGGTTCCTGCAGATCGTGGCTCGCGGCGTAGGCGAACTCTTCCAGATCCGCGTTCGATTGCTGCAAAGCCTGATTCGCGAGCTTCAATTGCGCGGCGTCCGCCATTTGCTGCTGCACGTCGGTGCAGCCACCGAGCCAGCGGACAATCTGGCCGCCGCGGTCGCGCACGGCCACGCTCCGGCAAAGAAACCAGCGGTAGCCGCCGTCGCTTGCCCGGCGCAATCGGGCTTGCGCCTCGAAAGTTTTCCCGGATCGGAGCGATTCGTTCCATCTTTGCATGAAATCGTCGCGATCTTCCGGGTGCAGCAGGTCCCGCCACGGTTCGTGCGGCAAATATTTCCGGGCTTCGTCGCCTGATTTCCATCCGGCGTAAGCGATCCATACCTGGTTGACGTATTCGATCCGCCCGTCCGCATCCGTTGCCCAGATCGGTTGGGGCAAGGCGCTGGCGAGCGTTCGAAACCTCTCTTCGCTCTCCCGGAGCGTGTCTTCAAACTGTTTGCGCTCAGTAATATCGGAACAATAGCCCGCCCAGAATTCGTCCCGGCCGTCCTGAAAGGTGGTCATGTCGATCAGGCCGGGAAACCTGCTGCCGTCACGCCGCAGATGCTGGTGTTCAAACATATGACGGCCTTTTTCACTCGCGATGCGCAATGTTGTCGCCAGACCCCCGCGGAACTCCGGCGGCAGCAGCGCCGATAGTGGGAGTCCGAGCAATTCGTTGACCGAATACCCGTGCATCGCCGCAAAAGTGGGATTTGTGTCCACAATCCTGCCGTTCAGGGGATCGATCACAAACATCCCGAAGCCCGCGCCGGAGAAGATCTTCTTCCACCGCTCCAGTTCCCGTTCCGCGATCCGCCGGGCGGTCACATCCCGGAACACCAGCACCACGCCCAGCACCTTCCCCGCGGCATCGCGTATGGGTGCGCTGCTGTCCTCGATCGCGATGTCCCGCCCGTCCCGCGCCACGAGGACGCTTTGCTCCGCGATGCCCGGCACCACGCCCTTGCGCTGCACGGCGCGATAGGGATTCTCGACGTTCTCCCGCGTCACTTCATGCACCAGCTGGAATACGTCCTCGAGCGGCCTTCTTTCGGCGTCGTTCGCGAACCAGCCGGTCAGCCTTTCGGCCACCGGATTCATGAAACGGATGGTGCCGTCGGCGTCCGTCACGATGACCGCGTCGCCGATGCTCGCGAGCGTGGTCTCCAGCAATTGCCGGGAATCCTCCACGGTCAGGGCGAACCGCTCCCGCTCCGCAACCACCGAGTCGACGGCCGAGCCGAGCCGGAAAAGCAGGAAGACGAGCCCGAAGCAGCCCACCAGGACCACCACGCGCGAGCGGTTGGCGTTCAGATCCACAACCCTGTCCAGCTCGTAAAGGCGCGCCTGCTCGCCGGTGACCAGCACGGCGCACGCGGCTCGTACTTCATCCATTGTGAGTCTGCCGTCACCAGTCCGGATCATGGACATGGCGGCCTCGTCACCCTCCAGGTCCCGCAGATCGATGGTGCTCTTCAGTTCGGCCATTTTGCCGTCGATCAGGGAGCGGATGCGCGCCACCTGGGTGACCTCGTGGCGGGTGGCGGCCGCGGTTTGGGAAAGAGCTTCCAGCTGGCCGGGCAGGACCGCGACTGCCTTTTCGTAGGGCGCGAGATATTTCCGGTCGCCAATCAGCAGATAACCCCGCTGGCCGGTCTCCGCGTCTTTGATCGACGAAAGCAGCGCGTTGGTCTGCTCGATGAACTTCCTGGTCTCATCGCTCTGCGCCGCAGCCTGAGAGTAGGCGCGCCAGTCGGAGTAAAATAAGACCACGATTACGAGGACAATGGCGATCGCGAGAAACCGCCACGGGCGATCGATCCGGCTATGCAGCCTGAATGCCATTGAATTCATTCTAGATTGCGCTCTCCGGCGATGAACGCGCACCGCGATGAACCTGAAACGAGCGACGCCGAATGGGCAAAGTTCCTCGACCGGCTGGTTCACGACTTGCGTGAGCCTCTGCGCTCGATCAACGCCTTCTCCGAAATGCTTCGGGAAATGGTGCAAGGCCGTCTCGGCGGCGAAGGCGATGAGCTTCTGGGAGAGATCCTCTCCGGCGCGGCGCGGATGCGCACCCTGATCGACGGCCTGTCCGGCTATTCCACCGCAATGCGTGCATCCGCCGGAGACAGCGCCGGAACTTCGCTGCAGTCCGCCTTCAACATCGCCGTGGCCGCTTTGAGCGATCGCATCGACGCCTGCGGCGCGACGGTCACCGGAGAGAATCTGCCGGTAGTGGGAGTGAGTCTCGAAAAACTGATGCAGCTGCTGGAAAACCTGATTGGCAACTCGCTCCGCTTTCGCTCCGAAGCGCCTCCGGTTGTCACAGTCTCGGCGGCGCGCGAGGCCGGCGGATGGAAGATTCAGGTGGAAGACAACGGCATCGGTCTGGACCCGGCGGACTGCGAGGCGATTTTCAAGCCATTCATGCGCGTGCAGGGAAGGCGCTACCCCGGCGCGGGCATGGGTCTCGCCATCTGCCGGAGAATTGTCGAAGGCTGCGGCGGAAGGATCCGGATGGACCCGAGGCCCGGCGGAGGCGCCATCTGCACGTTCACGCTTCCGTCATCCGCCTGAACTTTACGCCGGAGCGCTGTCGGCCTTGCCCTTGCCCTGTTGCCCCAACCGGTTGTGCAGGGTCCGGACACTGATCCCGAGAATCTCGGCTGCCCTGGTTTTGTTGTTATTCGTCCGCCGCAAAATCAGATCGATGTAGGTGTCCTCGATTTCTTCCATCGTGGCGCCCGGACGGATTCGCAGCGATTCGGAGTCGCCGCCGCCGTCTTCCGCAACCGCCTGCGGCTCCGGGGCCCCGCCCGGGTCCATCGCCAGGTGCCGGGGAAGAATCAGTCCCTCCGACGCCATAATCACCGCCCGCTCCAGCACGTTGCGCAGCTCGCGCACATTCCCGGGCCAGTTGTAAGACTGGAATCTCTCAAGCGTGCTCGGGTGCAACCCTGTCACGCGGCATCCGTGCTTTTTGTTGAGATTGACCAGGATCGCCTCCGAAATTGCCGGGATATCTTCCTTGCGGTCGCGCAGAGGAGGCAGCAGGATCTGAAATACATTCAGCCGGTAGTACAGATCTTCGCGGAGGAGTTTGTTCCGGATGGCGTCCTCGGGGTTCTTGTTGGTGGCGGCCACCACCCGCACCTCCACCGGCAGGTCGATCTTGCCGCCCAGGCGCCTCACCTTCCGCTCTTCGAGAACTCGCAGCAGTTTGGCCTGCGTCCCGATCGGCATGTCGCCGATCTCATCCAGAAAAACCGTGCCGTTGTTGGCCTGTTCGAAACACCCGATGTGGCGCTCCAGCGCTCCCGTGAATGCGCCCTTCTCATGGCCGAACAATTCGCTTTCGATCAGCGTTTCGGTCAGAGCCGCGCAGTTGATCGGAACGAAAGGGCCGGACGCCCGCGGGCTCAACCGGTGCAGCGCGCGCGCCACCAGTTCCTTGCCCGTGCCGCTTTCACCCGTGATCAATACGGAGGCGGAGGTGGGAGCCACCTGCTGGATTTCGAAGAACACCTGGCGCATGGCGCGCGACTGGCCCACCAGATCCCCCAGCACGCCGTGAAAACTGAGCTGCCGGTTCAGGGCCTCGGCTTCTTCCACCAGCTGATTCTGGGCGGCCGCGCGTTCGATCAGCGCCCGCAGAATACCGGGTTTCACCGGCTTTTCCAGAAACCAGAACGCGTTCAGATCGTGCACCACCGAAATCGCCTTCTCGATGCTGCCGAAACCTGTCAGGACAATCGTGGGAGTGCGGTCGCCGCGCTCCGCCAGAGCGCGCAGAAGCGCGAACCCGTCCATCCCGGGCATCATCAGGTCCGTCAGGATCAGATCCGCCGGGTGCTCCGCCTGTACTTCCAGAGCCTCCTGCCCGTCGGCGGCGGTGATGGCGCTGAAACCCAGGGAGTCGACCATCCCCGCGATCGCCAGGCGCTGACGAGCGTCGTCGTCAACGACCAGCACGCGGGTCGGCGTCGTGTTAAGCATCTATATTTAATACTAACGTGCGCGCGACCGCGGGCGGGCGCACGTCAACAAGCCGAGTGCCGAACTAACCGGCCGTCTTCCGCCAGGCCGTCCTGCCTGCCTCCACTGCGTTCAGCACGCCCTTCTTCCGGCGCCCGGCTTCGTCGAGTCCCTTATCGACCAGAATGGCCGCGGACCGCAGGAGCTTCGAGGCCCGGTGTTTGAGGAGCCGGGCCTGCTCCGTCGAGCGCGCCAGCAGCGAGCGGTTCTTCCGGTGCGACCGGCTGCGCGATCTGGCTGCGTAAATAAGCGCAGCCCCGGCAACGGCGCCGATACCGATTGAAATGCGAACGATCGAATTATTACTCATATTTTCAGACGTTTGCAATTCTCGTGCCAGTGCCGGAAAGCGGAAGAAATTGCCGCTGGAGCGCTTGGGGCGGCGGCGGGCTCAACCGCTAACACCCCTGGTTTCATTGTGTTTGCCGAGTCTGGCAGCCTGGCTGCATCGTTAAAAGTGCGCGGCCCGTTACCGTCGGGCCTGCGAAAACGAAAGAGGCAACAAACATGAATCGAATTCGCATTGCAACAACACTTTTCGCCGCCGCGATCGCAATGGTCGCAGTAAGCCCGAAGGCCACCGCCGACGAATACAACAAGAAGACTGTCATTACGATTACCGAGCCCATGGAAGTACCTGGCGCGATCCTTCAGCCGGGTACCTACGTTTTCAAGCTGGTGGACTCGCAATCGGACCGGCACATCGTCACCATCATGAACGAGCGGGAAGATCACACCTTTGCGACGATCCTCGCCATCCCGAACTACCGCATCCAACCGACGGACAAGAGCACTTTCAAATTCTGGGAAACGCCCGCCGGACAACCCAAAGCTCTGCGCGCATGGTTTTACCCGGCCGACAACTTTGGCCAGGAATTCCGGTATCCGAAGACCAGAGCCACCGAAATCACGCAAGTGACTCATGAAGAAGTTCCTTCCGAGCCCGAGCCTGTAGTCGCGGAAGCCCCGCCAGCCGCGCCGGAGCCCGTAGTGGTGGCGCAGAACACGCCTCCGCCGCCCGCTCCCGAGCCGGTTGCAGCCGCCCCGGCGCCTGAACCCGCGCCAGTGGTAGCTGAAGTCATTGAGGAGAAAACGATACCCCAGACCGCGAGCAACATCCCGTTGCTGGCCCTCTTCGGCTTCGTGTCGATCGGCGCAGCCCTTGGCGCCGGCGTATTCGCCAGACGAATCGGATCGAAAGGTTGACCTGAATGCTTCGCGGTATCGCGGCGTGGACACAGCGTCTCCTGTTTGCGGCCGGTCTCATTATTCTCGGGTACTGCGGGACGGACTGGTTGAACTCCAGGCTCCGGCAGGCCCAGGGGAATCGGGAACTGGATCGCATTCTGAGCGTCAAATCCACGCCTTCCGTGCAGGCAGTACCGATAGCTGAAGGTGGATTGATCGGAAGGGTGGAGGTTCCCAGACTTCACCTTTCCGCCATTGTGTTTCAGGGCACTGAAATGTCGGTGCTGAACCATGGGGTGGGCCACCTGGACGGGTCGTCTCTGCCCGGCGAGCCCGGGAATGTTGTGCTCGCGGCGCATCGCGACACATTCTTCAGAAGCCTGCGCGATATTCAGCAGGGCGACGTGGTGACCGTAACCACGGAATCCGGACGGCGCGCTTACACGGTGGCTTCCACTGAAGTGGTCGATCCCACCGAAACCAGTGTCATGGACCCTACGGCGAAACCAACCCTCACGCTGATCACCTGTTATCCGTTTTACTATGTTGGCCACGCGCCGAAACGGTTCATCGTGCGCGCGCTGGCTTCACAGGAACCGCTCGAAGGCGTGTCCGATCTGCAAAAGGCCCCAGTCTCCGCGCTGGCGCCCCACGATCTGAATTCCTACCGGTAGCCCCTGGCGCGTGAAGCCGCAGGGTACAGAAAGGGACGGCGCGCCCATGGCCGAGATGTAATAGCAGGATTTCATCCAGTCGATGTAAGTCCGCATTTTTGTACCTTCGATTTCCACCGGATAGTGCAGGTTAACGTCGAAGGGCGCAACCTGGCTCACCGGCAGCACGAAACACTCATAGCGCTCCATGAACCGCCGCATCCGCGCGCGCAGTTCCGTATGCTTCGCGTGGGCGCGCGCGACATCGCCCGCGGTCAGGCGCTCGCCCTGCTCCACTTCCCACAACAGCGTGTCTTTGATCAAGTCCCGGTGCTGCTGCATGTGACCGGCGAGGCGTTCCGCCGTGCTCCGGAACCGGAGTGTGCGGAATGTTTCGTCCGCGCCTTCGAAATCGGGCTCCGCTTCTTCCACAATGCAGCCCATCGCCTCGAATACTTTGCGCTGCGCGTTGACGATCTCGCGCACCTCGGGGTCGATCGGGATGCCGCCCAGGTCTTTCCACCACGCCACGCGCAGGTCTTTCATGCCGCGCTCGAGCGGGAGTGCCGTTGCGGCCGAAATAGCCGTGAAAAACAAGGCAACGTCGGCGACGGAGCGCGCCATCGGCCCTTCCACGCTCATTGGGGACCCCGTGGGCTCCGGGCCTGCGGAAGGCCGGAATCCCACCACGCCGCAGAAGCTTGCCGGATTGCGCAGCGAACCGCCGAGATCGGTGCCGTCGGCTATGGGAACCATCCCGCAGGCGAGCGCCACCGCCGCGCCGCCACTGCTGCCGCCGCAGGTTTTCGTGGTGTCCCAGGGATTCAGCGTGGCGCCGAAGACCTCATTGTAAGTCTGCGATCCGGCGCCGAACTCCGGCGTATTGGTCTTGCCCAGCGCTATGGCGCCCGCGCTCCCGATGCGCTCCACCAGCGGCGAATCCTCATCGGGAACGAAATCGGCAAAGATGCGCGAGCCGAAGGCGGTGCGGATTCCTTTCGTCGCCTGCAAGTCTTTGTGCGCGACCGGCAATCCATGGAGAGCGCCCGGCGTTTCACCCCGAGCCTGCGCCTCGTCCGCCGCGGCGGCCCTGCGCAGAGCCTCTTCGGCAACCAGCGTCACGATGGCGTTGACCCGGGGATTCGCGCTTTCGATCCGCGCCAGATGCGCTTCCATCGTCTCGCGCGCGGAAAGCTTTCCCTCGCGGATGAGCTTCGCCATGCCGACGGCGCTCATGCGGCAGATGTCGGGGGTCCGGTCCGGTTTGTTCAGGGGCGTGTTCAGTGGCTCAGGTCGTAGATGAAGTAGTTGATGCCCAGCCGGTAGGCGAACGAGGCCAGTTTCTCGGGATAACGCGGGTCGTCCGAGTTCTCCCACGCATCGCCCAGGTCCATATTGTGGCAGATCGCGACCATCACGCGGCCTTTGTCGTCGTAGATCGCCCGCCAGTGCGGCGTCTTGCCGGCATTCAGATCGTTCACGATGGTTCCCGCCTCATAGGTCAGGCCATCCTGATAATAGTGGTACGCCCCCGGAGCCTGCAGCTTTTCGTTCAGGTCGTAGAGGGTATGGAAGATGGGATCGCCGTCCGGTATTTCGACGATCGGACGCTGCGGGAAAGTCCTGTGAATACCATCGTAGAAGTTGCGCCACTCCACGTTCCCATGGAAGTCGTCGACCATGAGGAAACCGCCTCGAAGCAGAAACTCGCGCAACTGGGCCGCGTCCTGGTCGCGCAGCATCCAATGCCCGACTTCCACGGCATAGAGCATCGGGAAGTTGTACATGTCGTCCTCGCCGAAGCTGACCACCTGCTCCACCGAACGAGTCTCGATGCGGGTGAGCCGGCGCACGCCTTCGAGCAGATGCCGGTCGGAACGGGGATAATCCATGGTCCAGAAGCCGGGAAACGGGCGGTTTCCATACGAGAGATCGGCAAAGGGATAGCCGGCGATATCGGGGTAGCGCAGGCGGGCGCGAGTCCACTCCGCCTTCTGCTGAGCGTCGGCCGGCAGGGGAAAATCCGTGTACTCAATGGCCGGCCAGTCCTTGAATGGCTTTTGGGCGAGCAGAATGCCGCAGATGCTCAAGCCCGCGGCAAGCAGGGCGAACGAAGCGATACGGCGGCGCATGGTTAACATCAGTGAGTCATGGAGTACATGACGTAGTTGACTCCGATACGGATTCCGAGGGCTGAGTACTTCTCCGGATAGCCCGGATCGTCGGCCCACTCCCAGGAATCCCCCACGTCGGAATTGAAAGTCATCGCCACCATGACCCGGCCGTGGTCGTCGTAAATCCCGCGCCAGCGCGGTGTCTGGCCGTCGTTCCGGCAAAGACAGGCGCGATTCAGGCCCCACTGGCCGGGCACCTGGTACCGGTCGTCCAGATCGTAAACGACGTGGAAGATGGCGTCGGCGTTATCGATCTCGACAATCTGGCGGTCGGGGAACACGCGCCTCATGCTCTCATTGAACCGGTTCCACTCTTCGGAGCCCCAGAAATCGTCGAGCATCAGGAAGCCGCCGCGCAGCAGATACTCGCGCAGGGCCAGGGCCTGGGGGCCGGTGAGTTTCCAGTCGCCCATTTCGCCCGCGTTCATCCATGGATAATCGAAGACGTCGTCCGCGTCGTCGAGGTTGACGGGCTGCTCGACGGATCGCGCATGGATCAGGCTCAGGCGGCGGAGAGCTTCGGCGAAATGACGGTCGGCGCGAGGGTAGTCCTGCGTCCAGCTGGTGCCGCCTTCCCGCCAGTCAAAGCCCCCGAAACGGCGGTACCCGCCAAAGCGCGCGCTGGGATGCTGCGGATACATCAACCGGGCGAATACCCATTCGCTCTTTTCCCGGTAATCCTGCGGAAGTTCGACATTATCGTAGGCTTCCATGCTGGGGTAGACGCGGAACGGGCGTTGGGCGGCGTACAAAGCGGTAAAGAGACCAGCGCCGGCACTCAGAAGCACGAGCGCTTTCCGGTAATTCATGAACTACCTGCCTGTGAGGATAGCACCGGCCAGGCGGGCTGTGAGGGACAGGCTTCGATACAATCGTGTGGACCGCCCGGTTTCTCTCCGGTGGCGAGGAACAAGTGGGCTACGCGAAGAAATTGAAACGGGTACTCTGCGCGGCCTCGGGCGTGTTTACCGCGCTCCTGCTGATCCTCCAGTTCACGCCGGTCACGCACTGGTATGCCAACCGGCTCTCGGAAAGCTGGACCGACCCGGACGGCGATATTCTGATTGTTCTCGGGGCGGACGAGCAGTATCCCAACATCATCGGCCTGTCTTCCTACTGGCGTACTGTTTCCGCGATCCGCGCCTGGCGCACCGGACACTTCCGCGCTCTCGTGGTCAGCGGAGGGCCGCAGGAGGGCACCGAGGAGCCGGTTGCCGTTGTTATCGGACGCTTCCTGGTTTTGAACGGAATCCCGCGCGATAAACTTTTTCTGGAGACGCGTTCCGGAAGTACAAGAGAGAACGCACTGTTCACCGCGAGCATGATAGCCGGGTGGCCGGGGAAGAAGGTGCTGCTTACCAGCGATTACCACATGTTCCGCGCGCGCAGGGCGTTTGAGGCGGCGGGGCTTGACGTCATCCCGCGGCCCTTTCCGGACGTTCTCAAACAGTACAACTCCTTTTGGAACCGTGAATACTGCGTAGTCGCTCTTGGCTCCGAAACAGGCAAAATTGCCTGGTACTGGTGGAAGGGCTGGCTGGCGATACCGCCACATCCATAGTTGCGGACCGCCGCTTGCTGAACTCGTTGCGGAGACGGTGAGCGCAAATGAGAACGATCGCGGGTTGGATGGCGTGCCTGATACTTGCCTGTCTGATATCTGCCGGCGCGGCCGCCGGTCAGGATACGCAGCGTCCGCTGAGTCCGGAAACGGTCCGCCTGATCGATTCGATCGACGGACCGGCGCTCTACAAAGCGTATTGCGCCGTCTGCCACGGCAGCGATGGCAGGGGCGGAGGCCCGATGGCCCAGTCGCTCAAAACGGCTCCGACCGACCTGACGCATATCGCGGCACGGAACGGCGGTGAGTTTCCTCTGGCCCGGATCGAGCGGGTTATCTCCGGCGAACAGGAAGTGAAGCGGGGCCATGGCACAAGCGTCATGCCGGTCTGGGGGCCCATTTTCTCCCAGATTGCCTGGGATCAGGATCTTGGGCGCCTGAGGATCTACAACCTCGCCGGGTATCTCAGGAAGATTCAGGCGAAATAACGCAGGGGCCCGGTGCGCGCGAGGGGGCTATTGTGCCATTTGACGCAGGAACAAAACGCACTCCGCAGGGATTAATCAGGGCGAATTTCCGCTTACCTGAGTTAAGCTGGGGAGATTCACGCGCTCCGGCGTCAGGCGCGCGAAAGGTCAAGGTGGAGACCTGAATGCTTTCAAAAGACATTCGAAGCCGAGGTTGGTCAAATCGCTTATGCACAGAGGAAAGAAGTGGATCGCGGTCATCAGTCTTCTGGGAGTGGTTGCCGCGGCCGGCGACACGCTGCGCGGCAGGCCCATCCGGGATTTCTACAACTCCCACAGCCGGGCGTTCTTTCTCAGTCCTTCAACGGTGGAATTTGTGCGGCCGGGGCTCACGATCGCGGTGCAGTCGGCCGCCATCGCGAGTGACGGAACGATTACGGCGACCTATACGGTCTCCGATCCATCGGGTCTGCCGCTCGACAAGGCGGGAGTGACCACGCCCGGCACGATTTCCCTGAGCTTTCTCGCCGCGTCCATTCCGCAGGGGCAGGAGCAGTACGTGAGCTACATCACCCGCGCGGCCACAGGCGCGGCGATCCCCACCACCAACCAGCCTGCCGCGGATTCGGGCGGCACTACGGTCCAGGTGGGGCCCGGCCAGTACACGTATACGTTCAAAACCAAAGCGGCCGGATTCGACCCTGCCGCCACCAACACCATCGGCATCTACGGCTCGCGCAATCTGACGGTTTATAACCTCGGAACGGACTACGGCAGCACGACCTTCAACTTCGTGCCGAACGGCGCGCCCGTCGTGACCACGCGCGACGTGATCCGGGACGCGAGTTGCAACCGGTGCCATGACCAGTTGTCGTTCCACGGCGGCTCGCGGCGCGGGATCGCCTTGTGCGTGATGTGCCATACGCCGCAGAACTTCGACCCCGATACCGGCAACTCGCTCGACCTGAAAGTCATGGCGCACAAGATCCATATGGGTTCGTCTTTGCCCAGCGTCATCGCCGGTACGCCCTATCGGATCGTTGGATTTCAGAACAGCGTCAACGACTTCTCCGCCGTGGTGGATCCGGCCCAGGCGCAACGCTGCACCGTTTGCCATGACCATACCACGAAAGCGGCGCAGGCCACCGCCTATCTGACCAAACCCACGCGGGCGGCCTGCGGGGCCTGGCACGACGACGTCAACTTCGCGACCGGTGCGAATCACCCCGCCGGACCGGAGCCCAACGACAATCAGTGCTCCACCTGCCATATTCCGCAGGGCTCATCCGATTTCGACGCTTCGATCGTGGGAGCGCATGTGGTTCCGACAGAATCTTCCCTGCTCTCGGGTCTGGCCGCCACGATCCAGAGCGTTACGAACGGAACGGCCGGCAACCAGCCGACCGTGACGTTCACGCTCAAGGACAAGAACGGGAACGGAGTTCCGCTCTCGGCCCTGGGTTCGTTGTCGCTGACCATGGCGGGGCCGACTACCGATTACGGCTATACGATCTTCGGAAATGCCACTTCAACACCCGGCTACGTGACGGAGAGCGCGGCCAAAGCTTCTGCCTGCGGCTCCGACGGCACCTGCGTTTACACCTTTACGCACGCCGTGCCCGCAGGGGCTACGGGAACCTATGCGATCGGGCTCGAAGCGCGCCGGACGGAGACGGTTCTGGCCGGTGCGCCGAACCAGCAGACCATACAATACGGCGCCGCCAATCCGGTGAGCTATTTTTCGGTGGACGGGTCGACGGTGGCGCCGCGGCGCGCGGTGGTTGCGCTCCCCGGCTGCAACCAGTGCCACGTCGCGCTCTCTTTGCACGGGACGCTGCGAAACAACACCGAATACTGCGTGATGTGCCACAATCCGTCGAACACGGACGCCGCCGTGCGGGTCAGCGCGACCACCGCGGCCGACAAGGCGTTGCCGCCCCAGGGGATCAATTTCAACATGCTGGTGCATCGCATCCACTTCGGCCCCAACGCCACGGCGGATGGCGCCAAAAACCCTTACATCGTGGTCGGCTTCGGCGGCAGCCATAACGATTTCTCGGGTACTTTGTTTCCGCCGTTCAGCCCCACGGGCTCGGCCGGAGACACGCGCAACTGTTCGCTCTGCCATGTCAACGGCAGCGAGCAGAATCTGCCCATCGGACTGAATCCGGTGGTGGATCCGCAGGGCTGGATCAATCCCAATCAGGCGGTTTCGGGAGCCTGCAGCGGTTGCCATACTTCGAAGTCCGAAGCTTCCCACATGCTGGGAAACACGACGGCGCTGGGCGAAAGTTGCACGGTGTGTCATACGTCCGGCGCGGCCTACGCGGTGGATCAGGTTCACGCGCAGTACTGAAGCCGGCCAACCTTATGAACCGGTGCTTCGCCGCAGTTCTCTTATTCCTGTTTAGCGGATCGCTGACGCGGGCCGAGCAGGCGACTTACGTGGGCACGGAAGTCTGCACCATGTGCCACGAAGACATCGGCAAAGCCTTCGCGCTGAGCCGGCATGAGGCCATCGGTCACACGGAACGGTACCGTTTCACGGGCAAGGCCTGCGAATCGTGCCACGGTCCGGGAAGCAAGCACGCCCAGACGCTGGCCGCCGCCGATATCCGCAATCCGGCGAAGCTGGCGCCGGCGGAAGCGGATCTCGGCTGCCTGAGCTGCCATCGCAACCAACCCGGCAGCGCCGGGCGCATCGAGACCAGCCATGCGCACAACGCGGTCGCCTGCACCTCCTGCCACTCCATCCACGGCCCGCAGGCGCTGGTGGTGCGCAAGGTGGCCGAAGTCAACACGATGTGCGAAAGCTGCCACATTGACGTCAAGACAGCCTTCGCTCTGCCGTTCAGACATCGCGTGCCCGAAAATGCGATGACCTGCGTTGACTGCCACAACCCGCACGGCAGCTTCAGGCCGGGCCTGGCGCAGACGGCCAACGCCAACGAGCCCGGCTGCTTCCGATGCCACGGCGACAAGCGCGGCCCGTTCTCCTTCGAACACGCGCCGGTGCGGGAGGAAGGCTGCCAGAGCTGCCATGAACCGCACGGGTCGGCCAATGCCAGGATGCTGACGCGCCAGGAAGTGCGGCTCGTTTGCCTGGAGTGCCACGCCAATCTGCCCAGTCTGCCGAATACCAGGGCCGCGGTATCCGGAGTCGTGCCGCCCGCTTTCCATGACCTGACTTCGCCGCGATTCCGCAACTGCACCATATGCCACCAGAAGATCCACGGCAGCTACGTGGACAGGAACCTGCTGCGATGAAGAGATTACTGATTCTGGCTGCTCTTTGCGGACGGTTGTGGTCGCAACAAGCGGCGCCCGTGGCCGAAGCCCCGGCGCCGTCCCCTGTGCCGGCGGATCAGAACTGGCTGACCGGTTACATCGATTTCGGCTATCGCTGGGCCGGCGTCGGAGGCAGCTTCGATACATACCGCAGCATCGTCGATCTCGGTTCCGGGCCCAAAATGCTGGGCACGGACTTCACCGTCAGGGACCCCAAACACCGGCTGTTCGACACGATCGACGTGCGCGCGTACGACTGGGGCGACGATCCTTACTCCACCCTGCATGTCGACGCGAGAAAAGCGAAGCTCTACAACTTTTCCGCCGATTACCGGAACATCGCTTACTACAACAACCTGCCTGCCTTCGCCGACCCTCTGCTGTCGTCGGCGGGCGCCATCCTGAACGAGCAGTCGCTCGATACGCGGCAGAAGCTCGGCAGCTTTCAACTCGATCTGCTGCCCGCCAGCCGCATCGTCCCCTATCTCGCTTACGATCGCGATGCGGACACGGGCACGGGGGTATCGACCTTTGTCTCCGGGGGCGACGAGTTTCCGGTGGTCAATCTCACGCGCAACTCCACCAACAACTACCGCGGCGGAGTGCGGCTGGAGTTCTCCCGTGTCCACATCACGCTGGAGCAGGGCGGCACGACTTTCCGGGACGATCAGCAACTGAACCAGAACGCCGGGCCGGCCAACTACGGCAATTTCACGTCGCCGCTGCTCGGCCAGACGCTGGTTCTGACCGGGCTCGGGGAGGCTTACGGGGTTCGCGGCGACAGCGTTTACAGCAAAGGCCTGCTCACCGCGAACGTCACTTCGTGGCTCGATCTCTACGGCCAGTTTCTCTACAGCCGGCCGAATACCAGCGTGAACTTCCAGCAGTTTTCCACCGGCAATCAGGTACTGCTGAGCCAGGTCCTGTTCTACACGGGGGAGCAAAGCATCGTTGCCGCCGAAGCGAACATGCCGCATACGTCGGCAAGCTTCGGGGCGGAGATCCGGCCCTTCCGGCGGCTGCGCGTGCTGCCGTCGTGGCTGACGGACCGCATGCAAAGCAACGGTTCGAGCGTGTCGCAGCAAAACCTGCAAACCAGCGCGGCGGGAGTCTCGCCGATCGATTCGCTGCTCAACTCCGGGCTTTCGACAAACTATAATGAGGCCGGAATCGTGCTGATGTTCGACCTGACGCCGAAGATTACCCTGCGCGGCGGATACCGGTATGTATGGGGCGACGCGAGCGACGTGATTCTGCCGCTTTCGGGACTGGCGGGTCTCGATCAGGGCACGATACGGCGGAACGTGGCACTGGCCGGCGTGGCGTGGCGGCCCTTCCAGAAGCTTTCGCTCAATGCCGATTTCGAAGACGGATCGAGCGGCAGCACTTACTTCCGGACAAGCCTTTACAACTACCGCAAGGGCAGGGTTCTGGGACGTTATCAGGTATCGTCTTCGTTCAGTTTCGCGGCGAACGCGAACGTGCTGAGCAACCAGAACCCCATGCCCGGGATTCATTACGATTTCCTCTCCCATCAGGAGTCGGCGTCGCTTGTTTACGCGCCCTCGGGCGGCAGGACGTGGGATTTCGAAGGCAGCTACACGCGCTCCACGCTGCGCTCGGACATCAACTATCTCGACCCGCAGTTTCTGATTGCCGAGCCGTCTCTCTATCGGGATAACAGCCATACGGTGTCGGCGCTGTTCGATCTGAATATGCCGGGCTGGCTGCATTACAAGACGAAACTGACCGTGGGCGGATCGGCCTTTCTCTCGTCGGGCAGCAACCCCGGCACGTTTTATCAGCCGGTCGCGAAGATGGCCATGACGCTCGGCAAACACGTGGCGTGGATCAGCGAATGGCGCTACTACGGCTTCGGGGAAGCGTTCTACCTTTACCAGAACTTCCACGCGCAAACGGTCACCACGGGGGTGAGACTTTCACGATGAAAAGAACGCTTGCACTGGCCTTCATTCCGCTTTGCGCCGCCGCTTTACAGGGCGAGGAGCTTTCCGCGGACTCGGCGCGCGGCGCGCAGGTTTTCGAACTGCAGGGATGCGACAATTGCCATGCCCTTAACGGCGTGGGCCCCACCATCGGCCCCGACCTCGGGCGCATTGTCGACCGCGGCTTCACGCCCGCTTCGTTCGCCGCCACGATGTGGAACCACGCCCCGGCCATGTGGGTCGAGACGAAGCTGCGCGGCGCGGCCCGCCCGGCCCTCGACGCACGGCAGGCGGCCGACCTGTTCGCCTTTTTCTATTCCCTGCGCTTTTTCGAGCGGCCGGGCGACGCCGGGCGCGGCAAGGCTCTGTTCGCCTCGCGCGACTGCGCCGCCTGCCACGGCATTTCCACCGCGAAGGCGGCGGGCGCCAAACCGGTCAACCAATGGACGGTGCCCGACGACCCTCTCGGACTGGTCGAAACCATGTGGAACCATTCGACAGCCATGCGCGCGGAGATGGCGCGCAATCACATCGCGCTGCCGCGGCTTTCCGGCCAGGATCTGAGCGATCTGCTGGTCTATGTACGCGCCGTGCAGGGGTTCCCCCGGCGCGCGGGCGTCTTCCGTACGGCATCGGCGGAGCAGGGAAAGGGCTTGTTCGACGCGAAGGGTTGCATGGCCTGCCATGGCCCCGCCACGCACTTCTTTTCGCTGGGCCTCAGGAACGAAACCGTCACCGATATCGCTTCGGACATGTGGAACCACGGGCTCGATATGGACCTGAAGCAGGTTTTCGAGCCGGGCGAGATGAGCGCTATAGCCGCGTATATCTGGTCGCGCCGCCAGGCCGAAAACTACGGCAGCGCGGCCGCGGGAGCGAACGTCTTCGCGGCTAAAAAATGCGGCGTTTGCCATGACGATCCCGCCGGCGGCGCGCCCGCTCTCACCAATAAGGGCCAGTCTTTTTCCGGAGCCGGGATGATTTCCGCGCTCACGCGGCACGGTCCCGCGATGCTGGACCGCATGCGCGAGAAACGCGTTGCCTGGCCGCATTTTTCAGCGGAGGAGATGGGGAATCTCATTGCTTATCTGAACAACCGGAGCGCGCTGAATGCCCGATAGAATCACCCAAAGCGGAAGGGGCGCACAGCCCGTTTTGGCCTTCCTCACCAGTCACTGGCTGAGCGTCGCCGGCGCATCGCTCGTGACCATCGCGGGATGCTCGTGGCTTTTTCTTCTGCCCATGCATATCGGCGGGCGGCTGAACAATCCTTATCTCGGGATCCTGATTTTCTTTGCGATCCCGGTCGTTTTCTTCATCGGCCTCCTGCTCATCCCGCTGGGGGCGTACCTCGCCCGGCGCCGCATCCGGGCCGGCATCGCGACTGCGCCGGATCGCCGCGTGACCTTGCGGCGGCTCGCCCTGTTTTTCGGCGTGATGACCGTGGTCAACGTGATCATCGGCAGCCAGGTGAGCTACCGCGCCGTCGCGCACATGGAGACCGATCAGTTCTGCGGACAGAGTTGTCATGTGATGAAGCCGCAGTTCACCGCGAACCAGCGCAGCCCGCATCGCAACGTCGGGTGCGTGGAGTGCCACGTCGTGCCCGGCGCGGCGGGATTCGTCCAGGCCAAGATGAACGGGACGCGCCAGCTGGTCGAGGTCGTGCTGGGCACGTATCCGAAGCCCATACCCTCGGCGCTCGATACGGAAAGGCTCCCCTCCTCCGCCGAGACCTGCGAGCAGTGCCACTCGCGCGCTGTCGCCAGCGGCCACCGGCTGCGCGTTCTGTCGCAGTTCGACGACGACGAAGCGAACACCCCGGTCCAAACCGTGCTCATGATGAATATCGGTGGCGGGCGCACCGGCGGCATCCACGGGGCGCATATGGGGCCTGGCGTCGAGATCCGCTACCGCGCGGCCGACGCGCAGCGCTCCACGATTCCGTGGGTCGAGTACCGCAACAGCGAGACCGGCGAGACGCGGACGTATACGGCAGGCGACGCCAAAGCGTCCGGCGGGAAAACGCTGGTCATGGAATGCGCCGATTGCCATAACACTCCGGGGCATTCCTTCGATCTGCCCCCGGCCGCGGTGGACCGCGCCATGGCGGCGGGCGATATCCCGGCGGGGCTTCCCTTTGCCCACAAAACCGGGATTCAGGTGCTTGCCGCCGACTATACTGATGAACAGGATGCGGCAAAGAAGATCCCCTCGGTATTCGCCGACTTTTATGCGCGGAAATATCCGGATATCGCGGGCCAGCGCCATGCGGATATCGACCGGGCAGGCCGGGCGCTGCTCGATCTCTACGACGGCAATGTATTTCCGGATCTCGGCGTCAAATGGGGCTCCTATGCGAACAATCTGGGTCACACGGACAGCCCGGGCTGCTTCCGCTGCCATGACGGGAGCCACTCGACTTTGTCCGTTCCGCGGAAAACCATTACGCAGGATTGCGGCGCCTGCCATCAAGTGCTTGCGGTTCAGGAGACGTCGCCCGACATCCTGAAAACTCTGGGTCTGTTGACCGGCGCACCAAAACCATAAGGAGCAAACAAACATGAAAACGATCGCCATTTCGCTGGCCCTCGCGGCCCTCTCGGCCGGAGCGGTCTTCGGCGCCGACGCCAAGGCGGGCCAGACGGTGTACGACACCTCCTGCAAAGCCTGTCACGGGGCCGACGGAACGGCCAGCCCCATGATGATCAAGATGATGAAGGTCGATATTCAGGATCTGAAGTCGGCCGCGGTTCAGGCGAAGAGCGACGCCGATCTGAAGAAGGTCATTACCGACGGCCAGGGCAAGATGAGGCCAGTCGCGTCGGTTACGGGCGCATCTCTGGATAACGTCGTCGCCTTCGTTCGAAGCCTGAAAAAATAGTCTGCCGACTATCGCGCCGTGCAGGGGGTGGGATTCCACCCCGCTCCACCCGGCCCCGCCCCGTCCGGCAGCAGCCGGAATGGCGTATTCAGAACGAACGTCGAGGTGAGATACGCCGGGTCTTCGATGGTGGTTGTCAGCAGAATGAACCGCCCGCCGTTGGGTTCGGTGGTGACGTCGAAGTGCTCGGTCATCACCGCCTTGTCGCTGTAAGGCACGCCGTTCCTGCGCAGGTAGCCTGGCCGCAGGTGCGTGGTCACCACTTTCAGCCCGCCTCCCCGGATGGATTCTTCCGGGTGCGGCGGTCTCCGCTCGCGAACGATTTCCCATTCGGCGGCTGACACCCCCTGCCATTGCGCTTCGCCGCCCGCCGGAAGATCCGAGTCGCGGAAATGCAGCAGCCTGGTTTGTTTCCCTGCCTCGGCATCGATGCGGAGCGTGTTGTCGTCCTCCCAGGCGATGTGCAACTTTCCCGGGATGCGCATGAGGCCGGCGGCCCCGTAGGCCTTGCAGGCTTCGGCTTCATCTTTCGCCGGATCCCATGCGTCCGCGATCTGCCGTCCCGCAGGGTTGAGAGGCACCCCGGCGTAATCGCCCCTGGGCGGAGTGCGCATGCGGTATAGCCAGTCCTGCGTCACGATCGACGTCCAGTAACCGGACAGGTCGATCGGCGCCTGCTCGCGTGCGCTCTTCGGAGGTGTGGGCGCCGGCGCCTGGCCCGATGCGTGGCCGGGCAAGAACAAACCGAGGCTGGCCAGCAGGACCAACGCGCGTGTGGGATTTCCGGTTTTCGCGCGCATTAGACCTTCCCGCCCAGGCGCCCGCCGAGGCTGCGATAGACGGCCTCGATGAACCGGTCCGCGTTCGAACCGTAGCGCGGATCGTAATCGGCCGTGGGCCGCGCGGCCTTCACCTGTTCGAGCGTCATCCCCTTCTTTACCAGGTCCTGAATGCGGTCGCGGACGATGGTCACCATGTCGCGGTACTCCACCACGGCGGCCTCATCGCAGATGCGTCCGTGCCCGGTAATCACGAGCGTGCCGCCTTCCTGAAAATCTTCGGGAACCGTCAACTCGAGGATGCGATTCAGTGCGTCGATCAGCCCCTGGATGCTGCCGCCGCGCGCGAGATCGATCTCCGGGTAGCCGGCGGTCGTGAAGATATCGCCGGTCGCGATCGCATTGGAACCGCGAAAGAAGATCAGGCTGTCGCCGTCGGTATGGGCCGCCGGCTGGTGCATCAGGAGGATCGGCTCTCCGTTGAAGAAGAGGTCTTTCTGCCTGCCGCGATAGACGTCGGTCGGCAGCGCGCCGAAGGGCGCCGGAGGCTGGTTGCCGTCCTGCGCGCTCATGCGGTCGAGCACGCGCTGGTGCGCCAGAATTGCGGCGCCCTTGTCCAGACCGCCGACGTCGTCGTCCTCATCGCCGCCGCTGATGGTGCTCCCAGCTTTGCCGATCGCTTCGTTGCCTCCGGTACGGTCGGAATCGAGGCTTGTGCTGGCGATGTAGCGAATCGGCCGGTCGCTCAGCTTTCGGATTTCCGCCAGCGCCTGCCCGCTCATCGCGGCCCGCCCGCTGTCGGCCAGGAAGACGCCGTCCGGGCCTGTCTGGATGGCGATGTTCCCTCCATCGCCGGCCAGCATGTAGATGTTTCCTCTCACGCGCAGGACTTCGATCCCGGTATTCGGGTCCGGCAGCGGCGGCCGCGACGATTCCGCGCGGGGGGACTCAACGGGAATCGCGCCAGGGTTCGCGCTCAACGCCCTGAGCTTCGCCATGTATGCCGGGTACATCGTTTCAGCCCCGCCCCGCGCCGCCGCGGCCGGGATGCCGTGGCGCGTGGAGAACTCGAGCAGGTCCGGGTTTGTCCCGGGCAGATGGTGGGGCACCAACCCTTCCGGCCGGTCCACCTCCTCCACCGGCTCGCACGGGAAGGGCTCCAGCTGCTGGGTCGCGCTGAGCACGTAGCTCGCGGTCCGCACCATCGGCTCCGTCAGGTAGACCGGATCGTCGATATAGCTGAGCAGGCTCAGCGTATCGCCATGCCGCACGAAGTGCTCCGTCAGCACCGCTTCATCGCTGCGCGGCACGCCGTTGCGCCGGATGTAATTCCATTTCAAGTGGGTGGTGGTCACGGTCAGCGTATTTCCCGTCCATACGCCCGTGGAAAAGCCCTCGAAGGTGTGCGGCGCGTATTTCGAGGGATGCGGGCGCCCGTCCATCCAGATGGTCCGCTCGACGCCCCAGGCGTAACTGCGAACGTGCCACGCCACCGTTTTCTGCGTGGCGCGGTCAACCTCCTTCGAGAACCGGAAGGGAAAGGCCGCGCGGCTGAACAGATAATCCGGCCCGTGGGGAATGCACTGGCGTTCCGGCAGCGTTTGCACCGACGCTTCCCAGCTGTCGGCTTTCAGCCGCGCCGCTTCGTTGATCGGCAGGCCTGTGTAATCGCCCAGCTCGGGACCCGGCAGCCGCTCCTGATAATCCCATGTGTATTTGGCGCCCCATTCGCCGGCCAGATCGACTTGAGCCGGCGCCGGCGGAACTGCCAGCGCGAACCAGGAGCCAACCGCAAAACCGATCTTCCGCACGAGGCTGTTCATAGGCCGTCCACGACCTCCTGCAATATATCAACAGGCGCGCGTTGAACGATGCGCGCGGGCGCATGGCAGGCGCGGTCGTCGATCCTCGATCAGGTCAAGGATCTCAGCGGAGATGCGGCGGGGCAATCCGGCGAGGTACGCCTGGCGAATCGCCTGCTCCAGCCGGCCGATGCACCCGAGGCCGCGGAGCCTCTCGGCAAAGCGCCGCACCACGGAGCGAGCAGCGCCCGGCAGACGCTCGTCAGCAGCCATGGACGTTTAAATACCTGCCTGCCGCCAGTGAGCTTGTTGTCGCGGACTCGATCAATCACGGGGACGGATCGAATTTCGCGCGCAGATCGAGATCTCGGACAGAGCCTGCGATATATCGACAGGCGCGCGCGGTCTGCGCGCACTGCGGGAATTCACTTCGGCCGTCTGAGCGTTTTGGCGCAATCGGGGTCTGGAATAAGATTGTTCCTGAACTCGCGCAAACCGGTTAAGCAGCGGATTAGCCACGGGATAACGACAATCCTTCCCAAGCCGCCTTTTCGGCGGTTGAGCTGCACGGAAAAAGGCGACCGCCGCCAATGCTATTCACGAATGTCCTCTTCCCTGTCGATTTTTCGGAGCGAAGCGCCGCTATCGTCCCGCACGTGCGGGCCGTGTGTGCGCGCTTCAAGGCTTCCCTGACCCTTTTGCATCTTGTGGAAATGCCGTTCATGGCGTACGGCTCGCCCGAAGCCCCCGCCGTGTTCGATTTTCCCATGGCCGCGGTCAGGGAAGCCGCGGAAAAGAAGCTGGCTCTGTTTGCCGCTGCCCAGTTCCCGGGCGAGGCGGTCAAAACGGCGGTGGATGAAGGCGATCCCGGTTCCCGCATCCCGGTACTGGCGGCTCTCTGGAAAGTCGATCTCATCATGATGCCGACCCGCGGCCACGGCCCATTTCGCGCCGCGCTGCTCGGTTCGGCTGCCGCGAAAACACTGCATGACGCGGCGTGCGCCGTCTGGACGGAGGCTCATTGCGCCGAGCCGGGCGCGGAGAATCTCGAATGGCGGAGTATTCTGTGCGCCATCGATACGGCGCCTGAAGGCCTCCGCCTGATTCGTTTCGCGGCCGAACTGGCGGCGAACTCCGGCGCCGTGGTTCGTCTGGTACACGTTGTGCCCGCCGCCGAAGCGGGCATCGAGAAATACCTCGACCTCGAATTCGTCACCGTCCTGGCGGATCAGGCGCGCCGGGCGATCGACGTCATGCAGAAGGAAGCGGGCACCGCTTTCGAGGTCTGCATAGGGAAGGGAAACATACCGGAAGCGGTCCGCCAGGAAGCGGTGAATCGCGACGCAGGTCTGGTCCTGATCGGCCGCGGTTCGTTGCCGCATTTCGCCGGGCGGTTACGGTCGCACGCCGCCGCGATCGTTCGCCACATGCCCTGTCCCGTTCTCAGCGTTTAAACAAGCACATGACTCCCGAACGTGCAACCGGAACGCCGAAGACTTCCACCCCAGTCGCGATTGTGGGGCTGGATGCGCGGGGCGTAGTGGAATTGTGGAACCCCGGCGCCGCCTCGATCTTCGGCTGGAGTGAAGAAGAAGCGCTGGGCAAACCGCTGCCTGGGGCGCTGGGCGTGGCTCAGGCGGCGCATTTCGAAGCCGCGTCGCCGGCCCGGACCAAAGAGGGTATGCCCCTGGACGTGGCGTTCCATCTGGCCTGTCACCCTTCGGGAGGCATGGTGCTCGTGGCGGAACCGAGCGCTCCGGACGGGGCGGCCGGGAACGTGTGCGAGGCTCTGGACGCCGCTCCGGACGCAATCCTCGAGGTGGATGGCGAGCGCCGGATCGTGTTGTTCAACAAAGCCGCGGGGAAACTCTTCGGCTATCCGGGCGATGAACTGCTGGGAACCTCCATCGATCTGCTGTTGCCGGACGCCGCCACCGCGCGGGAAGGCGCCGCTCTTTCGGCGCGCCGCCGCGATGGCTCGGAGTTTCCCGTTGAAGTGGGCCAGAGCCCTGCCGGGGCCGGCGGCCGCCTGATGGCGATCGTCCGCGACGTCACGGAGCGAAAGATTTTCGAAGAGAAACTCCGCAGGGCGAACCAGGATCTCGAAGCCCGCAACCGCGAAGTCGAAAAGGCCAATCGTCTCAAGAGCGAGTTTCTGGCCAGCATGAGCCACGAACTGCGGACGCCCCTGCACACGATCATTGGCTTCACGGAACTCCTGGAAGAAGAGAGCCAGGGGCCGTTGAACGAAGCGCAGAAACGCTTCGCGGGCCACGTTCACCGCGATTCCGTGCACCTGCTCGAACTCATCAACGACATCCTCGACCTGAGCCGGATCGAAGCCAACCGGATGGAACTGCGCATCGAGAGCTTCGACGCGCGCGAAATTCTTCAGGAGGCGCTGCTCGGCATCGCGGAGCCGGCCGGCGCGAAAGAGATCTCCGTGGAGGACCGCATGGAGGAGCCGGTCTTCATTCTGGCCGATCGCGTCCGGTTCCGCGAGATCCTCGCCAACCTGCTGAGCAACGCCGTCAAATTCACCCCGAAAGGCGGGCGCGTCTGGGTCGAGCAGTCTCCCGCCGCGTCCGGCATGGCCGCGTTTTCCGTTTCCGACACCGGTATCGGCATTGCCCCGGCCGACCGGGAGGCGATCTTCGACCAGTTCCGGCAAATCGCATCGGCTACCAGTGGAGTGCGGGAGGGCACGGGCCTCGGCCTCGCCATCGTCAAGCGCCTGGTGGAAATGCATGGCGGAACCGTGACGGTCGCCAGCGCGCCGGGGCGCGGCAGCGTCTTCACTTTTACCGTCCCGCTCGATCCTGAAATCGAAAGAGCCCCCGAAATCGAAAGAGCCCGCGAAATCGAAAGAGCCCGCGAACTCGAAAGAGCCGCCAGGCGCGAAAGAGCCCGGCCGCTGGTCCTGATCATTGAGGATGAACCGGGCGGGCGGGAACTCCTGGCCAGCTATCTGGAGCCCATGGGCATTGAGACCGAGTTCGCCCGAACCGCCGATGAAGGAGTCGCTCTCGCCCGCCGCACTCGCCCGGACGCCATCACTCTCGATCTGATGCTGCCGGACGGGGACGGGTGGGCGGTTCTCGAGCGGCTGCGGACCTCTCCCGAGACGAGCGCCGTACCCGTCTTCGTTGTGTCCGTGATGGATAAGGACAGGGCCGCGACCGCGCGCGGCGCTACCGAATACCTGCAAAAGCCTCTCAGTAAAGAGATCCTTCTGCGCGCTCTGCGCGAACACGCGCCCGCGCGCTTCAGGAACTTTGACCCCGAACCCCCGAGACGATAATCGGTTAATATCGATAGACGATGACACCCCAGCCGAGCCGAACCCCAATCATGCACACGGAACCCCTCGTTCAGATGGTCATCATCGACGACAATGCGGGCAGCCTCGAATTGCTCTCCACCGCGCTCGCTCGCGAAGGTCTGCGGATTATCACGGCACAGGATCCCGAGGAAGGCCTCGACGCCATTTTTCGCGAGCACCCGGACATTGTCCTCACCGACATGGTCATGCCGGGCATCGGAGGGCTGGAAGTGGTTGAGCGCGTGGTTGAGTTCGATCCCGCGATCGACGTGATTCTGATGACCGCGCACTATACGAGCGAATCCGCGGTGGAAGCGATCCACAAGGGCGCGTCGGATTACCTGAATAAACCGGTCTCCATCTCGGCGCTGCGCGAACGTGTCTCGAAACTCATCGAAGACACTCGCCGGCGGCGGCGCGCCATGGCCCTCGGCGACGATCTGCTGCAGAGCGCGCAGTTCGAAGGCATGATCGGCCGCAGCGCCGCCATGTGGGAAGCGTTCTCGCGCATTCGCAGGATCGCCCCTCACTACCGCAGCGTGCTGATTACGGGAGAAACCGGTACGGGGAAGGAACTTGCCGCGCGCGCGCTGCACAATCTGAGCCCCGTCGCCCATGGCAGGTTCGTGGTGCTGAACTGTTCGGCCGTGGTGGAAACTCTCTTTGAAAGCGAGTTGTTCGGACACGTGCGCGGCTCGTTCACCGGGGCCACGCAGGACAAAGCCGGGTTGTTCGAATTTGCGGACAAAGGCACGATTTTTCTGGACGAGATCGGGGATATGCCAGTCTCCACCCAGGCCAAGCTGCTGCGCACACTGCAGAACCAGGAAGTGCTGCGCGTGGGTTCGCTCACGCCGCGCAAGGTGGATGTGCACGTGATCGCCGCCACGCATCGCGATCTCCACGCAGCCATCGCCGAAAAGGAGTTTCGGGAAGATTTGTACTACCGGCTCTCGATGATCGAGGTGCGGCTGCCGCCGCTCCTCGAACGGAAAGAGGATCTGCCGCTGCTTACGAAATATTTCGTCGAGAAGTACGCGCGCCAGTTCCGCAAGGATCTCCACGGCCTCACGCAGCGGGCCCAGATCGTCCTCGCGCGCCACAACTGGCCGGGCAACGTGCGCGAACTGGAGAACGTGCTCGGCCATGCGTGCATCATGGCGCTGGCCGAAACCATCGATGTACAGGACCTGCCCGAGTACCTTCGCTTTCCGCTGAGACACGAACCCGCGCCGCACATCGCCGCTCCTCCTTCGGGCGATGAAACCTTTGAGGCCCACGAGAAACGGCTCCTGGCCGATGCTTTGGCGAAGGCCGCGGGCAATCAGTCCCAGGCGGCGCGGGAACTGCGCATCGGGCGCGATGCCCTGCGCTACAAGATGCGAAAGCACGGCCTTCTGTAGAGCCGCGCTGCGTCCTCAGCCCCTCGCTAGCCCCGGTTCAGCAAACGCCCCACTTCCTGCCGGAGTGTCGACAAGGGGATCGGTTTGCTGACGTAACTGTCAAAGCCCGCGGCGATCGCCTGTTCGCGATCCCCCTGCATGGCGCTGGCCGTGAGCGCCATGATCGGCGTCGCGGCGAATTTCGCGTCGTGCCGCAGCTCCGCGACTACTCCGAATCCATCGACGCCGGGCATGTGCAGGTCGAGGATGATCAGATCCGGCTCGATTTCATGCGCGAATCGCAGCGCCTCGATGCCATCGCTCGCTTCGCTGATCTCATAGCCGCTGCTTTCGAGCGCCATCCGGATCAGTTCCCGGCTTGTCGCCTTGTCGTCGGCTATCAATACCTTTTTCATTCGTTGCCCTTCAGCGGAATCGTGAACGTGAAACGGCTCCCCCTGCCAGGCTCGCTTTCGACGGTCAGGCGGCCGCCATGCTCTTCCACCAGCCGCTTCGCGATGGGCAGGCCGAGGCCCGTGCCTTCCCGCATTCCACCCGCGGACGTCCCCACCTGGTGGAATGCGTCGAAGATCGATTCGCGCTCCTCCGGCGGGATGCCGATACCCGTATCGGTGACCGAGATCCGCGCGAACCCATCCGCCTTCGCGGCATCCACCCGGATTCGCCCGCCCTTCGGCGTGAACTTGACCGCATTGCTCAACAGGTTGTAAAGAATCTGCTTCAGGCGCATGCGGTCGCCGTCCACAAGCACCGGACTGGCCACGTCCGTCTCAAGATCGATCGACTTATCGAGGATCCGGGGACGGATGGAAGACAGCGCATCCTCGATCACGGCGCCGAGATCGACGGGTTCCCGGTTCAATTGCACTTTCCCCGCCTCGATCTTGCTGAGGTCCAGAACCTCGTTGATCAACGACAGCAGATGCTGGGAGTCTTTCAGAATGTGGCTGACGAACCGCTTCTGATTCGCGTTCAGGGGACCCTGTAATTCCTCAGCCAGAAGCTCGGAGAAGCCAATCACCGTATGCAACGGCGTCCTCAGTTCATGGCTCATATTGGCCAGAAATTCGCTCTTGTGCCGGTTGGCTCGCTCAATCTCCCGGTTGCGGAGTTCCAGTTCGCCGGTGTACTTCGTCTGGACCGCCAGGAGACGGTCTTCCACCTCCTTGCGGTCCGTGATGTCGCGGATGACCGCCGTCACGCGAAAACCCTCCTCCGATTTCAGGGGGCTCAGGCTGATTTCGACCGGAAAAGTGGACCCGTTCTTCCGCCTGCCTTGAAGCGCCAGTCCGCTTCCCATCGGGCGCGTGACCGGATGAGCCTCGTAGCGGGCGCGGTGCCCGGCATGATGCGCCCTCGCGCGATCCGGAACCAGCACCTCCACCGGTTGCCCCAGCAATTCCTCGCGGTTGTAGCCGAACGAAGCTTCCGTCACGGCGTTGAGGGTCAGAATACGGCCCTCTTCGTCTACTTCGATGATGGCGTCCGGCGCCGCCTCCAGCAGTTCGCGGAAACGCCGTTCCGCGCGCACCTGAGTTAATGCTTCCTCTTCGCGTTTCATCAGATCGCGGATTTCGCGTTCCCGGCGGTTGTCGGCAACAATCACGACCGTTCCTTCCTGCCAGGACGCTGTCCGAGCCATGACGTCAATCGCCACGCCGTCATTTCTGACGAGCCGCACTTCGACGTCATGGCCGGAATGGGAGAGCAATTCGATTTCCGAAGGCAGAGCGCGGCCGATAACCTCTTCCTCGCGCCATCCGAGAATGGTTTCGGCGCCGCGGCTCCAGAGCCTCACCCTTCCAGCCTCATCCAGGGCCACAACGCCAAAGGGCGAGGCGTCCAGAACGGCGCGTAGAAACTCGGCGGGATGTTTTGTGGGCACGGCAGCCGCTAGTATAAGCTGCGCGATCTCACGCATGTCCTGCGTCAAAGGCCGCTTCCGGGCCGGCGGATCGGGTAGAATGACGCTGGTGAGAATGACGAGATATCCTGGCGCTTTGATACTGATGACGGCCGGCGTCGCCGTGGCGGCCACCGGCCCCTCCTGTGCGGGCTCGCGCAATCTGAAGTTCGTCAACGGCAGGATCGTCACGATGGATAAAAACAATTCCATCGTGTCCTCGGCGACGATCGAAGACGGCATTTTCGCCGCCGGAACCGGCAAACCGGCGCCCTGCACGAAAACGATCGACCTGCACGGGCGGACCGCCGTTCCGGGGCTGGTGGATAATCACAATCACATCGTCGCGCTGGGGCTTCGGCCCGGCCACGACGTCAGAATCGAGACCGCCGGCTCCATTGAGGACGTGCAGGCCTCGATCGCGGCGCGCGCCAGGACCGTTCCCGCCGGAGAGTTCATCACCGCCATGGGTGGCTGGAACCCGGCGCAGTTCGCCGAAAAGCGGTTGCCCACCCTCGCCGAACTGGATGCCGCCGCGCCCGGTCATCCCGTATTGGTCTATCTGGGTTTCACCGGCCCTGCCGTCACGAACACGCGGGGCAAGGCTTTCTTCGCGGCAAAAGGAGTCGCGGTCGCCGATACCGGAGCCATTGCGGCCAACGGCCCTTCGGTCGCCGCACTGAACGCGTTGCGCGCGGTTCAGACATTCGAAGACGAGAAACGCGGAACGCTCGACGCGATGGCATACGCGGCGAGCGTCGGGGTCACCACCAGCGCCGATATTGGCGTGTTCGTGATTCCGGGCACGCCCGAGATGCAGGATTCGTTCGAGTTCGACACCCTCGCCAGCGGCAATCCCTTCCGGATGTACGATGCTTTTCTCGCCCTGCACCGGGAAGGGAAGATGTCCATGCGCCTCCGCATCTTCTATCTCTCGATGGATAAGGACGGGACCATCCCGTTGCTGCGCGAGCGCGTCCTGAACAGCTTTCCCGCTTTCGGCGACGATACGATGCGGATCTCGGGTATTGGCGAGTTCGCCACCAACTGGCCTCTGTTCGGAACCGTCACCCCGCCGCCCAACTACGAAACCGCGCTTCAATTTGTAGCGAAGCAAGGCTGGACCTTCCAGCAGCACAGTCTCTCGCCGGATGAAGATAAACTCACGGCTTCGACCTTCGAGGCGGTGAACGCCGTCACGCCCATCGCGGGTCTTCACTGGTCGATCGCGCATGCGCCGCGTATCGACCGCGCCACGCTCGATCGCCTGAAGGCCGTGGGCGCGGGGATCGCCGTGCATCCGTTCGAATATCTCGGCGCCGCGGGTGGAGGACCTCCTCTGCGCACCATCCTGGACAGCGGAATCCATGTGGGGGCGGGTTCCGATGCGGCCCAGATCTCCACCCTCGACCCCTGGCTCATGATCTACTACATGGTGACCGGCAAGAACGCGGCGGGGCAGCTGGTCAACGCGGGCCAGCAGATTACGCGCGCCGAGGCGCTGCGGCTTTATACGGCGGAGAACGGATGGTTCTTTCACGAGGAAGACAAACTGGGATCCATCGAGCCGGGCAAGCTGGGCGACCTCGTGGTTCTCAGCGCCGATTATCTCGATCCGAAGAAGGTGTCCGACGAGGATATCCGGAAACTGAAGTCGGTACTGACTGTAGTCGATGGGCGGGTTGTGTACGACGTGATGAAATAGGAGCGCTATGCCGAAGTTCACGATCGCGCCGCACATGCGGCTTCAGGAGTGGGTCGCCGAAGAGAAGGGCTACTTTGCGGCCGAGGGGCTCGACTACGATTTCCTCGACGAACTGGTGTCCAAAGAAGGCAAAAAGCACGATCTGGGCGACAAGATCGGCGCTTATCAGACCTTCGAGCGGGGCCGCCATTCCGATATCAGCTGCGCCTGCCACTGGACCGTGAATGTGGCCGCGTCGAACGGCCATGGCAAGCTTTATGCGGACGTCTACTCCGTCTCCCCGGCCGGCATCTTCGTGCCGCCCGAGTCTCCGATCAGAGAGCCGGCGGATCTGGCGGGCGTGCCGATCTCTGTAGGCTTTCAATCCGGCAGCCACTACTCGACGATCCAGGCTCTCGAGCAATACCTCAAACCGGAGGAGATCAATCTGTCGTTCGGCGAAGGCCTGCTGTTTGTCCGCATGGAGCAGTTGATCGATCGCAAGGCACAGGCCGCGTCGCTCTTCAGCGGTCCGTATTATTTTGCCGAACAACTGGGATTCCGGAAGGTCATCGACACCACGTTCATGATCGCGACGATGCTCACGGGCGATCCCGATCCGGAAGATGTGCGGAAGTATTTCCGGGCACTGCGCCGCGCGCAACGCGATATCGACCTGCACCCGGAGCTTTACACGCATCATTACAAGAAGGAATTTCCAGTGCGTTTCCGGAACGAAATGGACACGCGCCGCTGGGGACCCGGCGAGCGTCTCGTGTTCGAGCCGTACACGCAGGAGGCTTATGAGGAGTCCTTCCAGTGGATCGCGAAGCATGACATCTTCGCGGAAGGCGCCATGGGAACCGGCGAATACGCCCAGGCTGTGTTATCGCTGAAATAGTGCCGTTACAAGGGAAGTGCGCGCTCATCACGGGCTCCATCGGCGGGCTGGGATTTGCCGCGGCGTCCCGGTTCGCCGCAGCCGGGTGCCACATCGTTCTCAGCGGTCTCGCGGAGCCTGAGCAGATTGCCCGGTCGAGGTCCGAAATCGAAGAGACCTATCGCGTTCGCACTTTGTACTCGAGCGCCGATCTGCGTCACCCGGACGAAATCGAGCGGATGTTTCAGGAGAGCGCCGCGGCCTTCGGCGGAGTCGATATCCTGGTCAACAACGCAGTCGTGCGGCATGGGGCGCCGGTGGAAGCGTTCCCGGTCGAGGAGTGGGACCACGGAATCGCGGTGAACCTGAGCGCGGCGTTCCACACCATAAGGCTCGCGCTGCCCTGGATGCGCGCGCGCAACTGGGGGCGCATCGTCAACGTCTCGTCCATCTACGGCCTGATCGGCGCCGCGAACCGTGTCAATTACGTGACGAGCAAAACCGCGCTGATCGGCATGACCCGCGCCGTCGCGCTCGAAGTGCTCGATCGGAACATCACGTGCAACGCAGTGTGTCCGGGTTCGATTCTGACGCCGGTTCACGATGCCGCAATTCGCAAAACAATGGCGGACGAAAACCTTTCCCGAGAGGAAGCCGAACGCCGTTTCCATGCGGGCAAACAGCCCGCCGGGCGTTTCATCGCGGCGGAAGACGTGGCGGATCTGATGGTGTTCCTTTGCGGCCCCGGAAGCCGCGACATCAACGGCGCGGCGTTGCCGATTGAAGGCGCCTGGTCGATTGCATGACGCCGCCCGCGAAGGCGAAGACCCATAACATTCACGTTTCGCCGCCTGTTCTGGAAGCCGCCCGCAAGAGCTGCGAAGAGCTGCTCCAGTCTCTCTCCACCTCTCTCGCGGGCGTCACGCAGACAGAGGCCGAAAAACGCGCGCGGACGGTGGGTCCGAATCAGGTGGCGCAGGAGCGCCGGCAAGGCTGGTTCGTCCGTCTGTTGAAGATCGTCCGCAACCCGCTCGTCATCCTTCTCACCGGCCTTTCGGCGATCTCGTTCGCGACCGGCGACGCGCGCGCAGGCACCGTGATGGCGGCCATGGTGGTGCTCAGCGTCGCGCTCCGCTTTATTCAGGAGGCCCGGGCCGATGCCGCGGCGGCGGCGCTCAAGGCCATGATCCACGTGACCGCGACCGTCGTCCGGGATGGGGTCGAGAAGGAGATGCCGCTTCTGGACCTCGTTCCCGGGGACATCGTCAAGCTGTCCGCGGGCGACATGATCCCGGGCGACGTGCGCGTGCTCACCTCGAAGGATCTCTTTATCAGCCAGGGCAGCCTGACCGGCGAATCGCTCCCGGTCGAGAAGTTCCACGACGCCGAAACCAGCCCGGAAACAAAGGCCGCCAGTTCGCCGGCCGAACTCAAAAACATCTGCTTCATGGGCACCAGCGTCGAAAGCGGGGCCGCTTCGGCAGTCGTGGTCGCGACGGGCGTGAATACTTATTTCGGCAGCATGGCGGGCGCAATCGCGGAAGAACCGCCGCCCACCAGCTTCGACCAGGGCCTCAACCGTTTCACCTGGCTCATGATCCAGTTCATGGCCGTGATGGTGCCACTGGTCTTCCTCATCAACGGCTTCTCCAGACACGATTGGAAGAGCGCCTTTTTCTTCGCCATGGCCGTGGCCGTGGGGCTCACGCCTGAGATGCTGCCCATGATCGTCTCCGTGTGCCTCTCCAAAGGCGCGCTCGCCATGAGCCGCAAGAAAGTGATCGTCAAACGCCTGAACGCCATCCAGAACTTCGGCGGCATGGACGTGCTGTGCACGGATAAAACCGGCACGCTCACCGAGGACCGGGTCGTCCTGCAGCGCCATTGCAACGTCGCCGGCCGGGAAACGGAGGAAGTGCTGCTCGATGGCTACCTCATCAGCCACTTCCAGACAGGTCTCAAAAACCTGCTCGACCGCGCCATCCTCAACAGCGCGGACTTCCACCAGCAGGAGCTCGTCGCGAAGTACAGGAAGCTCGACGAGATCCCGTTCGACTTCAAGCGGCGCATGATGTCCGTGCTCGTGGAGAACCCTGAAGGCAAAGCCATCCTTCTTACCAAAGGCGCGCCCGAAGAGATCTTTGAGCACTGCTCTCACTTCGAACTCGACGGGAAGGTGTCTCCGATGGACCCCAACCTCATCGTCGGCTTGAAGGAAGAGTATGCGAGCCTGAGCAACGACGGCTTCCGCGTGCTGGCCGTGGCCACAAAGGAACTGCCGGGCAAGCCGGGCTGCTCGAAGGAAGACGAGCGCGAACTCGTGCTCAAAGGATACGTCGCGTTCCTCGACCCGCCCAAAAACACCGCGGGACGGGCCGTCGAGGCCCTTCACAGGCACGGCGTGGCTGTAAAGATCCTCACCGGGGACAACCACCTCATCAGCCGCAAGATCTGCCGGGATGTTGGCCTCGCCGCCGATCCCATGCTCCTCGGCGCAGATGTGGAAAAGATGTCCGATGCCGAACTGGCGGACGCCGCGGAGAAAGCCACTCTCTTCGCCCGCCTGTCTCCGGCGCACAAGCAGCGGGTCATCCAGGCTCTCCGGGGCAAGGGCCACGTGGTCGGTTTCATGGGCGACGGCATCAACGACGCTCCCGCCCTGCGCGCCGCCGACATTGGCATCTCCGTAGACACCGCTACCGATATCGCGAAGGAATCGGCGGATCTCATCCTGCTGGAGAAGGATCTCATGGTGCTGGAGCAGGGCGTGATCGAGGGCCGCAAGGTCTTCGCCAACATCCTCAAATACATCCGGATGGGAGCAAGCTCCAACTTCGGGAATATGTTCAGCGTGCTGGGCGCGAGCGCTTTCCTGCCTTTCCTCCCCATGGCTCCGATCCAGGTGCTGACCAACAACCTGCTGTACGACTTCTCGCAGGTGCCCATCCCGGCCGACATGGTGGATGACGAGCAAGTGCTCCATCCCCGGCCCTGGAATATCGCGGAGATCCGGCGCTTCATCCTCTACATCGGGCCCATCAGTTCCATCTTCGACTACTCCACTTTTTTTGTGATGCTATGGGTCTTCAAATGCTGGGATCCGGCTCGGGCGCCGTTGTTTCATACCGGCTGGTTCGTCGAATCGCTGATGACGCAGACGCTCATCATCCACGTCATTCGCACCAACAAGATTCCCTTCCTGCAGAGCCGGGCCAGCTGGCCGCTCACGCTCACGACGTTATCCATCATGGCGTTCGGAATGTGGCTGCCCCGGTCCCCGCTCGCTTCCGCCCTGGGTCTGGTAAGACTGCCGGGACTGTATTGGCCCATCCTGCTGTTGACGCTGCTGGCCTATATGACTCTCACGCAACTCATCAAAGTCTGGTTGCTGCGGCGGAAGTGGATCTGAGCGGTACACTGGCTGGGTGAAACTCCAGTCCGCGCACGAGACAACCGATTATCGGGCCACGCTCGAACGCGGCGACATTCTCTTTTTTCCGGATGGCGGATTTGAAATCCCCTCCGGTGTGCGCACGGCGCTGACGGGCGCCACGCAGGATGCGCGGAGTTTCCATAAGAATATTGCTTACAAACCGAACATCGATCGGGTGACGGGGCTCGCCGGCGCCAATGAATCCGCGGTCCTGCGGCAGCCCATGCGGGAATACTCGCGGTGCGCGCTCGATTTCATGGCGCGCATCCTGCCGGAATACGCGCGCTCGTGGAAGGTGGATTACGCCAGCTTCCGGTCGATCGAGGAGCGGGGAAGGGAACTGCCTCTCACCAAACGCAACGACCTGCTGCACGTGGACGCGTTTCCGACGCGCCCGGTGTTCGGCGACCTGATCCTGCGATGCTTCACGAACGTGAATCCGGAACAGCCGCGGGAGTGGATGACCTCCGATCCGTTTGCGACGCTGGCGGCGGAGCAGGCCGGGAAGGCCGGGCTGGAGCGGTTTGCGAACGCGGCGGGCAGTCTTCGCGGGCGCCTGCGCCGGAGCGCGGCGACAGTACTGCGCGGGGCCGGAATTCCCGTGGTGGACCGATCGCAATACGATGCGTTTATGCTGCACTTCCACGACTGGTTGAAGGGCAATCGCGAGTATCAGGAGAACTGCCCGAAATACCGGTTCGCGCTGCCGCCCGGGTCGACATGGCTGGTCTTCACGGACGTGGTGCCCCACGCGGTGCTGGGGGGCCGGCTGGCGCTGGAGCAGACTGTCATTGTTTCGCGCGAAAGTCTGGAGGATGCGGAGCGCGCGCCTTCCAGCATTCTCGAACGGATGGCGGGGCGAGCGCTGACGGTCTGAGAAGCCGCCGCAGGCTGAACCACAGGAATTCGTAAAGATCCGCGTTTTCGGCAATTCCGGGTAAGCGGGGAGTTCTGTAGGTACTATGTCTCAAGCAAAAAAACTTTGAAGTTTTTTGTCCCCATTAAGTAACTGTTTTGCGCTAACAACTTCAGTAACAGTCAGGTGTTGTGGCTTGCTGCTTGCGATTACCGCTGCTGCTTCGGCTTAGTCAAAAAATATCTTGCGCACTTCATGGTTTCACCTTATACTCAGCCAGCGGCTCATTGTCTAAAGGACCACGCCAAGACTATGCTTAAACGCATGGAAGTTCTACTCGTAGTTGCTTCGCTGGCCTTTGTGCCCGCTCTGGTGGCTCAGGCGCCCAATCCTGGCGGTCGCGCCATTGGCGCGGTTCCGGCAGGGCATGGCGTGGACGACGACTTGTCCAGACCGGCGCGCGCGAAGTATCTGCAGTTGCCTCTCGCTTTCGAGAAACAGCAGGCGGGTGGACGCGAAGAATTTGTGTCCCGTGGCCAGGGCTACACGCTTGCTCTGCAAGGTGGAAAAGCTTCCATAGCTGTGAAACCCGCCGAGGGACCCGCGGCCGTGGTTTCGTTCGAATTCGCCGGCGGACGGACGCCGGACGCCGTTCCAGGCGAGGAGCTGCCGGGGAAAGTGAATCTGATTTATGGCAATGACCCCAGGATGTGGAAACTTGGCCTGCCCACGTACGGCAAGGTCACCTATCGTGACGTTTATCCCGGGACGGATGTTGTTTATTACGGTAATCAGAGCCAGCTTGAATTCGATCTGGTTCTTAAAGCAGGCGCGGATCCTGACGCGATCCGAATGAAGGTCGGCGGGGCGCGGAAGCTTTCGGTGGATGCCTCCGGAGCGCTTGTGATCGGAGACGGAAGCGGCGACCTGCGCGTGGCGCTGCCGAGAATCTATCAGGAAGCCGGAGGGACCCGGAAGAATATCTCCGGGCACTATGCGATTCATGGGCGCGATGAAGTTGCGTTTAGCGTGGATCCTTACGATCGGAGCCGGGAGCTGGTCATCGATCCGACAATCGTCTACTCCACTTTACTGGGCGGTGGGACCAATACTACCGTTGGAGAAGGTATCGCGCTCGACTCCAGCGGCAATATGTATGTCACGGGCTACACCTACGCGCAGGACTTTCCCACGGCGAATGCACTACAGGGCGGTTTGACGGGAGGCTCGAACGGCTTCGTGACGAAGATCAATGCTGCCGGAACTGCGTTGATCTATTCTACTTACCTCGGCGGGTCAAGTTACGACTTCTTCCAGGGGATCGCGGTCGATTCGACTGGCGCCGCATGGGTGACGGGTTATACACAATCGAGCGATTTTCCGGTGCTGAATGCCGCCCAATCGACCTACGGCGGGGGCACGGATGCGTTTGTGGCGAGGCTGACTGCCGCGGGTGCTTTGCAGTTTTCCACGTTTCTGGGAGGAAGTTCCTACGACTCCGGACAAGGGATCGCCGTGGACAGTTCCAACAACGGCTTTGTGACTGGACAGGCGGGAGGCTCGTTTCCCACGACGGCCGGCGCCTTTCAGCAGGGGTCCGGTACAACTTTCGTCACAAAATACAGCCCCGCAGGCGCCGTTGCCTATTCTACGCTGATGGGAAGCTTCAACACGTACAGCCAGGCAATCGCAGTGGATTCCACAAGTAACGCTTACATCACCGGACACACCTATGACAGTCCGTTTCCCGGCGCCCCCACCGGGGGAGCCCAAGCCAGCAATATGGGCAACGGAGACGCATTTGTTGCGAAGCTGAACCCCGGGGCCACGGCACTCGTGTATTTCACGTTTCTGGGTGGTACGAACTTCGATCGGGGAACGTCGATCAAGGTCGACTCGGGGCAGAACGCCTATATCGCGGGCTACACCTCCTCGACCGGACTGGCTACCGGGGGCGCCTCGCAGACGGCGCTGGCGGGCGGGCAGAACGGTTTCATCGCCAAGCTGAATCCGGCCGGGACAGCCTTTACCTACATCACTTATCTGGGCGGGAACAGGCAGGACTCTATTAACGGATTAGCCGTGGATAGCTTCGGGAACGCGTACGTAGCAGGCTACACGGATTCAAATGTGTTTCCTTCGGTGGCAGCGCTGCAAAGTCTGCCGGGGAACGGGACTTCTTTGTTCCAGACCACAAACTCCGGCGCCCTGTGGTCGGCTTTCGATTCCAATATTCCCGGTGCGGTGTACGATATCTCGCAGAACCCTGGGAGTCCGAATACAATCGTGGTCTCGACTGAGCAGGGCATTTATCGGACTGTCAACGGCGGGGCATCGTGGACTTCCGAGCCCGGACCATCCTACGCCACCCTTTCGAGGAGCCCTGCGAACGCGAGTACGATTTACGCATCAGGCGGGAGCAATTCCTGGCAGTCCACGAACGACGGCGTTACGTGGAACTTGACTGGAAGTCTACCCTGTTGCGGTGTCAACGGAATTCTGGCGGATCCGTTGAACGCCAATGTGGCATATGCATTCGGCAACAACCTTGGCGTTTACGTAACCACCAACGGTGGAACGTCGTGGAGCGCGGCGGCCGGACTTCCGTCAACTCAAGTGCAGGCGATGGCGGCCGGCTCGGACGGGTCCGTTTATGCCGGGTTGCCCCAATTCGGCATTTACAAAACGACGAACCAGGGAGCAGCCTGGACCGCGATCAACACAGGCTTTTTAGGGTTCATTTATCCCGGCGCGCATTCCATAGCTGTATCTCCGAGTAACCCGGCAATCCTCTATTTCGCGTGGGGCCAGGTTTACAAGAGCACGAACGGCGGGGCCAGCTGGAGCTACCTGTCGGGCGTTCCGAACGCCGGGATTTCTCAGATCGAGGTTTCTGCCACAAATCCCTCTGTTGTATACGCCGCAGCCTACAACGGGCAGGTTTTTGTCTCGAACGACGGAGGCGTGACATGGACTGCGGCGTCCACCGGTCTGACAGCCCAGTCTCTCAATGAAATCGCGATCGATCCGACAAACGGCGCACACGTTTTCGCGGTGGCGAGCGTTTCCCAAACGGCTTTCGTGGCCGAACTGAACACCTCCGGAAATGGCCTCATTTATTCAACCTATTTGGGCGGCCAGAACTATAGTTATGCTTACGGCATCGCGGTCAACGGCGTGGGAACCGCCTTCGTTACCGGGTACGCCAGCGGTAACCAGGGATTTCCAGTCACCTCCAGCACATTTGGATCCAATACCAGCTATTCAGCATTCGTAACGAGCATTTCAAACGCGGCGGCCGGGTGTTCTTTCGCGGTGAGCCCTGAAAGTTCAGTAGAGAACGGCTACGCGCAGTCGTTGACGTTCGGAGTGGTGGCGCCGAGCGGTTGCATCTGGGCGGCTTCGAGCAGTCAGTCATGGGCGACTATTTCCAAAGGAACGTCGGGGACAGGAACGGGCAACATATCTGTCCAGTTGGCGCAGAACTCGGGCGGGACGGCCAGAACGGCTATGCTCACCATCGGCAACCAGTCCGTCATCATTACGCAGGCAAGCAGTTCCTGCAACTACAGCCTGAGCCAGTACAACGTTTCCCAGGGTACCGCGGGCGGCCCGGTTTCAGTCAACGTCACTACCGGAGCCGGTTGTCCGTGGAGCGTGACAAACAACTATGGCGGGGCGATCACGGTTACTTCCGGGGCCTCCGGGACCGGAAACGGGACCGTTAATCTGAGCGTTGGGGCCAACGATGGCTTGAATGCCCGTACCTTCCGTCTGAGCATCGGTACTAACCAGCTCACCGTCACGCAGTCCGGCACCTGCACGTTTACACTGAATCCCACGAGCGCCACTTTCACCGCCGCGGGGGGAACGGGTTCGGTAGGCGTGACGCCGAGCAGCGGCGCGTGCACCTGGAATGCTTCGAGCAATGTTCCCTGGATTACGGTTACCGGCGGTTTCTCGGGGACCGGAAATGGAACGGTGAACTACTCCGTCGCGGCCAGTAATACAGCGGCTCAGTCCGGCACAATCGCCATCGGGGGAATGAATTTCTCCGTTACCCAGGCGGCCGGGCCGGTGAGCATGGCGCAGGGGCCGAGTCTCGGAACGTTTACCACGGGCACGCAGCAGATCGCGTTGGGCGGGAATGCAGGGAATGGCACGTACACGTGGAGTCTGGTCTCGGGGTTATTGCCGCCGGGCCTGGCTCTCAGGACCGACACGCCTTCTTACTTTGCGTCGAACCAGCAGGCGGGTCTGATTGGCGTTGCGACGACGCCGGGAACCTACAGTTTTACCTTGAGCGTGACCAGCGCGGGCCAGACGGTGACGCAGGCCGACACGATCCGGATCACGGCGCTGAATCTCAAAGACAACGCGATTTCGATTCCGGATGCGTTCGCAAGCACACCCTATTCGTATACGTTTACGGCTGTTAATGGCGCGGGACCGGTTACGTTCACGGCGACCGGCTCACTGCCGCCGGGCCTGACGCTCAGCAGTGCCGGTGTCCTGTCGGGAAGTCCGACAACGCCGGGATTCTACAACCTGAACTTCAGCATTTTCGATGGCGTGGATACGGTTTTCCGCGGCCAAGGCCTGAACGTCTACGCCGTGAATATCACGTCGCCGGCTGTCCTTCCCAACGCAACGCAGAATGGCGCCTACAGTACGCCGCTCACCGCGAGCGGCGGCACAGGCCCCTATACGTTCAGTGCGTTCTGTTGCCTGCCGAACGGCCTGACGCTTGCGGGCACCGGGACAATCTCCGGAACCGTCAACGCCGGTCCGGGCAAGTCGAGCTTCTATGTCACGGTCACCGACGCAAACGGCGTTACCTATCGAAAGTATATGTCGATCGACGTCGTGGGTACGCCGCCCGCACAGATGCGGATCTCCACCTACGGAACGTTTTTCAACGATGCCGTGGAAGGCGACACCTATGGATCCGGTGTGTACGTGTGCTGCGGCGGGACAGCGCCGTACGCATGGACGGCGACGGGGCTCCCTCCGGGCATGTCGATTCATACCGGCGCGGGAGTTACCAGCCAGTACGTCAGCCCCGGCGACGCGGAAATCTGGGGTATACCCCAGACGGCGGGGACTTACAACGTTCAGTTCACCGTGACCGACGCCGCGGGCGCCACAACCACCCAGACATTCCCGTTGAATGTTTCAGCGATCGACAGCGACTATCCGCCGAGCGGGACGATCAATACGCCCTATTCGACGATCATCCGCGCGCTGGGCGGGAAGGGGCCATATACCGCGACCCTGCTGCCGGGCAGCCAGCTTCCGGATGGCCTGACGTTTAACGGCACGACGCTTCAGTTGAGCGGCACGCCGCTCGAATCCGGCAACTTCAATCTGATTGTTCGGTTTGCCGACTCCACCAGCCCGAACAATACACTGCTGCGGAACGCCGGTTTGAATATCGGCGCGAGCAGTTCGACCACGATCAATATCTACACCCAGGCTAATCTCGGAACCTTCGCCGTGGGCGGAGCTCCCTCGCTCAACTTGTATGCCTGCTGCGTGGCGTCCGATACGTGGGCGCTTGCCGGCGGCGCGCTGCCTCCGGGCCAGTCTCTTTCTGCCGGCGGCCAGTTGACCGGAACGCTGTCGACGGCGGGGACTTACAAGTTACTTGTGAAGGTTACCGACGCGAGCAACAGCGCCAACGCCGCGTTCCGGCAGTTTACCGAGATCGTGACGCTGACGCCAATTTCGATCACGACCGGATCGCTGCCTTACGGCAACGTGGGCACGGCCTACAGCCAGAGCCTGGCAGCCACAGGCGGTACCGGGACGCTGACGTGGACGCTGAACAGCTTCAATTACCTGCCCCCAGGCCTCACATTGGCGTCCAACGGAACCATCGGCGGAACGCCTACGGCCACAGGGCAGTTCTACTTTACCGTCACGGTTACCGACACGGCCGGGAACACGAACAGTCGCGGCTACTCGATTAACATCTATGCGGCGGGAGCAGCGCCGCCGCTGGGGGTGATGTTCGGCACGAATTTCGGAACGTTTACCACCGGTACTCAACAAATCGGCCTGGGAGCTTCGGGAGGGAATGGGACTTATACGTGGAGTCTCGTCTCGGGTTCACTGCCGCCGGGTCTGGCGCTCAGGACGGATACGCCATCTTACTTTGGATCGAACCAGCAGGCAGGTCTGATTGGCGTTGCCACCGCGGCTGGAACGTACAACTTCACGCTGAAGGTTACGAGCGGGGGCCAGAGCTTCACACAGGCCACTTCGATGCGGGTCACGGCGTTGAATCTCAAAGACAACGCGATCTCGATTCCGGATGCCTTTGCAAACACACCGTATTCGTATGCATTCACGGCTCTGAATGGCGCCGGTCCCGTGACGTTTACGGCGACTAACACGCTGCCGCCAGGTCTGACGCTCAGTAGTGCCGGCGTGCTTTCGGGAACCCCGACAACTCCGGGCTACTACAATCTCAACTTCAGCATCGGAGACGGTGTCGACACGGTCTACCGCGGGCAAGGGTTAAATGTATACACCGTGAACATTACCACGTCCGGGGCGCTCCCCAACGCAACCCAGAACGGCGCGTACAGTACCACGCTTGCGGCGAGCGGCGGCGCGGGCGGTTATGTGTTTACCGCGAGTTGTTGTCTTCCCTCCGGCCTGACGCTCGGCAGCGACGGAACTATCTCCGGCACCGTTACCGCCGGCCCGGGTCTATCCCAACTCAACGTTACCGTCACCGATCGGAATGGCGTGTCTTACACCAAAACCGTGTCGATTGACGTCGTGGGCGCGCCACCTGCTCTTATGGAGGTCTACGGCTACCAAATCAACGACCCCGTGGTCGGCGACCCTGATCGCTTAGGCGTGTACTTCTGCTGCGGAGGAACCGCGCCCTTTACGTGGACAGCCACAGGGCTCCCGCCCGGCATGTCGATTCATTACGGCGCGGGAGTCACGAGCCAGTACATCACTCCCGGCGATGCGGAAATCTGGGGTATTCCCCAAGCCGTGGGCAACTATAACGTTCAGTTCACGGTGACAGACGCAACCGGCGCGACAACAAGTCAAACATTCCCGCTTCACGTCTCCGCTCTCGACAGCGATTATCCACAGAACGGAACGATTAACGTTCCGTATTCGACGACGCTGCGCGTTCTCGGCGGAACTGGTCCGTACTCCACAACGCAGCTTGCCGGTACCCAGTTGCCGGATGGTTTGACGTTTAACACCGGTACCGATCTTTTGTCGGGCACGCCGCTCGAGACCAGCGGCAACTTCAGCCTGAACGCCCGGTTCTCCGATTCGGCGGGAAACACGTTGACGCGGAGCATGGGCGTCTACATCGCCGGGAGCGGCTTGACGACTATCTATATCTATAACGGATCGACTCTCGGCCCGTCCACGGTGGGAAGCGCTCCGTCGTTCACCTTGTCCGCCTGCTGCGTTCCGTCCTATGCATGGTCGGTCGTCAGCGGCACGCTGCCGCCCGGACAGACGCTCTCATCCAGCGGGCTGCTGAGTGGAACGCTGACTACAGCGGGGACGTACACGTTTCTTGTCATGGTAGCCGACCCCGCGAACAGCGCGAATAATGCGTTCAGGCAGTTTATTGAAACGGTGACGCCGATTTCGATTACAACGTTCAGCTTGCCGTATGGCAATTTGGGATCCGCTTACTCGACGACGCTTTCCGCGAGCGGAGGCAGCGGGTCTTTGACCTGGACGCTGAACAGCTTCAACTACCTGCCTCCGGGTCTGACGCTGTCGTCCGGTGGCGCGATCGGCGGCACACCCACATCCGCAGGACAGTATTATTTCAACGTGACCGTGACAGACGGCGCGGGAAACACGAATACTCGCGGTTACTCGATCAACGTCTACGCGGCTGGCGCAGCTCCGCCGCTTATCTTGAACTTCGGTCCGAATCCCGGGCCTGTTTCAGTGGGGCCGTTTCAATTTGGATTTTCAGCCTCGGGTGGAATGCCGCCTTATCATTACTCTTTGACACCGGGTGCAACGCCGATACCCGGCATGCGGGTTCAGGATGGCCCGCCACTGCCGCAAGGCTTTAACACCGCGGGAGCATTCATTGGCGTCGTTACCGAGGCAGGCACTTATAACTCGTCCATTCGCGTCACCGATTCACTGGAGAATACATTCGACCGCGCCATAACCCTCACAGTCTCGCCGGTCGAGTTACTCGACCAGGGCACTTTGCCAATGGCCGTTGCCGGCACGCCTTATTCGTTTACCCTCACGCCTTATGGCGGAAGCGGAAACTATGTCTGGGCCGGCTCTAATCTTCCTGCGGGCCTTTCGATCAACACCTCCGGCCAGATCACGGGCACGCCGGCGTCTGGAGCAGGCAACTTCTTCTTCACCCTCGAACTTGCCGATGCGGCGACGCCCACCAGCATGCTGCACTTTGGCTTTAATATCACGGTGAACCCATTCGCCATCACGGATGCGGGTGTACTGCCGCAAGCAATGTCGGGGGTCGTCTACAGCTATACGTTCAACGCGCCGGGTTGCGGAACCGGCTGTGTGTGGTCGATTGTAAACGGCGGCCTGCCATCCGGGCTGACGCTCAGCGGCGGCGGAGTGCTCTCCGGAACAGCTACTCAATCGGGCTTCAACCAAACCGTCACGATCCAGGCCAGCGGTTCGAATGGCGCCTCTCAGAAGGTGTTCTCGCTGACGATCCCGCCAACTTCCATTCAGGGGCTTTCGATTACGACGGCGATCACGACTTCCACCGTCGTCGGTGGAACGATGGCGATGCCCCTTTCGGCGACCGGCGGGGCTCCCCCATACGTCTTTTCGCTTGCGTCCGGGAATCTGCCCACCGGCGTGACCGTGCAGGGTCCGGGGGAGACGCTCGGTCTGTCGCCGGGCGTCTACTATCTCGCGGGACGCTCCGTTCAAACCGGAACCTATAGTTTCACGCTTAAGGTTACGGACTCGGCAAACAATACGGCCACGAAAGCATTTTCGTGGCTGATTTCACCGATGACTATCGGCTACCCCAATCTGCCGGTCAACGGCAATCCCCTGATTTACAACACGCCCTATTCGCAGCCGATGCTGGTGCTCGGCGGTACAGGCAACTACACGTCATGGACGACCTCAGCACCGGTCTATCCGGGTTTATCCGTGAATGCGGCGAGCGGTCTGATTACCGGCGCGCCCACGAATACGGGTCCGGCTTCGACGTTATGGACCGTGACCGACAGCGGCGGCAACACGTTGAATAATAACGTTTCGATTGATGCCGCATCGAACGTCTCGACGACCGTCCAGTTGTTTGGCGGCCCACCCGCAGGCGCAGTTGTCCCGACGTTCGGAGTGTACTTCGTGAGCGCTTACGGCGGCGCCGCCCCATACACGATTACACCGCTGACTCCCTTGCCGCCCGGCGTCTTTCTTCAGCCTGATGTCGGCTCCGATCTTATCTTGATCTTTCCGCAATCTGCGGGCGCGCTGACATTCACGTTGCAGGTGAAGGATTCCAACGGGGTAACTGGAGCCAGGACCTACTCGGTGACCGCAACGGACTTCAATGCATCTGTCCCCGGTTCGTTGCCCGATGGGTCGGTGGGTGTGCCCTATTCCCAGCCGCTCGTTGTCCTGGGCAGCGCGTCGCCTGTGTGGGCGGTGGCCGCCGGATCGGCCCTGCCGGCGGGACTTTCGGTGTCCGCCGGTGGTGTCATCAGCGGAACGCCGACGGCGACCGGAAACTACAGCTTTATTCTCACCCTTACGGACGCCACCGGTAGCGAGAGCTACACTGTCACGCTGCGTGTCTCGTCTCTGGCGATCGCGGGTCCGGCCACGCTGCCTGTCGCCGTCGCCGGCACGGCGTATACGCAACTGGCTCCTCTGGCCACCATGACCGCCGCCGCCGGCTCAGGGCTGACGTGGACAGCGACCGGTTTACCGGGCGGCATGTCCATCACTCCAGCCGGTCTGATCATCGGGGTTCCTGGCAGCGCGGGCCAATTCAGCGTGACGTTCACAGTCACGGATGGCGTCTCGCCGATGTCGCGTGCATTTCAACTGTACGTACGTCAGGCGAATCCTACCCAACTCGACTATCCGATCGCAGGCGCCACTTTGCCGGATGCGGTCCTGAACCGCGTGTATTTCCAATCGTTGCTTCCCGACGGCGGAGCGCCCCCTTACACATGGTCGGTCGCCGCTGGATCGGCTTTGCCGCCGGGGCTGAGCCTGACGATATCGGGCACTGACTCGAGCTTGCTGCACGTCCCTCCGGGCACAACCGTCCTCCTCGGACAGCCCAGCGCCGCCGGCCACTACACTTTCTCACTGACCGCGACCGATTCCGCCAGTTCGCAAGTTACGCGCACGTTCACCTTGAACGTGACGCCGCTCAGTCTGTCCCAGTCGCTTTTCGGCCTTCCGAGGGCGATCGTGGGCACGCCGTATTCGCAACAGCTCGCGATCTCCGGCGGAACCGCGCCCTATACGTTCATTCTTTCCGCTACCTCGCCGGCGTTCGACACTCTGCCTCCGAACCTCACTATGTCTTCATCGGGGCTGATCTCCGGCACACCCACGAGTACCGGTATTTATGAATTCAAAGTGACGGTTACTGACGCCGCCGGACAGACGCTGAATCAATCGCTCACGCTGACTTCCACCGCGCCGTCCGGCCTCTATTTCAACGCAGGTAGTCTCTACGGCTTGTACGTTGGCCATGGCTTCATGCAGCTTGTTACAACCGGCGGCGGATCTTCGCCAGAGGCCTTATACACGTCGTCTGTGTCGTCCGGAACTCTTCCCCCCGGGGTTACTGCCGGCGGTGTCTTCCAGGGGGTCCCCTCTGCTCCCGGAATCTACACGTTCACGCTCCGCGTCACCGACACTTCCAACGCCTCCAATTTTGCGGAGCATACCTACACTACCGTCGTCTCCTCGATGCAATTGCTGACGCCAGGCCAGGGCGGCGAGACTTCGCTCGGACTACCGGCGGGACAGGCTGGCTCACCTTATTCTTACGCGTTCGGGGTTGCCGGTGGAACCGGACCTTACACGTTCACGGAATCGCCCCTCAACCCGCTTCCCCCGGGTTTGACTCTCAGCGCCGCCGGAGTCCTTTCCGGCACGCCGCAGCAGACCGGAGTCTTCAATCTATCGCCAATCGTCACCGACGCCGCCGGAAGCGCCAACCAACTCACATATAGCGGCGCGATTCCTCTGGTCATTACTCCCGCGGGTAAAGCGGCGCCATTGATTACGAATCCTTTCGGGGATTTGCCCTCTGCGTCTCTCGACGCACCGTACATCGTCCCGCTGGACCGGCTGGTGTCCGGCGGCACGCCGCCCTATACATGGGCGGACCCCGCCGCCACGCTTCCCTCCGGCCTCGCCATCTATCCCGGGGCCAATGGGGTTTCCAGTTTCATCGGCGGCATTCCCACGGCGCCCGGACTCTCTGCGGCTCCAATTTCGCTCCTCGTCTCCGATTCCGGTGGACAATCCCTGACCGTATCGCTGCGAACCCTCGAAATAACGCCGCTTGCGCTCACGCCCGATTCGATACCGCCGGGCATGGTGGGAACGCCTTACTCCGTGTCTTTCGTCTTCTCCGGCGGAACCGCGCCCTATTCGCTGGGAACGCGGCCCAATTCGGATATGCCCGCGGGACTGACTCTGAACGCGGCGGGAGTTTTGTCCGGAACTCCCACTTCGGCCGGAAACTACGTAATACTACTCGTCCTGCAGGACAATGCGGGTAATTCGCTGTCCAGGAATTACCGGATAACCATCGATAACGCGGCCGGTCAGGCCCCCGCGATCGGTATTGCCCCCAAGCCGGTCAACGTATATTACGTCATGGGCAGCCCATCTCCATCCATACCGCTGTCGATCGGTTCGACCAGCGGCACTCCTGCGTTCAACGCCACGTTCAGCGGCATCGCGGGTTCCTCGCTGTCGGCCACCGGCGGTACAACTCCCGCAACCCTCAATCTCAATCTCAGCGCCGCCCCGCTTGCCCAGGGCACTTACTTCGGCGTGGCCGCTGTCGCTTCTTCGTCCACCGTGAATCGGGGAGACGCAGTACCGGTTGTTCTGACTGTCGCCGCACCCCCGCCGTGCACTTACTCGCTGAATCCCTCGTCCGCAACGATTTCGTCGGCAGGAGGCACGGGAAGCTTCAACATCAGCGCGGGAGCGGGGTGCGCCTGGTCGGCCACGGCATCCGACCCGTCGGTCACCATCACCAGCGCAACAACGGGGTCGGGCAACGCGACGATCTCCTACAGCGTGGTGTCCAACGCTACCAGCGCTGAGATCGACAGTACCATTACAGTCGCGGGTCAGACTTACTCGCTCGCGCAGTTCGCGCCTGCCGGTTGCTCGTATGGCATCGTGCCGGCCAGTATCAGCGCGACGGCTCCGGGCGGAACGGCGCAGATCAAGATCAACGCGTCGGATTCGTCGTGCGTCTGGACCGCAACCGGTCTCGGTGTCTCGCCCGCGAGCGGAACGGGCAGCGGCACGGTCACAGTCACGATACCGGCAAAGGGCAACGCCGGCGCGCAGGTTCTGAACGCGACGATCGCCGGACAGACCTTCACAGCTAACCAGACAGGCGCCGATTGCACGGTGTCGCTCAATTCGACGAGCGCGTCGATCGCAGCCGGCGGCGCCACGGGCGCGATCAACGTAACCACACCCGGCGGCTGCGCCTACAGCACGGTTCTTGGACCGAGCTGGATCTCGGTCGTGTCGGGTGCATCCGGTACGGGTCCGGGGACGCTGACTTACTCGGTGGATCCGAACTCCACCACCGTATCGCGCTCGGGCGCGCTTACAATCGGGGGGACCACTTTCACGATCGCGCAGCAGGCTCTGGCCTGTAGTATTACGCTCGATACTTCGAGTCTCGGCAGTCCTTTTGCCTCCGCCGGCGGCAGCGGCACGATCGGCATCACCACCAACGGATCGAACTGCGCCTGGGCCGCGTCGACCGGCGCGTCGTGGGCTACGGTATTGCCTGCGGCCGGAACAGGCAGCGGCACGGTCAGCGTCACGACAAACGCCGCGAATCCGGCGCCCGCCGCAGTGACGGGAAAGATAACGATTGCCGGCCAGTCGATCGGCATCTCGCAGGGTGGCATCACCTGCGCTTACAACCTGCGCTCCACGAGTGGCACGGTCCCGGCGTCGGGGGGCGCGGGATCGGTCGGAGTTGTCGCGGCAAGCGGCTGCGCCTGGACATCGATCGGTAACGATACGAGCTGGTTGACGATCACGTCCACCGGATCGAGCGGCACGGGCAGCGTTCAGTTCGTCGCATCGCCTAACATGAGCGCGCTCCCGCAAGTCGGAACCCTGACCATTGCGGGCCTTACTTACACGGTCACCGAGGCGGGCGCTCCCTGCTCATTCTCTCTGGCGCAACCGGGCGTGAACGTGGGGGCGGATGGCACAGCCACCAATCAGACGCTCTCGTTCACCGCGGCGACCGCCGCTTGTACGGTAACCCCGGTGAGTTATTCCAGCTGGATTCATGTAATCGGGAGTTCCCTTGCAGGTACTTCCGGTACGCTGACTTACTCTGTCGATGCGAACGCCTCCGGCTCACTGCGTACGGGATCGATTCAGGTCGGAGACCGGTTATTCGCGGTAAGTCAAACGGGGGCGGCATGCGCCTTCAGTCTCAGCGGCTACGGAGCTGTGTTCGGGCAGTCGGGCGGAAGCGCCAGTTTCCTGGGTTCGCCGTCCGCCATCGGGTGCACGCCTGTTACGGGAGTCACTCAGCCGACCATCGTCACTCTGGGTCCCCTTACGGGTCCGGTACTCGATATATTCACGCAGCCGTATTCGGTGAATGTCTTCAATTCGGTCACTAACGCGGTCCGCATTGGGGCGATTACTTTCGGCGGCCAGGTCTTCACGGTCAAACAGACGTCATGGTGAGGCAAAGCGAGCGAAACATGGGCACGGAAAACATGATGACAAGCCTCAAGACGATTCTGCGGCGCCACCGGCGGGAGGTGCTGTGGGCTCCTCTCCTGCTGGCGCTGGCGGCCCCGACAGGCCAGGCGGCGTCAAAGGGTCCGGACACCTACGGTTACAACGCGACGGACGCGACGGTGTTCAGCTATGTGGACATCTCCTCCGGGGGCGCCGCCGTCCTGGCTGGAACCGACGACGGCACGGCTGCTCTGAATCTGCCTTTTACGTTCCAGTTCTATGGCGTGAACTATACGATCGTGTGCGCCAGCACCAATGGCGCTCTCTATTTTGTCCCGGATACAACCACGTGCGCCGGCGAGCCCAATGACTTCGCCAATACCGATCTTTCCGTGGCCGGGCCTCCCGGGAACCTGCCCGCCGCGCTTCCGTTCTGGACCGACCTCACGTTTCAGGTCCCCGGCGCGGGCGCGATTTACTACCAGACGATCGGCGCCTCTCCCAGTCGGCAGTTTATCGTCCAATGGAGCAACGCCTACCCGCAGGGTTCGCCTAACCCCGTGAACTTCCAGTTGATTCTCGCGGAGAGTTCGAACTCCATAACCTTCCAGTACCAGACGGTGACGCTTGGCGCCGGAAACCCCGCGAATAATGGAGCGCTCGCGACCGCGGGGATTCGCAGCAGGAATGGAGCGGTGAACGGCCAGATCGAGTGGAGTTTTGACGCGCCGGCTCTCTCGAACAGTTATGCGTTGATCTTCACCCCGCCTGTAGCGTCTCCCCCGTCTCCGCCGCCTCCCGTGACGCCGCAGTCGCAGGCTTCCGTCATCACCTGGAACAATCCTGCGGCGATTGCCTACGGCACTGCCCTCAGCGCCACCCAACTCGACGCGACGGCGAATGTGGCCGGCACTTTCACTTACAATCCGGCCCTCGGAACGGTCCTTAATGCGGGCGTTCAGACGCTCTCCGTTTCCTTTTCACCCACGGTGGCAAATTACCTCGGCGCCACGGCTACGGTCAGCCTGACCGTCAACCAGGCGACGCAGAAGATCACGTTCGGGTCCATCCCCGGCCACACAACCGGCGATGCCCCCTTTGCGCTCTCAGCCTCCGCTTCTTCCGGCCTGACCGTTGCTTTCAGCATCGTTTCCGGGCCTGCCACCCTGAGCGGCAATACGCTTACAATCACCGGCACGGGAACGGTGGCGGTCCAGGCCACACAGGCGGGCAACAGTAACTATCTGGCGGCAACCGCGGTGACGCAATCGTTCTCCGTCGCCGCGCCGACCGTCACGGGTACGCCGGTCACCCTGAACGGGATACAGAATGCCGCTTCGGAGGCGATTACACCGCTGGCTCCCGATGGCTTCGAGGTCTTATACGGATCGGGATTCACCAACCAGACCGAGACGGCGAGTTCGACCTCATTGCCGACAACGCTGGGCGGCGTCACAATCGTGATTACAGACTCGGCGGGAAAGCAAGCGGACGGCCTGCTGTATTACGTCTCTCCCACGCAGATCAACTTCGTCGTTCCCGAGGGACTCGCGCCCGGCCCGGTCACGGTCACGGTCAGCGGCCCGAACCTTACGACGGCATCGATGTCCAGCAGCATCGCGGCCATCGCGCCCGCCATCTTCACCGCCGATTTCAGCGGTAAAGGCGCGGCGGCGGCCGTGGCCGTCGCTTACGCCGCCGATGGATCGTCGCAGGTGCTCTGCGGAGTTTCGCAGACCTGCGATGCAACGCCCATCGATCTCAGCACCCCCGGCACGAGCGTCTGGCTTATGTTATTCGGCACAGGCATTCGCGGCCGCAGCAGTCTTTCCGGTGTCACCGTCACAGCCAACGGAACAGCGTTGAATGTCGGATACGCGGGCGCGCAACCTACTTATGAGGGCCTCGATCAGGTTAACGTTCTGCTCGACCCGTCGCTGCTCGGCCATGGCCAGGTCTCTCTGCAACTGACCGTTGACGGAGTAGCCGCGAACCCGGTGCTGATCGATATCAAGTGACGGTCGTCAAGTAACGCTTCACCGCGTTGAAACCCGCCTCCTGGCCGCAGTCCTTCCGCGCGCCAGGAGGCGGTATCTGAATTCCGTGCCCGCCGGGCAGTCTCCCCACGCTAGACTGAATTCAAAATGAGATTTCGAACGGCGTGCGCGATGCTCGCGCTGGCGGCCCCTTTCGCGCTCCATCCGGCGGCGGACGATTCCATCCGCGGCTTCGATCCCGGTTCTCAGGCGGCGGAAATTCAGTGGGAACACAAGGCCCGCGAGGTCCCGGACGCCGCGCGCATCGGCGAATTCATTAAACGCTTTTCGAGCCGGGCGCATCTCGCCGGCACGCCGCAATCGAAAGAAACCGCGGAAGCGATTCTGGCGCAACTGCGCGGCTACGGGCTCGATGCGCACATTGAGCCGTTCGAAGCCCTGCTGCCCACTCCCAAAGAGCGCGTTCTCGAAATGACGGCGCCGTCAAAGCTGCGCCTCAAACTGGAAGAGCCTGAAGTGGAGGGCGATCCGAATTCACGCGACCCCGGGATGGCGCCTGCCTATAACGCCTACTCGGGCGATGGCGATGTGACCGCGCCGCTGGTCTACGTCAACTACGGGTTGCGGGAAGACTACGAGGTGCTGCGCGAACACGGCATCCACGTGAAGGGCAGGATCGCGATCGCGCGCTACGGCAAAAGCTTTCGCGGCATGAAGCCGAAGATCGCGCACGAGCATGGCGCGGTCGGCTGCATCCTCTATTCCGATCCCCGGGATGACGGCTATTTTCAGGGCGAGGTCTTTCCGAAGGGCGCTTACCGGCCGGCCGAAGGGGTGCAGAGAGGCAGCGTGCTCGACCTGCCGCTTTACCCTGGCGATCCTCTGTCGCCGGGCTGGGCGTCAGAGCCCGGCTCGAAGCGGCTCTCGCTGAGCGAAGCGAAGACCGTCATGCAGATTCCCGTGCTGCCCATCTCCTGGGCCGACGCGCAACCGCTGCTCGCGAATCTCACGGGGCCGGTGGCGCCTGAAGCCTGGCGCGGCGCGGTGCCGGTCACCTATCGGCTTGGCCCCGGTTCCACGAACGTGCATCTGAAAATCGTGATGGATAACTCCACGCGCCCTTTGTACGATGTGATCGCGCGCATTCCTGGCAGCGAGTTCCCGGATGAGTGGGTGCTCGACGGCAACCATCACGACGCGTGGGTTCACGGCGCGAGCGATCCGCTTTCCGGAGCGGCTTCGCTGATGGAGACCGCCCGCACGCTGGCGGAGATGGTCCGGAAGGGCTGGAAACCGAAGCGCACAATCCTGATCGCCTTCTGGGATGGCGAAGAGTTCGGGTTGACCGGATCCACCGAATGGACGGAGAAGCACGCGGACGAGCTTGACCGGCAGCTGGTGGCCTATATCAACGGGGATTCCACGGGGAAGGGCAGATTTACCGTGGGCGGATCGCATTCGCTCGAAGAGTTCGTGCGGGAGATTGCGCGCGATGTGAACGAGCCGGGCAGCGCCAAGCCACTGCTCGGGGAGAACTTCCGCATCGGCGCGCTGGGTTCCGGTTCGGATTACACTCCCTTTCTGCAGCATCTCGGGGTGGCGTCGCTCGATATGCGGTTTGCCGCGAACGACTCCGGCGTCTATCACTCCGATTACGACGATTTCGACTGGTTCAGCCATTTCTCCGACACGGATTTCACCTGGGGCCGCACGCTTTCGCAGGTCCACTCCATCGCCATGATGCGCTTGGCCGACGCGCCCGTGGCGCCCTTCGAGTTCGAACGCTTCGTCTCCACGGTTTCGCGCTACGCGGATGAAATCGCCGCGCTGCCCACTCTGCCGCGGAAACCATGGCTGGCGGAGTTACGAACTGAACTTGCGCGCGTGCGGGAGAGCGCCCTGAAACTCGATTCCGCGTACGCGCGCGCTCTGCCGCGGCTGGAGGCGGCGCCGCGCGACAAACTCGCGGCGCTCAACGGCATCCTGTTTCGCACGGAACGTACGCTCACGCTCGACCCCGGGTTGCCGGGCCGCCCGTGGTACCGGCACCGCATCTACGCGCCTGGCCTCTACACCGGCTACGAAGCCAAAACGCTGCCGGGAATCCGCGAAGCGGTGGAGGCGGGGAACGCGGACGAGGCGCGGCAGCAGGCGGCGCAGGTGGCCGGGATACTGCGGGCATTGAGAGGTCAATTGACACAGGCTGCAAAACTTACAGGGGAACTATGATAAACACGCCATGGGGCGAGATCGAAGTCGCCGACGCGCACGTGCATTTCTTTTCGCCCGCATTCTTCCATTCGCTGGCGGAGCAGAAGGGCGCGAATCAGGTGAATGACGTGGGCTCCCTGCTGGGATGGGAGGTCCCCGAAACGTCCGACTACCTGGCCGAGCGCTGGGCCATCGAGATGGACCGCAACGGAGTCGACCGCGCCGTCCTGATCGGGAGCATTCCGGGCGATGTGGATTCGGTCGGAGTGGCGGTCGAGCGCCATCCGGAGCGCTTTCGCGCGGTCACGATGCTGAACCCTCTGCTCCCGGGCGCCGATATCCGTTGCGCGAGGGGGATGGCGCTGGGCCAGGTGCACGGCGTATTCCTGTTCCCCGCGATGCACCAGTATTCTCTGCACGATCATCACGTCCACTCTCTGCTGGCGACCGTGGCCGGTTATCCCGACACCGTGGTTTACGTGCATTGCGGCATGTTGAGCGTGGGCTTCCGGAAGAAACTCGGGCTGCACTCGCCCTTCGACATGCGGTTCTCGAACCCGATCGATCTGCACGCGCTGGCGCTGACGTTTCCGCATCTGCCGTTCGTGATTCCGCACTTCGGCGCGGGCTATCTGCGCGAAGCGCTGATGCTGGCGGACATGTGCCCCAATATCTATTTCGATACGTCCAGCTCGAATCGCTGGATGCGCTGCGAGCCGGGCGGGATCGATCTTCCGGGCGTGTTCCGGAAGGCGCTCGACGTGCTGGGGCCGAAGCGGCTGCTCTTCGGTTCGGACTCCTCCTGGTTCCCGCGCGGCTGGGTCGGCGAAGTGTTCGATTCCCAGGTACAGGCGCTCGCCGAAGTTGGCGTGAGTGCCGAAACGGCACGCGGCATTCTCGGTGGAAATCTGAAGGCCATGTTCGGGAAATAGCTGAGAAAAACGGGGCCGCCGCAACACTAACGCGGCAGAGACTTCCCCAGTTGACATTCCCGTTTTTCTGGCGCGGACCCCGCCCGGGTGGTCCCGCCGCTGCCGACACGGAAGATGCGCGCCTCGGCCAATTACGCAAGCTGCTCGACGAAGCGAGAATCGAATACCGCCGGGATGCGCCGGATGTGGCGTTGCGCGCACTGCCCGCGGCGGAGGCGCCGGAGAATCCTCCGCGCGCCCAGGCGCAGCAGTTTTCTTTCCCGCTCACAATTCCAGCGCGGGTCGCGCTGCTCGAAGGCGGATTCCGCGCCGGCCGCAACGTCCGCGAGTTCGATGCGGACGATACGCTCTGCGCGGAAGATATGGCATGGCTGCACTCCTATGCCCCGGAAGTGCTGGTTCTGGCGCTCGGCCCCGCTCTGTCTCTGGCCGATCGGAAAAATCGCGGTTTGTTCGACCTGCCGAGCCTGAAGACCGCGATTGTGGTGCTGACGTCGCTTGCGGATTCGGCGCTGGCCGATCATCATCGCGATTTGTTGTGGCAGGCCTTCGGGGTTCCGGTATTCGAGCAGTTGCGAGGCTGGGACGGAACCGTCATCGCGAAAGAGTGCGAAGTCCACGACGGTTTGCACATCGACGAGGCGGCGGCGATTCTCCATCTGCACGAGGACGAATTGCTGGCAACGCAGCTGACCGCGCCGGGCAAGCCGATTATCCGCGCCCGCACCGGGCTGACCGGCGAAATTGCGACCGGGCGCTGCGAGTGCGGGGCGGAGACGCCGCGCCTGCGCAATCTGGTTCAGGTGCGCGTAAAAGCGTCGGTCGCCGCGGCCTGACGGCTATTCGGCGATGCTCGGGATGCCCGGCATCGCGGGTTCCGGGGCAATGTAGCGCCGATAGAGATATTCGAGCGCATAAAGCGCGCAGCCTGCCAGGACGGCGGCGACCGCATTCACGACCAGAACGCCCACGGCTGTCACGAGGAACGCCGCGGCATCCACATGCCGCATCTTGTGCAGTCTCCGCCAGGTGCTTACGTCGAGCAGAGACAGACCCATCCACGCTGTAACGCCGGCGAGCGCGGCGAGGGGGATATGGGCCAGCGCGCCGGAACCCAGCCGGACCAGAGCGAACAGGAAGGCGGCGTGCATCAGGTTGGAGACTCGCGTGGTCCCGCCGCAGCGCACGTTGGCTACGCTGCGCGCCGGTATGCCGACGCTCATGGGCGCGCCGAAGATTCCGGCTCCCAGATTGGCGATGGCGTAGGCGCCCAGCTCGGCGTCGGAATCCGTGCGCTTCTGGCGCCGGTGGCGGCCGCGGAAGTGCTCCACCGCGCGCGAGGTCAGCAACAGGTTGATGGATGCCACGAAGGCGAGCGTCAAGCCGTTGGGAAGAACTTTCAATACGTCCTGCGGCGTCCAGGAAAAGCCCACGAACGGAGGGATCGTCAGATGCAATGTGCCGACCTCCGGTTCGTGGATCCGAAAGCCCCACGCGATCAGACCGGAGAGCGCCACTCCGATCAGCGGGGCGGGCATGCGCTGCGACCAGCGCATGGTAACGGCGGCCCCGAGCATGACCGCTCCGCTGAGAATTACCGGCGCCCAGCGGCTGGAGGCGAGTTCCTCGAAGACCGTCGCCATCTGCGCCAGATAATTATCGCCGTGCGGCGCGGCCACACCGAAAATCACATTCAACTGCGAGATCACCATGATGGCGCCGATGCCGGCGGAGAATCCGGTGACCACAGTGGGAGGCACTTTCGCCGCGTATCGGCCCAGCCGCAGAACGCAGAACGCCATCATCAGAATGGAAGCGACGATCGAGATTTTCGCCGCGCCGCCGATCCCTCCGGATCGGACGGCGGCGGCAATGAAAGGCACCGTCGCACTGGCGGTGCCGCCAATCAGGACGGGATTCCGTCCGAGGATCGCGGTAATCGGCGACGTGAAGATGGACGTGACAACGCCCAGTATCGGCGGGAGGCCCATCAGCGCCGCCATGGAAAGCCCATAAGGCAGCGCGATGAGCGCCGCTATCAGGCCGCCCGCGCAATCGCCCAGAAACCGATCCCAGCTGTACCTGCCCGTAGCGCGGATCATCGGCCCCCTGTAAATTTATCGATGGCCCTCCCTTATGCCATGACTTTGACGAATGCGGTCTTGAACTTGTTCATCTCCTCCTGCGTTCCCACGGTGACGCGGACGTAAGTCGGCCATGCCGGCCAGACGCGCCCGATGTAGACCTTCTCCTTGCGCATGGCCATAACGATTTCCATGCCCGGCCGTTTGGTATCGACCATGAAGCAATTGGAAACCGAAGGCACATAGTGGAAATTGTTCTTCGCGAGGAAGGCGAGGGTGTCGTTGCGCACGTCGCCGATGATTTTCCGGCGTTCGGGAACGAGGTTCTTCTGTTCGAGACTCGCGCTGGCGGCGGCCATTCCGGTGATGGGCAGCATGCCCGCGCTGAACCCCGCCAGTTTCTCGATGAGGTCGGGACGCGCGATGGCGGCGCCCGCGCGGAGACCGGCCATGCCGTAAATCTTCGAGAAGGTGCGCAGGACCACCACGTCCTTGTCCGCCGCCACCAGATCCGTATTGAAGGGCGCGCCCGCGATGTGGGTATAGGCTTCGTCGATCATCACGACGGAGCCCTTCGGCTTGTTCGCGACGAGCCATTCGATATCCGATTTCGAAGTCAGCGTGCCGGTGGGATTGTTGGGATTGCAGATGTAGAAGAGACCCGCGTCGGGAGCCGCCGCCAGCATGGCTTTCACGTCATGGGTATACTCCTTCGTGAGAGGGACTTTAACCACCTTCGAGCCGATGAATCTTGCCGCGCGCTCACCCGCTTCGTAACCGGGGTCGGCCATCACGAGAGGCTTGTCGGGCGTGGTGAACGCCAGCACCGCCTGGTGCAGTGGCGCGCTCGATCCGGGGTAGATGCGGACGTAATCGAGCCTGACGCCTTCCTGCTCCGAGAGAAGCTTCTGCACCTTGTCGGTTTCGCCGTACAGGTAGCGGCCACCGCTCGCGGCGATCTTGTGGAGGGCTTCGAGCGCCTCCGGACAAGGGCCGAGCGGATTCTCGTTGGAGTTGATCATTACGGCATCGGACGGCACATTGTCGACCTTGGAAAGCTGCGCCAGCGCCGATTCGTTGTAAAAGGGCAGGGCCGATCCGGCGGCAATCACGGTTGCAAGCCGTCCGAACGATCGCCGCGAAAAGCCACGTTTCAAAAACTCTTTTTGTTCCTGTGCGGTAAGTGTCACCATGGTCTCCTTGTTCAAAGGTGGACGGAAAACTGCGCCGCGCACGCCAGCCGTGCAAGAGGAGGGCAGGCAGCGAGTCGAATATGGATCGAACTTCTCCGGCAGGGGAGAAAAAGGCGGGCGTCGTGACCGGCTGGGTGTCGATTCGGCAGACTGAATCCCTTCAGCACGCCTTTACGGAATGACAACCTTGACGAAACTACATTATCGCAGCGAGGGCCTGGAAGTCAAACGCCCGGCAACGTTACGAACGGCGGTTCAGTCGATGAGATCGAGTTCGATCTTCTTCTTCCCGGCGTCGATCTTTGCGATCCGGAAGCGGCGCACCTGGCCGGACTTCAGCAGTTCGCGCTTCGCCTGAGTGTCCGGGCCGGCCGGCGCGCCGGAAGTGCTGCCCTTCCATCTGGTGGCGAGCATCGACGACAGAGCGGAGACATCGACCGGGGCCGACTTCTGTTCCTGCTTCTGTTCCTTCTCGGTCAGGGTGCAGACTCCCTGTACCCCTTCGCCGAGTTCAATGGTGGCGCGGCCGCGGTTCACTTCCGCCACCCGCCCGGTGACCTCATCGCCGTCTTTGTGCTCGGCGATGTATTCGTCCAGAGACGTGGGCACCAGTTGTTTGAGACCGAGCCGCAAGCGGCGCTTTTCGCGGTCGTTTTCGAGCACGATGGCGCGCACGGTCTGCCCCACCTTCAATTCGTCCTGCGGATGATTGATGCGTTTCTCGTTGACGATGTCGCCGACATGGATCATGCCTTCGACGTTCTCCGTCACCTGCACGAAAGCGCCGAACTGCTTGAGCTGGGTAACAGGGCCTTCCACGATCGCGCCGACCGGAAAGCTTTTCTCGACCTCATCCCACGGATCGCCCAGCGCCTGCTTGAGACCAAGCGAAATCCGCTTGTCGGATGGATTGACCGAGAGCACGACCACCTCGACCGCGTCGCCCGGTTTCAACATGTCGGAAGGCTCGCGGACCTTCTTCGACCATGACATCTCCGACATGTGGACCAGCCCGTCCAGTCAGGGCGCCAGTTCCACAAAAGCGCCGAAATCGGTGACGCGCGCGACCGAACCCTTCACGCGGTCGCCGGTCTGGTATTTGTCCGCTACCGTGGTCCAGGGATCGGGCTGCAGTTGCTTCAAGCCGAGGGAGATGCGCTTCTTTGCGGGATCGACCTTCAGGATTTTGACATCGAGTTCCTGGCCGACCGTGAGCGCGTCCGCCGGTTTGTTGACGCGGCCATGCGAAATATCGGCGACATGCAACATGCCGTCGACGCCGCCAATATCGATGAAGGCGCCGTAATCGAGCAGGCTGCGGACCGTGCCATGCACCACCATCCCGACCTGCAGGCCGCTCAGCTTTTCTTCCTTCGCCTTTGCGCGCTCTTCTTCAAGCACCGCGCGCCGGTCGACTACAATGTCTTCTTTTTCAGTGTCGAGCTTGATGATGCGGCAGGCGATTTCCTGGCCCACCAGCGTCTGCATTTCGGGAACGTCGCGCGCGCCGCTGCGCGATGCCGGCATGAAGGCCCGCATCCCGACGTCCACAGACAGGCCGCCCTTGATGACCGCGGTGACAAGCCCTGAAACGGTGAGTTTTTCGTCGAAGGCCTTTTGCAGACCGGACCAGTCCTTCGGGCGGTCGACTTTGATCAGAGAGAGCTGGTAGTAGCCTTCTTCGTTCCGCCCCTTCACACCCACCAGGATGACGTCGCCGGGTTTGACGGGGATCGGACCCTGGTCGTCCCGCAGAACCGCCACGGGCATGACGCCTTCGGTCTTCTGGCCGATATCGAAGAACACGTTGTCGTCATTGACTGCGACAACGGTGGCTTCGCGTCCCTGCTCGCCACCTGGCGCTTCGTGCGTGTGGGTCTGTTCGAACTGGGTGAGGATGTCGCCGAAAGAGCTTTCCGCTTCAGACGGATTCTGCCTCTCCTGTTCGCGAACGTCTTCTTCGCGAAGCGACGAAATAGGGTTGGACATTGGCGTGATTACGATTCTTATTGTGGCACACGCCCCGCGGGCGGCAATGACGCCGCGAAGCCCTTCCGCTCGCGCCAATGGCAGGGGTTCTGGCACAATCCAGTGAGATGCAGAAGGTTCCGGTCTCCGTTCAGATTTTCGGCCTGAAAAACTCGCAGGCCACGCGCGCCGCCGAACGTTTCTTCAAAGAGCGGCGGGTGGCCATTCAAACGGTCGATTTGAAACAGAAACCCATGGCGCCGGCCGAGATCGGGAGATTTGCCTCCCGCTTCGGCCTCGCCGCGCTGCTCGATACCGGGGGGACCGCGTATATCGACGCCGGACTCAAATACATGAAGGTCACCGATGCCGAGATGCTGCGGCGGATCGAAGGAGAGCCGAAACTGCTGCGGTTGCCTCTGGTGCGCGCCGCGAAGCGGCTCAGTGTCGGGCACGACGAAGACGCGTGGAAGGCAATGCTCGACGGCGCCTGAAACGCAGCGTCCGGATGCGGAATCTCACATAACAGCGTCGGGGGCTGAGAAAATTCCGCCGGCTCCGGCACTCTTTTGCTGCGCCCCGGAGAATCCGCGCGCGGTATGGCCACAGACCAGATTCCTGAACATTCCGGTCTTCTTCACGAGATCTTCGAAGCGCGGGCCGAAGCGCATCCGGACGACGTGGCGGTTGTCTTCGGAAGCCGGACGGCCACCTATGGCGAACTGGACGCGAGTGCGAACCGCCTCGCCCGCCATCTGCGCCGGAAGGGCGTGAGCCGCGGGGAAACCGTGGCCATGGCGCTGCCCCGCTCGATCGACGCCTGCGCGGCTATTCTCGCCATTCTCAAAGCGGGAGCGGCTTACGTGCCGATCGATCCGGAGTACCCGGCGGAGCGCATCGCGTGGATCCTCGAAGATTCCGGGGCCGCGGCGACCGTCACGGAGACGGCTCTGGCCGAGGCCGCAGACGAAAGCCCCGAGGCTCTGCCACGAAATGGGGAAAGCGCGACTTCAGAGAACCTCTGCTATGTGATTTACACTTCGGGTTCCACCGGGCGGCCCCGGGGCGTGATGGTGGAGCATCGCAACGCCTGCCACCTTGTGCGCGCCGAGAGCCGCCTGTTTGCGGTACGGCGCGAAGACCGCGTCTATCAGGGAGCTTCGCTCGCCTTCGATTTGTCGGTGGAGGAGATATGGCTGGCTTTCGCGGCGGGCGCCACGCTTGTCGCCGCGACGCCCGAGATGGCGCGGGCGGGACCGGATCTCTCCAGTCAACTGGCGGAGTGCGGGGTGACCGTGCTGTCCTGCGTTCCGACGCTGCTCTCCCTGCTCAATATGGAAGATCTGCCGGCGCTGCGTCTTCTGATCCTGGGCGGGGAGAAGTGCCCGCAGCAACTCGTGGACCGCTGGGCTCGTCCGGGGCGCCGCATCGTGAACACATACGGACCCACGGAAACCACCGTCATCGCCACGTATGCGGACGTTTCTCCCGGGAAGCCGGTCACGATCGGGCGGCCTGTGCCCGGCTACCGGGTGTACATTCTCGACCCCCTGACCGGCAACGATCTCCGGCCGGCGCCGCCCGGAGAGACGGGAGAGATCTGCATCGGGGGCGCGGGCGTCGCGCGCGGGTACCTCGGGCTGCTCGCCGAGACGCATGCGCGCTTTATGCCGGACCCGTTCGCAGCCGGCGTGCGCGGCGCGCGGCTGTATCGCAGCGGCGATCTGGGCCGGATGAACGCCGACGGCGATATCGAATTCATGGGGCGCGCCGACGGGCAGGTGAAACTGCGCGGCCTGCGGGTGGAGCCGGGCGAAATCGAATCGGCCCTGCTGCGCGATGAAAGCGTGCGGGCGGCGGCATGCGCGGTGCGCGAGAACGCGGCCGGCGAGCAGCAACTGGTGGCCTGGGTGATTTTGCAGGACGGCGCTCTTGCGGACGGGCAACGCCTGCGCCCGCAGTTGCGAAAGTGGCTGCCGCCGTGGATGGTGCCGGCCCTGATCGAGACCGTGAGCGATTTGCCGCGGCTGCCGAGCGGGAAGCTCGACCGCGCGGCGCTGACGTCAAAAACGCCTCAGCCCCGGGCGAGGCGCAAAGCCATCCCGGCCCTTCCGCGGGATGGAATCGAGCGCAAACTGATGGAGGTCTGGAACGCCCTGTTTCGCCCTCTGCCGGTTTCGGTTGACGACGATTTTTTCCTCGATCTGGGAGGACACTCGCTGCTGGCCGCGCGGATGGTTTCGGAGCTGCGCAAGGATGAACGGTTTGCGTCACTGACGGTGCGCGACATTTACGCTTTCCCGGCGATTTCGCGGCTGGCTCCGGTCATCAGGTCTCGCGCCGGCGTTCCGGCGGGCAAACGACGCGCACCACGCCGCGCACCACGGCGCGCACCACGGCGCGCACCACGGCAAGCCCGGCGGGTTCGGCACTTCGTCGCGGGAGCGATCCAGTCGGTGAGTCTCTACTTTGTATTCGGTTTCCGGGGTGTGCAGTGGATCGCGCCCTGGCTGGTTTACTTCCTGCTGGTGCGCCATCGTTCCGTTCCGGAAGCGGTTTTATGGGCGATGGCCGGCGCCATGGCTGTGTTGCCGGTCCTGATTCTCACGGCAGTCTGCGCCAAGTGGGCGTTGCTGGGCCGGGTGCAGGCCGGACGCCATCCGCTTTGGGGCGCGTATTACCTGCGGTGGTGGTTCGTGCAGACGCTCATCCAAAGCCTGCCTCTGACCCGTCTGGGCGGAACTCCTCTGCTGCCGTTTGTGTATCGCCTTTTCGGCGCGCGGATCGGTAAAGACGTGCATCTCGCGACCGACCTTCTCGGTGCGTTCGACGTGATCTCGATCGGCGGCGGGTCGAGCATCGACGAAGGGGCATCGCTCTCCGGTTATACGGTGGAGGATGGCGATCTCACGATTGGGCCCGTGTCGGTAGGGCGCGGCTGTCTGGTGGGCACACGGTCGGTTCTGTGTCCCGGCGCTGAGATGGAGGATGGCGCGAGGCTGGAGGATTTATCGTTGCTCGGGAGCGGGGTGAGGATTCCGGCCGGAGAGACGTGGTCCGGTTCACCGGCGCAACGGCACGCGGCAGTGCCGCCGGGAGAGCGCCCGCCTGCGCGCACGCGAATCCACAATTCCGCGATTGCGCTGCTCTACGCCGCGCTTGTGCTCGTCTTCCCTTTAATCGAGATTTCCGCGTTTCTGCCGGGAGTCGGAGTCCTGATGCGCTCCTCTTATCTCGCGGCGCCGCTGGCCGGAGCGTGTTTCATCGTCTGCGTTACAGCTGAAGTGTTGCTGTTCAAATGGCTGCTGATCGGGCGCGCGAAGGCCGGCAGGTATGCCGTGCACGGCTGGTTCTACGTGCGGAACTGGGTGGTGGAGCAGTTGCTTGCGTTCAGCGTGGAGGTGGCCGGTCCGCTGCACTCCACCTTGTTTCTGAAGCCCTGGTATCGCGCGCTGGGTGCGCGGCTGGGCCGGTTTACCGAACTCTCGACCGCGAGCACGACGACGCCGGACCTTCTGGATATTGAGGACGACTGCACGGTTGCGGACGAGGTTTCGCTCGGGGCGGCGCGCGTCGAAAACGGCTGGCTCACCTTGGCGCCGACCAGACTCAGACGGCGTGCATTTGTGGGCAACGGCGCGGTGATTCCGGCGGGTACGACGCTCGGCGCGGGGTCGCTGGTGGGCGTCCTGACGGTCGCCCCTTCGGATCGGGAACAGGCCGCGCATCCGGGGGCCTGCTGGCTGGGCTCGCCCCCGATCTTCCTCCCCCGGCGTCAGGCGGGCGCCGGTTTTTCGGAACAAAGCACGTTTCGACCCACGCGCGCTCTCCAGTGGGCCCGCGCCTGCTGGGAGATCTTCCGGGTTACGCTGCCGGGGGCGGGATCGGTCGCGGTCACGGTGGGAGTCCTTGAAATGGCGTTGCGGCTTTGGGATCGGTCGGGCCCGGCGGCGCTGCTGTGGTTGCCTGCGGTATTCGCCGCCTGCTGCGCGGCCGCGATTCTGGCTGTGGCGCCGGTCAAATGGCTGGCGATGGGGCGATTCAGGCCCTTCGAGCGGCCGTTATGGAGCGCGTTCGTATGGCGCGCGGAATTCGTGAACGCGCTTTTCGAGTTTATGGCCACGCCGCTCGGGCTGGATGCGCTGCGGGGCACGCCTTTGCTTCCCTGGTATCTTCGCCTGCTGGGATGCCGGATCGGGCGCCAGGTCTACATCGATTCGACCGGTTTCATTGAGTTCGACCTCGTGGACGTGGGCGACCGGGCGATCCTGAACCGGGACTGCATCCTGCAGACGCATCTTTTCGAGGACAGGGTCATGAAGGGCTCCTGGCTGCGGGTCGGGACGGATTGCGAGATCGGGACGCAGGCGATTGTCCTCTATGCCACGGAGATGAAGGATGGCGCGCGGCTCGGGGCGCTTTCGCTTCTGATGAAGGGCGAGGTGCTGCCGGCGGGGCCGGTGTGGGTGGGCAGTCCGCTCGGCAGCAGCGCGAGGCCGGAGCCGCACGCACGCGATCTTGTTGCGTAGCGGGTTTCAGGAGATCCATTCGCGGAGCGCGTTCGTCACCGCCTCGGGCTGTTCGGCCGGCGCCATGTGACCGCATTCGTCCACGAGGACCAGGCGCGAGCCCGGAATCAGGGCCGCAATCTCCTCGTGCTGCGAAACCGGGCTCCAGGCGTCCTGTTTCCCGCAAAGAATAAGGGCAGGACAGCGGATGGAAGGCAGAACGGTGCGGGCATCGGGCCGGTCCAGGAGCGCGCGCTGCTGGTTTTCGAAGGTGTCGGGCGTCGAACGTTTCACCATTTCCGTCAGAGGCCCCAGCAGCGCGGCGCGATCCGGGTGCAGCATGGGCGGGAGCCAGCGGGCGGCGAGCGCGCCAATACCCTGCTCGCGCGCGAGGTCGATCAGCGCCTGCCGCCCCGCTTCTTCGCCGGGCTTGCGCGGATGGATGCCGGTATCGAGCAGCGCCAGGCGCTCCACGCGCTCGGGAACCAGCCGGAAGACTTCCAGGGCGACCCTGCCGCCCATGGAGTGTCCGGCGAGCGAGAAGCGCGCGGGCGCGCGTTCCAGAACAATCCGCGCCATGGCCTCGAAGGAGCGCACATAGCGGAAATCCGGAATGACGATGTCGGCGGATTCCCCCAATGCCGCGCTCTGATGGCTCCAGATCGCGGCATCGCACAGGAGCCCGGGCAGCAGGAAAAGAGTCGTGCGCACGGGCTATTTTTCGGAAAGCGCCGCGACGCCGGGCAGTTCGATTCCCGAAAGGAACTCGAGCGACGCGCCGCCGCCGGTCGAGACATGGCTGATTTTCGCGGCGACGCCGGCGCTTTTGATCGCCTTCTCGGAATCGCCCCCGCCAACGACCGAGATGGCGCCCGAGTCCGCCACCGCCTTTGCGAGCGCTACCGTGCCACGGTCGAAGGGGGGCTTTTCGAACACGCCCATAGGTCCGTTCCAGACGATGGTTTTGGCGCCGCGGATGATTTCCGAGTATTCCGCGACGGTCTTCTCGCCGATGTCGAGGCCCATCGTGCCGTCTGGAATCTTCGCGGCGGTTTCGTGCGCGGCGCCTTCCTTCAGCTCCGCCGCAACCACATGATCCACGGGCAGGACGATCTTCGATCCGAACTCCGCGAGCAGCTTCTTCGCCAGGTCCAGCTTGTCGTCTTCGACGAGCGATTTTCCGACGGGCTCGCCCTGCGACTTCAGAAACGTGTAGGCCATGGCGCCGCCGATCAGGACTTTGTCCACGACTTTCGCCAGGTTTTCGATAACCTCGATTTTGTCCGACACTTTCGCGCCGCCGAGGATGGCGACCGACGGGCGCGGGGGATCTTTCGTCACCATGGTGAGGTACTTCAGCTCCTGGTCCATCAGGAGTCCGGCGGCGGCCTGTTTGACGAAACGGATCATGCCCACGGTGGAGGCATGGGCGCGGTGCGCGGAACCGAACGCGTCATTCACGTAAACGTCGCAGAGGCCGGCGAGTTTTTGGGAAAAGCCGGGATCGTTGGCTTCCTCTTCGGCGTGGTAGCGCAGATTTTCGAGGAGCAGCACTTCGCCGGGCTTCGGCAGCATGGCTTCGACAGAGGGACCGACGCAATCCGGCGCGAGTTTCACCGGCCTGCCCAGAAGCTCTTCGAGGCGCTTCGCGACAGGCTCCATGCTCATCTCGGGATTCGGTTTGCCTTTGGGGCGGCCGAGGTGCGAGGCGAGAATGACGGCGGCGCCGTGCTCAAGCGCGTACTGGATGGTGGGCAGGGAGGCGCGGATGCGTTTGTCGCTGGTGATTTCCTTGCCGCCGCCGGCGAGCGGAACGTTGAAATCCACCCGGATGAAGACACGCTTGCCGCTCAGATCGAGGTCTTTAACCGACAATTTGGCCATTTGAAAAAGCTTAGCATCGGCGCGGGTCAGCGAAAGGAATCGCAATCCCGAACCTCGGCGGCGGGCCTCCGGCCCTGCTGTGCCCGGCGCGAAAGTACACGGTTTGGGCGTTGGACGGCAAGTTGAATCGCGCCGCAATGCTGCTTCATGCGTGGAATTGCAAGGTCTATGTTTCGACAAGAGGCGAAGCGCACGGTCAACTCGCGACTTCGCTCGGCGCCACGTAGGTCGGCGGCGAAGACGAAAGGCCTCCGGTGGAACTCGACCGCACCGTCACCTTCGCGCCGAGCGGAGACGTGGCGATTGCGGCGCTCTCCTGTCTCCGGAAGGGTGGCGTGGTGGCGATCAACGCGATAAAGTCTGCATCGCGGACTTGTGCCGGGCGGGAGAACAGCTTCTGGAAAAACTACTGTCGTGGAACAAGCTTCCACATTTCCTCGACCGGACTTCGGGCCAGTTGAAGTCTGTAGAGGGCCGAGACAGTACATGATCGCTGGCCGCTTCAAAAAGTGTCAGACGCTCCGAACTTCCCACGCGCGCGGACCATCGTAACTGAAGCCCAGAAAACATTCGACGGCGCGATTTTCGTCGCGTCCCCGCGAGTGGCCGGACTTGCCGGGCACAAAGAACGCCTTCACTCCACCTCGGACCTCGACCAGTCCTGCCTCCGGCCCCGCGATGGACGCAATAACCCCCTTCATTCGGGCCAACCGTGCTGCCCCTCCCCAGAAGTCACGCTCGTTGCTCCATTCCCCCAGTTCTGTATAGTGAACAAGGGATCGCAACCCTTGGCCCGGTCCGATCCATTCGAAAGATCCGGTTCGATTCGGTCTAAGTCGCGCGCGCCTCTTGCATTCCTCGAGATTTTCCTTAAGCGCGTCAAGTGCCAAGACGTAGCCATCCATTGCCTTGATCGCGTAGAGGATGTACAAATAGTAAACAGGGTCGATTTCCGGACTATTGGCCCGCCAATAGGAAATCCTTTCTACTACCTGATCGAGACCAACTGGTGGTTGAACCCGACGCACGGCCTGCATCCAGAGTCTGAGGTTTCTTCGATCATTGGGTTCTTCTAATAAATTTTGGTCAAGTAATTCGACGATCCGAGTAACTTCGTTTGCATCAAGCTGGTCCCAGCGCCTGTTTTTGCGAACAACATACGCCTGCACCAATTGTCTCCGGATGGGAGGACGATAGACGTCAGGTCGCGTGAGTAGGTTATTCCACCCTTGAAGGACCACGTCGAACTTTCCATAAAGGGAATCCATCTGTACGCGGCACCGCTCCACGTGAAAACTGGGCCTTTCTCCCTCCCGCAACCTACGCGCCTGCTCTAGCAAATCTTCTGCAAGGTCCAAGCTCTCCCTAAGAGTGGAACTTACAGTGGGACTAACCAAAACCTGTTGCTCCGATTGGGCGGACATAGCTCGTTTGGCATACTCGAGCAACCTGAGCAACATCTGGATATGACTTATATAGCCATGCTCGTCCCCGGGTTCCTTCATTCGGGCTATAGCAAACTGGTCCGCCGCCTGCCGCGCTAACTCCAAGGCATCGTCAAGTGTCTGCTTGGAGACCTCATGATTCTGCATTGAGTCATACAATTGACTCCGCAAAGCCATCCCTTTCATGTGATACAAGACGTCATCCTCAGGACTTATTGCAATCGCTTTATCAAGTGCCTTGAGTGCATTATCAGTATCACGCATTTGAAATGAATAAAAGCGGCCTAAATGTCCCCAGAAATGCGCTTCCTCAGGAAAGAGTTCTGTTAACCGAATCAGAACCGTCAACCGGCCTTCGACTGATGGGATGTCACCGATCAGATGAGAAAACTTCCCTGTGTTGTGCTGTTCTGATGGCTCCCTCCCAAGCGGATCCGTGTCGTCCCGAAAGACGAAACAGCGTGAGGATAGCTCGATCATATCCTTGCTTGCAAATGGGCTCTCACCCCGGCAGAAGCCAGCGAATCGAAGTGCCCAGGTGGAGAGATTTTGGCGCCATATACGAGTATCCTGCAAATCCGGAGCAAGCACCTGATGGATTATTTCGGTTGCGATAAGATCATGTGCCGTGCGCCAATTTTCAGCACGCCCGCGGCGCAGCAAATCCTTTAGGTAGTCGGGAAGCACGCGATCAAGATCAACCCTCCGATTCCTCGGGATGCCAAGCAAGTCGCCGAAGGCAGAGGAAGCAACTGGTTGTTGGCCGTAATGGTATGCAATTGCAAGGAAGAGAAGTATCGTCTTCTGCTCCTCGGTTGTTCTTTTGATTCTCGCGCCGACATAGCTTGGGAGTCCTTCGAAGTTCTCTTCGAAGGTTTCAAGTGCGAAATAGAAGGCAGTGCGCTCAGTTTCGCTCCCTTTTGAGGCAATGCCGAGCACAGTAGAACGCCTCTGAGGTCTAGCTTCCGCCAACCTGTGGGCAAACCGTGATGACTCAACAGGGGAAAGTTGGGAATCGATAAAGAATGCTCGCTCCCTTTCTTCTACTTTGGAGAAACGCCTCAGGACCTGAAGAAAGACTACAGAGACTTGACGTGCGCGAAGAATAGAGTACAGGTCCTCAGCTTGGCTCTCCTGAACGTCAGCACCTTCGATAAGTAAAAGAATCGGCAGACTCGTAAGCCGATAGATCAGTTCCAAACGTGCGGCTGTCTCTGCAGGAACACACTTTCGAAGCAAAGCGGTGGGAAAGTCTAAATGCACGTTCCATGCGACGCGGCGTGCGACGGTGGACCCACCTGCCCCGGGCGCATGATAGACATTTATCCGTGTGGTTCCCTTCGAGCGTCCTCCTTCTCCACCTCCCAGATCCTGCAGGACTGTCTTCACAACGCGATCCGTCTTTTCGCGGTCCACATCGCAGTGAAGACCCAACTCAAACCATGTAATCTGTTTGCCTTTGAAGAAGGCGAGGCATGTCTCTCGGTCTTCGTCGGCTACCGTTCCAGCCGAGACTCCAACGACCTCGAGTTCCTCCTCCAGATACCGTCGATCCTCATCCGCGACGGTCGAGCGGGTACCGCTCTTGGTTGGAAGTTGTAACGCGTCAGATCCAGCGTCGCTTTCCGCAGCGTAAAGCGAATGAAGAGCCTCGGCGAGATGTTCTGGCTCGATCTGGACCAAAGCCGACCCGAAGCGGTCAACGAGTCGAGTCAAACGGGCGGACTGTGGATCGGCAATCAAAAAGTCGACTGCTTCGCCGAACACATCGAGCGCCGCTGAAAAAACGGTGTCAACGTAGTCTTCCGAATCCCAAAGTGCAATAATCGTTGCCGGTCGTGAGTTGCGGTTTTCCGCTAACGCCCTCAACTGATCAAGAAGATCGCGGCCATACTTGCGCTTCCACGCCGTCCAGCCGGATTCGCATATCGTGCCGGCGCGGCTGGCCACACCCTTCGCGTAATACCAGTAGCACGTTTGTTCGACGCGAATAGTCGGCTTATCACCAAGGACTACTTCTCGGAGAGCACGCCTCTGTCTTAATGGCGGCTGAACTGTTAGCGCCAAACCTGAATCAGCGCTATTCGGGTCAAAGTCGATCACGTAACTCCACGGAGGACTAGCGAGTCCCGAAAGCCGGAGTGCCCCGTTTGCGGCCACCGGGCCAGCAAGCAGAACATAAATTCGATCCGGCTCAAAGAAGTGAGCGGCGGTCAAGAATTTTTCCCATGGTGTTTGGGGGGAAGAGGGGATCTCTATTGGCTTTTGGACTTCCCCTGCACACCATCGCCGTATTAATTCCTGCTCGTCGTGCCTTGCTTCGTCGTTCTGCGTTCCACGCCGCCAGTAAATCACATACCGCCGCACCTTTTTGCCAACGTCCATTACGGCTTGAAACGGCCCCCTGCGCTCGGCAGGAATGACCAGGACGCCGAAAGATTGTTGTTGATACTGGACTGGAACGTATAGGAATGTCGGGCAAGGGTGAACCTTTGACTTCACTGCATTCTGATATTCGTTATCGTCCAGTGTCCCGGAAAGGCCGGCGAGGTCCTTCGATCCATCCGCGTGTGCTGTTACGCCAAAAACGATGTAGGACGGCCCTGTCCGCGGCGTATTGGCCATCGATAGAATATCTTTGATTAGCGCACCGCGACCCTCTTCGTGGCCAAGGTCGTACGGGTCGCGCTTGAAATCGACTCCCTGGCCCTCGGTCTGGGCAAGAAGCTCCGGGAAACTCTGAGATGTTAGCGTTGCGGCGTCAAAGATCATGCGAAATTTGATGGTACGACAAAATCATCCGCTCCGATCTGCTGCTTTACCTCCTAATTGAGATCAGCCCTCGCAAAAGGCGTTCTGAGCAGTTGGTCGGCGACTCCACAGCTAAAGCCCAACCCTCGCTTGGGGCGCGCCCACCGGAAAACCAGGTCTTTCCGGGAAATACCTCAGGTTCTCAAAACTGGCCTCTCATCGGGTACCGGATGGCGGCCGGTTTCTCCTCCGTGTTACACCGCGCCTGAACGGCGCGGCATCCTACTCTCCGCCCGCTTCCCGCGCCATCCCGACATACAAAGCCCGCATGCGCTCCGGCGAACCCGTAAACACATTCACCGGCGCCTTCCGGTACCGCAGCATCTGCCGGTAGAAGACATCCTCCAGCGCGGAATTGATCCCCCAGCCCGCCAGATACGACAGCCGCAAATCCGCATCCCGATTGATCTGCGCGCCCTTCGTCCACAATCCCAAATCCGACTTCTGGCCGGTATAAGTCGAGAACAACTCCAGCGTCGAAGGAATCCCGATATCCCGCAGCGACGCCGCCACCGGCGCGTAATCGGGACGTTCCAGCCTCTGCTGCACCGCATCCAGATCGATCTTCAGCGGATCCGCCTGCCCCATGAACACCATGTCGTAACCAAGCCCGTCCCGCGTGTTGGCCCAGACCGTCGCATTCGGAAACGCCTCGAAAAACGTCTCCAGTTCGCTCTTGATCGTCGGCTCGTCGGTCTCATAAAGCGGCACGTAAAGCGAAAACATGCCGCCAGGATTCAAATGCTTCTTCACCGACTCGAAATACTCCTTCGAATACAGCGCCGCCGTGCCTTTCACGAACACGTCGAGCGGGTCGGACGCAATCACATCGAATTTTTCCGTGGTCGTCAGCAGATAATGGCGCGCGTCGTCGTACACCATATGCGTGCGCGGGTTATGCAAAACGTCGTAATCCTGCGGCGCGAAATAGCGCGTCGAAGCGGGCGGTATCACCGGCTCGATTTCGCACACCGTGATCTTCTCGATCCCCGGATAGCGCGTGAACGTGCCCGCCGAAACGCCCGCTCCGAAGCCAATCCCAAGCACCGATTTCGGATTCGGATGAATCAGCCCCGGCAGGTGCCCCACCATGCGCTGCAACTTCATGTCGAACGGCTCGGTGGTCGCTTCCACGTGCCCGTTCACATTCACATAAACAGTCCCGTTGTTCCAGCGCGAAATGGCCACGGAGGAATTGCGGCCCTCGGCCACGTAGAGAATCTCGGATTGGTGCGCGTAGACGCCCATGCGGCGTCCGTAGGCGATCAGATCGCCCGGCACGGGCGGCACGCCCCAGGCCAGCGCCCCGGCGACGGCCATGGAAGCGAGCAGGCCCGCGGTGGGAAGCGCTCGTCCCTTCAGCAGCGGCGCCAGCGCGATCAGCGCGCTCACGGCCGATAAAACGAGAATCATGCGCTGCGACTGCTGCGTGCCGATCCACGGAATCAGCACCAGGCTGACCGCCAGCGCGCCCACGATCCCGCCGAGCGTATTCGCGGCATAGATGCCACCGGCCACGCGCGCCGGGTCCTCATCGGGCGATGACACCGCGGCCGCGCAGGCCAGCGGGAAACTTGCGCCCCACAAAAGAGCCGGCGGCAGAATCGCAAAGACGCAACGCTGCAGGTCGAGCAGGAACATCTCCCATGGGTTCGTGGTGGTCAGAATGGCGTCGGACCAGAACGGCAGGATATGGGTGATGACGAATGCCGTCCAGAGCACGGCGAGCGTGAGCAGCAACTGGCACAGGCCGAGCGCGAACTGCGGGCGCACTCTTCGGATGAGCCAGGATGCGCCCGCGCCCCCAACCGCGAGACCCACCAGGAACACCGCGAGAATGATCGAGAAGACGTAGACCGTGGCCAGCAGCAACATCCCCAGCAGGCGCGTCCAGACTACTTCCGCGCCCAGCGCGCAGGCGCCGGAAAGAGCGGCGGTCACGTAAACCGGCCAGTTGGCGGGGAGAGCCGCCGCCGCGCTCCGGGGCGTGGCGGCAGCCTCGGTTTCGCCGCCGCGCGAAAGGAAGAAACTCACCGCCGCCACCACGATGTTGATCGCGGCCGCCACATAGGCCGCGGTGGCCATGTTGTAGACCCGCAGCAGGTAGAATCCCGCCAGCAGGCATCCGAAAACCGCGCCCGCCGTGTTGCCGCCATAGAGCAGGGCCCACCAGGAGACGCCGCGCGGCGTCGCTTCAATGCCGCGCACGATGGCCGGCAGCGACGCGCCCATCAGGATCGTCGAAGGAAGCATGCAGACCGCGGCCACCAGGCCTCGCAGCAACATGCCTGGCATCCCGTGCTCGGCGCCGGCGATGTAAACCCGCGCGACCAGAGGCATGGCCATCGTGACCGCCACTCCGAAGACCGCGATGCCCAGTTCGAGAAACGCGTAAACGCGCAGAGGACTCCGGTTCCCGAGCCGCAGGCGCGGCAGCCAGATACTGCCGATGCACAGCCCTCCCATGAAGGTTGCCAGCAGAATACCCAGCGAGACGGCGGTGGAGCCGAGCGCCAGTTGCAGCACCTGATACCACGCCACTTCGTATATCAGAGCGGAACAGCCGCTGCCGGCGAAAAGGAAGAGAAGGACGGGAAGAAAACGGGACACCGACGGCGTGGCGGTATCGCCAGTTCCGGTATCGGCGCGTGCTGTAAGTTGCAATATTATGGCTCCGACCGTGTAGCGTACCACGCATTCGCGAGGCCCTCGGTCAGGTCTTGTAAACGGCGCCTGGCTCAAATAATGTCGGCAAACGATTTGCGTAGTTTGTAGAACCACGCATGGCCCAGCAGAAACACCAGGACGGAGACCAGGGTGAGCCAGCCGAGCGAAACCCAGTCCGGCGCTTTCGATTCCAGAAGGATCGCCCGGTACCCCCGCACCAGCACGAAGATCGGGTTCTTCGTCAATATTCGCAGCGCCGCGTGGGGCAGGGAAGCCCACGACGTTTCCGCATAGCAGATGGGCGTAATGAAAAACCAGATCGTCAGCAGATAGCCGTTGATCTGCGCCAGATCGCGCACGAAGACGCCCAGCGCCGCAAGGAACCAGCAGACCCCGGCCGTCAGCAGAACCTGTGGCAGGATGAGCGCCGGCAGGTAAAGCACGGTCCACGGCACGCGGCCCCGCACCAGCAGCAATGCCAGCCCGAAGAGCACGATGCCGAAGAACTCCGTCACCAGTCCGGAAACCACCAGGTTCACCGGCAGCGTTTCCACGGGGAACACCAGCTTCTTGATAAAGCTCCGGTGCTCCACCATGATGAACGGCGCGCGCCCCGCCGCTTCGCTGAAGGCGAGCCAGGGCAGCATCCCCGCGAGGAAGTAAATCGCGTAGCCCGCGCGGCTCGAATCGTTGCCGAAACGCGATTGCAGAATCAGCCCGAACACGAAAAAGTACGTGAGCATCAGCATCAGCGGGTTCAGCACCGCCCAGAGCGCGCCTCCGAACGATCCGCTGTACCGGCTCAAAACATCGCGCCGCACCAGCGTCCGGATCAGGCTCCGGTTCCGCCAGATGGATGTGAGAGGCAGGCTGAACGCCCGTAAAAAACTGCGCGCGAGCCGCCTCCGCGCCACGGAGCCCTTGTCGGCAATGCGCCAGCCGAGCAGCCGGGGCGCGCCGCTGTCGTCCACCGTGACGTCAATCTTCAGAAACGGCCAGCCGCGTTCGTAAAACCACGCCACGTGCTCGCGCATGACGGAAACGCGGATGGCGTATTCGCCGGGTTCGGGCGGCAGCGCGATTTCGAGCGACAGCGCCCTGCCCGCCGACGGCGCGAGATCGAGCGGCGTGCGCGCTCCGTCCACCACCAGCGTGCCGGTCGGTTCGTCGAAGAGATGGTACCCCGCGGCCCACCCGTCCGCGCCCCGCCAGGGCTCGGAAGTGCGGTTAACGATTTCGCACTGAACCAGCAGCGCCTTGCCCGCAAGGCGCACATCCGGATTCCCGAAACCCGCGCTCACGCGTAAAGCCACTCGGGCCAGCGCTGTTTCAGCGGTCCGGTCTTGCGGCCGAGGGCGTAAATCCCGTCCCCGCGCAGCGTCCGGTGCACCCGGTAGCGCGCCAGCAGGTTGTCGATCCAGCCGAACTCCGGATGCGGCTCGTCCAGAAATTCGCCCGTTTCCAGCCGCACCACTTCAAAGCCCGAATCCGTCAGCAGGTGCTGTATTTCCATCGGCACGTATTCGCGATTGTGCCGCGCCTCCGCCTCTTCGCCCTCTTTCCGCGGCCGTATATAAGCGGGGAAGAACGATGGATGATAGCCCTCCAGTATCCCCGCGATTGCGCGCCGCGACCCGAGATTGGGCGTGGTCAGCACCAGATAACCGCCCGGTTTGAGAATGCGGTTGATCTCCGACATCATGTGCATGGGATCGCTGAACAGGTGCTCGATCAGTTCGCAGCAGAGCACCGTATCGAACGCAGCGTCCGGGTAAGGAAATACATCGCGTTCGGCGTCGAAATGGTCGATGTCGCATTCGAATGTCCGGCCGTCTCCGCCGTATACAGGGTCGGACACGATCGCTTTGTGGTCCACGCGTCCCAGGCGCCCGTAGTAACATCCCCGAACCGTGCCGTAGCCCAGCTGGTAACGCAGCGCGGGCGTCATTTGCATATAGGCGCCCATTTCGAGAATTGATTTCGATGCGTCTCCGGCGGGCGTCATCTCCAGCGTTTGCGCGAAGCGGGACGTATGGTTCGCCGCATACCCGCGCGCCTCGGGAGCCACCCATTTCGCAATCGCTTCGGGCTCCGGCGCCGCGACGAAGCGCGCGGGTTCCGGAGCTTCGAACGCCGCCGCCACTCCCCCTTCGCTGAACTGGCTCAGAAAAGCCACATACCGGTCCGCCACCGAAGCCCAGCTGCACTCCCGCTCCACCCACTCTTTCGCCCGGGCGCCCAAAGCCTGCGCCAGGTCGGGCCGCGTGACCAGCACGTTCAGGTATTCGAAGATGAAATCCTCTTCTTCCTGCACCCGGTCCGGCGACGTAGGGACTTTCAGGCAAACATCGTCCGGCAGTTCCGAGAACGCCCCCACGTCGCTGACGATCACCGCTTTGCCCAGTCCCAGCGCCCTCTGCAGGCTGCCCGACGTTTCGCCCACCGTCGGATACCGCAGGTTCAGCACAATGTCGCAGGCGCCGATGTAATCCACAAACCGCTCGATCGGCGTGAACCCGAGAACGCGCACGTGTTCGCTGAGGCCCAGCGTGCGAATCAACTGCTCGATGTCGAATTCCGGGTGCGGCTCACCCACCAGAATCATGCGCACGCGCGGATCGAGCTTCACCAGCCGCCGCAGCGCGCGCAGCGATTCGGCAATCCGTTTGTAAGGCTTGATGTAGCCGAATGCGCCGATGAGCGGCGTCCCTTCGTCCAGCCCCAGCGAATGCCGCGTGGCGTTGCGCGCGGTTTGGGGAATCCACGCGCCGTGCGGGATGGTCGCGATCGGCCCCTCAAACCCCTGCGCGCGCATCTGCCGGGCCACGAAATCGCTGTGGACCACCAGTCCGCGCGCGGATTCGAGCAGCCGCCGCGTCATCGCCACGCCTTCGTAATCCGGGCCCACCGTCAGTTCGCGCGCCCGTTTCGCGTGTTCGAGCGCCGCCGCGCCGCCGTTGAACTCGCATTCGGCGAGATACGCGTCCCAGTCGCCGCGCTTGATCGTCAGGTCCGCGATGAGGTGGTGCAGGTTCGCTTCATGCATCGCCACGATGCCCGGGTGGCGCAGCGCTGTCTCATACACGAAATCGTGATGAGGATTGTTGCCGATATGGTAAATCGCGATATCGTGCGCGGAAGGATCGAAAACCGTTGCAGCACTGTCGATCACGCTCAACCGCACCCGCCCCGCCAGTTCCGCCGCCAGCGCTTCGGCGTAATCCGCTATACCGCTCTTCGACGGAGGCATCGGAGAGAAGAACGCAACACGCACCGAGCTCAGCGGGGCGACTCCATGTGCAGCAACTCCGGGCGTAACAACTCCATCGAAAACGTCCCCATCGCCAGCGGCGCTTTCACCAGCAGCGGCGTCCGCGCCGCATCCCGCGCGAAGTACATTTCGAACGTGAACGTGGAAGACCTGCCCTTGAACGTGCACACCAGTTCATCCGACTGCACCTGTTTTCCACCCACCGGAATCGTCGGCGCCCCGGTGTAACTGAGGCTCATCTCATACAGGCCGCCCAGCAGGATCTGCTGCGTGGCCGGCACGCGCCCCTGGCCCATTTCCTCGCGCGTATAGAAGAGGAACGTCAGCGCATCCTTCACGCAGTCCTGAACCGGGATTTCGCTCTGGCCTCCGCCCGCCGCGGTCCCCTTCGTACTGCGCGTGGCGAGCGCCCGGCTGCGATCGACGGTCTCGGTCTCGTCCGTCACGCGCGCCCCATGGGTCGTGTCGCGGCTGAAAGACATGGAGCAGAGATCCGGACCCGCTTCCGCGCGGTAGGTGTCTTTCACCTGAAATCCGGGAACTCCGGCCTCAATGTCGAAGGCGAAATTCCAGTTCGCGCCCGCGTGCTTCGCATGCAGATGCGCTTCGCCCAGACTCACTCCGGTCGGCCAGTTTACCGAATAGTTCAGGTCTTCATCGGTGAACGGGAAGCCGGCCGGCCCTGCCGCCGCCGCGGACAAACCGCAGAGACACAGAGCAGCCAGAGTCCTGAGCGCGAGCCGTGTCATGACTTCCGGAACCCTGCCGCGGCCCTGGCGCGCGTGTGTTCTTCCGCCGGGCGGCCCGCCCCGGCGACAGCCTCGTACACGTCCAGCGTCGCGCGCGCGCTCTTCGTCCATGTGAAAGCGGCGGCCCTCTGCAGCCCCAGCCGTTCCATTCTCCCGCGCAGCTCCGGGTCGATCAGAATGTCTTTCAGCGCCCGCGCGATTTCATCCGCCCGGTACGGATCGAACAGCAGCCCGGCGCCATCGGCCACTTCCGGCATCGCGGACGTGTTCGAACACGCCACCGCCCGCCCGCACGCCATCGCTTCCAGAATCGGCAGCCCAAAGCCCTCGTAAAAGGAAGGAAACGCGAAGCAATCGCAGGCGTTGTAAAGCTCCATCAATTCCGGGTCGGTGACGAAGCCGGTGAAATGGATGCGCGAAGCGAAGCCGCAACTCCGCGCCGCCTCCCGCACCCTGGGCGTGAACCAGGTTTCCTTGCCGGTCAGGACCAGGTGATGCTTCAGTTGCGGCTGCGCGCCGAGCAGCTTCGAGAACGCCGCGATGAGGCCGATTTGATTCTTGCGCGGCTGCAGATCCCCCACCGAAAGCACGAACGGGGCGTCGAAATGCAGACGATCGCGCACCGCCTTTTGCGCCCGCTCCCGGCCGATGGGCCGAAACTCGGGGTTCGCCGCATTCGGGACGGCCGTGATCTTCTCCGGCGAAATATCGTAGGCGCGCGCAATCGCGTCGCGCGAAAATTCGCTGACTGTAATGATGTGGGCCGCGCGTTTCACCGTTTGCGCCACCGTGAAACGAAGCTGCGAGCGGCGGGGCGCGGTGAAGTATTCCGGATGCTCGATGAAGCTCACGTCGTGCACCGTCACCACCGTCGGGATCTTCGTGAACAGCGGCGCCGTGTACTGAACGTGAATCAGGTCGGGCCGGTCCGCCCGCAGCAACCGCGCGAGATCCCACCCCAGCCGCGAATACGGGTTTGCGGACACGCGCCGCACCGCGAAACGTTCCGGAACCAGGCTCTCCGCCCCCGGTTCGGAAATATAGGCAACGAACTCCGAGCGCCGATCGACCTCGGCGAAACCGCGCAGGAGACTGCGAATGTACACCTCATTACCAGTGAGGTGCCGGCCGATTGCATGAGCGTCAACGGCGAAGCGCATCAGAAACTCCCAGTATATCCGTTAACTTCAGGCTGTTCGGTAAGTTGCAGGCTTATATCGAGATTTTTCCACACTGTTTCCCAGGAATAGTGGTTTTCAAAAGTGCTCCGTCCGCCGGCCGCAAGCGCTCCCCGCGCCGGCGGGTCGCCCAGAAGACGTATGATTTCCGCCGCGAATTCGCCCGGCCCGCTCGCGAGCGCGATATTGATTCCTTCTCTCACGGTAAGCCCTTCGGCGGCCAGAGGCGTCGCGATTACAGGGCGCGCCGCGGCCCAGGCCTCCAGTATTTTGATGCGTGTCCCGCTGCCGGCCCGCAGCGGCGCCACCACGATCCGCGCCTGCGCGATCTCGGCTCTGGCGTTGGCGACGGCTCCCGTGATTTCAATTCCGGTCTGCTCCACCGCGCCGCGCGGCAGCAGATGGCGAATGGACGCATCCCCGCGCCCCACCAGCCGCAAACGGAGATCGGGGTCGTGCCGCCGGACCAGCGGCCAGATCTCCCGCACCAGGAATTCCACCGCGTCGGCGTTCGGGTGATATTCGAAATTGGCCGAAAAAACCACCCACGGCTTTTCGGGCAGCTGCGGCTTTTCCACCCACGGCAGGGCGTTCGGATAGACGATTGTCCGCGCCGCGGGCGCCAGATCCCGCGCGATGGAGGCGTCTTCCTCCGAAGTCGCCAGCACCACCGAGTAGCGCGGCAACAGGGCCGATTCGAGTTTCCGGGATGCGGCGGCGAATCTCCCGTGGCCCGCCCGCTCCAGCCCGTGGCTCACCTCCGCGCATCGTTCATGCAGCACGGATTCCACGTTATGCAGGTCGAGGACCGTTTTCGCGCAGCAGCCCTGCAACTGTTCGATATAAGGAGCGCACCAGGAGTGCTCCACGATCCCGAAGTCGTAACGGTTGCCCGCAACCGCGCGCTCGATCGGCGCCGCCAGACCGGCGAGCCGGTCGACCAGCGGAGGCACCCCGCGCACCGCCCGGCTGGCGTTGCGAAAGTACCGCGCCATCGCGCCGCGCCCGTGACGCGGAAGCGGAATCGCGTGCTGCGTCCGCACCAGCCCCGCGGGCAGCAGCGCGGGCGAGCCGCTGTCCGAGAGCAGGATGAGATCGATCTCGCCAAACCGCGCAAAATAGTGCAGCAGCGACGCAGTGCGAAATGCGCCGCCCCCTTGCAGAGGATACGGCGGTTCGGGGGAAAGCATGAGCGCTTTCATGGACAGAATTTCAAGCTCACCCCATGCTAGCGCTACGCAACCACTGACCCATTACCGAGCCGCGACCCATTACCGAGCCGCGACCCATTACCGAGCCGCGACTGTGAAGGAGCGGCGCTCCACAGCGAAAGGACTGCTCCGGACGCAGGTCGATGGCATGCAAGTGGGTCACAGAATATTCCGAAAATCGACACCTTGTTTTCAATATTTTACGGACCAGGCCGCTCCCAGCCCCGATTTCGCGTGTTTAACTGCAATCAATTTAGGTGTGCGTCGAGGAGACAGCGCACACCGGTTGGCGAAGACCGGCGGGCAGCGGTTTGGCGGCCGCTGCCCGCCCGGTCTTTCGATGAAATGTCTTTTCAGAAAAACACATCCCCTCCAAAAAGGAGTAGAATGACGCACTGGGACCGGCGCATCCGCTCCGCATCCCGGACTTGCCGTCCCAATGCTTCCGACCGACACCGCTAACCCGGACTACTTCCACAAAGTGGTCGACTGCCAGTGGGCCTGCCCCGCCCACACCAATGTCCCCGAATACATTCGCCTCATCGCCCAGGGCCGCTACACCGACGCCTACATGCTCAACCGCGAGTCGAACGTGTTCCCCGGCATTCTGGGGCGCACCTGCGACCGTCCCTGCGAGCCTGCCTGCCGCCGCGGGCGTCTCCCCGGCGAAAACGGCAAGCCCGTCGCCATCTGCCGCCTCAAGCGCGTTGCGGCCGATCTGCGCGGCGACATTCAGGACCTTCTCCCGCCCATTCCCGCCGCCAGAAACGGCAAGCGCGTCGCCTGCATCGGCGCGGGTCCGGCCTCTCTCACCGTCGCCAACGACCTGATGCCGCACGGCTACCAGGTCACCGTCTTCGAAAAACTCGACGAGCCCGGCGGCCTCATGCGCACCAACATCCCGTCCTTCCGCCTGCCCGAACGCGTTTTGACGGACGAGATCGATTCCATCCTCAACATGGGCGTCGAGATCCGCTACAACTCCCCCATCGAAAGCATGGCGGCGCTGCTCGACCGGAACTTCGACGCCGTCTTCATCGGCAGCGGCGCGCCCCGCGGCAAGGATCTCGAACTGCCCGGACGCCACGAAACCGCGCGCATCCACATCGGCATCGACTGGCTGGGCTCCGTCGCCTTCGGCCATACCGATTCCATCGGCGAGCGCGTCCTCATCGTCGGCGTCGGCAACACCGCCATGGATTGCTGCCGCTCCTCCCGCCGCCTCGGTGGCAAAGACATCAAGGTCATGGCGCGCCGCCCCCGCGCGTTTTTCAAAGCCTCTCCCTGGGAACTGGACGACGCCGAAGAAGAGGGCGTCCGGATCGTCATCAACCACGCGCCGAAGCGTTTCGTCATCGAGAACGGCGTGCTCACGGGCATGGAGTTCGACCGGCTCGAATGGGACGCGGAAGCGAAGCAGTCGAACGTGCTCGAAACCGTGATCTTCCCCTGCGACGACGTGATTCTCGCCATCGGGCAGGACAACGCCTTCCCCTGGATCGAGCGCAATCTCGACATCGAGTTCGACCGGCACGACATGCCGAATGTGAACAAGGTCACGTTCGAATCCACCCGCCCCGGCGTCTTCTTCGGAGGCGATGCCGCATGGGGGCCGAAGAACATCATCTGGGCCGTCGAGCACGGCCATCAGGCCGCCATCTCCATTCACAATCGCTGCCAGGGCATTCCGGCCGCCCGCCGGCCCGCCCATGCCATGAACCTCATCAGCCAGAAGATGGGCCTCAGCGAGTGGAGTTATCACAACGATTTCAACCCCGCGCACCGGCAGAAGATGCAGCATGTGGATCTGGTGCGGCGGTTCGAGGAACTCAACATCGAGGTCGAACTCGGCTTCAGCCCGGAACAGACGGCGCGCGAAGTCCAGCGCTGCCTCAACTGCGATATCGAGACGTCGTTTACCGCCGCCAAATGCATCGAATGCGACGCCTGCATCGATATCTGCCCCCTCTCCTGTCTGACGATCGCCGCGGACGCGCGGCATCTCTCCGCGCCCGCCATCAACCCCGATCAGGCGCTCTACGCCTCCAAAGCGCTCCCCCAGACCGGCCGTTTCATGTTGAAGGATGAAGACCTCTGCGTCCACTGCGGCCTGTGCGCGGAGCGATGCCCCACCGCGGCGTGGGACATGCAGAAGTTCCAGTTGTTAATCGGCTACGCAGGTCAGGTGTCTCCCACAGAATCATGGACAGCGGCATAAACGATTTCGCAATCAAGCTGGCGAACGTCAACGGCTCGGGTTCCGCCAGCGCCAACAGCCTCATCATGCAGGCCATCTTCCGGATGGGGGTGCCCGTCTCGGGCAAGAACCTCTTTCCGTCCAACATCCAGGGCTTGCCCACCTGGTACGAGATCCGTGTCAACCGCCATGGCTATACCGCGCGGGCGCTCGATTACGACCTCACGGTCGCGATGAACGCGCAGACTTACGACCGCGATGTCGGCGAGGTCCGTTCCGGCGGTTACATCCTGTACGACTCGTCATGGCCTCTCGACGACTCGCTCATCCGCGACGATGTCACTTACCTCGGCGTGCCTCTCGCGCGCCTCTGCAACGAGCATTTCAAGGAATCGCGCGAACGGGTTCTGATGAAGAACATCGCCACCGCGGGCGCGCTCATCGAGTTGCTCAACATTGATGGCGCCGTCATCGAGGAACTCATCGAACAGAAGTACGGGCGCAAGAAAGGCTTGCGCGAATCGAACCGGAAAGCCCTCCGGCTGGGCGCGGATTACGTGCGGGAGAACTTCCCTTGTCCGCTCCCCTTCCACCTGCAGACGATGGACTCGAACAGCGACAAGATTCTGATCGACGGCAACACCGCCGCCGCCCTGGGCTGCGTGTATGCCGGGGCCACGGTCGCCGCCTGGTATCCCATCACGCCCTCCACGTCCACCATGGATGCGTTCAAAGGCTTCTGCGAGCGCTTCCGAAGAGACAAGGAGACGGGCGAAAATAATTACCTGATCCTGCAGGCTGAGGATGAACTCGCGGCCATCGGCATGGTGATCGGAGCCTCCTGGATGGGGGCCCGCGCCTTCACCTCCACCTCCGGACCGGGCATTTCACTCATGAACGAACTCCTCGGGCTCGCTTACTACGCCGAGATTCCCGTCGTCGTGATCGACGTTCAGCGTGTCGGGCCATCCACCGGGATGCCCACCCGCACGCAACAGGGGGACATTCTCGAGTGCGCCTATGCCTCGCACGGCGACACCCGCCATATCCTGCTTTTCCCGGCCAATCCCGCCGAATGCTTCGAATTCGCCGCGCGGAGCTTCGATCTTGCGGAACGCTTTCAAACCCCTGTCTTCATGCTGTCGGATCTCGATATCGGGATGAACGACTGGGTCACGCCGAAACTGACCTGGGACGATGCCTGGCTTCCCGATCGCGGCCGCGTTTTGACCGCGCGCGATCTGGAAGCCATCCCGAAATTTCAGCGCTACATGCCCGAGAACGGCAGCGCCGTCGCCCCCCGCACGCTGCCCGGGGTGGGCGCCAAAGGCGCGTTCTTTACCCGCGGTTCCGGCCACAACAAATATGGCGGCTATACCGAAATTCCGGACGAATATCAGGAGGTGATGGACCGCCTGCTGCGCAAACACAAAGAGGCGGCCGCCTTCGTGCCCGCGCCGGCGATCGAAAAGCGCGCCGGCGGATCTCGTCCATGTGCCGCCGGCGTTGTCACCCTGGGCGGCTGCGACGCGGCGGTGCGCGAGGCGCTCGACATTCTCGCCCAACAGGGTATGCCCATGGATTACATGCGCATCCGCGGATTCCCGTTCGGCGATTCCGTCGAGGCGTTCATCGCGGAGCACGAGTTCTGCTACGTCGTGGAGCAGAACCGCGATGCTCAGCTGCGTTCCCTGCTCGTCCTCGAAACATCCGCGCCCAAAGAAAAGCTCCGGTCGATCCTGAGCTACGGCGGCTTCCCCCTGAGCGCCAGTAACGTGCTGGACGCCATCGCCCCCGGAGTGGAGGAACTCGATGCCCTCTATCGCTAAGCCGCCCATCGCCCATCCCAGCCTGGCCCACAACGAACTGGGCCTCACCGTTCGGGACTACGAAGGCGCCATGTCCACCCTGTGCGCCGGGTGCGGGCACGATTCCATCACCGCCGCCATCGTTCGCGCCCTCTGGGAACTCTCCACGCCCCCGCATCGCGTGGCCAAGCTGAGCGGCATCGGATGCTCCTCGAAGACTCCGGCCTATTTCGTCAACGGCGCCCATGGTTTCAACTCGGCCCACGGACGCATGCCGCCCATCGCCACCGGCGCGAACGCGGCCAACCGCGAACTGACCTATGTGGGCGTCTCGGGCGATGGCGACTCCCTGTCCATCGGCCTCGGCCACCTGTGCCATGCCATGCGGCGCAACCTCAACATGCTCTACGTCATCGAGAACAACGGCGTGTACGGCCTGACCAAGGGCCAGTTCTCCGCCTCCGCGGACGTGGGTTCGAAAAGCAAGAAGGGCGAGGCCAATCTCCTCTCCCCCATCGATCCCGTGCTGCTGGCGCTGAGTCTCGGCGCCACCTTCGTCGCGCGCGCGTTTTCCGGCGACAAAGAGCAGCTCGTCCCCATTCTGAAGGCCGGCCTTTCGCACCGCGGCTTCGCCCTTGTGGACGTTATATCGCCTTGCGTCACCTTCAACGACCACGAAGGCTCCACCCGAAGCTATCTCCACACCCGCCAACACCTTCTACACGCCACCGAAGCCGATTTTGTGCCTCATGCCACCGAAATCGTCGCCGAAATCGCGCCGGCCGGTCAAACTAATGTCACAATGCATGATGGAAGCGTGCTTCGCTTCACGCGCCTGCCGGAAGACTACGACGTCACGGACAGGGAGAAGGCTTTTGTGTATCTGAAGCAACATCCGGATGAGGTCGTGACGGGAATCCTTCTCGCCGACGAGAGTGTCCCGGAGATGCATGAGATGAACCGGACGCCGCGCACCGCTCTGGTCGATATCCCGTATGAAAGATTGTGCCCCGGCGCACAGCAACTGCAACAGCTCCAGGAAGACGAGTTCAGGTAAGAGTCAAATTTCGTGGGGAGGTTCATTATGACGCAGCAGGTTGCCTATCGCTTCATCGAAGCACTTTCCGCTCTGGAACAGGACGGGGAGGTGGAGCCGATCGTTGCCACGTTCTCGGAGTTCTGCGAGATTGGAACTCCCGTCACTCCGGAAAAGCTCCACGGTAAAGACAGCGCCCGCGAGTTCTGGAACGGCTACCGCACCGCCTTTCGCAACATCCATTCCACGTTCCGCAATATCGTTATCGGCGAGAACAGCATTGCGCTTGAGTGGACCGCTACGGGCGTGAACCGGTCCGGCAAGGAAATTCACTACGACGGAGTGAGCATTCTGGATACGGCCGGAGCGCGCATCACGCACTTCCGCAGCTACTACGATTCCAAGATGATCCATGAAGCCGCGCCGCAGGTGGCCCGGGCCGGCAGCTTTCATTAAACGACCGCCGGCCCTCTCCGAAAAGTCCGATAAATTCCAGCCGGGTGGCTTGCCTGTAACCGGCGCCTTGCCCGGCAGCACCTGCTCTCCTCGTCGCCGCAATCGCGAAGGAGAGAATTTCCGGATGACTTTCGCGGAATATTGCGTTATACAAGATGTATAAATTGCATTACATCTGAGAGTCCAGGCTGAGACTGGGATGTCAGCGCCTGGCTGCCCTTCGGTTTTGGGGATTACAGGAGGTTCTGATGTCGGCCGCACGCAAGCTGTTAATGGCCAGCTATGTTGCAGCGATTCTGGTTTCAGTCATGGGCACTGTCTATTACGCCGAACAGGTGAGCCCGTCCCTGATCTTTAGTGACAACCAGGAGATGAAGCACCCGTCTCCGCCGGCCCCCCCGCCGGTTCTTCATCCGCAGAAGCGCTTGCCACGATCCGAAGGGTCAGGCGCCGATACTGCGGCGAAACAGAACGCGCCCCCCGCGCGTTCTGTTCCCGATTCCCCTTCAAACGAGTCAAATCCCATTCCGGCAGCCGGCGTGCCGGCAAATACGGTTCGCGAAGCCGTGCCCACGCCGGCTCCCGAGACGCGGGTCCGGTCGTTCGACCTGAAAGTCTTTGTGCGCGGTCAGCCTCTGAATTCGGGTTACAGTTTCTATTCCAATGACGATGTTCTTGGAGGCTTGGCGGAAAACGAAGTCGTTTTCAAGCTCCAGTCCGATCCCCCATTGCCGCAGGGCAGCATCGTAGTCTTCAGGTCCAGAATTATCCACCCGGATGGCAGTGTCGAACAGATCGCGAACAGGAGGATAGGCGGCGACGATCTGGAGGCTGTCGCTTACCTCAGCCGCCCCCAAACCGGTAAGCAGGATTTCTGGTTCGAATGGAACAACAAGAGGATTGCTGCGTTCGATTTCACCATACTGGCGCCTCCAGCCCCGAAGCTGGCTGCAACTGTCCCCAACCCGGCGCCGGTAACGCCACAGTAATTGGGAGTAAATATGCGCGCGTTGCCGGCACTTGCCTTTTGCGCTTGTCTTGTCGTGTCCGCCTCGGCCCAGGGACAGGACCCCGGGGAATCGCCAGAGGCCTCGGCCAGGCTGTGTATGACTTGCCATCGGTTCAACGGCAAGGGCGCGCCCTTCGGTTCGGATCTCGCCGCGTTGATCAGCCACACCAAAGAAGCGCTGAGGGCTCAGTTGACGAACCCTTCGGGAACAGGCGTACTCCTGGCAACGTTGCGAAACGGAGCCGCCATCCCGGTGCTGCGCCGGTCATGGACTTCGGAATACTACGACCTCAGTCTTGAGTCCCCCGCGCCGCGGCCGGAAACCGACTTCCAGAGTTTCGCGGCGGACAGCGGCTGGCTCCATCCGGCTGAGGCGCGGGACATCGGCGACGACCGCCTTAACCGCATCATCGCCTACCTCGACAGCAACCGGAATCCCTATGGGGAAGAGCTGAGGTTCGCGCAGCAGGCCGAGGCGGCATGGGAAGCGCTCGACCGCGAAACTTTTGTCAGGATTGCGGAATTGAGGGAAAAGTGCGATGGCCGGATCGGCGGATGGATCGACAAGGTAACGGCAGCTCACAAGACCGCCTACGATCAGTGGAAGGCGTTCGATACCAAGGTGCGCGATATGGACAAATCGTTCCTCGACTCGCACCGCGTGGATCTGCCGGCGATAGACGCGGAAATCGCCGCGGAGGAGATCGTGAAGACCGCGAAGCAGACCGAGCTTGACGCCCTTACCCGTGACATCGATACAGCCCGACAGCGTGGCGTTGGCATTGGCCGCCAGCGCGAGATCACGCTGAAGGAGGAGATTCGGCTGTCTGAAAGGAGGATCGCGGACCTGCGCGAGAAGCGAGTCAAAGGGGCGGCCGAAAACAAGGTCAATGAGAGCGAACTGGCCGAAGACGAATCCAGACTCAGCGACCTGGACGAGATGAGCAGGCAGGTTATCGCAAAATATTCCGACAGAAACCATGCGTTCGAAAGGCGCTGCCATGAGCAGGGTAGACAGTGACATGAGACTGTTTGGAACACGAGCACCGGGCAAAAGGCCTGCTGCCGCGGTCCGGATTGCCATCCGCCTTTGGATCGTTGCCGCGTTGACTGCGGTTGCTCTGCCAGGCCAGGACGTGATTCTCACGCCCGGCGACACGCCGCCTCTTGCTCGCGGCGTGGCTGCTTACCAGAAGGCTGAGAACGCCTGGGTCTCCGCCGCGAAGCCCCTGGAGTCGCTGATCGAGCTTGGCAAAGCGGAAGGAAAACGGGCGGCGCTGGATCGGATACAGGACATTGCGGCCAAGCGCGCCCTGGCGGACGATGCGTTGCTCAACGTTCGCCGGCAACAGCAAGCGGAGTCCCGGCGCTGGCTGGAAGGGATCGGCGCCGGTCCGAAACGGCTGGATCGCAAAGTTCTGGACATTGGGGTACGCGCCATGGCCGGCTTCTTCGAGGCTGACGTGAAACGGCTCGATCAGGATATAGCACAGCTCGAACAGACTGCCGGTGGCGGCGAAGCGGCGCGAAGCCTGCGTGAGGAGAGGGTGGCGGCAGAGAGGAATCGGGCGGCGATAAGGGACCTCGTGAACAATCCATTGCCGTCGGGTGACGTGGAGGACCGCAGCTTCCGGGAATATGTCGAAATTGTCGGGAGAATCGATTCAACCCTTGCGGATCAGATCTCGCTCCAGGAGAAAAGCCGGTCCGAATGGCAGGATTACTACAACTCCTGGGAAGAGAGGATTGACGATCTTGTCCACACAACCCCTGATCCCGGTTTGGCGCTGGAAGGGAAATGGATACAGGCCGGTCCGGCCTACTGCGGTTCAGAGTCGGTCGAGGATCTTTCGATGGTTATGTCGAACCATGGAAGCGCCACGCGCGCCACGGTCTCGGGACAGGTAGGGAAGAAAGGAAAGAGACCGGCGGCACTGGCGCTTGCGTTTGAAATGGGTCCGGATAAGTGGTCGGGTCCGAATTCCTTCCCGGCCGAAGCCGGGGACGGATATCAGGCTGGAATCACCATCCGGCAACACGACGTGCTGGACCTCGGATTCTGGAAGCCAAAGAGGAACTGTGTGGTTCCCATGAAAAGACAACCGTGAGTGTGGGATAAGTTGCATGATTTTACAGCGGAATTTCTGGGCGGCATCCATTGGAGGGCATCTTCTTCTCGTGGTGAGCTTGTTTGCAGTAGCCCGCGGGAAGTACTCCCGCCCGGAGGGTGAGCAACCGGCGGTTGCCGTGATCCCGGTGAAACCGCCGGAGACGCGGGAGCCGCTGTTACCTCCCGCGGTCCCGCCGCCGCGGCAACCCGAGGCCCGGCGAGCAGATCCTGCCCGTTCGAACGACTCGTCGCGACCGCTTGCTTCCGACCCGCTGGACTCCATCGGCGATTCTCAACGGTCCGAACCGCCCCTGCCTGAACCGCCTGACGATGTGCTTGCCTCCTCGGATGGCGGGAGCGGCGCTTTGCTCGAGCCCGAACCTGCCGGACCCCCAATTCCGGCGCCCGAGGCTGCGATTACGCCTGTATCGGAGCACCGGCCGGGGAAATGCACCGCCGGTCCGGGGACTACCGCGGATGAGGCGGACGTCGACCAGGGATGCACCAGTTTCTCTGTTCGCGGCACCGACGCCCAACTTCGGCTCTTCATGCAGAAAACAAACGCATGGGTCGGTTTCCGGTTTCCGGACGAATGGAGGGGACTGGATTCTCAATCGCGGACGATTCCGGGCGAGAAAATTCGTGAAATGGCTCTATGGCCCCGGCTGAGGGTGGATGGATCCAGCCTGTTCGGATCGTTTCGGCAACAGATCGGCGCGAGCGAGGGCGTCGAGGGAGAAATGTTCGTCAGGCCGGAAGAGTGGGATCGAATCTGGGAGTTGATAGAAGAAGCGAAGAAGAGTCGAAGTCTGCATAGGATAGGATCCGTGGTCCTGCGCCTGGCCCCTGATACCCCTGTTGGCATGGTAATTGAAGATTTGACCCCTCTAACCGGAGATTAGTTCCATGCCGCGGGGCGGCATGGAACGCAAAGCGCCTGTCGATGACTGGCGGATCGGGAACCGCCGCCGAACCGGCTCCACTTGCTTTCGACCGTCGTCTCTTTCATAATCGACGCTGAATGAACGCGAAGCAATCCGATTGGAGCCTGTTGGCGCTGGCGCTTCTGAGCGCGCCCCTGGCGATGGCTCAGCAGCCCGCCGCTCCGCAAAGAGGGCCGCGGCAGCCCATGAGTTTCTTCGTCACGAGCGAGGGCTCCGGCAAAGGAGCCGATCTCGGAGGGCTCGCGGGCGCCGACGCGCGCTGTCAGATGCTGGCGGCGGCGGTTGGAGCCGGCAACCGCACCTGGCGCGCTTACCTCAGCACCCAGGCGGCGGACGGCAAGCCCGCAGTGAATGCCCGCGATCGCATCGGCCAGGGTCCCTGGTACAACTCCAAAGGAGCGCGCGTGGCGAAGGGCCTCGCCGATCTGCACGGAGATACCGCCGAACTGGCCCGCATCGGCAGCAGCCTGACCAAAATCACGGCGCTCACGGAAAAAGGCGAAACGATCGCCGGCCCTCCGGACGAGAATCAGCGCCATGACATCCTGACCGGTTCGCAGTCCGACGGCACGGCGTTTACCGACGGCGCCGACCACACGTGTCACAACTGGACCAGCAGCGGCGAAGGCTCCGCCCAGATCGGCCATCCCGACCACACCGGCGGCCCCAACACGTCGTGGAACTCGGCGCACGGAAGCCGGAGCTGCAGCCAGGAAGGCCTGAAGAGCATGGGGGGCGCGGGCCTGTTCTATTGCTTCGCCGCCGATTGACGCTTGACGCGGCGGGTTAATGCCTTTCCGGCCCGGCCTGCGGGCCGAAAGACTTCGGGGCGGCATCGATCAGCGCCTGTTTTTCGGGTCCCGTGAGCCTGGCGTCGGGGTGCATGGGCAGATAGAACCACGGCGGCATGTCACCCTGTTTGACCTGTTGGGCGACATCTTTGGCGTGCTTCTGGGGCAGGTTCCACTCGCTGAAATTCAGATGGCTGCGGCCGCCGTTCACGTCTCGCTGGACCAGCCACGAAACGGGCGCGACGTTCGAATACCAGGGCCACACGCTCTCGTTGCTGTGACAATCGAAGCAGGCCTTGTGGATCAAAGCCCGGGTCTGCGCTGAATCCCACGCGGGCTCCCCCGTCACGGGGGGATTCGTGTGAGTGTGGCCGAAAGGAACGAGTTGAATCAGGACGGCGGCCGCCAGCGCCCATAGCAGGATTTTCATGGAAGATGTCTTCCAGCATAACCAAACCGCCGCCCGGCGCATCGAAAGATTGGAAGAATATGAGATGAATTATCCATGTATGGCTTTCGCGCTGTTCGCCGTTTCCACCGCCGCTTTCGGTCAGAATCTGATCGTAACCGCGGAGGGGCGGCACGGAATGCCCGCGCCCGCGATGACGAAGGACCAAATTTCGGCTGCGCTGGACAAGCGGCCCGCGCGCGTGGAGGACTGGGTTCCGCTGCGTGGCGACCAGGCCGGTCTTGAGCTTTATATCGTAATCGACGACGGCGAAGATTCCGATGTGGGGAGTCAATTCGGCAGTCTCAGGGCTTTTATCGAGGGGCAACCGGCCACCACGCGGATCGGCTTGGCGTACCTGCGGTACGGGTCCGCGGAAATTGTGTCGCCCCTCACGGCGGATCGCGCGCAGACCGTGAAGGCGCTTCGGCTCCCGATCGGGCAGCCGGGGATCTCCGCCAGCCCCTACATGGGGATCTCGGATCTGGTGAAGAAATGGCCGGCCGCGGATGCGCGGCGCGAAGTGCTGCTGATTGCGAGCGGGATCGATCCGTGGTCGCCTCCCGATCCGCGGAATCCGTATTTGCTGAATGCGATCCAAGACGCCCAGCGCGCGGGAATCCTGGTGCATTCGATTTACTATTCCGAAGCCGGTCACCTCGGACACAGCTATTGGCGCGTCAACTGGGGGCAGAATTACCTTTCGGAGCTCGGTGACGAGACGGGTGGCGAAGCCTATTGGGAGGGCTTCGGCAACCCCGTCTCGTTCGACCCCTTCCTGAAAGACCTGGCCGCGCGCCTGCAGAATCAGTATCTGATCACCGTGGCGCCGGAGAACGCGGGAAAGCCCGCAAAAGGCGATCTGGAACCGGTCAGGATCTGGACCGCGGAACCCGGCGTGTCGCTCATGACGGCGTCGAAGATCCACATCCGAAAATAGCCTCCCCGGTCGATTCAGACTGGAATTCCGCCGTATTTGTCCGATAAGTGCTATTAGAGACTGGATTATGAAAGTGCAATTGGATTCGGCCCTCCCCGAATTGCCCGCCACGGGCACGGCCGTCACGGGCGCGCCTGCGCCCGCCCAGCCGGATTCGGGCGGCGCGCCGGCGGGGAAACCGTCCGCGGCTCTTGCGGAAACGGCGGACGGCATCCGGATGTCGGGCGCCTCCACCGTTCTGAAGCAATCGGCGGCCAACGGGGGGGCGAAAATCACCCGGTTGACAGGGGAGGTCCAGACCGGTTCGTACGTGCTTTCCAGCGCCGGGACCGCCAATGCCATCGTGGAGGACGTGCTCTCGGGCCGGAAGTGACCGGAAGAAGCCACCAGACTGGGCTACGCTGGTAACAGCTTTGAAAAAACCCGAAATCATGAGTCCGGCCGGTCACTGGCCACAACTGCGCGCGGCCATCGAAGCGGGCGCGGACGCCGTCTATTTCGGTTTGAAGCATTTCACCGCGCGGGCCAAAGTGGGCTTCACGCTGGAAGAACTGCCGGAGGCGATGCACACCCTGCACCGGCGCGGCGTGCGCGGCTACGTGACTTTCAACACCCTGATCTTCGAGCATGAGCTGCGCGAAGCGGCGCGCGCGGGCGCGGCCATCGTGGAAGCGGGCGCGGATGCGCTCATTATTCAGGACCCCGGCATTCTGCGATTGCTGCGCGACATCGCGCCCGGCGTGGAGCTGCACGCCAGCACCCAGATGAGCATCACGGATGCCGAGGGCGTGCGGTTCGCGCGGAGTCTGGGCGCCGACCGGGTCACGCTCGCGCGCGAGCTTTCGCTGGCCGAAGTGCGCACCATCCACGAACAGACCGGCTGCGCGCTTGAGATGTTCGTGCACGGCGCGCTCTGCGTGGCCTACTCGGGGCAGTGCTTTTCATCGGAGGCGTGGGGCGGGCGCAGCGCCAACCGCGGCCAGTGCGCCCAGGCGTGCCGTTTGCCCTATGACCTGATGGTGGATGGCGCCCGGGAGCCTCTGGCGGATGCCCGCTATCTGCTCTCTCCGGGCGATCTCTATACGCTGAAGGAAGTTCCGCAAATCGTCGCCACAGGCGTTTCGGCGCTCAAGATCGAAGGACGCTATAAAGACGCCGAGTACGTTGCGCTGACCACGGCCGCGTATCGGAAAGCGGTGGACCAGGCCTGGGCGGGCCGGGTGAACCAGGTCACCCGCGCGGAAGAGCTGCAACTGGAACAGGTCTACTCCCGCGGCCTGGGGCCTTACTTCGTGAATGGGACCGATCACCAGACCGTGGTGCGCGGGCGCGCGCCGCGCCATCGGGGCGTCCTGATGGGGCGGGTGGCGCGCGTCGAGGCCGATTCGGTGGCGCTTGAAATGGGCGCAGCGCATGAGATTGCGCCGCTCAAGGAAGGCGACGGGCTGGTGTTCGACGCCGCGGACTGGCGCAGTCCGGGCGAACCGGAAGAAGGCGGCCGCGTGTATGAAGCGATGCCTCTGCCCGATGGGAACCTGGAGCTTCGATTCGGCAACCGGGCGATCCGCTTCGACCGGATTCGGCCTGGCGACTTGGTCTGGAGAACCGGCAATGCCGAAACCGCGCAGGCCGCGCGGCTTTATACGGAAGCCCCAGCGCCGGTGCGCCGACAGCCGGTGCGGGTGCGGGTGACCGCGCATGAGGGCTCGCCGCTGGTGGCGGAATGGTCTCTCGCGGACCACCCGGACTTGTGCGTGACCGTGCAATCGGAGGCTTCGCTCGGCGCTGCCCAAAACCGCGCGATTTCGGCGGAAGCGGTGCGGGAACAGTTCGCGAGGCTGGGAAACACCGCGTACGAACTGGCGGATGTTTCGCTTGAGGTGCAAGGCGAGCCATTTGCCCCTGCATCGGTGCTGAACCGGATGCGGCGCGAGGCGGTTGAGAGCCTGCAGGCGATGCAGATCCGGCTGCACGCGAATTTCGTGCATGAGCCTCTGGCGGCGCTCGCGGCGGCGCGTGTAGTGCTCAATGTGCCGGTTAAGCCGGAACGCGCCGTCTCCCCAGAGCCGCGCGGCTTCGAACTGCATCTGCTGGTGCGGACTCCCGAACAACTGGAGGCGGCCATCGAAGTGGCGCCGGAGAGCATTACGCTCGACTATCTCGATCTGTACGGTCTGCGGCCTTCGGTCGAACGGGTGAAGGCGAGCGGGATTGTGGCGCGCGTGGCCAGTCCCCGCGTGCTGAAGCCGGGCGAAGCGCGCATCGTGAACTTTCTGCTGAGCCTGGAATGCCAGATTCTGGTGCGGTCCGCAGGCATTCTGCATACGCTGCGCGAGCGCGAGCATCCGTTGCTGATCGGCGATTTCAGTTTGAATGCGGCCAATTCCCTGTCAGCCGCGGAGTATCTGAAACTGGTTTCGCGCGTGACGCCCACGCACGATCTGAATGCCGCGCAGGTGGCTGACCTTGCCCGGGACGCGGGCGCGGAGAATATCGAGGCCGTAGCGTATCAGCACCTGCCGGTTTTTCATACCGAGCATTGCGTGTTCTGCCGTTTTCTCTCCGGCGGGACCAGCTATAAGGACTGCGGGCGGCCGTGCGAGAAACATCGCGTGGAACTGCGGGACCATACGGGCCGGTCGCACCCCGTGATGGCGGACGTCGGATGCAGGAACACGGTTTTCGGCGCCGAGGCGCAGGAAGCGAGCGCGCATCTCGACCTGTGGCGCGCGGCCGGGATCGCGCATTTCCGGCTGGAGTTCGTGCACGAATCGGCGGCGCAGGTGAAGGAAGTGGCGCGCTTGTTCGGGCGCGCGCTCGACGGGGAACTCAGTTCCGCGCAATTGAACCGGCAATTGAAGGCGATCGCGCCTGGAGGCGCCACGCAGGGAAGCCTGTTCGTGCCCGCGAATTATCTGGAACTGCCAATCCTGCAATAAGCGCGGGAATTATCCGTTTTCGCCTGCCAGGATGGCTTTCAATTTCCCGCCGACCGACCGGACGTCGTTCAGGTTGGACGGTTTCCGGATATAGCAGGAGGCGCCCAGACGCGCCGCTTCCGCGCGATCCGCGGCCGTCTCCGAGGAACTCAATACCACTACCGGTCCGGCGCCGCATTTCAGACTGCGCCGGACGCGGCGAAGGACATCGAAGCCGTTCTTTCGGGGAAGATTCAGATCGAGGACAATCAGATCCGGCCCGGAGGACGGGGCCGCCTCGATTTCCTCGATGAGTTCGACGGCCTCGTCGCCGTCGTAAGCGATCAGGAGATCGAACTTCACGTCATTCCATGCCAAAGCCTCTCGCAGGAGTAGAATATCGGCGGGATTGTCCTCAACCAGAAGGATCGTGGAGTGGCCGGGCAGGCTTTCGCTGCGACGATAATCCGCCTGCTCGATGACCCCGGTCATGCCGGCGAGGGCAGGCCACGCATTCGATTCTGCAATCGCGGGAAACAATTTGTCGAACCCCCGTATTTTGCACAGCACGTTTTCTGCCGTTCCGCCGTTCCGGCGGGAAAAGGGCCTTACCGGTATACTGACAGTTTCCATGCCCATTCTGGACGTCAATGAAATTCGGCAGATATTGCCGCATCGTTACCCGTTTCTGCTGGTCGATCGCATCGTCGAACTCGAGCCGCTGAGGATTGTCGGCATCAAGAACGTCACCGCCAACGAACCGTTTTTCAATGGGCACTTTCCCGAATTTCCGGTCATGCCGGGCGTGCTGATCGTGGAAGCCATGGCGCAGACGGCGGGCGTGCTGGTGCTCAAAAGCATTCCCGATCGCGACACCAGGCTGGTGCTGCTGGTTTCGGTCGATGCCGCGAAGTTCCGGCGTCCCGTGGTGCCGGGCGACCAGCTTCGGATCGAAATGACCGTGCTCCGGCGCAAAGGCAGCGTGGCGAAGATGGCCGGGCGGGTGACGGTGGACGGTTTGCTGGTGGCCGAGGCGGAAATGATGTGCAAGCTGCAGGATAAAGCGCAACTGCCTGTAAGCGAGTAGAGCCGAATGCCGGTTCATCCGACAGCGATTATCGATCCCGAGGCGCGCGTCCACGAAACCGCCCGGATCGGGCCTTACTGCATTATCGGCGCGGAAGTGGAAATCGGCCCGCGCACGCGCTTGATGGCGAATCTGTACGTGGAGGGCCCCGCCACCATCGGCTGCGACAACGTGTTCTTCCCGTATTCGACCGTGGGAGTGGCGTCGCAGGACATGAAGTACAAAGGCGAGCGCGCCTTCACCCGGATCGGCGACGGCAACACGATTCGCGAGTTTGTCTCGATCCATCGCGGCACCGAAGGCGGGGGCCTCGTGACCGAGATCGGAGACCGTAACCTGCTGATGACCTATGCGCACGTGGCGCACGATTGCCGGATCGGGAATCATGTGATCCTGGGGAACAGCGTGGGCCTCGCGGGGCACGTCACCGTGGAGGATTGGGCGGACGTCAGCCCCTTCAGCGGCGTGCACCAGTTCTGCCGCATCGGGCGGCACGCGTTCGTGGGGCCATATAGCGTGATCAAACAGGACGTGATGCCCTATTCGCTGACCAGCCATCAGCCCGAGGTGCAGGTGTTCGGCGCGAACAGCGTGGGGCTCACGCGGCGCGGCTTTGAGAAGGCGGCCATCGAGGGCTTGCAGACGGCGTTCCGGCTCCTCACGCGCGCGGGGCTGAATACCAGCCAGGCGATCGAGCGGATTCAGGCCGAAGTCGAGAGGAGCCCCGAGATCGACGTACTGCTCGACTTCATTGCATCTTCCGAACGCGGTGTCGTTAAAGGATGAAGTACGGGATCATCGCCGGCAACGGGCGCTTCCCCCTGATTGCCCTTGAGACCGCGCGCCGGCAGGGCGATGAAGCAATCGCCATCGCGATCCGCGAAGAAGCGTCGCCGGAAGTCGAGCATGTGGCCACCCGATGTTACTGGGTCTCGCTCGGCGAATTGAGTAAATTGATCGAGATCTGCCGGAGCGAGGGGATTACGCAGATCATGATGGCCGGGCAGGTGAAGCATGCGAAGATTTTTTCTTCCATCCGTCCGGACTGGAGGCTGGTCAAGTTACTCGCCAGTCTGGCGCATAAGAACACCGATTCGCTGATTGGCGGCGTCGCCAAAGTGCTGGCGGACGAGGGCATCGCGCTGGTGGATTCCACCCTGCTGCTGAAGCCTCTGCTCGCGCCGGCGGGCCGGATCACCAGCCGGAAACCGGATGCGGAGGAGCAGCGCAACATTGAATACGGGCAGAAGGTGGCGCATGCGCTCGCGAGCTTCGATCTGGGGCAGAGCGTGGCGATAGCCGAACGCGCGTGCGTCGCGCTCGAAGCGATGGAAGGCACCGACGCCATGCTGCGGCGGGCGGCCGGCCTGGTGGAAGGGAAGCGCCTGACTCTGGTCAAGGCGTCCTCGCGCCGCCGCCACCTGCTGTTCGACGTGCCCGCGATCGGGCCGGGAACCATTGACGTCATGATTGAAACCAACACCACCGCGCTGGCGGTGGATGCGGGGCGAACGCTGCTTCTCGATAAGGACGAATTGCTGGCGAAGGCCCATGCCGCGAAGATCGCCATTGTGGGGATGACGCCGCTCAGGGAGGACGCTTCGTGAAACAAAGCTTCGTGAAACAAAGCCCGGTGACACGGCTGGCCGTGATCGGCGCGGGTTCCTTCGGCAGGAACCATGTGCGCGTGGTGCGGGAGAGTGCGCGCGCCGAACTGCGGTTCGTGGTGGATGCGGACGCCGGCCGGGCGCGCGAGCAGGCAGGCGACGGCGTGCGGGCCACGGCGGATTACCGCGATGTGCTGGGTGAGGTCGACGCCGCGATTGTCGCGGTCCCCACCGTCAGACATGCGGAGATCGGCTGCGCGCTCCTCGAAGCGGGTATTGACGTTCTGGTCGAAAAGCCGATCGCGTCCACGCTCGAAGAGGCGGACCGTCTGGTGGAGGCGGCGGAACGCGGCGGGCGGATCCTGCAGGTCGGGCATCTGGAGCGGTTCAACCCCGCCGTGATCGCGCTCGAACGCGCGGCGGCGCTGCCCTTGTTTTTCGAGATTCACCGGATGAGCATGTTCACCCTGCGCAGCCTCGACGTGGATGTGGTGCTCGATCTGATGATCCACGATCTGGACATCGTGCTGGCGCTGGCGCGGGCGGAACTGCTGGATATCCGGGCGGCCGGGATCTCGATTCTGTCCCCGAAGGTCGATATCGCGAACGTGCGTCTCGAATTCGCCGATGGATGCATCGCCAACCTTACAGCGAGCCGGGTTTCCACCGAAAAAGTCCGGAAACTGCGGCTTTTTCAGCCCCGGCAATATATCTCCATCGACTATGCAAAGCAGTCCGCCGCGGTCTGCACGGTCGGGGGGCCGGAGGGGATTGCGTTCGAGCAGTTGCCGGTCGTGCCGGCCGAGCCTCTGAAGCTGCAGCTGGATGCATTTCTCGATGCCGTCGAAAGTCGCAGGACGTTGAAACTGGATGGCCGCGCGGCTCGTCGAACACTCAAAATAGCCCTCGACATCCTTGATAAGATCGAGGAGCACGCGGGCGTGGTCGAGAAAACTCTCGCTTCAGGATGGAAACCTTAGCGTCGGCGGAATCCGCCTCTACAGACACGGAACCGGAACTGCATTTCCTGCTGGAGCGGGACCGCGGAACCGACTGGCGCCGGTGGCGCGTGGCCGGCGTCGTCTCGGTTATCTGGCATCTTTTTTTGCTCCTGGTGCTGCTGCTGATGCCGGAGAGCGCGACGAATGAGCGCGTCTACGAGCAACATCGCATCGTCCTGTTTACGCCGCTTTATACGCCCACGGAGTTGACGCAGAAAGCCCCCAATAAAGGCAAAATCAGCAGGGAACTGACGGCGGAGTCGATCCCTCAGCGGCCTCTGTTCAAGGCGCCGTCACCCGCGCCGGCAAGAAAAGCGCCACCACCGCCCGTTTCTCCGCCCGCCCAGGCGCCCGCGCCGCCGCAGGTCGCGAAGGTGGAACCGAAAGTGGTCATGACGGAGCCGCCGAAGATCCAGGCGGAGAATCCGGGAGCGCAGCAGCCCGCGCCCATCGCAAAGCTCACGTTGCCTCCGCCGCCGCCCGTCGAACAGCCGAAGCTGGTTTTCGAGAACGTGGCGCGCGCGGCGCCCAGTCCCACGCAGGGCACGCAACCGTCGAGAGTTGCGATTCCGAGTACGTCGGTCGAGGCGGCGGTCCGCGATCTGACGAAAAACGGCGCCCAGCTGGGGCAATCCGTGGGCGATCTCGGCGCCGATGAGGGCGGGCTTGGGCCGGGACTGAACCTTCCGCCCT
>VFSW01000078.1_pt1 | contig 113711 bp, 107 predicted proteins | sample 5358111 | NCBI WGS metagenome assembly VFSW01 (sample SAMN11554181, study PRJNA540505) | mine drainage metagenome | isolation source: sediment from site ElyBrook_90M | place: USA: Ely Copper Mine, Vershire, VT | collected 2017 | reverse complement strand
CGCTTACATCGCTGGAGTAGCCGGCTTCCTGCAACACGAGACCGCCAACGCCCTGATTGCCTTGATCGTTGACGTTCGCAGACCAGGAGAGTTTTGCGATATCGTTCTTGTTCACCTGCCAGTCGCCACGCGCCGATCCGATCCAGAGTCGCTGTGGCGCGCTCACGGCTAGGTGCAATGGTTCTTCGTTGCCGCCCGAATCGAGGACCGTCGCATTGACAATGTTGAACTCGTCGATGTCGCGGCGTTCCAGAGCCAGCGCAAAGTCGAATTTCCTGGGAAGGATTGGACCGGTCAGTTCAAATCCGTCCCGCTGCCTTCCGGCTGGCGTAGCGGTTGTCGAGAAGGGGTCAGTGGCATTGAAGATGCTATTGCTGTCGGTGAAAAAGAGCGCGCCATGGAACTTGTCCGCGCCGGGCTTCGTCGTAATCTCAACGCGTCCGCCGTGCCAGGCAGGCGTCTGGTATTCGGGCGCAAAGAAATCAGGGTTGATGCGGATCGATGCGATGGAGCTTTTTGGAGGCAGCGCGCTCGAATTCTGGAATCCATCGACGACAATCGTGGTTGCAGTGGGATCTCCTCCACTGCTGGAGGCCAGAATCTGCAATTCACTCAACAAATCATCAGGATCGTCAGGAAGCTGCTGGACCTGTTGCATGTTCAAGACTGTAGTGTCCGCTCCGCCTCCGTTTTCGTTTGCTGTATCCCCGTTCACCTGTACATCTTCCTGCACGGATGCAATCGGCAATTGAACATTGACGTGGACGGTGCTCCCAATGTGGCCGCGAGCGCGTCCGGTTCCGCTTGCAAAGCCCTCTGCCTGTGCAGTGATGACAGCGGAGGTTCCAGCAACGCACGGTAGCGCATAGCTCCCCGTCTCGTCCGATGCCGTCCTTTCCCCGCTCGCAGTCTTCACTTGCGCTCCTGGGATCACCGCCCCGGTTGGATCGGCGATTGTTCCCTCCACGCGTATTCCGTTGGCGCAGGTCTGCTGAGCTGAGGCCGTCCACGTAACCAACATTCCAGCGAATACCAGCCATTTCATCCAGTGCCGATACATGGACCGCTTCGTCTCCTGATCCCAAAATCACAGAAAGGCCGAGCGCGATCCACTGTTTTGCAAGGAAGGCTCCGATTGAGGCGGGGAACGAACAGGTTGTCACGATGAATCACCGAACCAGAAACCTGCGCGGTGAGAGGTAAACGCCTGGCATGACGCACTGGAATGCGAAGCCTCCCCTACGTTCCACCTGGAGAGTGCGGCTTTGTCTCTGAGCTTCCTCCAGATTCCGCGTTGGTCAATGCCGCTGGCAATAGGGATTGGGGCGCGCGTTATGCCTCAACTTTTGCCACATTCCATGGAATTGTTTGAAATTTGCTGCGTCGTCGATGTTGTGCCTTGCCACGATTGTCATAAATGCGATGAGATTAGCGAGCTTCACTTTTTGGACGACGCATCTGTATTCACAGCAGACTCGTCGGAGAGAAGTCTGGCAATGCTGGAAGGTCTACCCGCGGACAGCGGTTTTAGACGATGTACTAACCATTGCCCCTCCGGTCTTGCAAAGCGCGAAGGCACCCGATGCTGTCGTCTGATTTCTGTACACTGTTTCCGGTAAAAATGCATTTTCCATCGACTCGCAGACTACCGCAACGAACGCGGCCTCACTTTTTCGGTTGAAAACTATTTTGGCTGTGAGGCGGTTTTGTGGAAAGTCCTTCGTGTTCAAGGTAAAGATCAAGTCAGCTCCGCCTTGTTCCGCGCAAAAACAGAACGGATCGTCTTTAGGGTCAGGCGATATTCCCGTTGCGGCACGGACCTGTACCGCTTCCGCCCGGTCTCGGATCAGATTGATGATCTTGCCGATCAAGCCAGGCCGAACTCGCATCCGCCGCAGAATTGCTTTGTATTCACCGAGGATGTCTTCCGAGTAGCGCCAGACGAAATTGTCCCTTTCCGCCAATCTTGAAGCAGATCGGCGTTTGGGGTCTTCCCTGGCACATAAAGCTCCCGGAACCCCGAGATGCCTGCTACCAGCACACTGGCATCGACTACCGCTCGTTGCTTTGTCTTCCTAGCTCTCTGCGGCAACAGTGATCTCCGGCATCCGCCTCTCCTGGCGGTAAGCGCGAATCGTGCGCAGAATTTCCTCTTCAGAGACCTCGCCCATATCCTTTGCCGCTTCCGTCAGCGTCTCCAAAAATTTCTTCTTCCAGCCCGCTCGCTTGCGTCCCCGAGGCAAATCCCGGTACAGCTCGGCCCTGCTCAGACCCTGCTCGATCTGTTCTGCCAAAGAGCGAAAAGGCACTCCTAGTTTGATCGGTTCTTCCTCATCAGAAAACCGGCACGTAAAGACGACATATTCAGGGTTCTCCGCTTTAAGCCGATCTTCGGATGCGCGGAACACTTCCATGAGCTTCGTGAGCACATTTGCACGCGTGCCCAGCGATTCCTTCAGGCTGAACGCAATCTTCGCCGAGAGCAGGGATTTGCTATCAAAAAGGTACGTTCCCTCGCCGCGTTCTGGCTTCAGCACGCCGAATTGAACGAGATTCTGCAATTCCTTCGGCTGAATCTTCAGCACCGCACTGGCTTGTTTGAGCTTCAAGGCTCCCGTTGCCATGACTGCCTCCAATTGCAATCTAAATTGCAGATGGCAATAATCTAGTCAAGGCAACTCCAGCGGAGATTAAACCATTTCGTATCGCCGGGCCGCTGTCGCTCATCAGCGACGATCAGCGACCCGGCATATCACCCTAACTGCGGTGCAAATAACACTCAGCGGAACTAAAATCGAATCATTGAAGGAGGTCCAGGTTTGCCTGAATATCTGAGGCAGGACAGCGAACCACCGGCTGCAACCGCGAAGAAAGGATGGCGCTATCACCACGTTGGAATTCCTACTCAGACCCCGCGTCCCGACGAGGTTCATGTACCCCACCTGCTCATTCATGTAGCGGGATTTCAAACCAGTCCGTGTGGCGTTCAATGGATGCGATTTGATCCAGATGCACCGTATCCCGAGGTGGTCAAGACCATTCCTCATGTGGCGTTCGAGGTGAACGATCTTGCAACCGCATTGGTTGGGCAGGAAATTCTGATTCCACCGAATAGTCCGAGTGCGGGAGTCAAAGTTGCGATGATCCTCGATCATGGTGCCCCGATTGAGTTGATGGAGTTTTCCGCACCGCAAGATTTATTGGGAGAATAACCAGAGCGACCCTCCAGGAGGGCACTTCGAAATAAAATCGAACGTCCAGGGTGAATTTGCGGCCCGGATTCGCTCTGGGGGAGTAAATGGGGAAACTCGAGAGCACGAGGCATTTTTCGCGGCTGGCGGTTGAAAGTCTTCTCGAAGACCGCTACGGCTCTCTGCGCAAGTGGGCAACCCAATTGACCCATGGCGATGCGGGTGCGGCGCAGGACATCGTCCACGATCTGTGCCTTCATTTTGTCGTGTCGCGTCCTGACATGAGCGGCGTCACCAATGTCGACGGATACCTCTATACCTGTTTGAGGCATATTTACCTTTCTAGTATTGCCCGAGCCGCTCGCGAGGCAACGCAGTTCGTCAGCGTTGCGGATTTCGATTCGATCCACACAGCTCTCAATTCACTCTCGCGCGATGATCTCGCAGACAGCCAGAACGATCTCCGACGCATCTGCAGCTACGCGGTATGGCGTAAGGCAACATCAAAGAGCGCGAGCTACTTCGTCCTTCACTTCTTCCATGGCTACGCGCGCCGTGAGATCGCCGAAATTGCAAGGCTCCCCATTTCCGCGATCTATAACAAGCTGAAGATTGCCCGCACCGAGGTCAAAGCGCATCTTGAAAGTGCCGAGAGACTGAGGATTGCGACACGCGATATCCCGTCGGCACCCGAGCTACGAGCCGGCGCGGTGTCATCGATGGAGTTGTTTGACGAGCTTCGCAGATTGATATTTGCCGCAAGGACGACGGAATGCATTCCCGAGGAATCGCTGTTGGCGCTCTATGCGGCATCGCCCCCACGGCCAATACAGTGCGCCCTTCTTTCCCATATCGTGAGCTGTGAGCAGTGTTTGGCGGTGATCGACAAGCATCTCCAGCGGCCGACGCTCGATCAGCGTGACGGGATCGAAGAAACGACCTCGTCGCTTGACGGCGGAACAGACGATAAGTCCAGCTTCCGGGCCTTGATGCGCAGTGTGCGGAAAGAGCGGGATCGGATTTATGAACATCGTCCGCAGAAGATTTCGATCGCCATCAACGGCCGGATCAACGCCACCCACAATATTCAGGGAGAATGGAGTACGCTTTCGACGCGGCTTGATGCGCCGGAAACGATCCGCTTTATTGAGGTCTTTACCGATCAGCGGATGCGCGTGGCCCTTCTGCCGGTGGACGAACGTCCACCCGAGGGGCCCCATACCAAAACTCAGCGGGTTGTCCTGAGCGATGACCGGTGGCTTGAGCTGACGTTGAGCTTTGATGGACTGGGACTCGAAAGCGAGGTGATCTACTTCGATCCCGCGCTGGCGACTTCAGCGCAACGGGAAGAGGATCCGGACGAGAATCTGGCAACGCCAGCCGACGATGGGGTAAACCGACTGCGCGCGGCCGAGAAACAGCGGCAAGGCGTGAATGGCCCGATTTCGGGAGTGCTGGCATGGATTGTTCGGGTGTTCTCGCCACGGCCTGCGATCGCCTGGGCAGCGCCTCTCCTGCTCGTGCTTCTTGCCACCATTGGTTATGTTGCATATCGGCATGCGAAACCAGTAGACGGCGCAGCGTTGCTCGCACAGTCTGTTCACGTTGAAACCGCCAACCTGGCAGGCGAAACCGAACATCAGATTCTCCACGTGGAGATCAATGCTGCTGGCGGCCGGCCACCGCAAAACGCAACGATCGACATCTGGCGCGATGGTGATGGCAAACGGTATGCCCGCCGTGTCTACGATGCGCACCAGCAGCTTATCGCCGCAGAGTGGCGTACAAATTCAGGTGAATTGCATTCGTGGTCATCACAGGCGGTTGGAGACCTGTCTGAGTCGAGTTACCCTGTGCTCCAAAGCGATCTGTGGAGACTGGACCTGTCCTCCAGAGGATTCCGTTCCCTCTCTGATCATGAACTTCACGTTCAGAAAACAGACGATGGTTATGAGGTGACCATGACGGGTCCCACCCGGAACCAGCCGCATCTGGTTTCCACCACCCTCATTCTCGACCATAAGCTGCACCCTGTCCGGGAATTGGTGCGGGTACGCAACAGATCGGGAATCGATGAGGCCCGCTTTGTCGAGACGGACTATGAGCTTCGTCCTTCCGCCTCTATTCCGGACACAACCTTCGTGTCTGGTTTTGAAGGAAGGCTCGCAGGACCGGATGGGATTTCCCATTCGGGATCGCCGTCAGGGCATCCGTCCTGGCCCCCATCGGACGAGATTCGTCTTACCGAACTTGAGATCGCGGTCCTGTATCAACTGAACCAAATCGGCGCTGACGCAGGCGAACCAATCCAGGTTTCGCGAACAGCCGAGGGACACGTCCGAGTCGTCGGCGCCGTGGCAGATGATGCTCGGCGGAGACAGATCGCATCGCTCCTTCAGGCCCTGAACGACCGTCAGCTTCTTGATGTTCATCTCGTCGCGCAAACCGCGGGTCGGCCCCCTGTAATACAGTCCTTCCATGAATTGCCGGGAGCAACGAGCGTCTACAGCGTGGGAAATGCAAGAATCCCCGCCGACGCAATCATGCGGCAGCATCTTGCGAGCAAGGGGATTGCACCAGAGCGGATGGATCGAGCGGTAGCCCAACTCTCCAATCGGATCATGGAGACTTCTCAACGAGCCCTGCAAAACGCGTACGTACTCGATCGCCTTGGGATGGTTCTCGCTCAGGCAGAATCGAGTTCGATTAGCCGGCCGGCACAGCAGCAGTGGACCGAGATGGTGGCAAAGCATTCTTCCGAACTTCAGAACGCACTCAATTCACTGAGCGAGCAGGTTTCCTCAATCCACCCTGTAGGAGAGCGTCATTCATCCCAGGAGCAAGCTGCGTTAACGATCAACGATCCGGCAGGATTTGCCCGAGCAACTCATGTGCTCCTGCGCCAAGTGCAGGAAATCAACCATAATGTAGGTGTGGCGTGCGCGTACTCGCCTTCGGAAGGCTCGAGCGGAAATATGGAGCAACTTCTCGAAAGCACGGTGCAGGCGATCCCATCGCGCGAAGCGAAGGCGCTTGGGGAGACAGCCGAGCGGCTGTCTGCCTCGGCGCGGCCGTCGGCTGCACAGCGATAGGAACCAGTCGCGCGGGAGAAAGAATTCTCTCGCCGGACTAACGCCGCCGATTGGCTGAATGATGCGGGCATTCCGGTACCTGTTTGGGATCATTTTCTGCTTTGCGATGTCCGCAACTGCTCAAGTCGGGACGGCGACCGTCACGGGAGCGGTCGAGGATGAAACACATGCGCGGGTTCCCGATGCCGTCATTAAACTCGTCAATCCGCTGACTGGTACCGAAAACCACTCGCGCACAAATGGGGTCGGCATATTCGCACTGGCCGGGATTCTTCCAGGCAGTTACACACTTCAAGTCGCAAGAGACGGCTTCGCCACGGCGCAATTTACCGGGATCGTCCTCAGTGTCGGAGACGCCAAGCAGTTTCTAATCAGGATGAAAGTGGGTGCCATCGATCAGACCGTGGCTGTCGATGCGTCTGCTATGACGCTCAATTCCACGGACGCTTCAGTCAGCACAGTTGTGAATCGGAAGTTTGTCTTGAATGTCCCCCTCAATGGCCGGAGTTTTCAGGACCTGATCTCCATGACACCCGGTGTCACTACGGAAAGTCCCCAAACGCTGGGAGGCCCGGGAGCGAACGGAAGCCAGTTCAGCATCAACGGACAGCGCGCGGATGCAAACTCGTTTACGATCGACGGCGTATCAGGAAATGTCGGCACGGGGCCAGCCATGGGCAATCGAATCGTGGCCGCCAGCGGCAGATATGCCGGGACAACCGCTCTGGGAACGACGCAGGGGCTGATCTCTCTCGACGCGCTTGAAGAATTCCGGGTGCTCAATTCCTCGTATTCCGCCGAATACGGCGGCGCATCGGGAGGCCAATTTACGCTGCTGACCCGATCGGGGACGAAAACCTTTCACGGTAGCGGTTATGACTACTCGCGCATCAGCATCTTCGATGCGAATGACTGGTTCACCCAATACAACATTCCCAATGGCGGCCAGTCGCAATATAGCCTGTTTGCTTCGGGGTGGACTTTCCATCAGCAGGACTTTGGCGGCGCGCTAAGCGGGCCGGTTATACTTCCCGGCATCTACCAGGGACGGGACCGGACATTCTTCTTTGCCTCCTATGAAGGACTGAAAGTCTCGCAGCCCACAGCGCCGTGGATTCAGTACGTCCCTGACGTATCGCTTCGGCAGGAAGTCCCGCCGGCTCTGCAGCCGGTGATTGACGCTTTCCCCAGCCCGACCGCCAATTCCGCTGCGACAACCGGGCTGGTTCCATTCATCCTGGGCGCATTTCCATCGCCGGGTCATATTGATTCCACAAGCCTGCGGGTTGACCACATCTTTTCTCCAAAACTATCGGCGTTTCTTCGGTTTGGGGATACGCCAAGCGAGAGCGAGAGTAGAAACATTTCCTCGCGTTCAACTGTGGACATGAAGACGACTTCCTGGACTCTCGGCCTCACATCGAACCTCTCGGCCACGAAGAGCAACGACCTGAGAATGGGTTATGCGAGAACCTGGGCGCAGTTGCGAACCGTGGTGGACGAATTCACGACCTACCTTCTCAAGAACACGATCGATTTAAATGGCCTGCTAGGCGTGCCTTCCCTGTACGATTCGGCGCACTCGGAGGTTTACATCAGGATTCCGGGCACAGGAGAGTCCTTCCTGCGCACTGACGATACGTTCGGCTCAACGAGGCAGTGGGACATCCGTGATACATTCGATCTTCAGTCAGGCCGGCACCTGTTCAAGTTCGGCTTCGACCAAAGGAACATCGTTTCTCCGATGCGACCTTCCGGTGTTTCCCTTGTGGCGAATTTTTTCAGCCGCGACTCGATCGCCAGCAATTCCGCGGACGAGCTTGTCATCACCAAGAGCCTTCCGGCCACGCCTACATTCAACCAGTTCGGCGCCTTTCTGCAGGACGACTGGCGCATCTCCAAGCGGGTGAATATCTCGCTTGGGCTACGTTGGGAGATCGATCCATCTCCAGGAGAAGCACACGGTGAGGATGCGTACACCGTGCGTGGAGACATCGAATTGCCTGCGATGACTCGGCTCGCCACGCGTGGAACACCGCTGTGGCGCACTGACTGGATCAATCTGGCCCCACGTCTCGGAGTGGCATGGCAGGCGGTCGACGCTCCGGGACGCGAACTCGTCGTGCGCGGCGGCGCGGGGGTGTTTTTCGACAATCCCGATCAGCAGGCTGTCGGAGCATTCGAGGCGTTCGGGTTTTCAGCGTCCAAGCGCTTCAGCAATGCTTCGCTGCCTGCCGAACCTTCGCAATTCGACTTCAACGCCAATCCCGATGCGCCGGGTACAAGTTCAGCGGTCTATCTATTTCCCACGCACCTGCAGCTTCCGTACACGCTGCAATGGAACGTTTCGGCGGAACGGGCGCTCGGCACTCGCCAGGCATTCACTCTCTCGTATGTGGGTGCAGCCGGACGACGGTTGGCTCAACTCGAACGCCGCAATATCGGCCAGAGCAATCCGGAGTTCAGCGACGTATACTTCTTCCCCCGTGGGATGACGTCCAATTACCAGTCCCTGCAAGCAAAGTTCCAGCGCACGATCTCGCCGGGAATGCAGGCGCTGGCATCCTACACGTGGGCCCATGCTCTCGATCTTGGATCAACAGATCCGGCTTATCCACTTATCCGCGGGAATTCGGATTTTGACTTGCGGCACAATGCGCAGGCGGCAATCTCGTGGGATGAGAAGACGCGAAGAGGCGGCGCCTGGCTATGGCAAAACGTCATGAATGGGTGGGGAGCAGACTGGAGAGTCTTCGTCAGATCCGCGTTTCCGGTGATGCCCCTAGGGAACCTATCGCTCGACCCAGTCACAGGCTATCGCTACTATAGCAGCGTCGATTTGATTCCAAACCGGCCGCTCTATCTGTCCGGCCATCAGTATCCGGGAGGGCGAATGCTGAACGGCGGCCCAAACTCCACGCTTCCAGCCTTTGCGCTCCCCAACAGCGTGAGCGAAGGCAACCTGCCCAGAAATCAGCTTCGCGGCTTCGGAGCCTGGGAGGCGAATCTCTCCCTTCGAAAAGACTTTCAGGTTTATCACGGCTTCCATCTGCAGTTCCGAGCGGAGGCCTTCAATCTCTTCAATCATCCGGATCTTGGCTACATCGATCCTCATCTGATGGACCAGCTCTTCGGTCAGTCCACTCTGATGCTGAATCAAAGTTTCGGCAGCGCCGGCTCGCTCTATCAGCAGGGGGGCCCGCGTTCTGCTCAATTCATGATTCGGGTCAGCTTTTGAACCCTCCTCGTGCGCGGTTGAGCACAGGAGGAGGGAGGGAACCACCATAAGCGCTACAGTAAGCCGCCTGTCTAGAAGCTAGCGCGGATCCATTCCTTGATGATCGCTTCCACCTTGCGGACGATGCAGCCCTTTGGTTTATGAAACCAAAGGGCTGCATACGCATTATGTTTGCTACTCTCTTTGAAATGGCTGTGCCTGTTTCATCTCATTCGACATCAAATTCAAACGGTGCACGATTTCGGGTGCCAGGATTGGGTTGAGGTCACGCACGTTCTGAAAATATCCACGTGAACGACGCACTGAAACTATCTTTTTGGCCGCAATCCGATCTATGCCGGGAATTGTCATCAGCTCAGGTTCCGTTGCCGTGTTCAGATTGATGGTGAGAGACAATGTTCGGTTCGTATCCCACATCGCGTCGGCTATCTTGAACCCCGAGTTGACCAACCATAGCTCTGGACCGAGGTTCGCATCAAGAGGCCGTTTTCCAGCTACGACTTCGGCAGTCGTCCCATCCAGCAACGGGAATGGCAGGTCCTGACGAAAGGCATTCATATCTCCTCGCGATCCATCCTCGGCTGCACGCTCCATCTGAGACGCTAATTGCTGTGACACAGTCGCACCCCAAGTTGTCTCAATGAATATCGTGTAGATGCGTTTTGCCTCATCAGGAAACAGAGTTGCATAGCGTTCGACTAGCCTGATGATGGCTGGTTGATTGTGGTCGGTACCGGCCAGTTCCGCCATCGCCGCAAACAGCTTCAGATTTACGTTCTGATACGGTGTGATAACCTTTCTCGGGCCGACGGAAGCGTCCCGGAGGAAAGGTCGATAAAACGACTCTTCGCGATACTGATTGCGCAGTTGCTCGTCATTGACGATCCGATAGAACAGAGTCGCGATGACTCCCTCTGATGCCAACATTTGCTGCCCGTTCTTGAGTTCCGTTGGCAAGAACACGGTCGAGGTCTCTGCGATTGAAAACAGGCGGTAGAGATCAAAGTTTTCGTCAAAAACACTCTCAGGAAGCGGCTTGAGATGAATGAACAAATTTCGTTTCACGCCATCGGTACGTAATTGCCCGTCTGCTGCGCTTAGCCAGAGCCTGTCTAGATCACTTGAACCAGTTCCGCTGCTCAGCTTTCTCAAATGCGAGTTGGTAGTAGCGTCTCGGACGAGCGGCTGGAAATGCTCCGCGAACCCTTCATCAAATGCTGTGGGGTAGTCGGTGATTGTCATGCTCTGATGCATCTTGCGAGACTGGCCGGCCTCAGGAGCACCGACGACAGCTTTCAAAATGAGGTGGCCAAGTTCGTGCGAGAAGATTTCCTCAAATTCACCTGTTTCGACGGAATTGTTTGTAACGACAAGATCGACATAGCCTGCGAGCACAAGTTGACGTTTTCTGGTGGAATCCTCCAGCCAGAAACCGAACCTTGCGAAGCCCCCTTCTTCCGTGGATAGCAAAAGGTACATCGGCGAGTGAAGCCAAGTTAGGTCTGAAGTATCTGTCTTCGATGGATTCGCAGCAATCAAGTTGCGTGAGAATTGATCGAGACGAAGCACTTGCTGGGCAAAGCTTGTATCCAGTTCTCGCCTCACACGTGTGACCAGCGCGCTAGAGGGAGCCGCTTGAAAGATGGGATAGACATGACCATCCGGCGCGGGCGCAGATCGCACTCCGTGCTCTGAGTCAAAAGTTGGAACAACAATCTCGCAAGGGACGATTTGCTGGAGGGGTGGCTCAGCAATTTGTGCGGCCCCTGAAAGCGAAACTGAAACTGCGAAAAGGAATAAGCATAGTTTCCGCATATGTACAATCTACGCGAGAGTGTTGCTGGAAGTTCCGACGCGCCCACCGGACATAACGTCCTTTATGTGTGGCATTTTCACGCATGATAATGTCCTCTACCGTGCGTGACAGAGCACGGTGCCGATAACGTTTGGGGGAGTCCGCCCACAAATGATTCCTTCGAAAATGACCTACCGTATCTTAGCGCTTATGGAGGGAACCCCCTCCTGTGGCCAACGTGTTCATGCGCTGACTCTTCTAATGATTCCGTGTGCTTCAAGAATGAATTGATTGTCCCGCCACCCAACCTTGCGGCTGAAGTAGCTTGCAGCCCACATTATCGATCCCCAAAGATCTCGTACGGGGTAAAGCCAGCAGAACCTGTATGCATCGGGATCCTGAACGATCCACCCTCCCGCGAGCAAACAGAGGAGCACCCGCGACAAATAAGCCCACGATAAAAGCATCATTCCCAGCAGTGGCCTGCCGGCGAACCACCCAGCGATCAGACCCAACAGACCAAAAGGCATCGCAAACGTCAGGCCGGTGCCCAGATGTCCCAGAGGGCGGCTGAAGCGCGTCGATTTCATCCAGTTCCATTGATGCGAGAAGTTGCGCACGAACGAATTGTTGACGATGCAGTGATCGATGATATGGTCTGACAACGTCACCCTGTAATGGTTGGCCAGCAGGTTGCCAAGCATGAAATCGTCTGCGTAGTAGCGGCCGAGTTTTTCGAAGCCGCCGATGGCGCTGAGCGCTTCTCTGCGAACTGCCATACACGGGCCGAGCATGAACCGCATTCCTTCAAGCATATCGGCCACGACAACGCCCGCAGACATCTCCACACTCATCCCAAGGCCTTCCAGTAGAGCCCAGAATCCCAGCCCCTCAGCGTTGCCGCGGTAAAGGCATGTGAGTCCTCCTAAGGCTGGATCAATCAGAAACGGTGTCACTACTTCCCGAAGAAACTTCGGCCCGACCGTAACATCGCTGTCGGTAATCACCATAAGCTCATGCTCAGCTTGCTGAGCCATCAGAGATAACGAATAGCAGCGAGCGTTGGGCCAGGGCGGCTCGCCAGACAGCACAAATCGTACCGGAACTTCCGGGTGCTTTGCTGCGATCTCAAGGGCCAGCTTCAGTCCAGGATCGTCTCCTCTACGCGCGCAGAAGAGGATCTCGAATCGCGGATAGTCGAGTGTGAAGAAGCTCTCGATATATTCCGCCAAACGCGGTTCAGCACCGTGCAGAGGCTTGAGGAGGCTTACCGGCGGAAAGATTTGAGGCTTAACCTGGCGCGCGTGACGCCATGCCGCTGTCGTGAACCGTAAAGCCGCCACAAGGCCGAAACCGAGAAAGATCGTTGACGTTGCGGTCCCAAGAACAGAAATTCCAAGCAATAGTGCATTCATAGGAAGATCCTCCGGTGGGATTTCCTGCCGGAGAGAGCGCGAACGGGGCGCTTCAGTTGTTCTTTGACGGCCGTCAGGAACCATGAACCGACAGCTCTTACAAGCACGATCGGCCAAAACGTGGAAGTAGTGGGATAAAACACCTAATTGCTCTCGACGGTCGCAGCTGGTTGGGTATCGCATGAGCCTCCAGGCGCAACCTGCTCTGGTGCACATGGCTGCCTGCTTGTGGCGAGCATCAAGGCTCTTTCCAACAAAGTGAAAGCGCGGAACGCTTCTGAACTGGCTGCGATTTCGACTGACAAGTTTGGATGTCTGGGCAAAGCCTGCCTTCCTTAAGCTGCCTTTCACCGATACAGACGACCAGCAGATCGGAATCTACCCCCACGGTTGAAAGGATCTGCGAAATCGCCTTCGTCAGCGAAGGCGCAAAAATTCGAGGGTAGATTTTGTCAGGATTCAGCTCTGAGGAAATGAATGGCTTTAATCACACAAGGCACGAACGAAATTGTCCGCACGAGACGAACGTTGTCCAGTCTCTTCGTACTTCAAGTCCTGTTGACGTGCATTGTCTGGCTTCCGTCTTCCTCAGTACACGCACAGGCCGCCCCGGCGGCAACCAAGGGCGGCGCCGAGCTGCAGGCCGGCGCGAGCTTCGATCTTGCAGGTTCCGATTTCAAGACAGGAACCCTGCGAGGTTTCGGCTTCTACTCCACATTCGACTTCCGGCCGCATCTTGGCATGGAAGTGGACTTTCACCAGTTAAATGACCCCGATTCCAAGGAAGGGGTCTACGAGCGCAGCTACGAGATCGGTCCGCGGTACTTCATCCGCTTTGGACCTTTCAAACCATATGCGAAGTTTCTCGTGGGACGCGGCGTGTTCAATTTTCCGCCCGATCCCGTGCATCCAGAAAAGGGAGCTGCTGCAAACCTCGCCTACACGATCTGGTCCGGCGGATTCGGTACAGACTATCGCCTGAAACCTTCCATGAACCTGCGCCTCGATTACGAATTGCAGCGCTGGCCCGGGTTTCCTCCAAATGGCATCAGTCCTAGTGTTTTCAGTCTGGGGGTGGCCTATCACTTCCACTAGTTGCGGAACGAACTGCAATGTCCCGGCTCGAGAAGAGCGCGAATGCTTGAAAGGGATTGATTAGATGATCTGCTCGAAGCGTACAAAACGCATTGCAACGGCGGTTCTGCTGACCCTCCTGAAGGTGGCAGTCGTCTTTGCTCAGAATACGATTCGCGTTCCTGGAGATGCTTCGACAATCCAAGCTGGCATCGACATGGCCCAAAACGGCGATACAGTGCTGGTGTCTCCGGGAACTTACAACGAGAATATTGACTTCAAGGGAAAACTCATTACCGTTACGAGCGGGGCGAAAGCTTTTACGGCAGCGTCGACAACCATCATCAACGCCGTCGGCGATGGAGCGGGAGTTACCTTCCAATCCGGTGAGACAACGAATGCGATTTTGAACGGATTTACCATCGAGGGTGGCCACACGAACGCCGCAGACTGCACTCAGGGGGAAGGGATCTTTATTCATGGCGCATCGCCAACTGTTTCGAACAATGCCATCGTCGATAACGTGGAATACGGCGTCTATGTCGATGGCCCGTCGAGCCCGCTAATCGAAGGGAACGACATCAGAGGGACGCACTATAGCACCACCGACGTCTCGTCGTGTCATTCTTTGAGCGGAGGTGGCATTGGGATTATTCTGCAGGATGCAGTAAACCCGCAAATTGTTGGCAACATCATCGAGAACAACCAACGCTATCCAGGATACGAGGGCGGTGGCGTCGGTATCGGTGGCGTACAGACACTCTTATTGAAGAACAACATCATTCGCAACAATATCGGAGCTGATCCAGCCGCAATAGCCGGATCCTGGGGGGACACGATCCGCGGGAACCTTACCATGGTGCAGAACCTCATCTACGGTAACGCCGATGGCAAGAATCAGGGAGCAAATGTACAAATCTTTCTCTCTGGAACGGACGGATCGCAAGCTCAGCCGACGCTGGTGGAGACGAACAATACTATCTACGGTGGGGGCCAGGAGATGATCCTCTTTTTTGGGCCCTCCACAATCGAAAACAATATCTTTGCAAACCCGACTCCGGGCGCTGGTCCACAGCAGTTGCACGGTGGCCTTATGTGCGCCGATCCGGAGGCGGTCCAGTCGCCCTTCACGATCCGCAATAATGACAATTTCGTTACCGGACAGTTTATGGCGAACGACTGTAACCTAGGCTCCGGCAACATCACCACTGAGCCTGGATTCCGAGATCCGGACAATGGCGATTTTCACGAACAGGAGAACTCGCCCACTGTAACCGCCGGCGATCTCGGCGCACCGGACATCCCTTCTGCTGATCTCGATAACAAGGCTCGTATTGTCTGCAGCACCATCGATATGGGTGCATATGAGCTGCGGCCGCACCCGCCCATCGCACTTACCAGTTCACAGAATCCCGCACCCGGTGGCAGCTCTCTTACGTTCACGGCGCGGCTGACGGGCAACTGCAACGTGCCGACCGGCACGGTGACCTTCATAGACGGAAAGACCGCAATCGGCACAGGAACGCTCGACGGTTCTGCTGTTGCGACACTGACCACGTCATTTCTCGTCGTCGGCCAGCACAGCATTACTGCCCAATATTCGGGAGACTTCAACTTCGACAGCAGCACTTCGAACGTCCTCGTTCAGACCATCACCGGCGACCCGACAGCTACGTCTCTTACGGTTTCGCCAAACCCGGCAAGCGCTTTTTCTCCCGTTACGCTGAGCAGCACCGTGACCTCGCAGTACGGCACGCCAACAGGCTCGGTGGTCTTTACTGCTGGCGGAACAACGCTCGCAACGGCCACACTCAATGCGGCCGGTAGAACAACTGCTACGGTCTCAAACCTAGGCGCAGGGTCTTACAGTATTACTGCGAGTTACACTGCCGATACCCGCTTCCAGCCAAGCAATTCTTCATCGGTCCAGGAGACAGTCGTGGGCGCCGATACGTCCACGATCATGACCGCTTCTCCGAACCCTGCCGCAGTCACGCAAACAGTCACGTTCCATGTCCAGGTACGACCCGCGCAAGGAACCACGGTTCCTACCGGCAGCGTCACATTGATGGATGGGCCGTCGAACCTTGGGACCGTCGCACTTAATTCGAGCGGTGTTGCCATATTCACCGTCTCGACTCTCAACTTTGGCACACGCACAATGGTCGCCAATTACCTGGGATCGGCCAACTTCAATCCGAGTAGCGCGACCATGTCGGAGGCTGTTACGCTGATTGCGACGGGGCTTGCGCTCACTGCGTCACCCAACCCCGCAAACACTGGGCAACCAGTGACGCTGACTGCGACGGCTACATCGGCCTTTTCAGGCATGGTTCCGATCGGAACGGTTACCTTTTATGATGGCAACACAATCCTCACCACTACCGGCCTAGGAGACAACGGCACTGCCGCTTTTACAACATCGTCGTTGGCAGTCGGCACACACGCACTGAAAGCCGTTCTTGCCACCGGCTCCTACTTCGCCGGTAATTCGTCTTCGGTTGTCAACGAGGTAGTACAAGCTTACGATTTTAGTCTCGAGATCTCCCGCACGGCATTAACCATTCCCTCGGGTGACTATTCGAATGTGACCGTGACAATCTCTCCAGTTGGAGGTTTCAATGGTCCCGTCTCTCTTAGTTGCGGCCAGTTGCCAGATCATACGCAATGCGTGTTTCCAGGCGGAAGCACCGTGTCACTGGCGAGTGGCAGCAAGGCTGTCACGCTCTCAATCAATACGAGCGATGTCTATGGCTACGGTAAGTTGGTCAGCAGCGTGGAGAAGCCGCCATATTCCGAGCATCGCGGGGAAGCACTCAGCGCTCTTCTGCTGCCCCTGTTAGGCATCCTGGGCTGGAAAGGAAAAAGGCGGCGGATGTTCAGCCGCCTTCGAATGACATGTGTGCTCATAGGATCGCTGGCGGGAATGCTTTGTTTGCAGTCCTGCAGTGGAAAGCTGCCAGGGAAAACTCCCGCTGGGACCTACACCATAACGGTCGCAGCGGTAAGCACGGGGGAATCACCGTTGCAGCATTCGATTCCCGTACAACTCATTGTCACTCCCTGAGCGCGGGCGGCCGCCGACACAGCTACAAGTCCGGTTTGTTCCATTCGATCTCTAATGTGGGTGCTGCAGCACCCTCCTGTAGCTGCAAAGCTGTGGCATGGTCTGAATAGCGTGACAAGAATGCAGCGCTGTTATACGGAACGGCAGAAATATCGCTCCAGCCATAGATGCGGCATTGACCCGGTGCCAAGCCGGTGAATGAAAAGGTCCCGTTTGGCTGAACTCGAACAAGCATTGCACTGTGAGATTCAGCCGACTGGATTACGATTCCAGACTTCGGTTTGGAGCCTTCCAGCTTTAGAATTCCCGCAACACTTACGGTAGCCTTTTTCGTTACGATGGTCAGGCGCTGCTGCGAAATGCCCTCGCTCACCGATATGGCGTCATTGGAGGCTGGCCTCCCGCCTACCATCACTTCGCTGACATACGCCTGATTCCCGATTGCCAAAGACACGCCATATGAACCCTCCGCGATATCTTTGAATTTGAAAGTCCCATCTTTATCGACAGGTGCGCTATAGTGCCGTTTCTGTTCGCCAACTAGTCCGTCGAGAATTACTTCTAATGCAGATGAGACTGCCAGGGTGCTTCCCGTGAGCGTTCCGTGCAACTGGTAAGAAGCATCATCAGCCATAGAAATTGCCTCCATGGTCCAGTCCTATGGCTACACTCCGCACGACTTCGTGAGAGTTTTCGCCTGCGGTCCAGTTTTCGACCAGTCTGTAAGTTCTAGGAGAGACTCCTTGCCACAGATAGTACCCATCCGAGGCGTTGACACTGGCTTGGACATTTAAGGGCATGGAAAACTCCGGTTTGGCGGGCTATAGCGCGACGGCGTCTCTGAGCGTGACCGGATCGTCGTGCTTCAAAACAAGGACGCAGTATTCCACCGTGATCAGCGGCGATCTGATTACGTCGCAGATAGGTATCTGCTTAACTCAGGTAGACTCAACTGGTTGTGGTATTTCGATAGTGGATCAGTTTGAATCCGGCGTCTTGAGCGACTCTTTATCGAGGCCATTATTCTGATCTTCGCCGGGTTTTTCCAGCTTCTTTTGTTCCTGTCGATTGGCCCAGGAAAGCTCGGGCCGGGACGAACTATATCCTCGCCGCTCCAACTCCGCGGACACACCCTGGTAACGGAAGTACTCTCGCTGTGCGGGCGTAATTTTAAAGCACATGCCACTAGTTTAGATCAACTGATCAGCCTTGTGTGGCGCCCTGATTCAAGCAGACCCACTACCGGTTTTTCCGAATTTGGACATCGGGATGGAGGATTCGTGCCAAGGGCACGGGATCGATCATCACGGCTTGCTGAGCGAGTCGGTAGAAGAGTTTGCCGCGGCTTTTTGAGCGTCGCCGATTGATCCCGATTTCCGCTCCAGGAGGATTCGCGCCAGTCCTACGCCCTCGGCAAGCGAGATCGATTCTCACGGTTGCTTGGAGGACTATGATCGACAGCGCTCATTTCCGTCGCAAGGGGTCGTCTTCAAGCAACGAGCGGATCAATTCTTGGGCAACGTAAAAATTTGTCTATTGCAACTTGGAAAGAGCTTCGGCAGCAACAAGAGATTTGCGCGAGCTGATTTGAGCACCTTCAGCGGATGTAGGTGTTCAAACTTGACCAGATTGTATTTGAGGACAAGTCGTACGTTTAATACGTGTCATATCTGGCAGGATGAGACTACCTTTTTTTCGGCCTACTGGAGAGAAGTAATTCAGACCATATCAACGTTCAGAAAGTCCATTCCGGACACGAGCGACTGAAAGGCTTTATCTTGACTTCGCGGTAATTGAAGACCGAGAAATGCGTGTGGGCAATCTCTTCTGGCATGACGTTACTGCGCCATTGAGATGATCTTCGTGGAGCGCACCAGTCCCTGGCAGAGCATTCCATGGCCGCGCAACGGTACAGGGCATCGGCCAGATGGTTCCCTTCGATGCTCATTTCCCAGGCTGCCACCACGCCTTGAACTATTCCCACATATGACAGCTCCCTACGTGGAAAGAGGCAGTGCGAGCCGCTCATCTGGTGAGACCCATCCATGCCGTGTGAGGAGGTTGCCAGGATAGAGTGCGGAGTTTTGAGTTGTGAACCGGACATTGTTTCTCTGTATTACTACCTGCAACTGATTCAGGTGGTTTCTGGCGGGACGGAGTTGAATTTGTCTCTCTACTCATGAAACGCAGGATGAACATGTTAACTAGCGCGGCAAGGCGTCCTACGGCTCTTCAACGCTGAAGAGTTGAGACAGCCCGAGTTAGGTCAATGCCCGCAAACAGCTTTTATGTATTTGTCATTGAGTTTGATTACGTATGGAGGATATACGCATGCATCACAGTTATTTGAAATCAGTGAACCACGTCCTTGCCTTGGCGCTTATTGGGATAGCTCCTATCGCCATGGCAGCCCAGGATGCGGCCAATCCCACCGTAAAGACATACGAGAAGAGCACCGCGTCCAACAACGCTGCATCCAAGTGGGACATCTTTGTCGGCTTCAGTTATCTTTCGCCTCATGTCGCATCCGACGGTTTTGACAACTTCGGCGGCAGGGCCATCGACTATGGCGCCATTGGCAGCGTATCCCGCTATTTCAATAAGTACGCAGGTGTGCAGTTCGAGGGCGACTTTCACAACGACTATAACGAAGACCATCCGAACTCCGATTTCGAGGGAGGGTCTGGCGGTCTGATCCTGCGGTACCCGAGCGCCCATTTCACGCCATTTGTCCATGCCTTGGTTGGCGGTGAGAGTGCAGGCAGCTATTACCATCAGAATCAGTGGGGCGTGGTGGCAACAGGTGGAGGCGGCCTGGACTACAATACTCCGTTGTTCAACCACCATTTGGCACTTCGCCTGTTTCAGGCAGACTATCAGTTCAACCACCAGGATGTTAACGATTTCAACATGCTTCGCTTGAGCGCCGGCGCGGTGTTCCGCATCGGCTCCTTTGCGCCGCCTGTATCGGTAGCCCTGGTCTGTTCCGCCAACCCTGAGTCCATCTTTCCCGGCGATCCGGTCACAGTAACTGCAACCGCCAGCAACCTGGACCCGAAGCTGCGTGCGGTTTACTCCTGGTCAGGTGAGGGCGTGACGGGTGACGGAACGACGGCGACAGTGGCGACTGCGACGCTTGCGCCTGGCACCCACACGGTAAACGGGAAAATAAGTGAAGGTAGAGGCGAAAGGATCGGCCTCAAGCCTGGCGAAGTTGCGGATTGCTCAACCAGCTTTACCGTGAGAGCGTTTGAGCCGCCAACTGTCAGTTGCTCAGCCAGCCCCAACACCATCCAGCCAAATGAGAGCAGTACGGTCACGGCCAATGGCGTGAGCCCACAGAACCGGCCGCTAACCTATAGTTACTCGGCCCAGTCTGGCTCCATCAGCGGCAACGGCACCACTGCAACCTTTTCCGCAGCAGGCGCTCCGGCAGGTCCCATTGAGATCACTTGCAACGCGACCGACGACAAGGGCAATTCGGCGACGGCTGCCACCACCACCATCACGATCGCTCCTGCACCTGAAGAACGAGCGCCCGAGCAGGCAAGGCTTGAAGCTCGGCTGGCCTTGCACAGCGTGTTTTTCCCAACCGCACAGCCGCGGGCAACGCATCCCGAGGGCGGTTTGGTCGAGAGCCAGCAATTGACTCTGAAGACTCTTGCAGAGGATTTCAAAACCTATCTGACAATGAAGCCGGAAGCTCATCTGATCCTCACCGGACATGCTGATGCCCGCGGAACACCGGAGTATAACCAGGCGCTCACTGAACGCCGTGTAAATCGAGTGAAGCAATTCCTGGTCGGACAGGGAGTTGTTGAAAACCAAATCGAGACACGCGCAGTCGGTGAAGAGCAGCAGCTCAGTCAGGATCAGGTCAGGGATCTCATTCAGCAGAATCCTGATCTCACGGACAGCGAGCGGCAAAAGATTCTCCATGATCTAACGACGATTGTTCTAGCTCAGAATCGCCGCGTAGATATTACGCTGACCACAACCGGACAGCAATCCGTAAAGCTGTATCCATTCAATGCTGAGGATTCAATCACTCTTCTGGATCAGAAGGCCACGGCGCCGAGGAAACACACGCATACCAACGCGAAACGCGCGCATACCAAAGAGTAAGCATTCCAACTGGGGAACAGGCGATTTGGGGTTGTACACAGAATATTTCGCGCTCTTGAATTCCCCTATTACGTAAGAGGGTTGTTAGGTTGAAATGGTTTTGCATCTGGCCCGGTCGGGCCAGATGCAAAGCGGTCATGTGATGGCCACAATCTCGGCCAGCCCGTTTATTCTGCAGATAGCTTTGGTGCCCTACTTTATTGCGAGGAGATGTCGTAGCCGGGCACGGCCCCCCATACGCGACAAGATAATCCCCTTGCGCCAATGGCGGGCGTTCACACAATCGGACAATCAAGTTTGATTTTGCGACGATAGTTCCGGCATCGCCAGACAAACGGCTCTGGATACATAATTTTGTCATCCAGATCGCGGGAGTAGGAATGAAAAACGAAGGGGGCCCACACTATGAACTTCGTCCGGTCAGGCTGCCGGCTCAGCCTGGCAGTTAATTACGCTGAAAGTGTCGCGTCCCGCGCTCTTGGCGCGGTAGAGTGCGGTGTCCGCTTGTTCCAATAAACGCATCGGATCGGTGGGCTTGCCTGTCGGCCAGCAAGCCACCCCAATGCTGACAGTGAGTATTCCCTTCGGGCTATATGCATGGGGAATGGCGAGCGCGCGGATGGCTTCGAGAACGGCGCGCGCGAGGTGCTCAGCTCCTTGACAATCTGTCATGGGCAGCAGTATCACGAACTCCTCTCCTCCGAAGCGAGCCACGAGATCGGAATCGCGCAGCAAAGCATGCTTGAGGGTGGACGCTACCTGTTTGAGGCATCGGTCGCCAGGAAGGTGCCCATACTGGTCGTTGTATTGCTTGAAGTGATCGACGTCCACCATCAGCATGGCCATTGCGGTAGTGTTTCGGGTTTGACGGCGCACCTCGCGCAGGAGTGTCTTGTTGAACAGGCGCCGGTTCGCTATTCCTGTCAGCTCGTCCTGTGACGCGTCTTCCGATAACCGGCGATTCTCCGTTGCCAGCAGATCCTCCTGCCTCTTCTGCTCGCCGATGTCGCGGATGGTTGCCACATAACCGACAGCCTGTTTCGAATCGGGATCCATGCAGGATCGAAGCAGGGTCTCCACCCAACGGTACCCACCGTCCTTGTGCCTGATTCGCCCCCTGTAGACATTGGAAAAGATTCCGTGTGTAACATCCTGTATTGCCTGGGTCATCGCACCAAGATCGTCTGGGTGTACGAGCTCACGGACAGGCGTGGCTAGATACTGCTCGGGAGTCAGCCCTGTGATTTGTTCGACGGCAGGGGAGACAAAACGCTGAGTTCGATCAAAATACGAGACAACGACCATCTCCTGCGACTGCTCCAGGAGGATCCGCGAAATCGCTTCGTCCTGGCTTGCTCGCTTCTCTGCCTCCTGGAGAAGTAAGTAGTTTTTCTTCGGCTCACTAATGTCGATAAACGTTGCCAGAGCCCAGCCTGCAGCAGGTAGGATGACGCCGCTATGGTAAATCATCTTGACCGTTCCATCCTTGCAGGCAATGGAAAGTTCCATGGGGTCGATGGGAAACTCCACCCCATCGGGGGCGTCGTGGTATTGGCCCCACTTCGAGCTTGCCATCGCGCGTTCCGACGCGATGGGATACTTCTCTATCCAGGCGGAGATGTTTCCCAAATCGCCGACAATGTAACCGAAGATCTCAGTAAATCTCCGATTCGTATACACGATGTTTTGATCGGCCAGGGTCGCCCAAGAAACTCCTACAGGCATAGCGTCCAGGACAATCCGTAAGGACTGCTCGTTCTGCCAAGGCTTGCGGGTATTGTCGATTGGGATCATGGAAGTGTGGCTCGATAGACTTTCTTGAACGGCAATCCACTCGGCGTCACTGCATGGCCACGTCAGTTAGGGATTCCAGCCTGATTCTCACCTTAGCGCTTGTGATGGCCCCCACCCGCTTTCGTCAGCGGCTCTCTCACATAAGCCGTTCCACTGGGTTGTTGGTTCCAGGCATCGCCAGTGTTTTGAAGGCGTGAGGTAATAACGCAGCATCCCATCAATGCCGCTTTCGACGGTCTCCATGGCCTTGGCCAATACGAGACGCACGAACACGTGTACTTCTCTCAGCGCCCGATTCGATGCGAGGAATTCGAGGCTCCCAAGAGCTTGGCTCGTCTGGCAGTTCGTGCCCGACCAGGCGAGGGATCGAGGAGTTTGGGCCGCGACGCATTCTGCTCCGGCAACCGGTCCTCCAGAACCATCATCAACAGCGATTTATGGACACGGATACGGTTTTTGTAGCTGATGTACCCAAGCCTTCTAAAACGATTCATGAAGAAGCTGACGCGTGACCGCGTGGTGCCGATCATGTTTGCAAGGGTTTCCTGAGTTACCTGCGGAATCAGCGTCTCCGGGCCCGACGCATTGCCGTAGTCCGCCATCAACAGAAGGGTTCGCGCGAGGCGCCGCTCGCTGTTGTTGAATAGCTGATCGACGAGATCAGCCTGGGTTCTTGTACTCCGAAGTGCGAGGAACTGAACGAATCGGTCTGAGAATGCACTTTCCTCATGGAGGACCCGGGTCAACTCCCCGGAAGCGATCTTGAGCACCATACAGATCGTGATGGCCGTGGCGCTGGTGGTGCGGAACTCGTTTGGCCCGGCCATGCACTCCTCACCAAAGAAGTCCCTGGCTGCGAGCAGTGTAACCGTGGCTTCTTTGCCGCTTTTAGAAACAATGGTGAGCTTAGCCCGGCCCGTCTGAAGATAAAACAGACATTCGGCGCGGTCTCCTTGGGAAGAAAACACCTGTCTTGCCTTGAGTCGAATGATTTGTCGTCCCGGCCCCGCAGTCGCGAGGTATGTGTCTATATTGAACGGGTTCTCGCGCTTTTCGGCCATGATTAAGGGTCGCATCGCAACCGGCAATAGTCTGAGCGGTCTAGCTCAGTCGTTACTTCGGCTGGAAACGCAACGAGGACAAGTCTCCGAAGGTCTGAGCAATGACCGGTCCGTGTCTGGTCCTGACGCCTCCACGAGCTCAGAACTAGCTTAGTTAGAAGCTTTCCCCGAACGGGATCGATAAGCAAGCCAAAGTCCAATGAGATAGTAGGTGCAGCGCGTTCATTCTTCACTAGTTCATGACATCCAGGGCGTTAGAGCGTTTCATCAATCCTGGGCACGCTGGAATATCGGCACCACCGGCAGTAGACTCTGTTGCGCATGCGATCGCATACCAGCGCGAGCAATATTGTCCAGACGGGATGCGAAGGCTGTCTCTATCCTTACTTGGTCGGGCCTCAGCCCGGAAACTCTTGGTAAGCCGCCAGCCGTCCAGGAGTTCACAGTAGAAATGCTGGCCTATACCAGTTAATAACAAAAGAGGGAGAACAAAATGGATACAGGCACCAAAGACCAGCTTAAGGGTACGGCACATGAGGTAAAAGGCGCTATCAAAACGGCGACTGGCAAAGTGACCGGCAATTCGAAACTCGAAGCTGAAGGCCACGTTGAAAAGGCGGCTGGAAAGCTCCAAAAGAAAGTCGGAGAGGTTGAAAAGGTTCTAGAGAAATAGGTACTCGGCCGAAGCTCTTAAGAGTCGAATGCAGAGCCCCCCGATCACGACCGCCATGCAAAATGAGTCGCCGCTCCGGGGGACTTTGACTCTGCAGAGTTTTTCGTCGATTACTTAATACCGAAAGCTTAGCTGCCCACACAGCCTACAGAATGCAACTGTGTCCCTCTTCCCATTTGCCGGAACAGACCGAGCAGAAACTGAAGCGCACAGACAGGGGATTTCCAATGTTATTGATCGTGCTGATCATTGTTCTGCTGTTCTTATTCGGTGGAGGCGGAGGTTACTACGGATATCGGAGATGGGGAACAGGCGGAGGAGTCGGCATCGTTGGGCTGGTGCTGATCATTCTTGTAGTTCTTTACTTCTTTGGCGGATTGCATCTTCCCCGTTGACGTTAAGCGGGATGCCGTGACTTGAATGTGCTCCAAAGCGCCGGTCAATTTCTTGTGGGCTTTTCCCATGGTCTTAGAAAGGACAGCAATGAAATCGCTCAAGGTATTCTGGTTAGGATTTCTCGCGCTAACGATAGTTGGGGTGCTGATTGGGTGTGAAAAGATGGCTACGCAGTCACCCGATGTTTCTGGCAGCATCCGTAAATCGCTCGATCAAGCCGGCCTCAAAGATGTTTCCGTGAGCCAGGATCGAGACAAGGGCGTAGTGACCCTTGGCGGGCATGTTCCAGCAGACACCGGCAAGTCACAAGCCGAATCGATCGCCAAAGCGATCGCGGCAGGGCAAGTGGTTGCGAATCAGATCGCCGTGACCCCTCCCGGTGGCGAAAGCGCTGCGAGGGCAATGAACTCCGATCTCGATACTGGCATCGAGAAAAACCTGGACGCCGCTCTTATCCAAAACGGGCTGCACAAAAACGTAAAATATGATGTCAAGAATGGCGTGGTTACCCTCACCGGTGAGGTCGGCTCCCACTCCGTGCGTGCTCAGGCCGAACAGATTGCTTCCTCAGTTCCCAATGTAAGGCAGGTAGTGAACGAATTGCAGTCGAGAAGCCAAAAGGCAAGCTCCTCGAACTGAGAGCTGCCACCCTCGTCTTGTCCCGAAGCTGAGAACCGGCAGCCCATCGCGGCAGGATTCCGCGTACAGAGGAATAGGCCCCGAACATACAAGCAGGGCATCTTTATCGCTGCGCGTGCGGGGCACGCACGTTATGAATAACGTTCGGCGTTTATAGCTGCGCATTGAACCTTCATGGTCGTCAATGAAGTCCTTCCAAGCTTGAGCTACGGAGGAAACTCCTGCTCGTGACGGGCTGAACCGACGCCAAAAAGCCGTCCACTTTGGCACACAAGTAAGCGCATGAATCCATGCACAAGTTCGACCGCAGGGCAGGTCGCCGTGAACAATGACCGAAGGTAATTCTAAATTCTAGTTTCCGTTTTGAAGAAGGTTGCGCTGAGCAGTTGAATACTGCTTACCGGAATGCTTCATAATCTCATTCCGTCTATCGCGCCCAGATAGGTTACATTCTGTGATTGTGATTCTCCAGAATCCGGCGCTTTATACCTTTGCTTTCGGCGGGTCTGCGACACCTTCCAGCGGCAAGTGATCCGGCAAGTCGAGCCGTGCCACGCCGATCCGGCAATCGGCCATTCCATAATAGACATCGAAGCGGTCCGGTAAGCCAAGATCGTCGCGCCTGTCGATGCCGGTGGGGAAAACAACGTTGGCGATGGTCCCGTGACGCTCTTGCGGAAGTTCCGGAGAAAGCACCGGGTCTGCCGAACGGTAGCGAATCACGAGTGGATGCTCCTTTGAGAAGAGCATCACTCCTGCGGAGTAGCACAACTGGAGCCCACTCGTATCAGGAACTTCGACTTCGGTGACTCCGTGATAAACGATCAGCCAGCCGTGCTTGGTCAGGATAGGCGGAGTACCGCCGCCGATCTTGAGCCGCTCCCAAGTGGAAACAGGAGCTGCCAACCGGTGATGAAAGGTAAACTTTCCAGTGCGAAATGGTTTGCGATCGAGTGTCATCTGGCAGTATGAAATCCAAATGCTTTCCCTCTCTATATCTACGTCACGAGTCGCAGGGCCGCAGGCGGTTTCTTCGGGGCGCGTGCCTGGAAAGAGCGGGCGGTGAAGCATGGCAAGTTCCGGTTGGCCCGATGGATCGGGAATGACGGCAGGGAATAGGCTGGCATCCTTGTCGTCCACATTACTGAATTCGACGCCTTCGCCCGGCGCAAAAGTAGCAAGTCCCAAGCGCTTCCAATGGAAGAGGTCTTGCGATACAGCTAGTGCAATCCTCGGGCCATGGGAAGACCACGCAGTGTATGTCATCAGGTACCGTTGAAGAGGTTCGATAAACGTGACGCGAGGATCTTCGCAACCACCGCTGCCATCCGGCCGCAACTCATAGTCGGCTTCGGGCTCAAGGGCGATACCCAGCCTCTCGACACCGACTGGATCGCCGACTTGATTAAACCTTACCCGCGCAATCCCGATGCGCGAATAATTTCCGCTGGCAACAAGACGCGGGAAAAGATAGAGTTCCCCATCAGAGCCGCGAACAGCAGCCGGATTCAGCACGCCCTCTACTTCCTGAGAGTTTCCAGGCTCTGTTTCCATCACAATCCCCAGACGACGCATCTTGAAGTCACTCATCCGCACTCCTCAAAGGCTTGCACTTGGGACCTCAAAGGAACGCACCTGGTGATCGTCTCCCAAACAAGCAATGATCGCTTCGATTACCCGCTTGGTCTCACTCGGGCCTCGAACTGGAATGGAGATCACGCCAGCCTGTTCGGCGGGGTAGTCGTTTCCTCCCACAAACAGGGCATCCCCTATATAGATCATTTCCTGAACTGAAATGCCAAGGATGTCGCGCAGCTTTCCAATCCCATAAGCCTTATCAATGCCCGGTTTGGTGATATCGATGGATGTGGCGCCGCCGATTCGGACCGAAAACTCGGGGATGAGAGTATCGAGTACTGCTTTGATCTTCTTCCGCTTGGCGAAATCCGAATCCCATCTTTCCTTCTCTTCCAAGGGGGCCTGCTGACCTAGCGCCGAATACGTCACCTGACTTCCCCGATCTTCAATTGTCTCTCCCCAAGTCTTGTCTACGCCGAAACCCGCGGTTCCGATTGCATTCTTTACAGAACTGACGATCCTCTCCTTTTCAGACGCGGTGAAATCTTCCGAATAAAGCTTCTTCCACTCTCCAGAGTATTGGAAGAACTCGGTTCCACAGGTGGGAAGAATCGACAGCTTTGCCAAGCGATCGTCCTGCGGAAACTTGGAGAGCATCTGCCTTTCAAACTGTAGCCAAGCTCCTCCGGAAATCACGGCCACCTGGACGACTCCCAATAGTTCATGCAGAAGTGACAGCATTTCGGCATCAAGAGGTGACTTGCTTGCCGCAAGTGTTCCATCCAGATCAAAGACAATTAGCTTCTTCATACTTCATCCACCTCAGAACACTTGCGGTCTCAATTCAGAAGTCCGGCTACTCGAATAACCATCGCTGATGCCGCGCCCTAAGCTAGGAGTAAGGCGGCTTCCAGCAATGTCACTGTCTTGTTTGGTTGTGAAATACACAAATTCCGATCTGACTAGATCCATTTCCTCCACAGCAACCACATCTTCACCGATTGCGTAAGGCACGAGTAGGCAAGCAGCGTGACAAGCAAGATGGGCCAATAAAGCCCCGGAAGGTGGACGAGGCCAAGCGCAGAGGCGACCGGGGAGTATGGAAGCCACGCTCCGAAGGCCATGATGGCCAGTGTCGTGAAGATCAGCGACCAGCTTGCGCGGCTCTGCAGGAAAGGAATCTTATTCGTGCGAATGATATGGATGATGAGTGTCTGGGTCATCAGTGACTCGACGAACCAGCCGGTCTGAAATAACGGAGCACGGGAAACATCCCAGCACTTGAAGAGATAGAGCATGACGAAGAAAGTAGTGTAGTCGAAGATCGAACTGATGGGTCCAATGCAGAGAATGAACCGCCTGATCTCTCCGATGTTCCACGGGCGCGGATGCGCAACCTGCTCTTCGTCCACCAGGTCGGTGGGGATGGGCACTTGAGAAAAGTCGTAGAGCATGTTGTTGCTAAGGATCTGAATTGGAGCCATTGGAATGAACGGGAGAAAAGCGCTCGCTCCAAGCACGCTGAACATATTTCCAAAGTTCGAACTGGCTCCCATCCGAATGTATTTGATGATATTCGCGAAGACCTTTCGTCCCTCGATGACGCCCCCATCGAGCACCATCAGATCCTTCTCCAGCAGGATCAGGTCCGCCGACTCCTTGGCAATGTCCACCGCTGTATCCACGGAGATGCCGATGTCGGCGGCGTGTAGCGCGGGAGCATCGTTGATTCCGTCTCCCATGAATCCGACCACATGTCCCTTGCTCCGCAGAAGGCGAACGATACGTTGCTTATGGGCCGGAGTAAGACGTGCGAAAAGCGTCGTCTTTTCCGCCGCGTCCGCCAACTCCGCGTCGGACATCTTCTCCACGGCCTCGCCCAGGAGCATCGGATCGGGCTCAAGCCCCACGTCCCGGCACACCTTGCGGCTGATCAGGTCGTTGTCGCCGGTGAGGATCTTCACTCCTACGCCGTGCTTGTGCAGCGCTTGGATGGCGATTACCGCCGTGCCCTTGGGCGGATCGAGAAATGCAACGTACCCTTTAAGCACGAGGTCGCGCTCGTCCTCCTTTGAGCAGGACTGCTTCCCCGGAAGTTCCTTGATGGCTACGGCCAGAACCCGGAAGCCGTCATTGCTGAGGCTCGCATATTCATCCCGCAACCCTTTCATCAGCCCGGGATCCATGGGAGACAGCTTCCCGTCCAACTCGAACTGAGAGCACCGGTGGAAGATCTCCTCCGGAGCGCCTTTGGTGAGCAGGATTGGCTTACCTTCAGGAGTTTCCACCATGACGGACATCATGCGCCGCGTGAAGTCGAAGGGAATCTCGTCGAGTTTCTTGAACTTTTCGACCAGCGCTTTCCCATGAAAGTCCGAACTGTCCAGAATCGCCGTGTCCAGCAGGTTCTTGAGGCCGGTCTGGAAGTGGCTGATGAGGTAGCCATCCAGAAGCACCTCGTCGGTTTCTCGTCCCGCTACGTTGCAGTGTCGCTGCAGGACGACACGATCCTCGGTCAGCGTGCCGGTCTTATCCGTGCATAGTACGTCCATTCCGCCAAAGTTCTGGATGGCATTGAGCCGCTTGACGATCACTTTCTTGCGGCTCATCGCGATGGCGCCTTTCGAGAGGCACACGGAGACGATCATGGGCAGCATCTCGGGGGTCAGGCCCACGGCCACGGCCATCGCGAAGAAGAATGCGCTCTTCCAATCGTGTTTGGTAAAGCCGTTGATCAGGAAGACCAGGGGCACCATGACTGCCATGAACTGGATCATCAGCCAGGTGAAGCGGCTCAGACCACGGTCGAAGCTGGTCGGCGGCGCTTCTTCCGTGATCGACCCGGCCATGGTGCCGAGGTAGGTGTTAACTACCGTGACGACCACGACTGCGGTTGCAGTGCCGCTTTCAACGCTCGTCCCCATGAAACAGATGTTCTTCAGGTCGATCGGCGAATTGGATGCCTTGGGGTCTGGATCATGGAACTTCTCGACAGGATAGGACTCCCCGGTAAGCGTACCCTGGCTCACGAACAAGTCTTTCGCCGTGAGGACCCGCACATCGCCTGGGATCATGTCGCCGGCGTGCAGATTGATGATGTCCCCAGGGACCAGATCGCGCAGTGGCATCTCCAGCGCTTTGCCGTCTCGAAAGACGGTCGCAGTGACGTGGATCATCGCCTTGAGTCTGGTCGCCGCCGCATCCGCGCGGGCTTCCTGCACGAAACGCAGCGTCGCACTAAGCACCACCATGCATGCCATCACGGTCCCGGCGCGCGCGTCGCCGGTGGCGAAGGAAATAGTCGAGAGAGCGGCCAGCAGAATTACCAGCGGGTTGCGAAGGATGATCAAGAGCCGCATAAACCAACCGCGCCGGCGTTCCTGCGCAACCTCGTTCGGACCTGAGGTGTGCGCGCGCTGTTCTGCCTCGGTTTGAGTCAGACCCGCGGGAGTCGTATGCAGCAACTGAAGCAGTACATCGCCGTTCTTCCCCGCCGCATCGAGAACAGCGGAGGAAACACGAATATTATGTTCTTTTGTCTTCGCAGGAATTGGAGAGGCGTCCGAAGGCGGAAGAGTCTCTGCGGTGCTAGTGGCGCCAGAGTTCGCTTCGATGGGGTGTTTCTCTACCGGAGCATTCGGATCGAGTGTCGTCATCCCTTTTCTCACCGCCATCTACATCACTTGTTTTGGGCCTTCTTGCATCTCATAATGTTTACTAATCCAAAGGCGGCGATTACAGAAGAACGTTGCCTGTCTGCGACGAGCTAAGGCCCTCTTCGGGAAGGTTCTCTTGCCCGATGTAAAGACTAGTATCGGCCACTATAAGTGATCGGATTGCGAATAACTGGTCGTTATTGCTCGCCGGACAGCGGACAGGCACGCGACCACACCTAGGCTGGGCTTGGGGTATGTCTGTCTGAAATGCACCCGCCTGTGGCATATAGAAGCGGCTGACCTGATCGATCGACGGATACCGGTGACCTGTTGATGTCGCAATCACCAGGGCACGAGCAGGTTTTTGCACCGAGGATCTTCCATCTTAATCGACATGCGATTGCAGCGAGGATCTTCGATCTCAAGTGCCACGCTACAGTACAGGCTCTTATACCGAAGATCTTCCACCTCAATCACCACTCCACTAAGCAAGTTATTGCAGCGAGGGTCGTCTACCTCAAGCGCCGCAATCCTGCAGCGAGGATCTTCCATCTCAATCACCACGTCATTGGGCCGTCTCTTGTACCCAATCATTTCTTCAGCAAACTGAGATAAGTTTGAGGTGTCCTGCGGGACGCGAACTGCTCAATGTTGCACACGCCGTTCTAGCTTTAGCTCAGATCCAGGGACGTTCCGACTGTTCTGCGCGACTCGTAGTCGCATGCCAAAGTCATCCCACCCGGATTTGTCCGGTAGGTAACTTACGGTAGCCCGGTGATTTCGAAGCCGCGAAGATTCAAGCCCAGCAATAGAGGGATCAAGCGTTAAGCTGACTCCCCGAGCCTGCGCCAACGCAACCGTCGATTGAAAGCAATTCCGGATTATCTACCGAAAGCTGAAGCCGATGTCAGGCTGCGGACGACGGACCACACTCACCGCAGACCGCTGTCCGCCTTCGAGGCTCTTCGCGGACTAGGCGAACCTATAGGCATCTCTGGGTTACGCTCGGGCAATTGATCAAGCAGGACCGCATTCAGCAGCGACTTGTTAACCTTGATGCGCCCGTTGTATTCGATAAAGCCGAGCTTGCGAAACCGATTCATGAAGAAGCTGACGCGGGAACGGGTGGTGCCGATCATCTCCGCCAGGGTCTCCTGCGAGATCTTGGGGATGTATTGTTCCGGTTCGCCCGGTTGGCCAAATTCCGCCATTAATAGGAGTATCCGTGCAAGGCGCTTTTCGCTGGAGTTGAAGAGCTGATCGACCAGATCGGCCTGGATGCGCATACTGCGCTCCAGTATGACCTTCAAAAACAGGTCTGAGAAGCTATGCTCCATATGCATCACACGAACCATCTCTTCCCGGCTGATTTTGAGAGTGGTGCAGGCGGTGATGGCAGTGGCCGTTGCTAAACGCAGCCCAGCCATTGCAGCAAGCGCCTCTTCTCCCACAAAGTCGCCCACGGAGAGAAGCGCGATGGTAGCTTCCTTCCCAGTTGGGGAAACCACGGTGACCTTTGCTTGGCCCTTCTGAAGATAAAAAACCGAGTCCGCGGGATCTCCCTGCGAGAAGAAGGTCTCCTTGGGCACCAATTGGATGACTCTTCTCCCCAGGCCGGCGCTCGCCAGAAAGGCGGCGGTATCGAATCCGGGCTTTTCAAGTTCGACCACTGAAGAGCCTTCTTCCGGTTCGAACAGAAACCTTAGATTCCGAATGCTCCTCTTCCGGCAGAGCATCCACTACATCCCATTCAAGGGTACACTTTCCCCCAGAATCTAGCACAGGATTGTACCGGCGGCGGTGGGAGTGGCTGACTTCTCAAGTTGGCTCAGCTCTCAGGAAATGTTCCAAGTACTTTGGTTTCTGTGACCCAACAGGGAGCCCAAAGAAGCAGGCCGGGGATCTCACTGCTGGAGCTACCAACCCGAGAGCAGGGTTGGCGGCGAGCCCTTCCTCTTTGGCTTCAATCCCGATACGCTGGCGGATGTATTGAAGCCGCATCGATTCCTGTTAGAGAGCGATGCATCGACGGAAGAAATCGCGCAACGTTACTGTTCGTCGCTTGGTCGCATTGAGCCGGGAATCGCGCCTACCGGGTGGCGACCGCTACGCGAGTGGAGGCGTAACAACTCCCGGAAACAGTGGCGAGAAACAGTGGCCGCTTTCGGCACTTGACTGATGCGGAGAATCGCGCGTATTCCTGCCTCGCACGCATCCGATTTGGTGGCTGATACTCGTCTCGATGTATACTCAGACGCCCTCACCGGTGTCCAATCAAAGGTCCTCGGCATCGCACATTCGCCTCCCCATACAGACTGAGGGATGTTCACAAGATCACAACTTGTGGTCGAGCATTGCGGCCGAAAACATCACGACATAGAGAATTCCGAGAATGATCCAAAAATCATACTTCTGCCATGACTTGACCCAGGGACGCGACCGATTCTGCATCAGCATCGAAATCCAACCGCGGGTCATTAGCCAAGTGAGTATGGCCAAGGTTGGTGGACCAATCAACAAAACCCAGACGATCTGTCGCATGAATTGTTGCCTATCGAACACCTGCGCTTGCACTGCTGACTGGCAGATTCGGCAATACTAAACCGCTTCGGCGAACCATGCCAATGATAGAGCCTCACGGTTTGAGAAAGTGTGCGTAAACGAACAAGCCAATTCCTATGAGGTAAAGCCCCCCAAAAACGAGCCAGCCGGCAGAGCGCATCCAGCCTTGCACTCGAGAACGCTTGTCAGTACCAAGCGTCTTGGTCCAACCTCGTGCCATCAAATACCACAAAGCGGTGATAATAGGCGGAACGACGAGAACCCACTGTGCATCGCTGAGCAATTGTGAACCACTCTTCAATAATGCTCGACCTATCAGAAGGCTCGTTCTTGTGTCACATAATGAGTGCAAGGATCATTCCTGCAATCGCGATCCCTCCAAACATCTTTCCCATGAAAACGACGGCCGTGCGATCAAGTTCTCTTCCCGAAGCCTTCCATCAAGCCAAACCAATTCCGAAGGCTGTTACTGAACCGATCACATCAATTATGAGCGCTGGCAATACTTTGATGAATTGTGCCTCCACCAATCCCCTACGACCGATGCGTCGCGTAGTATTAGGACCCTGCCCTTTTCAGACACCCGTAAGCTGTGATTCCAAACATGAGCAGGTATGCAGCAAGCAGGAGTATCCATAATTCCTGCTTCTGCCGTACTTTGGTTTTCTGGCTCAGATTGTTTCCTTGAACTACGCCCGCCCAACCTCGGGCCATTAACCACCAGGCCACTGCCCCCGCGGGTGGCACGATCAAGTCGAGCATGATCTGCTCTGAGAATGGAAGCGGCATTGATCTCAACAACACTGTCTCTTCTCCTAATGGATAATGCCTGTGCCTACTGCTGTCCGAGCGAAAAGGGATCGTCATCGTAAAGGCATTTGCCGCCATCGACTACGAGGCTGCCAACAATCTTGTTCGCACCAGCATTGGTGAGCCCGTAAAACTCGACTCCCGATCCGTCATCCATTTTGAATTGCGACGTAATCAAATCGCCGCTGATTAAGGTGGAATACTGCGTCCCTGTTTTGAAGCACGACGATCCGGTCACGCTCAGAGACGCCGTCGCGTCATAGCCCGCCAACCCGGAGAGTGTGGACGCCTGCGTGATCTGAACGGTGACCGTTGCGTTCGGATTGAGGTGATTTCCGGTAATCGAGCCGGAATAGGTCGCGTTCAGCGGCGTGATCGCGGTGGCCTGAAAGGAAGCTCGGGGCTCGACCAGGCAATTCAGACTACCTGTCGGATCGCTCAGCGGAGCATAAAGGTTATAGGTTCCGCTCAACGACTGTTGCCCGGAATGCGGCATCGGACCGTTCAGGTTCAACACGTCGCCATAACCGTCTGTCTCGCTGGCGACCGTATATGTCTGGTCCAGATTGACTTGGCCGTTCAGTTGCAGACTGATCATGCGTCTCGTCGTTGGCTCGTTGGGGCACTGAGCAACGGCAACGACGGTGCCAGTAATCTGGCCGCCGCTACCATCGAGTACGACTGAAACTGCCGGAGCCGTGCTGCTGGTCGGATCGCCCGTAATCTGCCAACTTCCATTGAGGCGTTCCGCATGGGGAGTGGGTGCTCCACAGGAGGAGAGCACGATTGAGATGGGAGCGACCAGGGCAAAGATTGCAACCGTTCGAAGAAGGCCGATATGAGCACGCATCACTTTTTCTTTCCTATTTGCGCCAAGCGTCTGATTTCGTTCATTGTCAAATCCAAGGACTTGGTTATTGCAACTGTTCCGAAGCTACGGAACTGGCACTCTTCATTCTGGCTTAGCCTCTTCCAAAGAGGCATACGATGCTATGGGAACATCTTGCGAGGCTGATCGACATAGACGTAGGTTCAGGTATTTGACGCATCATAGGTTTGGATGTTACCGCGCAGTACCCTTCATCCGCCAACAGCACCTTTCGCCTAATCGCGCTACTGACGCGTCACCTTACGAACCACGCTGTTGTAAGAATCCGCGAGATACAGGTTTCCAGCGGCATCAACGAATAGGCCTTGCGGGTTATGCACTTTCGCATGATTGCTCGCTCCTCCATCGCCGGAGTAACCTATCGTGGTTCACACGACCGTGGTGATGATTCCGGTCCCTGCGGATACCATGCGCACGCGTTGATTGCTGCTATCCGAGATGAATATATCGCCTGCAGCATCCAATGCAACTCCCCGGGGGCCGGCAAGCTGTGCCTTTGTGGCCAGTCCGCCATCGCCGCTGACGGTCGGGTTTTCAGTACCGTAGCCACGACCCACTGTGCCGTTGCCGGCAACCGTGCTGATGATTCCGGTGGAGAGGTCTACCTTCGCAATGACGTTCGCGCCCTGTTCGGCAATGTAGAGGTTCCCAGACGCGTCGAGCGCTAGTTGCTCCGGATTTGCAATCATGGCGCTGGTGGCAGGGCCGGAGTTGCCGGAATAACCATAGGTACCGCTGCCGGCAATTGTCGTGATAATCCCGGTAACAGCATCGACTTTGCGAACCCTTTGGTTGCCATAATCGGAGATAAAGATATTCCCGCCAGCATCAATGGCAATTCCGTATGGCTGATAGAGCTCTGCCGTCTTTGCGGGTCCGCCGTCCCCGCTGAAGCCGCCCTTTGCAGCACCGGCCCCAAATCCGTTGCCTGCGACGGTCGTAATAATGCCAGAAGATGCCGCGATTCTGCGGATCACATTGTTCCCGACGTCAGCCAGGGACAAATTGTCAGCAGAATCAAGAGCACACGCAGACGGGCCGTACATCGCCGCTGAGGAAGCCGGTCCGCCATCGCCGCTGTATCCCGCAACGCCGTTACCGGCATAGGTGGTAATGATCCCGGTCCCTGCAGCGACCTTGCGTACGGTGTAGGTGACGACGTCCCCAATGTAGAGATTGCCAGCCGAATCCATCACCGCGCAGGTTGGCTGATTCAACTGTGCCGCAGTCGCAAGGCCGCCATCGCCGGAATATCCGTAATTTCCAGTTCCCGCTATTGTCGTAATCGTTCCCAGGTCAATGCTTGAGTCACGGGAATCTCCACATCCACAGAGGCAGCCAGCCAACAGACAGCCCCCTGTCATCAAGCCCGTGAATCCATTCATACGTAAATTGTTCATCGTCTTTCTCCAGCTAGCCCATTGCTGCCCGCAAAGTCCGCACTTCCATTGTCCGAAAGAATGCCAGCCCAACCTCATTCGTGCGCAACTCGTTTCTCTCATTCGGTGCGCAGAGCCTGCATCGGATCGATGCGCGACGCTCTCCACGCCGGAATCACGCAGGCCAATGCCGCCACCAAGACCAGGATTGCTGCAACAGCCGCAAAGATCGCCGGATCGAGCGGCTGCGTTTCATAGAGCATCGAGTGAATCATTCGTCCTGTTGCCGCACTCCCGGCAAGCCCAATCGCCAACCCAAATAGTGCAGGGCGCACTCCGTCCCCTAGCATCAGACCAAGCACCTGCGCTCGCCGAGCGCCGAGGGCGATACGAATGCCAATCTCGTTTGTGCGCTGCGCCACAAGATACGAGAGAACACCAAACAGCCCGGCAGCTGCGAGAATCAGCGACAACACGGCAAACCCTAAAAGCAGCGCAGCGTTGAAGCTGGCATCCAGAGTTTCCCTGCCCAGCAGTTGATCCATGGTAAGCACGTGGGAAACAGGCAGGTCGCGGTCGAGGCCCTGGACAATTCGTTGAACCGGCAACGCATATTGTTCTACATCTCTAGCGGAACGGACGACCAGGATGCCGTTATTCAAGCCGCCGGAAAAGAGCGGATAATACTGCATCGGCTCTGGCGCTTTGTTCAGCGCATAGCGCGTATCGCTGACCACCCCGGCAACCTCCCAGTTCTTGTCCCTGTAGTGAAGATGTTTTCCGATCGGGTCCTCGTTTGGAAAGTAACGGCGCGCGAAGGTTGCGTTGATGACCACCTGATCGGCTTTGTCGAGAACGCGGCTGGGATCAAAGCCCTGTCCGCGAAGAATCGGAATACCCAATGTACGGAAATATTCCGGATCGACCTCACGGTTGATCGCAGTCTGAATTGTTCCCTGTGGAAGTGGAGCGTGCTCCACAACTGTAAACGCGTCGTCGCCCCAATAGCCTTCGCCGGGAACGCAGCGGGCAAAACCAGCTGCTTCCACACCGGGCAGCGCACGCACGCGATCAAGCAGCACTCTAAAGAAGTTCACGCGCTGGGAGGGCTCGCGATAGCTGCCGCCGAAGAGATTGATGCGCATGGTAAGCACGTTTTTGGTCGTGCAACCCAGATCACTTGCACGCAGTCGCGCATAGCTTTTCAGCAGTAATCCGGCGGCGACCAGCAACACCACCGTCAAGCCGACCTCGGCTGCAAGCAGCGTGCGGCGCAACCTCGCCTGCGCCCCTCCGGTACTGCTTCCGCGGGCACCGTCCTGCAAGTCGGAGAACTTCTGCCCGCGCACTACGCTGAATGAAGAAATTGTGCCGGAGAATAGGGCGCAGAAAACGACGAGGCAGACGGTGACGGCCAGCACCGCAGCATCGAGATGAATCGCCTCAACGCGGTCGAACGTATGACGCGTATACACAAACCATCTTACTGCGCCCCAAGCCAGCCCTACCCCTACCGCGCCGCCCAATGCCGTTAGCAACAGGCTTTCCATCAACCGCTCGCGCACCAGCCGCCAACGTCCTCTGCCAAGCGCGATGCGAATCGCCGCTTCCTTGCGTCGTGCCACGGCACGCGCCACCAGGAGATTCCCCATGTTGAGGCAAGCGATCAGCAGCACGCATCCGGTTGCGGCCAGCAGCACGTAGAGCGGCTTCTTTACGTCGCCCACCGTGTCATCCAGCAATGGATTCACCGTTGCACCGATGCTGATTAAGGCATCTTCGGGATGCGCGTTGTGAATGCGCAGTGTGATGGCCGTCAAGTCGGCCTGCGCTTGCGACTTGGTCACGCCAGGCTTTAAGCGTCCCACTGTGGCGAATTGATGGAAGCCAAGATGCGTCATACGTTCGGCCGGGTAATACCGGTTGACCGGAGTCCACACCTGCTCTGACGCATCGGGGAAAGCGAACCACTTCGGCATGACGCCAATGACTGTGTAGGGGTTCTTATCGAGCAGGATGGTCTGGTTCACGATGCTCGGATTGCCGCCAAACCGCCGTTTCCACAGCGCCCAACTCAACAACACCACGCGATTGGCCCCGGGCCGATCCTCGTCAGCGGTGAAATTGCGTCCCAACGCGGGTTCGACTCCAAGCATTGGCAGCAGGTTTGCCGTGCAGGCAATCGCGTTGAGTTGTTCCGGCATACCGCCATCTTGGGACGAGAGATTCTGGCCGACCCAGTTGTAAAGAGCCAGGCTCGAAAAGCTGCGGTTAGCCCGAATCCACTCGGTATAGATTCCCGGCGCGATGACATTCATCGGAGAGTCGTCGATGTGCTCATAGACCGCCATCAAACGGTCCTGGTCCCGATACGGCAACGGTTTGAGCAGCACGCCGTGCACCACCGTGAACAGCGCCACGTTCGCGCCGATGCCGAGCGCCATCACCAGAACAGTGATAGTGGCAAAACCGGGCGTGCGCAGAAGGGTTCTGACCCCCAATCGAAAATCGCGGAGCAGAGATTCCAGCCAGTTCCACGACCACGCTTCGCGTGCCTGGTCTCGGAGCAGGGCGGGATTGCCCAATGACCGCAGAGCCTCCCGGCGAGCCTCCTTGGGAGCCATTCCCTCGGCAATATTTTCGGCGATTTGCCTGTCGAGGTGAAATCGCAACTCAGCATCCAGGCGTTGCGACTCGCGTCCGCGGCGAAAGAGCATTCTCATTCGCATCCGCAGTATTTCTAGCCAGCGCATAAGCCCCTCTCTTGCCGCCTAGGCTTCTTCAATCACCAGGTTGATGGCCGAGGAAAGGCGGCTCCAGTTAGCCGTTTCCTCCTCAAGCTGTTTCCGTCCGGCTGCCGTAAGCGAATAGAACTTGGCCTGGCGGCCTGTCTCGCTTTCCATCCACTTCGCTTTAATCCATCCCTGCTGTTCGAGACGGTGCAAGGCCGGGTAAAGTGACCCCTGCTGCACCTGCAAGACCTCGCCTGAAACCTGCTGGATGCGCTTGGCAATAGCCCACCCGTGCTTGGCTTCGAGCGAGAGCGTTTTTAGGATCAGGAGATCGAGAGTCCCCTGTACCAGATCGCTTGGTTTTCCCATACCATGATTATCTACACCTGTCATTGTAGATAGTCAAGGTGTGAGGCGCAAAGTACGGTACTGGCTTGCCCGCCCTTGGTATTGCCTGTCAGGCTTCTTAGCCCTTTTATGTGTTTCCTGAGAAGCTGTTCCGGAATCATTCGCAATCGGTGTATTTGAAAGAGAGGAGTCGGGTAGCGGCCGAGCGTCTTCTCGCTAGACGGCTTTCTCAGATGAATCAACTATCGGCGCGAGGTCTTTTACGTTGAGGAGCCGACACTCTTCATACACAACGAGTTAGGCTTACCGGAAGGCGTAACATGCTTGGCATGCGGAAATATTTAGCAGGGATTCTTATCATTCTCGTTTCCTCCGGCGTCTCCGCTCGAACAGCTTACGCGTCCTCTGCTGAACAGGACGCCGAGCGGGCCGCCAAGGTGAAATTGCAGATCGACAGTTTTGCTCCAGGCACGGTGATCAAAGTCAAACTCATGGACCACCGGAAGATCGAGGGAATATTGGTGGCTCGTGCCGAAGGGAGTTTTGAGGTCAATGCGCCACAACTCACGGAGATCAGCTACATCGAGGTCAAAAGCGTGGCCGAAGCCCCAGGCGATCAAGCAAACCCCGGAAACAACCAGTACCCGCCCCGGCATCACAGCCATTTGCTCCGCAATGGCCTCATTGCCTTCGGAGTATGTTTTGCCTTTGCGCTCGTCGTAGCGGTCGCTTCTAAGTAGCTCTGTCCGCTTCTTGAGAGGACAATTTCAAACGTAAGGAGTGCACGCTCCACCTCGCAGATGTCCAAAGTGCGGCTGTCGATACTTTAGATCTTGGGTGTCAATGTCATTACCTCGTCGTTTGGGCCGAGTGACGATTTCATAACCATGAAGTCGCTGCATCCACCGGAATCAAATATCAGCAGCTCTGGCACTGATGAACGTGCTCTCATTGCACTGTCCTATCCGGCATCGCTTCCATCCTCCGCCCGCGCCAACGCGAGCAAGCCAGGCTATTGGCACTGGATTCCGCTCCATCGCGAGGAATTTGCAACGAACGAAGCATGTTGCGCTATGAATCGATGCACGCATCTCCTCGGAGGCCGGAATTGGTGCCGATTTCGGCTCTATAGGGACAATGGAATGAAAAGAGTGGGGGCGATGGCTGGCGCGAGCTGATCGAGGCATCGCTCTCCAGATGCCTCTAACGGCAGCAATGGCGGCATTGCCCATGTCTTGTCACCATTCGTCGACCTAAAGTGCGCGTTCGTTGCATTCTTTCCCGGAATTGGCCTTGCCTTCGTCGCGCAAAATCCAGCCTTCATTGCAAAATCGCCATGGTTCGCAGCATCGTCTTCGCGTGCGGGGCGGATGGCGATGGATACTAATATGTGATTCCCTATGCTGGCTACGCCGCAGTTCGCTAAGATTGCGCCGTCTAAGCTGGAAGGAGGGTCGATGGAAAACACGCCAAAGACACCCGTGGAGGCGCGCTGCTCCCGATTGATCTTAGGCGCCGGCGCCATCGCGTTGTGCATCGCGAGCATCCTTGCGATTGCTGCTGCGATTACGTGCCACACTGCAGGAGCCCAACTCGCCCACGGACTATCCTGGGTGCCCTCTCTGCTCTACGGAGCGGTGCTTTGGCTGTGGTGGGCCGGAGTCGCCTATCTGGTTTGGAACGCTGGACGCCGGAATCCGGCGCTCTTCCATGCGTCGATAAGCAACCTCTCGATTCAGCTCCTTTTCGGGATCACCACGAGCGCCTTGCATCTCGGTAGCCTGCATTTCGCCACACGATTCATGGGACGGCTCTGGCCGCAGTGGCACATCGCCCGCTTCGACACGCTGACCTTTTTTGAGATTGGACGATTCAGCCTGGACTTTCTGACTTATGCGCTGGTCTGGTCGGCTTGCGCCATCATCCACATGCAGATCGCCGCACAGCAGGAAGCGTTTCATTCTCTCGAACTCCAGCAGCAACTCTCAGCCGCGAAGCTCCACGCGCTCCAGATGCAACTCCAGCCGCACTTCCTCTTCAACACGCTGAACGCTATCACCACGCTGGTCCGGCTGGGCCGTCAGAAGGAAGCAGATGAGATGCTCTCACACCTCAATGCGATCCTCAAGGCGACGCTTGGTACAGCGACGCCGGAAAAGATCCCACTGGCGCAAGAACTTGAAACCATCGACAGCTATCTGGCGATTGAGCAGGCGCGTTTTACGAGCCGTCTGCGGGTGGAAATGAGGGTCGATCCAGCGGCGCTGGACGGCTTGGTTCCGTGCTTTCTGCTACAGCCGATCATAGAGAACGCCATTCGGCATGGCATTGGACGGCGGGAGAAAGACGGGATGATTCAAACGTCTGTGTCCCGGAGCGGAAACCGCCTGCATCTGCGCGTCCTGGACAATGGTCCGGGGACTCACGGCAAGCCTGCATCGGGTCACGGGATCGGCTTGAAGAACACACGCGAGCGGTTGGCCCACTTCTATCAGGACCACTACGACCTGACGATCACCGAACCGGCGAATGGAGGCTACGAGGTTGCAATCACCATTCCCTACGAGCGGGGACAGGCATGAGACTGAAAGCGATTATTGCGGACGACGAGGTGCTGGCCCGTGAAGGGCTGCGCCTCTTGTTGTCCGCGGACAACGATGTGGAGGTCGTCGCGGAATGCTCGAATGGCCGCGAAACTATCGCCGCCCTGCGGGAGCAGCAAGCAGATGTGCTCTTTCTCGACATACAGATGCCGGGGACGGACGGCTTCGGAGTCATCGAAGAGATAGGCATCGCGCACCTGCCAGTTGTAGTCTTCGTCACGGCGCATAACGAATACGCTGTGCGGGCCTTCGAGGTGGAAGCGCTGGACTACGTGACGAAACCCCTCGAACCCGAGCGGATACAGAACACGCTTCGCAGGGTCCGGGAGCGCCTTGCGACTCAGGCAGGGCCGATCACTCAGGAACAACTCCAGTCCGCGCTGGCGGTCCTGGGCGATATATCCACTGCTCGCGAAAAACATCCCAAACGGATTCTTGTGCCGAATGGTTCCAAAGACATCTTCGTTACGGTTGACGAGATCGAGTGGATCGAAGCCGAGAGCTACTATTCCTGCTTGCACGTCGGCCCGAAGCGGCACATGCTGCGGGAGACGATCAAACAACTGGCGGCAACGCTCGATCCAGATACCTTCATTCGTGTGCATCGTTCCGCGATCGTGAATATCAATCATGTCCGCGAGATCCTTCGGGAGGGCCCAAATGAAGGCTGGGTTGTCCTCTCGAATGGGGAACGGCTGAAGATGAGCAAGCCGGGCTGGCAGAGCCTGCTTGCAGTCAGCCGCCGTTAGTCTCGTTTCAAGTTCCCTGTTTTTCGTTGCACGATCCCACTATCTTGCTGCATTCCGCTCGAACCGCTCCGCTGCTTCAGCGAGAGTCATGTTGAGGCGACAAGAATGCATAGCAAACGACACTTTGTGTTCAGTGCCATACTTGGTTTGACGACGGTGGGTGGCGGGTTCGCGCAGCAACCATGCGCAGACGGGATTCGTATCGAGGGCACGGTGACAGACCCGACCGGCGCATTGATACCGGGAGCGCGGGTGCAGACAGCCAGCGGTCTGACGACCACGACCGACGCGGCGGGACATTTTCTGCTGGTATGTGTTCCCGCTAATTCAACAAATATTGTTGTCGAGGCGGACGGCTTTTCTCCGGCAACAGTGCGCCTGGCGAAAAAACTTGGAACGACGCAACGCCTGACGGTTCACATGGAACTCGCCAAGGTGGAAACCGACGTACAGGTCAGTGCAGATGGTACTGGACTCGATGCCGAGCGGGGAGCGGGGACGACGACTCTCAATAAGGAGCAGGTACAACAGCAACTCGCCGATGACCCGGACGACCTGATCCAGCAGCTTCAGATCATGGCGTCGAATGGCGGGGGTGCTCTTCAATCGACGATCTTCGTGGTGGACGGATTCCAGAATGCAAGCGCTATGCCGCCCAAGAACTCTATTGCTTCCATCCGCGTCAATCCCGACCCGTACTCTCCGGAGTACGAAGGTCCGACATTTGAGGGCGGCCGAGTCGAGATTACGACCAAGCCAGGGGCAGACAAGTTTCACGGAGCGGCCTTCTTCACCGATAGCGATGGCATCTTCAACGCCACGGACCCCTTTTCCGTGACGGCCACGCCGGCGAGCAAGCAGCGCTACGGTTTCGAGCTGAGTGGTCCTGTTGTTCCCAAAAGGACCGATTTTGCGCTCGCTCTCGAAAAGCGGGCCATCAACGAATTCAACATAGTCAATGCGACTACGCTCGACACCGATGGGAACCAAACGCCATTCCACGAGACCGTTGCCGCCCCGCAGCGGTTGTGGATCGGCTCCGCTCGCGCGGACTGGCAGGTCACGTCCAAAGATGTGGCGACGCTCTCCTTTGCTGCGAATGTCAATACTCTAGGCAATCAAGGCGCCGGCGGCCTGACCCTGCCGGAAGCGGGAGACTCTAGCCTTACGAACGAGTATGGCCTGAGGCTGACCAACACGCAGACCTTCAATGCGAATCTCCTGCACGAGACTCGAATTGGGTATACGTGGAAGCGCACGGAACAGACGCCATTCTCGACGGCTCCGTCGCTTGAAGTCGCGGGCTACTTTACCAGCGGCGGCGCTTCCAGCCAGAACTTAAACGATCGAGAGCGAGATCTCGAAATCGACGATGACATGATGTTCACGCACGGGAAGCACTCTTTCCGTATTGGCGCGCAGTCATTAGGGTTTTTCGTCCATAATTATGATCCGGACACCTTTAACGGAGCGTATGTCTTTGGTGGCGGCAGCGCCCCGGCGCTCGACGCGAATAACAATCCCACAGGGCAGACAACAACCATCACTCCGCTCCAGCAATATCAACGGGCTCTCCAGAGTCTCGCCGGGGGAACACCGACTACTTATCAGGTGACGACGGGCACGCCGCTGATACCGCTGACACAATGGAGACTCGCCCTTTATGGTGAGGACACGATCAAGCTCGCGCCACGTCTTACCATGTCCACCGGACTACGGTATTCCTTCCAGACTTCGCCAAGCACGTTCGTTAACTTTGCGCCGCGCGTGGCGTTCTCCTGGGCGCCGGACAAGAAATCGACCTGGGGCATCAGCCTGCGCAGCGGCATCTTCGATGCCCCAGCGCCGGTCAGCTATGCCACGGAGGTGTATCGGCTCAATGGCACCCGCCAACGGTCGATCCTGGTGTACTCACCCAGCTATGGCAGCCCGCTAACCCCTGTAGCCGGGTCGATCCAGGTCGGTACGAGAAATCAATTTCCGCGCTCCGTCTTCGAGTTTCCGGCAGCAGCCACCCAGATCAGCGTTGAGCACGATCTGCCGCATCACTGGCATCCATCGGTCAGCTTCACGTATGCCGAAGACTGGGGGATCTTCCGGACAAGGAACATCAATGCTCCTATGGTTGCGAGCAGCACTGGTGTTCCTCCCGATCCAACTTCGGCGCTCCTGGCGCCAAGGCCGATTGCTCCGAATGAAAACATCTTTCAATATGACAACTCCGGTCATCTCAGAGGCGACTTGCTTAACTTGGCTCTCTCACAAACAGGCTACAAGCGATTCACGGTTCGCCTGAGTTCCTACATCGTACATTTCAGATCAGACGCCCCCCTTCAAATCGCCCCACCTCAATCCAGCTACACCAATCGAGGCGAATCCTCGCGACCTGATTGGCAATCCAGTGGCGGTTCCCTTGAAGGAACTCTGAGTCTTCCCTGGAAGCTTTTGCTGTCCAGTCAACTAGCTGCGGACAGCGGTAACCCGTTCAACATTACAACGGGAACGGATGCGAACGGAGATGGCACATTCAATGACAGACCCTCTTATGCTTCCATCCCTGGGCCTGGCATCTACAGCACTCCCTACGGATTGCTTACCGCGAACACGGTGAATGGCGATGTACCCCGCAACCGTGGCACGATGCCGAGTGTCTGGCATCTCTACGGCAATCTGAGCCGCGCGTTTCTACTCAACCCGAAGGACAAGGACCATCCGTTGACTCTTACATTCAATGCGCGCGCAGCCAATTTGCTGAATCACACGAATACAACCGCCGTAGGTACTGTCCTCTCGCCTACGCTCGGCGAGCCTATCTCCGCAGAGGCAGCTCGGCGCGTAGAACTCGGAATACGGTTCACTTTTTAGCGTGCGCGATCCATGGATCACAACAGAGTGATTTCAAAAGTCAGTGGAATTGCCTTGCACCGCGATCAGTCGAAGAGACCCCGCGGGGATGATCCCTTTGCGTCAAGAGGGCGCACTACAGGTTGAACCTCGACGTGTCGTCCAATCAGCACTGATTGCAAAACCTTGGAGAAGGAACTAACCAGCAACATTGCACACTCTCAATAGGCATCGAACCGCATTCAAGAGCAACGATTCAAATGCGCCGCAAGAAGCAGCCCATCACCGGCGACAAACCCTTCGGAACGAGCGATTCTATGTAATTGAGAATGCTGCCAAACGCTCGCTCTTTCCGGCGAAATCCGTCGCGCACGCCGCCGGCGGTGATCGTCACTCTTTAGCGGCCGAAAGTCGTCGCTCATTGATGGCGAATCTCATCGCTTCGGAAGCCGGCGCAGCTCCCTCATAGGAATGGGTAGAAGCAACGACCGCGTGCCTGTATATCTCCGTGCGAACCGGTTCGGGTACATCTGCATCTCCTGACCGGATAGGCATTCCCCGTTAGAATGATTCAGGGAGAATAGAACCAATGACCATTGCAAGCATCGTGGAAGAACTGGACGCCGAGATTGTACGGCTCCAGCAGGCAAGGAAACTCTTGTCCAACGGTTCCCGCCTCGACACCGCCAAGCTCACGACAGCAGCCGGGAAGGGTAGCGCCGGCAGCCCGCAGGCCAAGAAGAGAGTGCTCAGCCCGGAGGCTCGAAAGAGGATTGCCGAGGCACAGCGCAAGCGTTGGGCCGCAGTGAAGAAAGCCGCAAAATAGATTCTACTGGCCGGATCGAGGATGCCAAGAGGAATGCATTAATACCCGATGCGAATCTCCAAGGACGAAATCATTGCCGGCTACCCCGCGCTTACCGTGCGCGCTTTTCTGCGGCGGTATCGGTCGTTGAGCATCGGCGCCGGGTCTGTTGCCCAGCAATTCCAGACCAATGAACGCCAGGCACGGGAGTTTCTACTCGGCATCGAATCGCTGGGGCTGATCGAGCCCGCCGAATCTCCGCTCCCCGACAACGAAGCCGCATACGAAATCACGATCAAGGGCAACGCCCTGGCCAACGCCTCGGCGGCCAAGCCGATCCGCCGCTCGACCGCCGAACTCGCATTGCGGCAGTTCATGGACCGGCTCAGCCGGCTGAACGCCAGCGGCGAGTACGTGTACCGGGTCACGAGCGCGGTGGTCTTCGGCAGTATGCTCACGGACACTGAGCGGCTGGGCGACGTGGACATCGCCATTGAACTCGAAGCCAAGGTGACCGAGGAGGCGGGATTCCGCAAGTGGTGCGATGCGCGCCGGACGCTTGCCGTGAAACGAGGAACGCACTTCGGCAACGAGGTCGATTTCGTGCTTTGGCCGAAGACCGAGATCTTCCGTGCTCTCCGGGCGCGCGCCCGCGCCTTGAGCCTGCACGAGTGGAACCAGGTCGTGCAGATACCGGGAGTGCGCTACAGGATTTTGATTGGAGACCGGAAACGCATTACCGGTCTGATCGCCGGCGGAGAGAATGTGGATGCCTGATGCTCGGTCTTGTTGGCAGCGTGGGAACCAAAAGCGGGGAAGCTTGGTTGCAACCTCTCGGCGAATTCCGATGGGCAAAAACACTGTGGGGACTCTTGTGGGCAGACTAGATCAACCAAGCGGGTAATTGTGGGTAGGCCCCACATTTTAGTTGTGAAAACACGCATCCATGATGCGATGAGAATAGGCAAGATATAGCAATTCTGAGTAACTCCGCGCGGGGCAAATGGTCAACTGTACCTCCAACGGCAGGATCGGCAGCCTGGCCCCCGGCATCGGGGCGATTGGAGGCGCGACGATCACCTCGCTCGGTTACAACTAGGATCCCCAGACTAGACTAAGGCTTCTCGTCGCATCATCGTTCGCGCACATGCCATGCGGGTGTTTCTTTGAAGCAACACCCAGTCGCACCTTCCGCGGTATCACTCTCAATCTCGAAAGAGCTACCGTGCATCGGGAATCACTGCAAGCTCCAGTCATCCAGCGGTTCGTGCCAGGGCGGGTTCGCGGGAAAGCCCTGAAAGTGATCTGTCGTCCATTTGGCTCCGAAGTACACGGCAGGCGCAAGGATCGCAAGCAAAGCAACTCCGCACGCTACGTCGAGGAACATTTCGCGGAGCGACGCTCGGCCGACGGCCGGAAGGATACGTCCGCACTGCTTGCAACGCGTCACAGAGAGAGGGGCATCATGCCTCGGCGAGTTCATCATCGTCGTTGTACAGATCGAGATGATATTCGCTATCGTCCTCTTCATTTTCATCGTCATCCTCCGGGTCTTCGTCGTCCCTTTTGCGCCGCGCCGCGTCGTAGGATGCCCGTTCCTTCTTGTCTCTTCGCACCTTGAGCAGTTGAGTACCCAATGTATGCTTCGGCGAAAAGCAATACTGCACATAGGCCTCGAACAGGGAAAGATTTGGAGCACCGCGCGCCAGCAGATCAGTTAAATGCTGCTTGAACATCTGATTAAGGGACTCAGGGGTGATAACGTAGGCCCGGCGCGCTCCATGCGATTCGACGCCTGCCTGAAGCCATCCCTGGTCTATCCAAAAGTGAATTTCGTTCTTCCGAATCCGAAGAGCAGCCGAGAGGCTATCGATGGAAAAAAGGTCGCAGCGGATGTCACGGAGCTTTAAGTGGCGGCGGCGTAGAAGGCTGCGAATTCCCTGAGGGGTTCGATGGTGTTTCCTGGCAACCTCTTCAACCGAATTCCGAACCAGTTCCTCCCGCAGTTCATCGAATTCTGCTTCGCTACATCGACGATGGTCCGTACTCCGCTTTAAGCCGTTCTGAATGATGAAGCGCCAGCATTGATCTTTCTTGCGCCCGCTGTGGCGCTGCAGGCGAACGACCAATTCCTCCAGTCTGTCGCCGGACAGGACGCGAGCTTGTTTAGCCATGGCGTAGGCTTCGGGCGTCCACTCCAAGGCCGTCTTCGATGATGGCGTCTGGTTGGCCATAGGTATCCCTAATCGCCACGTTCAGAAAACTCCCTCTACATAGAAGCCGCCGAAAACGAAGAAATCGAACATGTCAATCTGGAAAATTTGGCAGAATTGTGGAAAAGGATCTGCGTTTACGGTAAGGTAGCTCTACGAAGAGTGCGCCGCCCGCCATTCGTGGCCACTCCAGTACCGTGACGTAGACGAGCTTATGCTTTCACCTTCCCCCTCCGATCTCGTTTGGATCATCGGCTTCACGCCCCAGGGCAAATGGATTGCCCCGGTGGTGCGCGCTGCCGTCAGGCAGGGGTGGCGAGAAGCGAAGCAGATAGCCCTTGCGCAACTGGGGGACGATTCGCTGGCCGTCGAATTGATGGAGCTTGCAATTCAGCAGACCGCTGAGTACCTTGCAGGCTTGCCCCCGATCGATGCCGATGAGGCGTCCGATATTTTATTGCACTTCTACCGCAACGCCGTTCGAAGGAGGAAGCGGAGCGAATCTCAGCTTCAGTTCCTCGGAACAAGCGCGGAAGTCGAGGTTTTGTCACCGTCAGCAATTTCCTTTGAAAAGTTTGTTGAGGCGGAAACCGATCTCGATACAATACTCGACGACACGCCTGCCGATGTGCGTCTGGCTATGCTGATGCGTTTAGGCGCTCGCCATAGTTGGAAGGAAATTGCAGAGGCGACGTCAAAATCGGTGGACGCGATTCGAATGAGTTGCAAAAGAGAACTTGCTCGCGTCCGGAGAAAACTCGGAATTCGAGATCCTGAGCAATAGAATTGTGCGGGTGGCCTCGGTTCCTCGAGAGGTTTCAGTGAGCAGCGAGCAGAGCTTTGCGAGAGACGATGAGAATGACACTCTCCTGTTCGAGAGGTGGGAAGCTCATGTCATCGAGAACTATCCGAACCCCGAACGGATCGGCTGTCCACTGCATGACGTTCTGGAATCTTTTGTCGATAAGCCCGCAACCGTGAGCCTCGCGGACATCAAGGATACGCACATAACGAGATGCCGCGAGTGCACTCTGGAGCTAAGGGAACTCCGGCGTCTTCGAGAGGAGCGACTCAAAAGGTCTGCTTCGCCACGTTCGTTGGATTTCTGGACAGGATGGCGAGGGGCAGCGGTGGCGGGTTGCTGCGTCTCGCTTATCCTTGCTCTTACGGTGTGGCTAAATCACCGCGATGTCGCGCGGCGCGTCCCACCAAATGGCGAGATTGTGGCGTTGACGATCGATTTAAGTGGCGACGGTGTCACGCGAAGTCCAGGTGCGGAGAGCGACGCTCCCCTGTTTTCGCTGCCCCGGAGGACCGTCGATCTCGATCTTCGTTTACCCTATTTCAGTCCCAGCGGTGAGTACGTCATCACGATCGCCAGGGACAAGAAGGATGGAGTTCTCCTAAAGACCCACGCGGAAGCCGTTGCCGACGGTCCGCATACCCAGGCCCGGCTCCGCCTCGATTTGCGGAACCTCTCGCCCGGACGCTACTATTTTGGCGCAACAAAGGCGGGCGAGTTGACGACATCCTTCTATCCCTTCACGCTCGAGTAGGGCGCCCCGGCGGGGGAAGGAGACCTCTTCGGTCTGCGAACTACCTGCAGGTGCCGCCGCGGGGTCTTTGGAAGCCGGGGCGGCATCTCGCGGTTCGCATCGGGGTCAAACAAATCCTTGACCTTCACCCTTAGAAACTTCGCGATCGGTTTAAGCGAGTCCACATCAGGGAATGACTTCCCGATCACAATACGGGAGATGTTTCGCGGATCAATCCCGAGGAACTCAGCAAGATCTCTCTGCTGTTTTCCCGAGAGCAAAAGCAGTTCCTCGATCCGTTCACCTAACTCTTGCCTGATTGTCTTGTCAGCCTTGCGCGTCACTCATTCAGTCTTGATGACCTGCGAGCTACATGAAATGATGTGAAACACGTATAGTATGACGTTCAACATCAATATATCGTCGAACCGCCCGAGCTTTGACGCAAGCCTGCACTGCCTGACAAGCGGTGAGAAATGTCTCCCTTGCCGTGTAAGTGTACCTTACGGCAGCCAGCAGCGAGCGGCTCCGGTAAAGGGCGTTGTGCCAATTCTCGTCTGAGCATGAAGAATCTCAACTGCAATCGCGCACACACTAAATCAGATCAGAACTAATGTCGGCGGGAGTTGCGCGTGGTTTAAGGTTGAATTTACCAGGAGGACCCTATGACCGGGCTTACAGGCCGGCGCGCAGAATTTCGGCGCCACGCCCCCTCCGACTCAGGAGCCTGTGTGAGCCGCCCGGGAGCGCTCGATCACCCCTCGGTCGAGCGGGGAGTGGTCAGCTTGTTGCCATTGCAGGCTGCCTCTTGTCCAGTGTAAGCGTCCGGTTCTCGTCGTATAGACATTAGCGTCTGCGTGGCCGACGATCTTCTTGTGGGCGACGCGATTGAAGTTGGGGCAGGTGGCGGCCGGGCAAAGCGGGTTCATCGCACGGCCGAGGAGAAGCGGCGGATCGTTGAAGCGACGCTTGTGCCGGGTGCATCGATTGCCCGCGTGGCGCGTGAGAACGGAGTCAACGCCAACCAGGTCTTTCAGTGGCGGTACGAGCACCGCAAGGGTGTTGGCTGGGCCGCCGGCGAGTCACGAACTGAGCTTTTGCCGGTGACAGTGACCAGCGAGCCGGACAGCGTGATGGTGCCTGAAGCCGTGCCAGTCATGGCTTCATCGAGTTCGATCCACATCGAGCTGCCTGGCCGTGCTTTGGTGAGCGTGGAGAGTGGCGTAGATCCGACACTCGTGCGTGTCGTCCTGGGGAGCCTGTTGCGGTGATCGAACTTAAGACAGGCACGCGGATCTGGATCGCAGCCGGATTCACCGATCTCCGGCGCGGTTTTCAAGGGCTCAGCTCGTTGGTCGAAACGGTGCTGGAACAGCAGCCTTATTCTGGCCATGTTTTTGTCTTCCGCGGCAAGCGCGGTCACCTCATAAAATTGCTTTGGTTCGATGGCGACGGCCTATGTCTTTTCCAGAAGCGATTAGAGCGCGGCCGTTTCGTATGGCCGCAGGCAACAAGTGGAACCATAGCTCTGACGCGTGCGCAGTTATCGATGCTTTTGGAAGGCATTGACTGGCGCCAGCCGCAGAGAACATGGGAACCACAGTTGGCAGGATAACTCACGCATTTTGATCTATAACTAGGCACCAGCTGTGGCATACTCACTGCGATGGCTTCTTCCTTTGCTGCTTCTGCTGATCTGAGTTCTCTGGACCGCGTAGCTCTGGAGGCATTGATTGCTGCGCAGCAGACGGAGATTCTCACCAGGGACGTAGCGCTGGCCGCCCAGCAGGAGAAGCTCCTCAGCCGCGACAACGAGATCGAGCACCTGAAGCTGGTCATCGCGAAGTTGCGGCGGATGATCTTCGGCATCAAGAGCGAGAAGGTCAGCCGCGAGATCGAGCAGTTGGAACTGAAGCTCGAAGAACTGGAGACGCAGCGAGCCGAGCGCGTCACAGCATCCACAGAGGCAAGCGCTTCAGCGAAGACGAAGCCAGTTCGGCGGCCATTGCCTGAACATCTGCCGCGCGAGGTGCATACGCATCTGCCCGCCGAAGATGCATGCCCAGACTGTGGCGGCCAGTTGCGCAAGCTGGGTGAGGATGTCTCGGAGATTCTAGAGCGCGTACCGGCCACCTACAAGGTAATTCGCCATGTGCGGGTGAAGATGGCCTGCACCAAGTGCGACGTCATTGTCGAAGCGCCTGCACCGTCACGGCCTATCGAACGCGGACTTGCGGGGCCGAACCTGTTGGCGCATGTGCTGGTCTCGAAGTATGCTGTCCATCTTCCGCTGTATCGCCAGTCGGAGATCTTCGCGCGGGAAGGCATCGATCTGGATCGCTCCACACTGGCCGACTGGGTGGGCGCCGCCAGCCATCTGCTGGCTCCCCTGATCGATCAGATTCGCAAGCATGTGTTGGCGGCTGACAAGATCCATGCCGACGACACGCCGGTGCCAGTTCTGGCGCCGGGGATGGGCAAGACCAAGACGGCAAGACTGTGGACCTACGTACGCGATGATCGCCCTGCGGGCTTGGATACGCCGCCGGCCGTCTGGTTCGCCTACACGGAAGATCGCAAGGGCGAACATCCCCGGCAGCATCTGAGCAGCTTCATCGGCATTCTGCAGGCCGATGGCTACGCGGGCTTTCATCATCTGTATGAGGGCGGCAGGATCGTCGAAGCGGCATGTTGGGCCCACGTTCGGCGCAAGTTCTACGACATCCAGGTAGCCAGCGGCTCAGCGATCGCAGCCGAGGCTATCCAGCGTATCGGCGTGCTCTATGACATCGAACGCGAGATCCGCGGCAAGCCGGCCGACCTGCGACGCCAGATTCGCCAGGCACGGGCCGGACCGCTGGTCGAAGAACTCCATCGCTGGCTGAACAAGCCCCTTACACAGCTCTCACGCAAGTCCGACACGGCTACGTCGATCCGCTATGCGCTGTCGCGCTGGCGCGCGCTCACGCGCTACCTCGACGATGGCCGGATCGAAATGGACAACTCGGCCGCCGAGCGGGCCCTGCGCGTTGTCGCCTTGGGCAGGAAGAACTTCTTGTTCTGTGGATCCGATGCGGGTGGCGAGCGCGCAGCCGCGATCTATTCGCTGCTGGGAACGGCGAAATTGAACGGGCTCGATCCGGAGTTCTACCTCCGCCGCGTACTCGAACAGATCCCCGATCATCCGATCAACCGCATCCAGGAGCTGTTGCCCTGGAATGTCGCCGCACCTCAGAACGATCTCGCCTGATCTCAAGTGTCCACTTGAGATGTAGGTGGACACTTACTACGGAAGCTCTAGTTTGCGGACGACGTAATCCGCTGGCGGGCGGTATTGCGTGGTATCAGGTTCTCCCCGAACGATGTCTATCAACTCGTTCCTCGTAGACCCGCTACGCGGATCGTCGTTGGTTTCGAGGATTATGATCTTGAGTTCCGGGCAATACCAACTCTCGTGGACAACAACAATCGGTTGGTCATTGTGGTCCTGCCCGGCGGGAACCGTATAGCTACTCCGAGTACCCTCTGCGATGAAGCCTCCGATCTCCTTCATGCCGAGTTTCTCAACGACGTCCCCTGAAGCATTTGTCCCGGTTTCATTACAAGCTGCGGGGCATTTTGCTTCGGATGCATCCTCACTCGGCGCACTCTGGGCCCAATGAATCACCTTCACTACCTTAGAAGTCGTGTCCCATCTTGTCTCAGTGTTCGCGACTGGATCGTCGACCCGATACAGCATTTCGCTTTTGAGCACGTTCTTCTTGCCATCGAAATAGGTCCATTGGCGCTCGCCAGCACTGTATGTGCGCCCTTGAGAATCGCGCGCCTCGCTTCCGCCTGATTCGATGCGACTGATCGTGCCATCGGCGTGTTTTGTGACAGATGTGAAGTGGCGCTTTGCTGAGTAAGGAGCATTTAGAAACAGCTCGTCAGAGCCGACCGAAACGGTCCCCGCCTGCATCGAACCAACTTGGGCTAGGATTGCGATCGAAGATAAAACCCCTATTACACCGGCGAGAGCTGTGGCGCGCATCTTCAGCATGGCACGTCCATTGTCCTGCCTTTCTTTTTACAGACAAGAATACACTCGCCCCTCAGACTACCGAGCCTGTCAATACGGCGAAAACCGGACGGTTACTGTCCAGTAGCAAAGTCGCCGGCTGGGGCCGTGCGGAGGCGAATGCTTTTCCTGGCGCCGACTCGTGGGAAGCCGCAATCGTCCGGCCGCGAAAGCTGTGCCGCCGTGGCACTCGTCACGTGCACGTGCTTGTGCGCGGTCATGAGGCTTTCTGACTTTAACGCCGCGCATCTGTCTTATTCATCGAGGCCGAACCTGCTGCCTGCGTTGGTCGCCGGTTTCCTTCTCGTGCTGGTGGCAGTGTTGCTCGTTCTTCACTGTCGGGCCTATGCAAAGATTCAACGCCGCGTGCGCGCCCTTTCCGAATCGATGAACCGATTTGTCACCACCAGTCTCGCAGACCCGCCGGTGACTCCCTGGACAAGCGCTTCCTCCAAAGTCTCGGGGCTTTTTCAATGGCACTTTAACCCCACGCACGAGATTGGAGCGGTAGAGCGGAGCGCCGAACTGATGGCAAGCGCGATCCAAGAGAGCAACCGCCAGATGCGGGAACGCGAAGCTCGCAATCTGACCTGGCTCTCATTCCTGTGCCACGATCTCGGCGCTCCGCTTTTGAGGGTGCTGTCCCGCATCGAGGCGCTACAGTCTGCAAAGGTCCCGTGCCTTGAGGAGCAGCAACGCGTGCTTGAATCGGCGCATATCGAGGTTGCCCAGATGACCGAACTGATAGCGTCGGTCAGCGACTTTGCGCAAACTGATCGAGACATGGACCGAACGTTCGAACCTGCGAGTATTCGTCATGTTTTCGAATATGCCCTGACCGTGTTCGAATTCGATGCCGGCCGCCGAAATATTGAGTTCGACCTCCGGATTGCTCCTGACGTTGGGGAAATTCGAATGCACAAGATCCTTGTCCGCAGAGCTCTTGAGAACCTGATTTCCAATGCGCTGCGGTTCACTCCGCAAGGAGGGATGATTTCTCTTCGCGCTGAGCGGTGCGAAAATACAGTCTTCATACGAGTGTCCGACACGGGGCCAGGGATTCCTCCCGGTGAAATAAATCACGTTTTCGACTACCAATTTCGCGGGGCGAGCAACGCCAACGCCTTTCGCCAGGGATCCTCAGGGCTCGGTCTCGCTCTGGTACGGAAGGTCGCAGTTCTCCATGATGGAGAAGTGAGTGTCCGCAATCTTGAGCCTGAGGGCGCTGAGTTCACTATCTCGCTGCCGCTCGCCGGCCCTCTTCCTCCGTTTCGCCTACTCTCATGATGGAGCCCTTGAATCCAGGAGCGAGCAGACTCGGCCCTTCGATTTGTCTAGCCGCCAGATCCAGCTGTCGAGCCAGCACCCGCGCATAGCTTTGAGATGAGGGATAGCGCTTCGCACTGCCGGTAAGCCACTCACTCCGGCAGCAAAGAAGAGACGCCATTGCCACCAATGGTATGAACGTCAGGGCCTGCCGATCGTATCGGACGCTGACTGATGCTTCCCATACATGCAGATAAGTCTCTCGCAGGCGCGGACTGATTTTTCGGCACTCCTCGTGTTGAGCAAACTGGGCGCAAAGATGTTCGAGAGTAATGAACGGGTGACCTATGCTCGCCTGTGCCCAATCGATGAAAGTGCAGCCGCGGGAGCCCACGAGGATGTTGTCAAGACCAATATCGCAATGCATCAGGGTGTTCGGGATTCCCATGTCCTCAATGCGCAGAGTCGCCTCCTCGATCAAGGCAGAGATGCGACGCAGCCGCGCGGGCCCGATGGAGGAACCAAGTTCCGCCCCTGGCTCCCGCATTGCCTCTTCGAGGTAGGGGGTAAGCTCCGGGATCTGGGTGCGAAGGGCGGCCATGCGATGGTCGTGACAGCCATCGGCGAGGAGACTGGCGGCCATAGGCGAGGCTGCGGCCTGGAGCCGGCCAAGCCGGCGCACTACTTCGACAGCGAGCCGCGACGGATCGTAGTCGGCTGGAAAAGGCACCCCTGCATCGCGCATGAGCCACCCATTCCACTCCTCATGAACAGCAATCAGCTCAGGCAGATATTCAGGAAACTTCTGTGAGAGCGTGACTGTGACGCGGCGCTCATGTGAGTGGGACGCGCCAGTAGCTTTAAACCAGTACCGCGTACCGCCTTGCGTCGAGATGTGAACGAGAGCGGCATCTGCGGCGGCATTTAGCTGCACCATCTCGTCGCAGAGTTGCGAGCGTGCCAGCTTGAGCGCTTTGCTGGACCAGGTCAGCAGATCTTCTCTCCAGCCTAAGCGAGAGAAGGGTCCCCGCTCTGTCGAGCCTTCGTCAGCCAGCGCCCGGATGACCGCCCTCTCTGCGTCGCTGAGTTCGCCCTCCAGCACAGCGCGGAGAGGACGCCAAACGAAATTCGCGTTCTCAAGAAGCCGCTGCTGTTCATCGATTTGCTCCGCGATGACCAGGTTATCTCTGCCCAGATCATCTCCGAGGAAGTCGATAACCCAGGCTCGAACGTTCCATCTCTCCCTGATCCGTGATGCGACCTTTTGTGCGGCGCGCGTCCAGCGCGGCACCGATATCCGCGGCAAAACGAGCCGCCCCGGGTCTCTCTCGAGCAAGATGCACCTGCTCGAAGGTGAGATAAGCACCAATCGATAATGATCGAATTCTGGGTGGGGAAGCGCCATCGGTGAAGTCGGACTTGACTTGAGCCGGAATCATTTGACGGAACAGTCATGTCCATGACTGTTCCGAATACTGCGAGGATTGCATGCGTTAGGAGCAGGGACAATTCGTAAAGACGGACATTATGGAAACGGGCTCATCACTTGGTGTTACTTCCCGAGCCGCTGTGATACCCGGACAGAGAGCCAGGATCTCTTCCTTTGTCAGGTTATAGATGGATACAAGCACAATGAGTTTAGTGCCCGATAATTCTCGATCTTCTCGTTCGACACGGTTCAGCCAACTAGCTGAAATGCGGTAGCCCGGAATGCCCACGCATTGGGCGAGGCGAGCTGTCTGTTGCTCGACATCGCGAAGAGTGAGCCCAAGGCGCTGCCGGAATTGTTGAAGCTGGCTTCCAATGCCACTCACCCGAGTACCTCCGGAAAAGGATCGTACCCACAAGCAGGCACGTGCCGGCCTACGCGATCAACGGCAGTCATGCTCCATGGGAGATCACATCCAGCCTCCGAATGGAAACCAAAAAGTCGCTTCCGGAGATTGAGTGCCGTATCAGGAAAGGCTAGCGCGTCTGGAGCCGCGAGGCTGAAAACAGTTGCCAATGCAATCAAACGCAGGGCAGACAACTCTCGGTCTTCATCGGCTTGCTCTTGGGCCCGAGCCACCGCAGGTCGCACGGAGAAGCCTGGTGCTGCTGAGCGCTCACGCCACCGCAAAACCAGGCGCAACAACCCTTGACGTATGGTTTGAAGCTGCGCGGCTGAGCCACTCATCCGCATTGCACCTTAGCCTTGCAGCACTCGCTTTACCTGACTGCCGCTGAGTCCATCTCTCGTCACGCGAGCACTCCCAACTTGTGCTGCGATGCAACGAAACGGAGACACACTCTCATTCTCAGCATGTCATCTGAGTTAGCGTCCGACAATTCGTAAAAGTGGACATTCTGCACCCGATGCTGTCCTAACATCGGGCATGCGGAGCATTGCGGCGACGGCTAAAGCTGACTCGCGGTTCGGAGCGCCTGGTCGAGTTGCGGATCCCGGCCCTCTCGGGCAAGATTCGGGTCGAACGGCACTTCAACGTCCGGCTCGATGGGATGCCCTTCCAAGATCCAGTCGCGCGCTGTGTGATACACGGCGATCGGTAAAGCGACATGATAACCAAATCCGATTTTGAATGCGCTTCCCTGAAGCACCCTTCCAGGAGTTGCTTCTCCGACCATAACGGCGAGTTGGTTCTCGCGGGCGAAAGCCACCAACATCTCACTCGCACTGGTCGTGTGACGGTCTGTGAGAAGCACGACACGGCCGTGGAAGGGCTGCGAACCGAGTCCTTCGGTCTTGAGAAGAATAGGCTTCAGCAGCGAACCGAAAAGAAGCGGCTTTATGTGAGGCAGAAACATGAGAGCGCGCATTCGAAGTTCTTTGGTCGTGGGCGGTATGTGATCAAAAACCGAGAAACGTTGAAGCTGTCCGACCAATACCTGCTGCTTGCGATTGACACTGTATCCGACCGGTAACTGTCCGGGAGTGAGAAGGCTCATTACGCGAAGCACACCGGCGCCTCCCCCAGGATTTCCCCGGACATCGATGATGAGGCGCTCGACTGGGGAGAGTTCCTGAACTGCGGCCGCTACAGCGTTGGCAATGTCGACACCTGCAATGCCGGGAAAACTCGATATGCGCAGATAGCCCGTTGAATTGTCCAGGCGCCTGTGGATCACCAGTTTGGCCTGGACCTGCGGCAATTGAAAGCGCTTCCTCGGTGGGACAGGTACGATCAGGTTCCGGGTTTCGCGACACAGTCCTTGTGTGACGATCTCGACCGAGAGCGGCTTTCCAGTCTCAAAAACCGGGTGCTCGGGCGGTTTGAAGTCCCTGCCATCGATTGAGAGCAGTACGTCGCCCGGACGAATGCCACTGAGAGAGGCGGGGCCTCCGTCATGAACATCCTGGAAGGTCCACCGTTGCTCTCCTTGAAAGGGAAACGACGAATAGCTGGCGCTGATCACTGCCCTTGCTGTGCCCCGAGGAGGATGGTGTCGGAACACTCCGACGTGCGATGTTTTGAGTTCGGCAAGGAGTCCGGACAATTCCCGCTCGAACTGTTCCTCTGTCGGAGCGTTCAGGATGGCATTATGGTGCGATGCCACAGTACCGCGCCAGTCAATTCCACGCAAGGCCGGGTCGTAGAAATACTCAGCCACATTCCTCTCGAGATTTCTCAAGACACGGGCACGCTGCCCTGGTTTCAGCGTTGTCTCATGCACACACCCACCTCCTCGTGCTATCTGCTTGGCGCAAAACTCAAAGCGTGCCGGCCGAGTCCCCGCCGATTTCGAAGCCAGCCCAATAGTAAGGGGGCAATCCTTCCTGAATGAAAGTCAGCTGCGCGTTGCGCAGCGCCATAACTCTATCCTGGCGATTGGTTAGATCGCGGTAGAACTCGGTCATGAGCCTTGTCGTCGAGCGATCCTCAAGTTCCCAGAGAGCGGCGACAACACTTTCAGATCCCGCCTCGATGAAGGCGTTCATCAGATTCGACACGTCCGCAGCACCTATTGGGCCGACTCCCGTATCGCAAGCCGAAAGCGTCACCAGACGCGCACCGAGCCGCAGCTGCCGAATCTCGCGCACCTGGAGAAGCCCGTCGTCCGGTCCATTCTTCTCCGGGGCAAACACCAGCGCAGAGCGATCCGGATACTGCAGATCGACGTATCCATGCAGGGCCAGGTGGAGGATCCGATATTGTGAAAGCGGCAGTTTTTTGAATCTGGTTTCGGTGGCTTCAGTTCCCAGCAATAGCGTGTTCGATGCCGGAAAGTCTCGCGCGACCTCTTCTACCTCCTCCGCGCTTCCGGGAAGCGGGGCGATCTGGTCTCCATGGAAGGATCCTGCCGCACGGACCACGTCCCCCTGATCAGTGGATGGCCCGGATTCCGCAGCTACGCCCACGTATTGTAGGGTGTCTTTCAATGTTCTGTTCTCCCGATCTCGGAGAAGAGAGAGAACTGTCGACGAGGGACTGTTGCTCACGGAGTGGTCACTGATGATGTAGGAACCGTGCTCCATGAGAGCCGAGAATGGCAGCAAGTGAAGTGCGCCGTCGGCAACGACGATGATCGACTTGCTCGATCCGTATTCCTGAACGGGAGCGATCAGAGTGTTGAAAAGGTCCTGCGCTTCCGAGGCGTCGGATTTCCGGGCGAGAATAGTGCTGCGATACTGCCGGCATTTAGCCTCGATCGTAGTCTTCGACGCGAGGTCGTATTTGTGGACGGATGTGCGTGTGATCGCAAGCACCCATGAAACCGGGTCTGCAAGGACGTACTCCAATACGAGTTCTCCTGGGCGCAGGTGACTCTCAACGCCTCTCAAGGCAAGAGGGCTCGTGGCTGTCCTGGTGGCGAGTAAGGGGCGATCGGCCGTGGCCTCCGTGTCTTGTAGCGCCGCTTGGACTTGGTTAGCCGCGGCGGCATTGTCCACGCTGAGCAACTTCAAATTCAGTTGTGTGATTCTCTCTTCGCGATCAGTGGGCGGGTGAGGCGGTTCCAAGGCGTGGTCTTCGAGCGCCTGCGCCTCGATCCTTCCGCGCGCCTTCTCCACTACTTCGAACGCTCCGGTGAGATCGCCTCTCCGGGCAAGAGCATCGAAGTATCCGGTATACACCACACCTAATTCCGTCAGAACATCTTGCTCCAACTCAGGTGTCGGAGCTGTCGCGATCAGCGAGTCGATCAATGCGAGGCTTCTCTCGTAGAGCATTCGGGATTCCTGTGTGCGGCCGAGCTTATCCAGAATCTCTGCCTTGATCGCTAGATTGCGCGGCGCGAAGTAGAGTTCGCGGGGGAGGCGTGCATTCGCAGCGAGTGCCTCGTCGATTGCAGCCAGCGCCAGGTTGAGCTGACCCTTGTTGACATACGCTTCGGCCAACAGGCCGCCGGTCTGCGCAATGCCTCGCCAATAGTTGAGGTGCCGTGCGTATTGCAAAGCGCGGTCGTATTCGAGTGCCGCGTCGCTCCAGCGACTCTGATCGGTGAAAATCTCCCCTCTCGATGTCAGAATTTGAAAAAGGTGACCGTCCAGTGCCGCCCGTGGCAATCGATGAAAAGCCTCATTCGACAGGGCCAGTGCCTCGTCATAGCGATGAAGGCCGCGTAGCGCATCGATCTTCGAATTGACGGCGATGCTGGGGTATGCGACTCCATGGGAGGATGTCGCTGTATCGATTGCTTCGTTCAATGTTCGAAGTGCTTCGTCATAGTGACGGAACTCTACGAGTCCTGCCCCAAATGCGCTCGCGTAACGCACGTGGGCCGCGGGGTCGTGAAAAACCCGCGAGACCATCCATGCCCGGCTGACGAGCTTTTTTGCCGTCGCGATATCGCCGAGCAGAAAGGCCGCGATGCCTTCCTCGCCCCAGGCCCTCGCCATCAGTAAGTAGTGCCCATGGGTTGCAGCAATGTGTTCGATCTGCGCCCACGTTGTTTGCGCCATGGAGGCGTCGTAGTTTGTTTCTATCATTCCTTCGATCAGGAGAAGGCGGAGATGTGTCTCCTGATCCTGGGCCTCGGGGAGGGCCTCGTCATTTCTGAGTTCATAGAGAAGATCCGGCAGAGGCTCCATTTCGGCCCGCGGAATGAACTGGCTGGCGTGTGCATAGAGAGCCCGAGATTTGCGGCCTTGCCGGACGAACTGCTTCTCGGCTCGCGCGTACAGTGGCGCCGCCTGCATCCATTGATTGTTCCAGGCCAGCTTATCAGCATCGTCAAGGATGACTTCAGCCGAATCGTGATGGCGCCACCACCGGTAAGCAATCATGCCGCCGACCAGCGTGAGAGGTAGAGCGAGAACGAGAATGCGCCCAGCGGTTGAGGGTCGAAGCATTGCGACACCTTGCTGCGATGAGACTCGGCCGACTCCTGATAGGTCGGAAGCAGCTGGAGATCAGAGACACTTATGTCGATGTGGAAATCCCCGAAAGGGTTTCAGACTTAATTTACGTTTCTGTATTGTGAGAGGAGTTTCTTCGTTCAAAGGAAGTCGGGCGTTTGTGCAAGGAGTCACTGAGAGCACTCCCTGTTGCTTATGCGCAACAAAACCGCCCACGATCATGTTTATGCCGGAGGTCCTGGAAAAGAACGAAAGGCAGAGGCTATGCGCCTCTTCGCAAGCTATTGGCAGACTCGGTGCCGTTGTCGACGAATATCAAGGCAGGGGGCTCAAATCGCAGCATTTACATCCGGGGCGCACATTGCAAAGGAAACCGCTCCCCTGTTATCGTTTTTTGCATGCTCGGGACGTAAGCGAGCTAACTTGTTCTTGATCGTCCTAAGACCTCTGCGCTGCGCTTCGATAAGTCCGATTAGAAGGGCGCCTCAGGCATGATTCGAGTCTATCGGCGTTCGGTCAGAGGTCCTTTGCCGGCTGTGATTTTCCCCGATCTCGTCCAGTAACGGTCTCTGTCTGCTCAATCCAGATTGCATACAGAGTCTCCGGATTTATTCGTTCTTGGTTTTGAACGAATAGATTTCCAAGGTCGATCTTGCATGATGGCCAGCTTCGGTGTTCCCTTACAGCACGGTGTGACGCTCCGACGATTGCATCACTATCGCAGTGTGAAGTGCGCCATTCGCGGGATGAGGAGTCCCAGGGGCTCACAGACCTTCCTGCACGCACTCCGACGCATCGCTCGGGCCGCGTGTCCCACTTGAATGCGCTTGCGTGATGGCCTTCGCGCGCCGAGGTGGAAGCGGAAGCACGGCGAACGACGGCGCACCTGGTGTTGGCTGCAAAGGGGGAAGATATTTCTGACCTGAGTGACTTCATGATGCCCATCCGAATTGTCGAAGATGCACGCCGAGCGATTGCGTTGACGCTGTCCAGTCCGAAGGAATTCGCCGTTGAGGCGCTCTGCCTTCTGACTGCGTGCGCCTCTGTCTACTTCTACCGAAGGGCAGACTCTCTCAAACACGAAAACAAAACACTGCGTGCCCTCGTTTACGATCGCCCTGACGTGGGAGTAGCGGAATTCCGGTTTGGACGTCAAGTCGAGCACTGCAACCAAACTCTGGAACGCATGTTTGGCATGACACGGGAGGAGATTGTTGGAAGACCCCTTCCGGTACCGGTGTGTCGCAGATCGCAGTGGGAAGAACTTGAAGCCAGGCTCCGCAACGGCTTACCGTTTTGGCATGTAGAGACTGTAAGAACGCGCGGCGATGGGTCATTTTTTCGAGCGTACATTTCGGGAATTCCGATCTTCGACCGGGATCACATCGCTGTCGGGCACCTTGGCATGATCATGGAAGAGAAGTGGGTCGAGAACAGAGGTGCGGAGGCTCTAAGACTTGCCGCACTGGCCGATAACAGTTCAGATCTCCTGGTGCTCCTCGATCGCGATTTGCGCATCATCTACGCAAATCCAACGGTTGCTGCCATGACCGGCATCGAACTCGATCTCCTCGACGGCACACAGTTTCTCGAGTGCATTGCGGAAGACGACCGCGATGCTGCGCGGGAGTGTTTCCAGGATTTTCTCGAATCCGGAAGAAACGACGAGTACTATCCGGGACTCAGGCTGCGCCACCGTGAAACCGGCGTAGACACTCCCGTGCAGTTCGGGATTTATCCCGTGTTCGAATCTCCGGGTGAAGGGCCGGCAGCAATCGCCTGCGTTGCCAAGGATCGAACGGACGAGATAGCTCTCGGCCACAGACTAAGGCTGAAACAGAGGGAGATTCAAGCTTTGCTGGACCATCTGCCTGTGGGGATCGTCAGCCTCGATAACGACGGCCTCGTCACCCGCAGCAACCGCATGTTTCAGGATCTGATGGGCTGTACCAACGATGAAGTCCGGAACACGCGATTCGGCCAATTTGTCCATCCCGAAGAGATCCGGGAAGGGTGTCATCGCTTTTTGCGACTGGCGGCGGGAAGTATCGACCACTACGAAGCGTTTCAGCGCCTGATTAACAAGAACGGCCAAGTCATCCGCACCCGGATGACTGTGGTGCGGATGCATCATGAAGACGGGGCTTTCAGCCATGCCATCGGCATCGTCGTCCCTCTCGATGAACTGGATGTGCCCAGTAACGTCAGAAAGCTGCTCTTCGCGTCGATATGAAGCGCCCGGCTGCTGCGCGAGCGCTTCTATCTGGTCACTGGACAGACGATGGCGGCAGTGCTGCAGGACTCCTGACGAGAGGCGCGTCCAACTCTCCCTCCGTTCCCTCGTCAGCGTCCGTTCTCTCGAATAGGCGCCGATACGCGGCTGACTGGCGATAGAGGACCTCGTGGCATCCCTCCGCAATCACACGCCCGCGGTCCAACAGGATGATGCGATCGACCCACGTAACGGACCGAATGCGATGTGAGATGAAGAGAATCGATTGATCGGGCTTCCATCTTGCGATGGAGCTGAGGACTCGCTGTTCGGTCGGCATATCGAGGGCGGAGGTCGACTCGTCGAAGATAAGGATCGACGAAGCCCTCAGAAGGGCCCAGGCAATGGCCAGACGTTGGCGCTCGCCTCCGGAGAGGCTGGAAGCGCCGGGGCCTAGCGGCGTATCGATCCCCCGTGGGAGTCGGTCGATGAGCGTCTCGAGTTGTGCAGCCTCAGTCACAGCCTCGATTTCCCGGTCTGAGGGATGCTCTTTTGCGTATTTGAGATTTTCCCGGATGCTTCCCGAGAACAGCGTGGAGTGTTGCGAGACATAGCAGATCGTTCGCCGCAAGGCTGCGATGCTGTACTCCGTCAACGGCACTCCTTCGAGAGTAATTTCGCCGGCGGTGGGGTCGGCGATGCGAGCAAGGATGCGTGCGAGGGAGGATTTGCCTGAACCGCTTTCTCCGACAAGCGCTACCTTTTCGCCCGGCGCCAAACGCATCGATACATCATGCAGCACCTGCTCATAAGTGGCGTGGCTGAAATTGACACTCCTGCAGCAAAGGCCTAAGCGAAATTGTTTAGGCACAACCTCAACGTTGCCATTGTCGGGTACGCTCGTGCCGGTTTCAAGAACCTCACGTACGCGGCGGATGCTTGCCATCATGCGCTGCGACCGCGAATACAATTCCATTGCCGTCGAAACCGGATCAAAGACTCGAGTCACGTAAGCGTAGAATGCCAGGAGCGTCCCGATAGTCAATGCTCCCCGGAAGTACTCGTGGTTTCCGAAACCCAAAAGAACGAAAATTCCGATGGCCATCACGCTTGTGACCGCGACCGTAAAGGCTACTTCAGCACGTCTCTGGGACCACTGCGCCCCCACCATTGCACTACGCACCTCAATGGAACGGTCCATAGAGAGCTGTTCCGCTCCAAGAGCCTGGATTTCCGGCACGGCGTTCAAGTGTTCTGCAAACTGGCTTGACGCCTTCCCGATTTCAGCCTGTGTCCTGTCGGCTCGGAGTTCAATGAGCTTCCTGAATCGCCGGCGCACGACGAAGAACAGCGGCAGAAGCGGAACCACCGTGAGGGCGACACGCCAGCTCAGGGTGAACATGATTGCCAAATTGAGGATAAAGAAGATCAGGGAACGCAGTAGTGTGCCGAGCGCATCCGCTGAGAACTGGGCAATCTGCTCCGTGTCTTGTTCGATCCGGCTCAGCTTTTCACCGAGCAGAGTCTTTTCATGCCAGTCTGCCGAGAGTGACGTCATGTGTTCCAACAGTTCGATGCGCAGGTCGTGTCCGAACATCTGGCTTACGCGGAATCCCAAGAGAGTCGCGAGAGAGTCCACCCCGGCTCTTCCGACGAAGCACAGAGCGATGAGGCCGACCATCGCAAATGAGCCGAGGCCCTGATGGTGAAGGAGCGAGACATCAATCCAGTACCGTAGCAACAGAGGATCGGCGTTCGCGATCAGGCCGCCAAGGGACGCGAGGATAAAGCTCAGAGCGAGGTAGCCGGTGTATCGCCGAATCCGTAGCCATATCCATCGGATTGTGATCTGGCTCACGCCTCGCTGTCCACGGACGGACACAGTCGCAATCATCGGGTAAACTCCAACGGTTTGTAGCCACTTACATAACTTCTTATGAATCCGAATCTGTCAAACGGAGTCTAATAGTGTGCCAATTCACGGGCGAGGCGTCGCGTGAGAAGAGGTGTTGCTAAGAAGGCAGGACAGCACCCATCACACGCTGTTGCTCATGAGCAACGGGAACGCCGCTCTGGCCGACTCGAAGTGGCAAAAAAAATGGCACTCTCGCACTCCGGGGTTCGTGCATAGCACACGCTCCAGGCAGACGATAAGGGCCTATCAGTCTTGAACCGGCAAATGCCTCCTTGACACCTTTCCCTAATGACTGCGTTGGAGGCACGATGCAAAGAAGATCGACACTTATATCCGCAGATTTCCTGGCCATTGCCCCTCCCGCGATCGCCTTCGGTACTATCGCAAGATCGGTTTGCCGCGCTGTTGGCGAAAGGCACACAGCCGCCTGCCGCATAAAGCGGTGCTCGTAGCTGAGTATGCGGAGGTTCCCGCGTAGCCGGCAAAGCCAGTAAGGCTCTCGGCAAGACTTCCACGACAGCGACTTCGTTGGAGAACGAAGCGCTAACCACTCCGGAGACGCTCCGGATTTGGCAGTTCGCTTCGGGATTCCGACGACACTTGACTGCCGCTGATTTTGCTTTGGGGGCCATTCGTGGCAAGGCGAAAGACAAAACATCCAAACAATGTCGAGAGAAAAGTGATTACAGGCATTCGGGAACGCAGAAGTTATCCACCGGGGGATGCGCGACGAGGCATGCTCAACGACCCGGCTGCGCTGATCTACGACATTATTGACAGCGAGCATGCGAACGCGCAGCTCGTCATCGGCGTGATCGCGCGCGAGATGGGAATCACGGAAAAGACACTGCGGCGCAAGTTTCAGGCGCGCTACGGAGTCAGCCTGCAGGAGCAGCTCACAGCAGTCCGCCTCGATTATGCCCTTGCGCTTCTCTCCTGTTATCCGGTGACGAAGGTGAGAGACGTCGCGCGTGATCTTGGTTATGCAGATATACGCAACTTCTACCGCTTCTTTCAGGATCATATGCATATGTCACCGCTCGAGTGGTGCCGGCAGAGTCAGGCGCGCGCCGAAAAGGACATCGAAGAGGCGGCACGCGAGAACGAAGATTCCGACGATCCGCCTCTACTCTAGCTTGACTTTTTCCTCGATCGAACAATTTAGACCTATTTTGTCCACTTCTACGAATTGTTTGTGTTGTCGCGGAGTGGCACACTCCTTTCCACAGTGCGTGACGCACGTGGACCGTCAATGCTGGCCCGCCACTCTCCAGAGTGATCCCGTTGGTATTCTCACAGTCCAGGTACACGGCGCTGATAACGGCTGCTGCACCTCGGCATACTGCTTCCAGCGAGGCATAGCCGGGCGCTAACAAGATGGTCGTATGTTTGCTGTCCATGCGAGTGAAAGTCTCACTTCCCCTTTCCCTTGGTCAGCAGGTAGAAGGAGAATTCTATGCCTATCGTCAAACAGGAACTCCGATCTCTGGTCACACCCGATGGCGCAATGATTCTTGATATCGCCGCGGATGAATTGACCACGCTCAATGCTACGGGTGGATATGTTTGGGCACGTCTGCGCGAAGGCAAGAACATCGAGGAGATCATCGCTGTGCTTGCCCGTGAAACCGGGCAGGATGCAGCCGTCGTTACGGCCGACGTGCATGAGTTTGTCGAACAACTCAACGCACAACACCTTGTGACCCTGTAGACACTGATTTCGGAGATTGCGATGGATGCAATTACCAACCTCGCCGAAATAACCGAATACCGGATCGTGTTTCTTGATCAGGCCTCGGCAGCGCTGATGGCGTTGCGAGGACCTAATGGCCTTCGATTGCCGCGCGTAAGAATTCCGAAATGGTCACGGCCGGCGGAGGAGATCGGCAACGCGATTCGCCAACTGTGGCACATCGATGCCTTGGTTCTCATGTTGATGAACCCGTCGGAGGGACGTCCAGCCTGTGTTGTTGCAGAAGCGAGGCCATGCTCCCGTACGACAGGGTCGTCGGATTTGGTACCAGCCCCCGTCAAGTTCCTCGATACCGTCCTGAGCGAGGACGAAAAGACGGCTGTCTGCGGCCTAATGGCGGGCGATACAGCGCTGGGTCCATTCGCGCAGTTGGGTTGGATTGAGGAGGCGCAGGCCTGGATTCGACGCAGTTGCTCGGCCCCTGAAATCGAGTTTACCAAGGAGATCCATCAATACAACGCTGGCGGCACCTTCGCTCTTGTGCAACTGAGTACCAGAGAAGGCCGGCAGCTCTGGCTGAAAGCCACAGGTGATCCCAACCGGCATGAACGTGCTCTCACCGTCGAACTTTGCAGGCTCTTCCCAAGCTACCTTCCGCGGCTTGTCGCCGCGCGCGAGGACTGGAACGCCTGGGTGACGGAAGACTTCGGCACATCTTTGGGGGGCGCTGTGGATCTCGATACTTTGGTTCGAGCAGTCGGCACTCTTGCGGAGCTTCAAATCGAAAGCCTCGGGCACATCGAGGAGATCAGAACGGCAGGAGGAATGGACCGGGGCCTCCTGTCCGTCCAGCGGCGTTTTCCGGAGATTATCGCTTACCTCGAAGAGGCCATGCGCAGGCAGACCTCGACCAAGTCGCAGCCGCTGACACCTTCGAGACTACGGAAGATAGGTGGAATCATAGATCGCGCCTGTGACGAAATGCTGGATCTTGCCATCCCGGCTTCGCTTGTCAATGGCGACATCAATCTCGACAACATCCTCTTCGATGGAGCGCGGTTCCGTTTTACCGACTGGGCGGAAGGCGGAATCGGCAATCCCTTTCTCACTCTCCAGCAGGTGATCCAGCATGTGATCCGGGACGGACAACGGCTCGACTGGGCGCCTGCCCTTCGAAATGCCTATAAGCAAAAGTGGTTGCCGCTGCTGACCGAGCAGCAAATCGACCGCGCATTTCGTCTCATGACGTTACTGACGATGGCGGGTTACCTGTACGGCCGCGGGGACTGGCTCTATTCGCTGCGGGGAGCTGATCTCGGGTTTCAAAGCTTCACGCGCACGATTGCACGCTGCATGGACCGGGCTGTGGAAGATCTCTTGTCCCTAGAGGCGCTAGCGTCATGACAGCCCTGGTACATAGCGGAGTTGTCGAGATCATCCACGGTGTGGAGGTTCGTGATCCTTACCGCTGGCTCGAAGATCGCCAACTGCCGGAGACCGAGGATTGGATCGGCGCGCAGCAACGGCGCTGTGCACGTTACTTCTCGGAGAACCGCTTCTATTCACCACTCAGGGCTATCGTCTCTCGCACGCGTCATGTGGACGTGATCGATCAGGCAACGAGGGTAGGCGGCAGTCTTTTTCTTCGGAAACAGGCAAGTGGCCAGGAACAGGCTGCGATCTGCGTGCGGAACGAAATCGGCAATGAAGACAAAATACTGGTTGATCCTGCCGCAATCGGCCCGGACGTTTCGGTAAACATGCTCCGCCTTTCAGTGGATGGCTCGCTGTTGGCATACAGCGTCCGGTCATCCGGATCGGACGCGATGGCGGTCTATATCGCCGATGTGAAGACCGGCATCACTTTGCCCGATTGCCTTCCACTGACGTATGTGCGGGGTTTCGAGTTCGACAGACAAGGCGAAGGATTTTATTACTGCATCGAACCGCTCGATGGCGGCGTCGAACTTACCATCCGGCATCATCGTTTTGGTGAACCTGCATCTAGCGACGTCTTGCTGTTCTCCATTCCGCGAACTGCGCAGCGCCGTCTTGTCCTGTTTGCGAGCGCAGGTATGCTGGCCGCACTGGTCACGGAACCAGCAGCAGGCGGGATGTCGCAGTCGCTCTTCATCGCCACCGAGGAAAACCACCCCACTTGGAAAACGATTTACACAAACATGCGGGAGAGGATGTGGCCCCTGATCGCGCAAGGCCATCTGTTCTTCCTCGATCAGCAGCAAGCGCCGAATGGGAGGATCGTAGAAATCGGTTCGTCCCGGGTAATCGTCCCCGAGAAAGCTAATTCCATCCAGCGATGCACCGTCATGCAGGATGGCTTTCTTCTCAGCTACCTGGTCGACGGGAAGCCGCGGATTGAACGATGGACATTCGATGGCTCATTCGAAGGCGCGCTTCCACTCCCGCCAGAAGGATCAGTAGAGAGCTTTTCACCGCTTTCCGAATCCAGCACCTCCTTGTTCTTCCTGCATGAGTCGTACACACAAGCTCCCGCGCTTTGGGAGGGGTATCTCGAGCAGGGTGGCAATTGGGAGTTGAAACAATGGACCACGCCAATTGAGAGAAGCACCGCAACGCACCACTCGTATTGGTATGGCTCGCGGGACGGAACGCGGATTCCCATGGTGCTGCTGGAACCGGCAAGGAAGCTCTCTTCCGGAATCCAGCCGGTCATCCTAACGGGATACGGCGGCTTCGGCGCGGCAGAGACGCCTCGCTACTCGCGGTTCGCAAAACTTATGTCCGAACTCGGTGTGACGATTGCGAGGCCGAGCATTCGGGGAGGATCGGAGTTCGGCGAAGCGTGGCACCAGGCAGCGGTCAGCAGAAAGCGACAGACAGCGATTGACGACCTCGTCTTCGCAGCGGAGTGGCTCTGTTCCGAGGGCATCACCGACGCGCGGCATCTTGCCCTGATGGGCGCTTCGAACGGAGGCTTGCTGGTTGCGGCTGCCGCCATGCAACGGCCGGATCTCTTCCGTGCGGTTATATGCACTGGACCTCTGACCGATATGCTTCGGTACGAACTCTTCGATCACGCTTCGAGATGGAGAACCGAGTATGGGACAGTCGAAGAGGCGGACGACTTCCGGGCCCTGCTGTCCTACTCCCCATACCATAGCGTACGGGAGGATGTGGATTATCCGGCGATACTCTTTGTCACCGGCGACGCCGACGATCGCTGTAACCCGGCCCACGTTCGAAAGATGGCCGCGATCCTGCAGGGGCGGGTCGTCCAGCGCCAGCCGATCCTCGTCGATTATGCGCCCCGGCGGGGGCATCAACCCACACTCACACTTAGCGAGCGGATCGATGCGCTCAGCCGCAAGATTACTTTTCTATGCGAGAAACTCGATCTCCAATTTCTGGGGGCATGACCGATGATCTATTGGATTCTCAGGAGCTATTTCCTTCTCGTCCTGGTCGACGTCACCCTGCGCCGTCACGGTTTCAAACGGCTCTACGACGCAGTACAGGGGCAACCGACAAAGAGCCGCCGTAACGGAAAGCGCATTCCTTCCGAACGCCTGTGCCATGCCGTGGACCTGGCCTGCGTGTTCTATCCAAAGACGGTGCTTTGTCTTCAACGATCAGCTGTCGCAATTTTTCTTCTGCGGCGTTGTGGCTGGCCGGCAGAATTCGTAACGGGATGCGCGATCGGAACCTTTGAAAACCACGCATGGGTGGAACTCCATGGCCAGGTTGTCAACGACAAGCCTTACATGAAAGAGATGTATCAGGTGCTCGACCGCTGCTGAGGAATCCTCATGAACATCATCTTCGGAATATGGCGTCCGCAAGGACCACCGGTTACCAGAGAAGAACTGGAGTCAATGGCCGCGCATACACGCCGGTTCGCTCCCGACGGAGAATGGCTCCGCACTTGTGGCGAGATTGGCTTTGGCGTTCAGGCCCAATACACGCACTCACGGTCGCGTCTCGATGTTCAACCAACTTCCGATGAACTCGGCAATCTTCTCATCTTCGACGGCCGGATCGACAACTACCGCGACCTTCTCCGGGACCTCGATCTGGCGGGAGAGGACACACCGGATTCGGAGATTGTCCTCTGTGCCTACCGCCGCTGGGGAGAGAGATGTTTCGCACGCCTAGTTGGAGATTGGGCGCTTGCTCTCTGGGACTCTCTGACGCACACTCTTCATTTGGGGCGTGATCACGCCGGCACCAGACTGCTTCACTATTCGCGACATTCCGACGGAACTGTCGTTTGGGCGACGTATCTCGATTCTTACCTGAGCACGGCCTTGCTCGACGAACTCGATCCGGTTTACATGGCGAGCTATCTTGCCATGCTTCCTTCCTATGGCAGAACTCCATTCAGAGATATCAAGGCTATTCCACCGGGCCACTTAGTAGAGACCACAGAACATAGTACGATATCGGTGCAATTCTGGTCTCCTAAACACTACGAGCAGGGTGTCCTCAAGTCTTCCGACGACTATGCAGCACATTTTCTTCACCTTCTCAAGCAATCTGTGGCACGTCGTACAGGCGCAGGCGCACCCATCCTCGCGGAACTTAGCGGAGGCGTGGATTCGTCAGCAATTGTCTGTCTCTCAGATCTACTCCAAAGTCTTGGTGAATCACAATTTGAGAAGCTCGAGACACTGTCATATTTTAACGATTCAGACCCAGATTGGAACGAGCGCCCATACTTCACTTTAGTCGAAGCAAAGCGTGGGCATCGTGGGATTCACATCGACGCATCGCTTTACTGCAGCACGTTTAAAAGGGCGATGGGTAACAGGTCTTCGTACCTCTATCCAGGGATAGAGGACAATGTTCTAAAGCGCGATTACGATCTCCGCTCCATTACATTAAGTGGAGGACACCGCTCGATTTTGTCCGGAATAGGCGGAGACGAGTTCACGGGGGGAACGCTAGACCCCGCTGTAGAAGTTGCGGACTTATTTGCTAGAGGTCGAGCGTTCTCCGCCGTCAGCAGATCTTTCAGGTGGTGTCTTGATCGCCGAATATCCCTTATTGACCTGCTTGGTCAAAGCGCGACGTTCCTTCGAGATCACAGAAAGTCCACTCATCTTGAAATTACTGTGAAATCGATTCCGTGGCTGACTGAGGCGGGCCGGAGGCACTGCAGGCTGGCCGTCCAAGAGCTTCCCTTCGCCTTCTATAAGCCATTTGTAACACGACCAGTAGATGCAGAAATCAGTGACACATGGTGGCTTACACTCCGTACGCAGCCACATCTCAAGCCGAGCGCAATATACCGATACGAATACCGGTACCCTTATCTCGATCGAGATCTTCTAGAATTCCTCCTGGGATTGCCGCTAGACCAATTGTCACGCCCGGGCCGACGCCGCTATGCAATGCGTCGAGCTTTGCGCGGCATCATCCCTGAAGAGATCCTCGAACGACGGCGCAAGGCATTTCTGCTCTCTTCTCCATTAACTCACATTCGCCGGTTAGGCCCGTCCCTACGTCCACTGACAGAGGCATCTCTTCTCGTGGAAGGCGGATTTGTGGACGCAACTCAAATTCAACGTGCGATGGATGGCATGTTTGGCGGTGAGGATATTCGCTGGTGGGTGTTGATCTCGCGTTTTGCAGGGCTCGAAACATGGTTGCAATACCGAGTGCAGGGCGCACGGGTAGAGGCGCGGAATGGAGATCCCGTCCTGGCGATAGGAGATGCATATGAGATTCCTGCACAGTGAGCCGCTCATCCAGGGCTGACGGTGCGGGAGAAATCAACACAAAGGAGAAACTGAAATGACGTACACCAAACCGCAGATACTGAACGTGAAGCAAGCCTCTGTTGTCATTATGGGCGGAGGCAAGCACCACATCAACCAGGACATGCAAGGAAGCTTGGTGTCCTCAACCGCTGCCTATCAGAGCGACGAGTAGAGGCTTTTCTGGCGAGCAGTAGCCGGGTATGGTCGGTCCGTCCCGCCACTGCTCGCCAGTCCGCTTCACTGAGCTCCAGTCTCCTCGACTGTGCGTAACTACTTCAGTGCGCGCGCAGATTTGTCATGGCTGAAAGGCGATTCACCGAACCTCGGATCTTCGCTCCCAAGTAATCGCGATTGACTGGCTTGCATAGATTCCCACCGTTTGTACTGTTCAGGGTCTTCGGGACTAGCGCGTTTGTATCCCTGCAACCAGAATCGAAACCAGTCCACATTCCGTTGGAGGCTTGCAATGCGTGCCTGCGGATGATCAGGTTGATGCTGCTCGTCTGGGTAGTAATAGAGCTCAACGGGTTTGTTAAGGTTACTCAGACCAGCAAATACTTCGTCGTGCCCGGTCAGGTAGATCGGAGGCCGATTGGGATCTTCGTATTTCGTTCCGTAGCCCATTACTTCCATCAGGAGCGGTGTGCGAATCTTATCCAAATTAAAAGAGATCGAGAAATCAAGCCAGTTCTTCAGGCTTGGTCCATATGGTGGTCCACCGTACATGCCTTCGAGATTTAGAGACAACCCCTTACTGTTCCATGCCCAATACTCTCCCACTGAATATTGAACATTATCCGTCGCTGTCGCGGCCCCAAAGTGTATTCGTGAGTGAGAGAGGGCATATTCTACATACCAACCGCCACGACTGAAGCCTATTAGCCCGATCTTTGATGGCTCTACGACTCCGAGTTGATCGAGATATTTAATCGCGCTTTCCGTGAGATCCAACTTGAACGCCGCCTCAGCCAGATATCCCGGATACCCCTTAGGGTAGTAACTGTTTTCCCACTCATCGCTCCCAGGCCAGAATCTCATTAGATAGACAATGCCAGCGTCCGCCAAAATACCTCTGGCAAAAGACGAAACATGAGAGGCACCAGAATCGCAAACGAACTCTCCGCTGTATAGTATCGAACCTTCTTCAATGACCAGTGGGTATCGGCGATGCGGATCATAGTCCGGAGGAAGCAGCAGCATGCCCTTTGCTTTGAAGCCCGTCGATGTCGTCCAAAAGATTATCTGGCTCCGGGGAAGCATCAAGTCGTCTGCTTGCGGGTTAAGTCTAGCAATCGTCCACCAGCGGTTCGCTGAAACATCGAAGGCTACCAGTTCAGGCGGTATGGACGAACTTTCATATTCCATCGCTATCAGGTGACCGTTTGCGGTCGTAGGAGAATATGGTGCAGCATCCGCGAATGGAATTCGATTCGTTCGCACAAGGGTCCACTGGCCAGCGATCTTTCTGTAGGTCTCGAGATTGCCATCAGGTATGCGCACAATAAGGTCGCCATCCACCAACCAATCTACAGGCGGTTTTTCTGCGCGGTTGAGAACTTCACTCACTTTGCCGGTGAGAACATCGACCGTAAAGAGATGCGTACTGTGGTCATTTGGGGCTCCCTTGGCAAGGTCAGAAGCTTCCCAGTCGCTTCCTACGGGAGCAAGTGCAACCTTTGCGAACGATTTGCTGTCTGGTGCCCAAACCGTGTCCCATGTGATCGGCGACTTTAGCGGTATCGAGACCTCATGTGTTTCGAGATCGTAAAGGTAGCTCACAATGAGGCTACCGATGCCCCTCTTTCTCATCCATTGCACCACAGGGCTTGAGGCCCAATCTCCTTGAGGGGAAATGTCCGCTAACGGCTCGACGTTGTCAATCAGCAGATAACGCCCGTTAGGCGACAGATTAATGTGCATATCGTGCGCATCTTCGACAGCATCAACCAGCTTGCCAGAGAGCGGCGAGGCAAAACTTAGCCGCCGTGAGGCAGTCCAATGATGTTCATCAGCTTTTCGCAATACATAGACCTCCCGTTTTGGGGCCTCGGGTCGAGTCACGGAGTCGAGATTGATGCGATATCCCCGCCGATCATCTCGTGGCATTGGGGAGTTCGTTGGAGACCCATCCTGGACTCTGGCCGCGACCACTATGGTGTCAGCCCGATCATCCATCGAGTAGTCGGTTATGTCGCCATGGGCACTCCAGATGATCTCCATCCCCTTTGTAGAAGAGTCTACTTGCGCCAGGATAACCTTGCCGTTCTGCCGCACTAAGACAGCAAGGTGCCGATTGTCAGGGAACCAATCAACAGCCACGATAAGATCGCTTGCCAAAAGGGGAGCCGTTTCTTCCGAAGACTCGCGGTCCACCGATCGTGCATACAGTTGGTCCTTGTTGTCATTTGCGGCTTCATCCGGCACTTGGACGATATACGCAATGCTCCTCCGATCCGGGCTCAATTTAAGAGGAAGAAGAGATGTGAATGTTTGGGGCCTTAGGTATCGGATTGCAGTACATGCTTCGGGAGTGAGCGGCCTTCTCGTTTCCCCTTTCGAGGTAACCGGAGATACCCACAGCGTGGCGGCAATGGCACCCACAATGTAAACAATATTCAAACGAAACTGCAAGAGTTCCTCCATGGAATTCTAGAAAGCGTCAAGCACGAGCAAGAAACGCCGCTCACTTTAGTGGAGTGGATTAGAACGCAAGTCTCAAGGCAAACTGCATAGAGCGAGGACCGCCCTGCTGATATTGCGAAGCCAGAGTTCCGAGGCTCTGGTTCAGCATTTGTGTGGCTTGGCCAAATGTCGGGTCAGTTAGATAGGAATCGACATATCCGAAATTCGGATGGTTGAAGATGTTGAATGCTTCAGCACGGAACTGGAGATGAGCGCGTTCTGGCAGCGGGAATTCGCGCCTTGCCGCGAAATTCAACTGAGATTCTCCGAATCCTCGCACAGAGTTTCGTGGAGCATTTCCCGGCTTTGTGCTCGTGGGATAAGCAAATGCTGACGGATTTAGTGATTTTCCGCCGGGGTACTGGTTGCCGTAAAGATATATCGGTTGATTGGCAACGAGATCAACATTCGTGTAATACCCACTTCCGCTTGTTAGATCAATCTTGAAATTACCTTGGAGAGAAATTGGGAATGCGGTTCTCGCAATTAGCCGCCCATCGACGGCCCACCCATTTACCGCTGCGGACGCCAGTTTCGAGGACTGCACACGAGGCAATTCCCACGTTAAACCGGCCTGGAAATTATTCCGTACATCAAAATCAGAATCACCGCGCGTGACAGGCAGTGCGGCGAAATTCGACCCATAGTCAATGGAGTGTGACCACGTATAGGAGACCAAAGCATTGATCCCCTTACTAACATTCCGCTGGAGTTTTGCCTGGAGGGCGTCGTAATCGGAAGTCACTCCGCGGAGGTAATAGACCGTCCCGAATGACGGATTCAATGAGGAAAGGTAGAGATACTGGCTCGCATTTAACCTTCTTCCAGCGGAACCGATATAGGAAATGGTAGCGACGTTGTCTTGCCCCAACCCCTGCTCAAGACTGACATTCCATTCGTTGCTGTATGGAAGTTGCAAATGGGACGGGAACAAGGTGAGGTTGCTGTAGGGGGCCGCGATTGAAAAGGACACATTTTGTTGCGCTGGAGTGAACGGCAGAGGTATTGAGGAATAGACCCCCAGAGCACTAAAGCCGAAGCGAACAAACGCTGGCACGGCGACCTGGTTATTTGTGTCGAAGAACACACCGCCACCGACGCGAACCACGGTCGCCCAATTGTTCGCGGTATTCGCCAGCCAAGCAATTCCGAGCCGAGGTGCGAAGTTATACCATGATGTGTGCCACAAGGGGGTTCCAGCCGGAGCAAGGCTGAGGCTGCTCGGATCACTCATATCTCCCACGACCGTATACGGCTGCGGACTTGTGGCATTGTGGGGGGGAGGGGCAAGCTCCCAGCGTATTCCTCCTGAAAGACTCAGTCTCGAATTGATTTTCCAATCATCTTGGGCGAATAGTGCGACTTGCTTGTATACCGGTGTTGAAGGTAAGTATTTCTCATATAACGCGAAGTCAGTGCTGTTCGACAAAATGCTTTGCGCGCTGTCGTATTCCCCATAGATGACGACGGGATCGCTTGCTTGATATGTGGAAATTTGTCTGAAATCGACCCCGAACTTCCAGTGCTGCGTCCGGTGCACAATATCGAAAGTATCGGTGAGGTTCCATTGGTGCTGATTGACGGCGACTGCTGGCGTTGAGAGTTCGCCGTAACCAGAGCCTGGAACATAAAGGTATATCTGTGCCTCAACATCTTTCCCGGTTGTTCCGGTTGTATTACCCATGCTCTTCCCTAAGTCGATGGGTGTGGCCCCGCCGAACGAATCCAGAACGCTCGAACTTCCGGAGTAGCTTGTGCTATAGCCAAGCCGGAACTGATTCGTCATCGATTGCGACAGTGTATAGGTTGTCCCGCCCGTATATGTCTGAACATTCATGTTGCCAGATGTGAGGACGGATAGTGATCGCGAGTTGATCGAGCTCGGGGTATCAGCAAAACGAAAGAAAGCCGAAAGAGACGGAGAAAAAGTGTGGTCGAGTCTAGCGCTCGTAGAATTGATGGTTCCAGGAACCGAATATCCTTGAAAGAATTCGGCAAGGCTCGGCGCCTGCGATGTGCCGTAATCTTTCCCATTGGCACTCGGGAGGGGAAAGGCATTCAGTATTGGCTGGATCGCTACTGGCGCTTGCTGCCGCATATGCGTATCTGGAACATATTGAGTGGAGGCGGGAACCGGCTGAGTAATTCGTAGGCCCTCATAGGAGCCGAAGAAGAATGTTTTGTCTTTACCTCTATAGATTCCGGGAATCCAGACCGGACCACCGAGAGTGCCGCCAAAGTCGTTCTGATGGAGTTCTTGCTTTGCCTGACCTAGGTGGTCATTGAACCAGTCGTTCGCATCGAACCAACCGTTTCGCAGGTAGTCATAGGCGCTGCCGTGATACTTGTTGGTGCCAGACCGAGTGGCAAAGGTCAATTGTCCGCCCGGAGTGCGACCATACTCTGCAGAATACGAAGAGCTCTCTACACGAAATTCTTGAAGAGCATCCACTGAAAGGAGGCTCTGCGTAGTACCAAGTGCGGAAGTTGCAGCGGTGACACCAGCGGCCCCATAACCTACGAATCCACTCGGACCGGCACTGACATTTCCGGATACACCATCGACGGTATAGTAGTTCGATTGAGTACGCTGACCATTGATGCTGAAGTCTCCACCACTACCAGGCGAACTTCCAGATGATTGAGGGCTCTGTGTAACGACGCCTGGTGTCATCGAGATCAGATCCTGGAAACTGCGACCATTCAAGGGAATGTTGGCTACAAACTGCTGATCGATGACTGTACTAACAGAACCGTCGGTAGTATTGATCGTCGCGCCGCTTCCATCGACCGTAATGCTTTGACTTGTCGTACCAACCTTGAGGACGAGTTGAAGATGCTTGTCGTCTCCGACGCTTAGGAGAATGGCGCTGACCGTCACATCCGAGAAACCTTCCTTGGAAACGGTAAGAACGTAGTGCCCAGGCTTAAGGAATGGAAAGCTCGCGTTGCCCGCTTTGCTGGTTACAGAGGTCTGCTGCTGATTGGTATCGCTGTTTCGCAGAGTCACGGTCGCACCCGGAATGACAGCGCCCGACGTGTCGGTAACGGCAGTGGACAGGCTGGCCGAACTCGCATCGGCGAATGCCAGGGACGAAGCACCGCAACATAGCGAGATGACGCACATCGAGGAAATGAGTCTGCGGATAAGCACTGCAAAGTGAGACATAGATCTCCTATGGCTTTCAAAGCCGCTCGCGAAGGGTGCTAGTCGCTAGTCGTTGACGTCTGTTCTGCCGGACCTGTAGAGGCGCTCGATGGTCGCCCGGAGCGCGCGTTCCTCAGTTTCGAGGTCGGAAGTCAATTGCGTAGCGGTAGCAAGAGTGACGTTTGCGGGGAGTCCTGACGTAGAGAGCGTAAAGCCCGTCGTGAGCAGACGGTCTAGCTGTTCGGCATCATGGTTGAGAAGGATCGTGGATCGTCCGAGTTGGTCCACGTTTTGAGGTTGTATGGGCGCACTGAGCGGTGCAGGGAGGCGTGTATTCGGGTCGTGCCGAATGTGATTGAGGTCGGAGCGTAGGGCGGCACTTCGTCGTTCGATGGATTTGACGTGTTTGTCGAGGAGTGTGAGCCAGAGGATCTGGTCGTCGATCGACATTCGTCGCAGCTCGTCAGCCGTGAAATCAGTAGCCGCGACCTGACAGAGCGACCATGCTTCGCGATGAAGCTGCGCGCCGCGTGTCGCAATGTCATTTGCGATCTGTCGAACTCGTTCGTCAAGTTGCTCGCCTACGACGCCCTCCGCCTCCAATCCGGCGCGCAACTCAGAGTCAAAGGGAATCCTTTTGGTATCGACATCGACGGGCGCGAGCGATTCGATACTTATCTGGTGGGCGATAGCTGGTGAGCTTGCCGTCTCGTCGCTGGCGTGAAGAGCGAGTCGAATTCGATCGCCGCCGTGGAGTGCCTCAAACATGTGCGCAACCGACGCTTTTTGCTCGGACGTCGGAAAGACTCCATTCAGTTCGATGGTTCCGTCCCGCTCTCGCTCAAGATTGACGATTTGCTCGACGTCCGGGCCGAGATTATCGAGAAGTTGAAGAGCTTCGAGCGCCAGATGCGCCGAATCACCGACGCCTGTCGACGACGCCGCAGACTCTGCGGGATTGCCGACTAGCGAGGACTGATCCGGATCGAAGTCGCGATCAGACACCTTGTCGGCGGGCAGGATCTCATACTTCAACTCATTGAATCGGTATTCGCGCGTTGTTTCTCCACTGCGCAGGAGCAGAGTCTCACGAACCGCGCGCATGGAGCCGGCCGAAAGCACAAGGTCCGCCGATACGAGAGTGGCACCATTTCCGCCAGCAATTTCAGGAGTGTCGTATGTGACATCGAAGGTGTCCGAGTCGCGCCGTGCCTTCAGGTTGTTCGCATCGATGCCTAGGAGACTAAAGTCTTTCACGTCGGGAGCGTGTGTCCAGGCGTTCGAGAATGCAAGTGGTGCGGCTGCTACGGTCGGATGCTGGAGCCCAGACTCTGGAGCGTAGACAGTCATCCTCCCCGCGGCGGTCTCCCAGCGCCCGGCAAGAAGATTTCCCTTCGTGTCGAGGAATCGAGCGGCCGTCCGGCGCGGGGACGTGCTGCTCAGCGTGTCGACTGTTCCCGATTGGATGAGCCGGCCGTCCTGTGATCGAATCTCGAGCGAGAATGTGCGATGCGCGGCGCCGCGGACCGGAATAGCGGCGTCGGCCCTGTGCTGAGACTCGGCGAGTAGCGCAGCGGCCTGGAGTTGCACGGGGAAACTCTGATTCGACCTGGTGGCCCAGTACATCGCTAGCGCGAGCAGGCTCATAAGAGCGGTCGCGCTTACAACACTCAACGGCCATCCAAGATCAATGTTTGTCAACCAAGCTGAGAGCATCCTTTTCAGCCGTCTGGGACCGCCTAGCGCCTCATGTGGCGGCGCTGGTTGTTGGATCTCAGGGAATACCGGAGGGCGCAGTTCTTCGTCAAAGGCCCAATCCTCGTCCGTCGCTTCAAGGAGTGGATCGTAATAGCTGACATCGACGATCGGAGAGCCTCCGGCAAGATTGAGTTCGAGCGCGAGTGCTCGGTTATCACTGAGAGTGGCCTCCGCCTGGAGTTGAGAGGTTTCCATGATGTCGTAGTTTTCAACGTCGAGACACAGGAGCCGAAGTTTCTGCTCGCTCCTCACTTCAATGAAACTCGGCAGCGAGGACGATGTCAGTTTGATTTGGAATCGGCTTGTCGCTGAGGTGATTTGTTGGGCGCTGTGCACTTCACCATCGACCACCAGTTCAAGTCTCTTCGGCCGGTGTTCATGAATGTCACGCGCCTTTTTGCGCATCTTGGTCAGCGGTTCTTGCTTCGCAGGCGAAGACGATTTTGGTGGCTTGTTGTCGTTGGGACCGTTGAAATCGTCAGAGAAACGTAGGGAATGGCCGAGTAGTCGAAGCAAGTGATTTGCCCTTTCAAGACATGCTTTACAACTCGCGAGGTGGGCGACTTCGTGAGTCGTCAGTTGTTCCTTGGAGTTGCTGGCATAGAGGAGCTCAAGACGGGCAGGAGCAAAGCAAGGGCCCTCCGGTTCCGCGAAGATGCGCTGGTTCAGCTCAGCGAACAGTGCCGATGGCGATTCCGGGAGATGGCGCCGGGAGAATGGCATTGCGGGACGGTTGTTGCTCCCGAGGAAGTGAAGCGATTCCGGCCGTGTCAGGAACGCCTTGGCTTCAAGGCGCCCCGTCTCGGTCAACTTGTATACTGCCGCGCTCGATGCTTTTAGAAGGTGGACGATCTCGGACGGATAGTAGTTGAGAAAGAACCGGAAGATGAGGACGCTGCCTGCCCGCGAGGTTTTTCGGCGCAGACAACAGTATTCGCAGATCCTGGCCAGATCGCTGCGAATATAGAGCAGTCTCGATCGGTCGACCGATGCAAGGGCGAACTCCATGGAGTCGTAGTCCACCGCCTGGAGACTCTCAAAGGCGTCGCGTCCCCCGCTCTCATGGTTCGACTGGGCGAGGCGCTGGAGCGTCCGGTAGAGGTAGCCACGCAGGCGATTCTCGTCATCAAGCTGGATGTTGGTGGCCGCTTGTATGAATCGGACGTAGCAATCGTGAACCAGGTCCTCCGCGGCCGATTGCGCGCCATGTGAAAGCTGGAGCGCTCGGCGGAGCAGCCATTCATAGTGATCAAGGAAGACTCTCTCCCGATCCGCGGCCTGTTCCACTTTATGGATCCTGCGTGAGCCCAAGATTCCTCCTACACTCTAACTACCGATTGGAGCGCCATTTCTGACGTTTTGCGAACGATTGCCAATTTAGCTAGATTTGGGTGCTCAGAATTCTCCGGGGCCGCAAAACTCGACAGCCTGGCAAGGTTGTGAGCCTTGCGAATGAAGACGGTAGATGGCAGAACGGGCGGGTTGCGGTGCCCGAGTGGTAGGAAGAGGCGGGGGCTACAAAGCCGCAGGTACAGAGGAGGGAAGAGGATTTGGGAACAACCATAGCAAGCTCGCTGTGCTGGAAGCACAGCGAGCGTCGAAACTGGCAAAATCGAAAGTAGGTTGTATGGTGCTGGGCCGGCAGTTACTGGGCAGGCACGACGCTGGTCACAGCCAGCCTGTAGCCCTGGCCTCGAACGTTCTCGATCAGATCCTGAACCTTGGCCTTCTCGAACTTCTGGCGAAGGCGATAGAGGATCGTATCCAGCGCAGAGGTCTCACGCCGCACGTCTTTCCCCCACGCGATCGTGAGCAATTCTTCCGAGGAAAAGATTTTTGAGGGGCTTGCAGTGAGAGCCGCCATAATCTTGGTCTGCTGCACACTCAGTTCGATGAAGGTGTTGCCGACTGCCAGTTGCCTCTCCTGGCGATCTACCTTGATCTGGTTGGCTGCGACCCAGCGGGTCGTGGGCGATCTGGTCCCCAACAGTCGCTCGTCTCGGCGAAAATGTGCCTGGATGCGGGCCAGAAGCACGCGAAACGATTCGCCCCGCTTGATGATGTATTCATCAGCTCCGGCGTCGAGCGATGCGGTCATGTGGAACTCGCTTGACATGACCGAGTGGACAAGTATCGGCACGTTGATGCCTGCTGCACGAAACTGCCGTACCAGTCCAGTTCCGTAAGCCGGGTTCGGACTTCCTTTGCTTTCCTCTTTGAGGTTCAGGTCGAGGATGATCAGATCAAAGTGGGTCTTATCCACCAGATCCTGCGCCGATTCAACATCCCGGGCCAACTCTACGTGGAATTTTGCCCGTTCGAGCTTCCGTTGAATTTCGACACTCATCTCCGACTCGTCATCGACGAGCAGCAGCGATTTCATAGCACTCCATATCGGGGGAGTAGCAACTAGAGCCTGGGTTTGAGCGGTACAGCCAGCGCGATCGCATTGGCAATATCCCGGATTATATCTGGAGAAACTTGCAAAATGCTACATATCTAATATGCCAGTCTTGCCAGGTTGCGAGATGGAATCCCGATGCCCTTTTCAAAAATAATTCACTTTCGGGTGTTGGCCGTGTTCTGCGAGGCTTGGAGTTCGACATGTGCAGCCTTAGCCCACTTCATAGTGAATCGCTTTATTGAAATACGCGTCATCACTGCGGCCTTGCAAGCAGTCAGGGCTGGTCTCGCGCTTGAAGAGGCGCCTGTTGACGAAAAGTCTGGCCCTGTATCCCAGCGTTGACCACAATGCGAGATTATTAGTCAGTTTCAGGCGGCAAGAAATGTAGGACAATTGTCCCAGGACACTACTTTAGCTTTTGCGATACTTCTTGGGCCGCCGGCGCGATTTCTCGGCTTCGAGCATCTCCTGTATCCGGGCTCGAGGCACAATTTCAAAACCAGCCTCTTTCTCTATTCGGCTCATAACGGTGGACGGCCGCAGGCCGAGCACACCGAAGAGGTCGAAGATGGCCCCGAGGGAGGGGTTGCGCGTTCCATTTTCGATTTTTCTTACCGAGGACTGTTCATAGCCCGCGAGAAACGCCAACTGATCCCGGGACAGACCCAGTTGATTCCTTTTCTCCTTGATCAGCGCCCGAATTGCGTCCTGCGGCGCGATCGTTTTTCGTTCACCCTGGGCCATGAATTAAGCATGGCGAGATTGGGACAATTGTGCTGGGACAATTGTCCCAACATAAGAGAAGCTGTTTCAATCGGTTATTGGCTTCCGCGGATGGGTTCGGAGACCCTTCGAAGCGTTCGTTTGGGAGCTCGATCAGGCAGCCGGCTTCGTCACTTTCGCTAAGCTCACGTGCCCGCGGCTTGTGAGCCGGCGCACAGAAGGGTCACGAACGATTGTCGGTTAGTTTCGTTCTGAGCAGCGAAGGCATGCCAAAAAAGGGGGGCTCGGCAATTGCCGAACCCTCCTTATCCACCTCGGGAAGATCCCGAAACCGGAGCTTCACTCCCCTGGAAGCTTTTGGGCTCGGGATCGTCGCGACGGGCAGTTGCAATGGACTTCGTCCCGCTCAGAACGAAGCGGCATTGCTTGTATGTTTACAGTCTGTGTAGCCAATTGTCTACTATTTGCAGAAACAACGCCTCATCCGGGCGGCGGTTTCCCACGGGTGATGAGGTGCGTCCCCGTGGGTAGTCCTTATTAGGTACTTTAACGCGGATTGGCAAGACTGTCATCTGTGAAGCAAGCGAGATCCGCAGAGACACGAAAATCACGCAAAGCAAGGACCGCCAAGTTTCAGGAGGCCTATGACACGCTCTTGGAACGTCTCATCGCCGCGCGCGAGAAGGCAGGCTTAACGCAGCATGAGGTTTCTAAAATGATGGGCCGGTCCCCGAACTTCATGACCAAGTGCGAGAGCGGCCAGCGCAGTATCGATGTGATGGAATTGATGGAGCTTTCGCAGATCTATAACAAGCCGGTGAACCACTTCTTCTCATCTTGAAACAGCATGCCTTGCGCAACTATTTCTTGAACCTGGCGACGCGCTTCCGCCTGATGAGACCGATAGCCAACTGTTGCTCAGAAATAAATTCGAAGCCGACTTCCTTCTCAACCGTGCGCATCGTAGCTGACGGGAAGATGCGAAGCACCATGCAGATGTTGAGAATGGCGGTGAACGACGGGTTGCGTCTGCCTCTCTCGACTCTATTGATATAGGTACGGTCGTAGCCGGTGAGAAAGCTGAGCTGCTCTTGCGTCAGATTGAGTTCCTTACGCTTGTCCCGGATAATCGCTCGCAGCGAGTCCAGCGGAGCGATCGTATTTTTCCGAGCTTGCGCCATCTACCCAGCATCATGTCTGGGTGTAGCCAATTGGACAGTGGCCAATTGGCTACTTCTGCGGCGAATAGCGCTGGACCAATAATAGCTCTCTACCCGAGAGTGCATCCAGTATACGAACTTGGCGGACGCAACTGTCCCGGATCAAAGTATGCCGGCCCGAACACTTATCGCTTCTAGTTTTCGTGGACCGCATGAGTGACCGTCGGACCCGGTCAGTCTTTATTCAGGAGCCTCGTCCGGCAGGTTGTAGCGCCGGACCGCAAAATCCCCGTCTAGTTCTTCGAGATCGACCTCAATGACTTCATTGATGAAATGCTCGGCGCTGCCGATCTCTTCGAGGGCAGCCTGAAAAAGCTCGCGCTGAAGGGGAGACCTCATACCATCGGGACCATTGAGGCAGACCAATCCGGCGTGAATCGGGACATCTGCATACTGTCCCGCTTTGCCCGGCTTTCTGCCGGCCCCGGAAATCGGCGCTGTTCCCGGTAACGAACGTCCAGTCGCCGTTCAGGATGAAGGTTTCCAACTCCCAGTCCTTCCACCCGGCCTTGCCTAGCCAGGTGACATGGGAACTCTCCGGAAACCCTGCGTCAACAGCCACTGCTACTAAATCCGGGCTTAGGCACCCATCGATCAAAAACTTCAGCACGCGTCATCGTACCTGGTGAGATCCCCCGTGTTTCCGCTCTCGTCGATGTAATAGGAAATGCGGATTGGTTCTTGCATGAGCGGAGTGCGTCAACCAGCCTTTCCTGGATTGGTTTTTGGCCGCCGATTAGAGGCCCGATAGGGCGGCCTCGACGTCGATCGTGTCTGTGCCCGCCTCTACTGTGAGCCGATACTGCTGACCACGGCGAGGATGAAAGACGAGCGCAGGACGGAAACATGCGATGCAAGTCCCGCCAAGCCGCCGGACGCTCGGATACACAATTCCATTCGACCCTTCATAGAGAAGTTTGTGTGCGAGCGCCTGCGAGGCGCTATAACACTGCGGGACAGGTCCGGGTTGCAAACAGTCCTCTTGCTCGACAGCATCCAGAGTGTGGAACCAGCCGGAGAAGTCAGCCAGGAATTCAATGTAATCGAAGGTCTGTTTCCCTTGGATTCGGCCATCAGCAAGGAAGTGTCGCTTGTGAAATGCGACCTCGGCAGCCGACGTCTCGATCTCAAAGCCGGCGTACCAGGCGCCACGCTCCCGGCCGTGGAAGCGGCCGCCATGCGGGCCGTGATGACTGAAGGCGGCATTGACGATGTGCGCTTCAGGCACGCCTAACAGCAATTCACCGGGACTGAGCGCGCTGTTTCCTCCTCGTTCCGCGATCCTGCGTTCGTTCGTCGCGGAGTCAAGCTCACTCAGGTCGGCGAGAACATTGGCGGGCAGCGGGAGGCCTTCGAGAACGCTCTGTGCGCCATACTTTGCAGGGATCAGCCTGTGAGTTCCTGCCTGGTCGAACTGTTCGAGCAGCGCCAATTAGTGCCCACCACGCTCCGCGTCAACAAGGCTCCGCACCTGCTGCAGCCCCGGAATTCCCTCACGAACCATGTAATCCATAGGAGCCTGCCCTCGGAATAGCAGATTGTCGTTCGGCTGCGTGACCCAGTGATCGGCCAGATCGTCCGGAAGGAGGATATGGAGAGCCTTGTAGATGCCGACGATATAGGAGATCCGCGTCAGTTCGTCCTGACGGAGCGTTCCGGCTGCGGTTCTCAGCTTGTAGACAGTGGAGCGCGGCATGCCGCCGAGCAACTCGCCGGCTCTTTCGATCGGGATCTGCCACTTGTCCATGATGGCGAAGAATCCGTCGATTGCAGACTGGCTCAGACGCTCGCGAGTCTCCAACCGGCTGAGGTCCGGAGCGGCGTCGAACTGGTATCCCGGTGCGGCGTAAGCTGGGTAAGTCGCCATGGCAGATGCCTCCTGCCCTTCAATTGTCTCACAATGGACGAAATATATCCATATCTGGATGAACGAGTACAGACCTACCGCGAATCCCCAGCCAAATCACTGAAATTGTTGGTGATAGTCGACGGTCAGATCCGATGAATCGATGAACACTGGCTGGCCTTACTTTGGAGTAGCGTTTCGTGTGGGACGCTCTGGCTAAGGCGCGTCCGGGGGATTAGCGTTCGAAACTCCCCCATCGCCGACGGCTCACTCGAAACTCTGGTAAATGACCTCAAAGCGATCCACCTGCTACTGAGTAGACACCGTGATCGCGTTGGCCCAGGACTTGTACGCACCGCTGGGCATGGGCAACAGCGTGCCCTCGCCGTCGTTCACCCAGTATGCGGCGGTTTGGCCCGCATATCCCACCGTATACACATCGCTACCCGAGATCGCGATCCCGTCAGCGTAAGAACCGGCGGAAGAGTTTGGCATGTTGCTGGGCATCGGCAAAGTTGTCGGCGTGCCGTTCATCCAGTATGCGGCGGCGTCGTTGCCTATGCTGTTCACCCCACCTCCCGCCACATACACATCGCTGCCCGAGACGGTGATCCCGTTGGCTGTATAGCCATCGAACAGCCAGCCGCTGGGCAAGGACAGCGTCGTGGCCCAGCCGCCGTTCGCCCAGGATATAGCGGTGCCGATGCTACCATTGCCAAAATCCGTATATCCCGACACGTACACATCGCTGCCCGCCACCACGATCCCATTGGCGTAATAATCAACCGTCAGGCCGCCGGGCCTGGGCAAAAGCGTGGCTGCGCCATTCACCCAGTATGCGGCCCATTTTTCGACATCGCTGCTCCACGCGGTTCCCACCACGTACACATCGCCGCCCGACACCACAATCGCGTTGGCTACAGAGCTTGTCATGCCGCTGGGCGGCGACAACGTTGTGGCCGTGCCGTTCACCCAGAGTACGGCGGTGCCGATGCCGGCGTTGGAGTACGCCGCGGCCGCGACCTACACGTTGCCGCCCGAGACCCCAATCGCCTTGGCTACGGAATTTGTCATGCCGCTGGGCGGCGGCAACATCGTGACCGTGCCGTTCGCCCAGTACACGGCACTTTGGCTCGTACTGCTCGACACAGTTCCCGCCACATACACATCGCCGTCCGAGACCACAATTGCGCTGGCTACAGAGCTTGTCATGCCGCTGGGCATGGACAGAGCCATCGTGGTGGCGGTTGGGCTGCCGGGCTTAAGCTGCCATTCCTCGGAGGCACTGGTCTGATCGGTCGCGTCAGGTGAGGAGGTGATCGCCTCCCCGACGATGTAAATGGTTGTGGTTGGACCGACGGCCGGGTTGACGGTGAAGCTCTGCGCCACCGGCGAAGCCGCCGAATTGGTGCCGCTGCCGGCCACGCTGGCGTCGATGGTGCAGATTCCGGCGGCCCCAAATGCGGCTGTCGTCCCGGAGACCGTGCAGACGCTGGGGGTTGTTGAAGCAAAGGAGACTGTGAGGCCGGAGTTAGCTGTTGCCGAGAGCGCGAGCGGAGCTCCTACTGTCTGCGTGCCGGGATTATCGAAGGTGATGATCTGGGCAGTTTGACCGACGCTGCTGCCACCGCCGCCGCAGCCGCTGACGAGCAGAACTAGCGACAGGATCGCAAGAACAGAGAAGAACAGCCCAATTCTGTCAAGAAACGAGATGGATATCTTCCGCACCGGGTGCGCCTCATTGCGACAGCTCTACGAAATCGATGATGGATTCTTAGAGATGGCGGGATTCGATGAGCCTTGATTCCATCTCTTTAGACGCACAATAACGGGTCTTGGACTTCTATTGCGAGCGGCGGGACGCCCACTTTTAGAATGTTGGAGGACTTGGCGCCGATGAGGACCGGCTGGGCTGGCTGGAATTACCGGAATGCTGATTGATGACTTCGAAAGAGAAGTGCCGCTATTCATCGGGCAGATTGGCGGCACAGTCTCGCGGCCCGCAAGCTACGGAATGACGGTAACGGAATAGACTGCAATTCAAGACATAGGTCTTTGGCATGCTCCAAAGAGCAGGTAACCGGATCGCAGATTGCTGGAGTGGCAGAGGAAGAATCACCTGATCCCCTACAGCCCACACATCACTCGGGCCGGAACCCCATACGCGAAACAGGGTATTGCTTGTCGAAACAGAAACCGTGGTCCAGGCCGAGCCATCCCAATGGAGGACAGTTCCACCATTTCCGACAGCTTATGGGGAAGGAAGAGTTACAGCAGTCCCTGTTCACAGGTGACGTGGCTCAACTGGGGGATAATGGTTCCTGTTGCCAGAACAGGCTCCGATGGCCAGATCTGTTTATCGGCCATGCAGGTTCCTGAGCCTGGCGGACAATAGGCTTACTGTGGAGGATGCATGAGCATCGAAGGTGCAGCAAAGGAACTGACCAAAGAGATTGAGCGTTTGGCGAAAGAAACAGAGCGTCTCACCAAGTTAAGGGATTCGCTCTTTGCAGGTTCGGTATCCGCGGCTTCGGGAAAAGTGCAGGCGGTTGCAAGAAAGGGCACGGCCAAGAAAGTAACTGCCGAGAAGACCGCCCCGAAGAAAGCGGCTGGACCGAAAAAGAGGACTCTCTCCCAGGCGGGGAAAAAGGCCATTTCCGATGCAGCCAAGCGCATGTGGGCCGAAAAGAAAAAAACGAAGGCTGCAGTGGCGAAATAGTGCAGCCTGTGGTGCGTTCCGGGCTCTAGGCTACACGGAGATGCTCTCCGCGCTTGACCTGGGCGCCCGGAACCTGCTCCTGTCTCGTGGCCGCGCGCTTAATGGCGTCGTTATCGGGTGTGGAGTCTTTTACAGCGCCTTTGAGCGCCCGCCTGAGTTCATCCGGCACGACATCGAGAACTGCATTCCAGAGTCCGCCGTTGATGGCGATCCCGACCGTTTTGTACTCGATAGGGACCTGTTCCTCATCGTGGACGATCACGCTGTCCTGTGAATTCGTTTGAGCCCTCAGCGTGAACTCGATGCCTTCGATCTTTTTCAGATTTCGGCTCTTCAGGTAGTAAAGGACCATCGACTTGGTTCGAAGCGTCTTGCTTTCCGCGGCTCGTGCGCGGTCAGAGAGGCGTTGAGCTTCGGAGCGGCAGAGCTGGGTCCTTGCTTCCATGGAGCGGACAAAGCGGCCGATGCGATCGACCTTTTCCCCGTGAGCTTTGCAGAATTCCTGAAAGCGGTCCAGAAGCGCCGGCGACGCTTCGCCATTGGAAGTGATCTCTTCCTGAATCGCTTCCATTAAATCGTCAAGCTCTGCGTCGATTTCGAACAGTGAGTTGGTTTCGGCTATGGCCGGCATCATCTCCTCCTTGGTCATGCACATGGCGTGCGGACGCATGGGACACAGAGTCTTTCCCATGCGTCCGCGTCTTTAGGCTGCTTTGGCGGTTGGCTCTACAGCCGTGCCGCGAGGCTTCGGGAGGACGTCGCCGGCGATCTTCATCAGTTCCAGCTTCCGTTCCGCGTCCTCTGTCTTCCCGGCAACCCAGGAGATGGCGTTTGAAAGCCGCCAGTTAGTGTTGCCTGCCGGCAGATTGTAGGTGTCGGGTGAGTTGTAAGCGTCGATCACCTCGTCGGTTTCCGACTTCAGCAGCACCTTCTTGAGCGTCTCTTTCGCGGACGAAGGGTCGATCGCCGTAGCGTTTGCCTGGCGAATCGACTCCATGCGGTTGTGGAGAGACTCGGCATTGAGCTGGGTCCCGATCACATCGCGGAGAGCGCTCACGGTTGTCTCGGCATCGAGCTCGTAGGTTCTCTGCGAGTAAATCATCGATTCGTCGAGTCTCCGGCCAAGGTGGACCTGACGCATCTCTTCCTGCGTGATGGCCAGGTTCGAGCACCAGATGCGGAGAAGGTAGGCACGCACAGAGAGTGCGCCGTTTCCGAAGTCAGAGTTTTCGAGGCTCAGGCCGTACGCAACGAGTTCGCCCGGCACTGGTTCATAAACCTCGGGCATGATGGCCTGAATCGCGACCTTCGTATCGGTGACATATCCGGCGTAAGGCAGGGCCCCCTTCCTCTGGACTTCAGTGGCGAAGGCTTCGATGATCGGCCTCGAGTCCAGCCGGCGATAGCGGTCTGACAGGAAGCCTCGAACCTCTCCTTGAACGGAACGGAGCAGGTAGCGCTGTTTCCGGAAGCGATTGCTGAACATCGTGCTCAGGTTGTGAGCGAGCAGTTCCTTTGCCCACCCCTCGGGGGTTGTGAGCAGCCCATCAATGAACTTGATGGGCAGGTCCGTAGTCTGGGCCATCTGCTGAACAGCGTGGCGATGCAGCTTCAGGCGAATCGATCCTGCCGCGGAATCTCCGAAGCTGACATGGACACCGTGTCCGTCCCCGGCGTCAAACGAGAGAGTAGCGCCGGACTGCAGACGATCGGCGGGTTGGTTGTTCATGACGTGGTCGATGACCTCGCCTGCCTTGGCTCGCCCTTGAGCGATCAGTTGCTCGAGTTTGTGGGCAGCCGCTGTCTTTGACTCCATGGTGAGGAGCATGAGTGTGGTTCTCCTTAGGTTGAGGTAGGTTGAGGTAGGTTGAGCATGGGGGGATGAAGGTGGCGTGAGGCTAGCTGCAGGAGGAGAATTCAGGGTGGTATATCTCCTGCGGGTTTGCGAGGGCTTGCAATAACCGATGGCCGGAAGTGGGACGACCCCAGCGAACCTTCCGTGAAGAACTACTTCACTGGCAGCAGGCGCTGTCGGCGCTAGAGGCAGGTGTTCGGCTGATGCCACGAAGGGAAGAATTGGAACTCAGCCATCACATGACTCGGCTGGGAACGCTGCTGGACAGGCTTCTGCTGACGAGCTTCCTCTCGGAGGCAGCAGTAAACTGCGGAAGGGATCGTGCAGGACTGAGGTGCCAATTTGAATAAGAGCGAGCTGGACAAGATCGTAACCGAGTTGCGAGAACAAATAGCGGACGATATAGGGCCTGGAGAATTGATCGGCGACGAAGACGCTGAGAAGGCGATGTCTGAGGCGATCAGAAGGCTGAATGGCATCAATCCGAAAAACCTGAAAAATGCAACGCTTTCGACCGCCCCCGAAAACTGGAGTATGTCAGTGCAATGCGGAGCTGCGGCGATCCTCTATCGTGAGCGTGCAGCTCGGCTTTTCGATGCCGACCCGCGCTTGTCGGCGCTGTACGGCTCAATGGCGAAGTACTGGCAGAAAATCTTCGACGATCTTGGGTCCAAACTCATGCAGATTCGTCCGGCATCCCTCGGCGGCCGCTCCCGGAAGTAGGCGTAAATTTGGGCGGAATCCCATGGCGCAAGGGGGAGAGATGTCGACCGCAGTTCAAAAGGAGCCGTCTTCAGTGAGTCTGTCTTGGCATCGCCGTGGTTCCAGGTTGTTTTTCATTGGAAGGCAAGGCGCGACCTGCGCCCGCGCGGTTGAGGGTTGCTATGGAATGATCGCGAAGCCGTAACAATCCAGGATTGCCCCCAGGAGGGCGGCATGTTGATTTTCGACGAGCGAACCCTTCGCTCGCACGTTGAAGACCGAAGGCGAGCATTCATAGAGTGCGCAGGCATGCCTGGCAGCGTCGTGCCGTGCTGGATAGAGAATGCCCGCTGGCCTGCTCGGGTGGCTGCGAAGCGCTGCCGACCATCGTTGCGCTACAGCATGAGAGCCGCTGAACAGGCGGGAATCTGCGCCGATGCGTGTCAGCCCGCCGGAATGCGACAGATCGATCAGTTTAAGGGGGTGTAGCAGCTCAAGGTGAGCGAGTTTACGTGCTTCGAGGGCGGTTTCCGTCACGGTCCGTATTCCTGTCGATTGGCCGAATGTTTCAATGAATGCGCAATATTCATCGAGACCCGCGTAGAGAACTCCATAGCTACGATCGGGCGAATCGAAGCGATTGGCGCCTGTTCTACCGAAGAACAGTGGGTCCTTGCCACGAGCATGCAAACGGGAGAGGATCGTGCCGACCGAAACTTCGGCAAGGAGCGGTTCACACTTCGAGAGATCTGCGGGCGGCTCGGGGTGTTCGCCGGGAAAATCGCTCACGCGGCCCCCTGCTCGCCATACGCTTCGGCCGCACGGACCACGGCTTCGATCTCTCCCTGGCGAAGTGCTTCAAGAGGCGTTCTGCCATCGAGCCTGTCGTTTCCGTTGGCGAAGAAAATCGATTGCATCCAGGGGTCATGGCCTTGGAGGGCGTCAAGAACTTCTTTCAATCCGTCGAGTGTCTTTCCGTTCTCGAACTGGAAGGCAGGATACGCGTAGCCTCTCCTTCCTTGCGTCAGGCCGATGAGCTGATTCTGGCTTCGCCGCCTGTCGATCGCCTGACGGCTGATACCAATCAGATCGGTAACCTGCTCGACGGATACGGTCCCTCCTAACTTCTCCAGGATTCGTTTCCTGTGCTCGATGCCCCTCAGCTTCGCTCGCATCAGGGGATCGGAATCTTCAGGCTTTCGAGACACAGGAGAGACCGATAGCGTGTTCACCAGGAGTTCGAAGTCTGTCGGCGAGGCAGTCAGTTCCTCAATACCCTGCGTAGAGAGCTCGCTTGTAATCTCGGAGAGGGCGTTGAGAGCACGAGAGAAGAACACGGGATGCTCGGTTCGCGAGAGGGAGTCGATGAGCCTTGTCAACGGCTTCAGTTGGGAGATTTTCTTGAGTTGGAAGATCAGAACGAAGGTTTTGCCATCCACCTCAGTACGCAGATCGAAGTCTTGAACTTCGAGTGAGATTCTCCGATTCCTTGCCTCGAAGGAAACCTTATCGTGGCTGAGTTCGAATTTGAGATCTTTGTGGAACGCCGTTGACATCAGCAGGCGTCTGGGTACGCCATGGGCGCGCGAGATCCGGATGCGGGTAGAGTCCTGGGCTGGGAGTGTGCCGATCCAGTTGCTCATGATTCGCTGGACATCGTCTAAGGAGGCGGGGCGTACGGTAACGGTATTTGATCCAATCTCCATGGCGCACCTCGGGTTGACTAACAAATTATTGTGCATATGAAATTCGTTCGTCAACCTAGATTATAAGCCAAACAGCGTTGCCGCAGCATTGTGATAACAGAATATGTTGACACAATGATGATGATATATGCTATCGTTACGGCATGACGGATCTAATGATTCGAGATATAGCTCCAGAGGTGGCGGCCGTGATCGACGGCCGGGCGAAGAGAGCAAGAACCTCGCGGCAGCTCTTTCTTCACGCGTTTCTGACTGAAACCTTTGGTCCTGAGAAGAGCGCAACAGCGGGAATCGCGGAACGGTTGCGGATTGTTTTCGATCAGAGCGGGCGAAATCCCTTTCAAATCCCCAGCATTGCCCGAGAGCTCGGACACGAGAGCGCCGCTGAGCTCGAAGCGAATCTCAGCGGCGAGGAGCCGCTTCCATTTGCGACCGCGGATAGGCTCTGCTCGCTCCTCGGCGTTTACCGGGGATGGTTGCTGGAAGGAAAGATGCAACCGTACTACCAGGACGCTCTTTATCATGATTCGCGGGCATGTCTGAACGCCTTGGCTTTAGAAACCGAAAAACCGAAGTCCCAAGAGGCGTACACGAACCTGTATTTCGTTCTCTCGGATGAGAGGGCGGGACGGGCGGATGTCTACCGCCATATCCGTTCGGCGCCTCATCGCTGGGATCTGCTCCTGCGCAGTGTTCCCATCGGCGGGCATGTGGGTGCCGGAGGAACCAGCGAAATTTTCCAGTTCGGCCTGTTCTGTGCCGCCATTGATGTGACTTTGGCACGGCCCGCCATTCTTGACCGGAACCTGAATACGTTTGGACGGATTCTCGACAGGGAGAACTTCAACAGGTTCTCTTCGGGAGAGATTCATCCCCGGCTTCTCGAATTCGCAGGCGCAGGCCAGTCTTCGTGGGCTGAAGATATCTGGGATCTGGAGTATAGCGGTCCCAAGTACACAGAAAACTTCGCGGAAGCCAGGGAAATCTTCAGGCTGACTGCCCAAGAGCATGGCATCACAAACAACGAGCAACTTGATGCCTACATTCGCTCCTTACGAGGTTCAGAGGGAAAACCTCTGTTCGGTTCGGCAGCGAAGAGTGTCGGCTGAAGGTGTGCCGCGGTTTCCGAGTGGTCCGGAAATAGCTTCAGCCTGTGAGCCGGTAGAGCGTTATGCACTTACATCCGGACCTGGCGCCTCTAAGCGCGACTTGAAGCGGTTGCCATGGTCGGCGGCGAGAACGCCAAACTGAAAACCGCAGCGGAGACCGCAAAAGAACCCATCCCCATAATCGCCAGGCTTGTCATAGAGATTGGGGCGCTTGCCGGCTGGAATCAGTTCACCGCGTGGTCCTTCCGTGAACGACCGTTTCATCCAGCGGAGTTTCCGTCCACAGTAGAGACAGGTTCCTGGCCGATTCGATGGATTGAAGACCTGAAATTCAGCTATGTTGGTGTCCTCCTGAAAGTACGATTTATCTTCACTGCGGTGTGGAGTTCGAGCATCTCGGTGTGAAGTACCCATAAACGCATCGCGTTCCTCCACGCGAGCAATCGTGGGTATCATGAAGCTCCCCGTCGATGACCGCCGTCAGATGCCGCGACAGCCGAACGACGAGAGCGCCGCGCGGCAATTCGCATACCCGGAGATGGACCTTGCAACCTGAGCCGATTGACATGGTGGGTGTCCATCGCCAGCCGAGAGACCGGAGATAGCGGCTATAGGTTTGCCGAAACACGCCCTCGCGGCTGCTGGACTTCTTCCTCTTTCGTGTTCCGATTCTCTCGGTTGCGGCAAGCGCATTCAGGGCGTCGTAGACCTCGCGATAGGGCTTTCCGGTGGCAATGGCGATCGCGCGCACTACGCAGTCGCCGGCGCGGCCATGAAAGCCGGCCTCCGCTCGGCCGCCGTCATTAAAGATGAATGTCAAGGTAGATCCTCTTTCTGGTGGGTTCACGCGGCCCGCTCGGCCTGCTTCGAAATGCGTGCGCCTCGAAAGATATCTGCAATCGCGGCACTCCGGAGCCCCGATCGGAGTTTGTGGTCGACGAACTGGTGCCATGCTCGATCAAGCTCCTGAGCCAGAACCGGATGTTCGATCCATGTGAGGTCTCCAAATTCCATGCACTGCGCCTGCAGGAATTCATCGGGCGAGGAGGTGAACGATTGACAAGCCGATTGCGGCAGGTTGAGTGCGCCGGCAATCGCCGCTAATTGTTCGGGAGTCGCCCACAGCGACGGAAATGCGATCAGGTCGGTGTAATCGAGCACTTCTCCATTGAGCCTGAGAATAGGGGATTCCACTGCGCCGTACAGACCCTCTGCAGGCGTCGACCGGAGTTTTGTCTCAAGCTGCGTCAGCGGACGGTTCCTCCCGACCACCGCGCGCAGGCGATTCGAGTCCATGCTGATAGATGTCGTCGGACTCACATATCGAAGCGCTCGAATCAGTTTCTCCGTGCGGCGGTTCTCTATACCGATGCCGAGTAGGTGGATGTGTCGCGGTTTTGCTCTTTCAACAAAGGAAAGCAGCGCTTCAGCGGTCGTTGCAGCCTTCCGCATAGGCATGGCCGGCGTCAATTGAAGCCCGGTGACGTTCTGGGCGGCATCGAGGAACTCGTCGTGCGACAGCACGCCAACCTGCAGTGGCAGGAGAATGGCAGCTCCGGTCGCGGCGACAGCCGCAAGCCGTATTCGATACCTGCCGAGCCGTGATAGGGTTTCGCGCTGGTCGCCTACCTTATCCGGGGCAACGAACATAGCCCGTTTGCCCAACGCCGATGCCAGTTGAAGATAAAGCGCGAGTCGACTCTCCCACTCTGCCTCGTCAATAGGCTTGACCGTATGAGTCCCGGTGGACGTGAAAGACACTTCGCTGAAGGCGCCACTGTCCACCAGGACAGGTTGGTTGAGTTCAATCAGAGCTTCGATTGCACCCTGGTTCAACTGATTGACGGAGACGCCGACCGGGATTCCCAGGCGCGCAAAGCCCCGAATCTCACATTCCCTGTTCGCTCCCGATGCGAACACCTGCACGCCGGCCGGGACTGGCGTGCGGAAATCCGAGAGGTCGAATAGCATTGCTTCTCCTCTCGATTGGGCATGTGGGGATAGCTGAGGTGGCAGGTGGCTGTCTCAACTCGGGACTTCGTAGAGAGAGTCCAGCGTCCACTTCGGCGCGTAGATCTGGCCGGTATCGAGGTCGTGGACGCGAATTCGGTCGACGAAGCTGGTGTCACTCGCTTCCAGCTGTTGCATGATCCCTGTCATCAGATCGTCGAAGTAGGCCCAGAGCGTATCGCCAAAGACGCTCTGCTCAAGAGCGACGTAGCGGCTCGGGACATTGGGTAAGGTCAGGCCGTTTTCGATAGCAGGTGCAATGCTGAGAAGTTCGGTGAGCTTTTCGATCCTCTCTTCCATTAGGGGTTCGCCTTCACCGCTTATGTGATTTCCAGGTTGACGCAGTGGTAGCTTGATCGTTGTTCTCGTAGAACGCTCCATGGGAAATCTCCTTGTCAGATGGGGAAACCTGAGTGACGCAAGGCTGCTCACGGCAAAAACTGCAGGATTCCGCCCTCGAGATATTGGCGGCTTCGGTCGCCCACGATGAAATGGCGGCCAAGACGCTGAGCGACCGAGGCAGTCACCAGGCTTCCTCCGAACGGGTCGAGGACTGTGTCTCCGGGTTCGGTAGTCAGCCGAATCGCAAATTCCGGGAGGGCCTCCGGGAATCGCGCGGGGTGCGGCCGAATACCCGCGTCCCGGCATCGCCTCAGATATCGCGTGTTCGAAGCGGTGTTCGCCGCAACCAGGAGGCTATGCGGAATGGCTCCGCCATTGTCAGCGCGGAAAGCGTCATCTCGGACGGAGTGACCGCTGGGGCGGATGCCGGCATTGGTGCCTCGCGCGAGTGTCCTGCGCATGCTGGGCGAATAGTCGACCAGCACATTGCGGTTATCGGCTTTTGGGTTAGGCGTGAGTGCGAGCCACCAGATGTTTTCAATCGAGGGCGTGACACGGATTCTGCGGATCGTGACATATTCGGCTGGGGCGGGCATCTTTGCCGGATTCTCCCAGTAGAGTTTTTGAATCAGGTGGTAGCCGAGACGGTCCACCAGCTCAAGTAAGAGGCGCTCTTGGTAAAGGCTCACAGTCGGAGAATTGGGAAGCCAGACGTCGCCGAGGTTCAGCATCACGCTGCCGTCTTCGGTAAGGAGGCGTTTCCATGATTCGGCCCTTTCCGCCAGCCAGCGCACGTGCTCCGATTCACTTCGGCCTGCGTCATACGCTTTGCGGCGCGTAAGTTCGTAGGGCGGAGATGTGCAGACCAGACGAATGGAGCGGTCGGAGAGTTTGCTCTCCAACGCCTCAGCCGTTGCCCAGAGAATGATGCCGGCGTCGTTCTCAAAGAGCGTGACAACGACCGCTGGGCGGATGTTCTGCAGTTTGTCCTCCGCCCGCTCGGTCAACCGCCATAGGCCGGAGCCTTCATTCGCCGTGAGCCCGCGGAGCTTGCCGAGCTGGTGCGTCCAACGAATGGTTCGATCGAGGATATTGAAGCGTTTCCCTCCACGTGTGCGCGTACATTGATCACGCTGTTCAGTGCTGAGCTCAAGTCTTGAGGCGATAGCGTCCGATGCGTCTTTCGCCCGCATGGAACCGCCTGCAGCCGCGATCACCTCTACCAGTGGCAGGAGAAGCTGATTCTGGGTTGGAAGCATATTCTGACTCTTGTGACATGGTCTGTGCGCCGTACGGATGCCCCGGCTGGGCCAAGGTCGATCCCGTCCACTGCTCGGCTTCGGCCTTGGTCACGCGTTTTCAGTTCGGATCGCACGCGCATCTATCTGCGCCGTGGGAGAAGGAGACGAGATCGAAAGTCTCTCTCGTGGCGGACGGCGCAACCCCCGGGAACAACGGGCCGCCATGAAGAGCGGTCATCGTAGTGTTCGATGACGACGAGCCTTTCGCGGCGAATTTCCGGATGAGCCACGAGCAGAGCGTCGATTAGCTCTTCGATGGAGTTGGTCACGCTTGGACAATGATGCGTCTCCGAGCGATCCGTGACGAGCACCGTGGTCCAGGTTCCCGGCGTGAAGATGCAGATGCGGTGGGTAGCCCTGCGACCAAGACGGTCAACGTAAGAAAACTCATAATCGGCGCGCGCTGCATGAACGGTATCCATGCGGTTGGCTCCTTTCTCCGAATGAGGGATCGCTGAGGTAACTGCATGGGAACACCTCGGTGCGGAGGAGAGAGACCACCGTTTGAGAATCGTCGGCGAGTTCCCGTGCTGTTTCAGTCTTTGGTGTGTATAGGCTCATTCCGGGCGGGGCTCGGCGCGGAAGAGTTTTGGCAGGAAGGTTCGGATGAGGTTATAGCTTGTCTTGGATGGCGGGAATCTGGAGCAGGCTTTGCTCGATGGCACTCAGATCGCCGCCGTAGACGTAGAAAGTTTGTATCGCGCTTCTCCCGCGAACCTGGATGCGCAAGGCGTGCGGATCGGTTTTGATCTTGATCCGGATAGGACCTGAGGGGCACGGAGTAATCAGCCCGATCGAGATCTTATTGACCATGGCTATGCCCTTGGCGCAGGCCAGGAACTCAACGGCCTCTGGAATCACAGTCGTATGGCTTCGGCTGAATTTATTACCGCGCAGCAGGCCTTTCTTCATGGCAATCCCGATCTCAGGATACCCCTGGTGCGCAATGATTCCGCCATCGGTGTGCGAGCGACCACCGTTCGTAGCTGATGCACGCGGGCGTGATTATGCAGCCCGAGCCGGCTGGATTTGGATGAGTTTGGGCTCAGGCTCCGGGAATGGCAAGAAATACCCTTTGGTCTTTTCCTCGAGTGACCTCATGAAGGTTGCGATCCCGTTCGGACCGAATCGCTCTCCGCATCGAACCATTTGCCAGAACTGCGCGGGCGCGACGTCGAGTCTGTCCCGGATTGTTTTGGCGTCAGTCACGCTGAGTTCCGCTATGAAGCCCCGTTTTCCGTTACGCATGGCGTCATTCACCAGGCCGCGTCTGTCGCCCAGCACGTTTTTGAAAGTATCCCTGAATTCCCAGCGCATCCGAAGCTTGCTGGTCGCCTTCAACATGTAGGTGATGTTGCGCGGATACAGCCAATCGTCGGGCTGCAGCGGCTCAAGAGCGACAATCATTCCCCAATGTTTGCTCTTCGCGATGTCCCCGGCATCGCGAATGCAGCCCAAAACGACCGCATGTTCGAACTCGACCCGCATTGGCGGATTCGCGCGAATCGTCTCTTCCGTCCAGAGTTCCCGGAATCGCGAATCCTGTTGAAATTCTTGGATGGCAACATTGGACAGAGCAGCATCAACGAAGCGAGGCAGACTGACTTGCCCCTGCAACTTATCGATCACTTCGGGTGAAATGCCGAGCATTGCTCCGACCGCGCCTATCTTTGCCTTCATCATCTTTACGGCAGCATCAGGGCGTTCTTGCGCCATCCGAACCATTTTTTGCCGGGCGATCGGCCAGAAGACTCGCTCGTCCGCATCTTCAGGAAGCTGCTGCAACCGCAAGCTCTCGAGTTCGAGATACGCAGCGTGAGAGATGACGCATCTTACCGCTTCTCGATCGATCTGCCATGCTTCAATCCGGGTACGACGTACTCTCTTCTTGCGGCGTGGGGTGGGCTCAGCCTCTATGGTTGAAGCCTGAAGCTCCGCGCCGGGAGTCAGGCATGTTGCTGCACTGCTGCTCATGGCAGTCTCCTCTCGCTGAAGAATGTCGTTTGGGCGCGCTGCCGATGAATGCGCGACGGGCGTCGGTGAACGCGTTCGCGAATCTCGTGAACCAACCCTTACGCAATCACCAGACATCTGACTCTTCTCTCATGTCCGGTGGTGGCGGTGATCGACACACGCTACCCCGCCGTCAGTAAGCGGATTTTTAATATTGGCCATTGGGCGTGTTGGGGTATAGTGACTGTGCCAGGTCTTCTGCGCGGTTGGGAAGCCGTGCCGTCCCCGATTACCAGATCAGGACGCCAAGCTCACTGGGGAGGATGCTGGCTAGGACAGTGGCTTGATCCTGTCCGCTGTGTTGTTTTGCTCCGTTCCTTGAGTTCCTCGATCCTTTCGGTGAATCACCAGGCAAGGCCGGCATCCGCACATCTGAGAAGCAACCAGTCAGCAACCTGCGCTGTCCGCCGGGCATCGCGCAGTGATCGAACGAGCGCGAGGTGCCCGCCGGCGCACGGGACGCTGCGATGGAACCCGGTGAGTGGGTCGCGAACCGTGTATTGCCTGGGAATCCACGCCTCGACTCTCCACGGTTCCCGGCGGATGATGCGGTCTGGAAACCTGAAGGGCATGACGCCGTCTTGGATATATAGGATCGTTCCCACGTGAATCGTGCCCACGTGCCTGCCGTCAGGCAGCAGACGAAATCGCTGAGAGTGATATTGGTGTTCCATGGCTTTCTCCGGAGGGCTGGCCGCGGTGTCTCGGTGGTCAGAAAAAGTTGACTTGCATTGGCGAAAATGCGGGAACGGCATCTTCGAAGAGTGAAGGCGTTCCAGCAACGAATATTTCCTCAGGCCCTGAGAGCACATATGTCGCGCCGCCGCGTTTGACTCCCACGCCATGGTAAAAGCCCATAGGGTCTCTGCGCGCCGCTCTCGCGGCTCTTTCGTTGGCGCATCTATCCCTATACGTCGTTATGGTCCCCTTGAATGATTCCGCCGCAACGAGACGGACTGCCTCCGCTTGTTCAACTCCGCCAATTCCGGTCAGGCCGACCGCAACCCATGCCTCTCCCTTCCAGAGAAATGGCTTCCTGACTGTGCTCTGAAATGCGATCGTGTCGGCGCTGTACGAGGTATGAATGTCGCCGCCGGCGATGTGTTTGCCCCTTTCTTGCTCCGGCCAATCTAGTCGCGATGCCTCCACCACATTGATTCTGGACTCGCTCATATCGATCAGCCCTTAGCGATCCTCGGTGAAGGAGAAATAGAAGCGCGGATGATGCTGAAACTCCAGACTGCCTTTCTGGTTATCGCTCCTGCGTCTCACGACGACAAAGGGCGCCATGAACCCCAGAACCTCGAACTCCGTCCGCAGTTCCTCGGTGTCCCATACCCTGCCGTACCGCTCTTCGAGCCTTGCTCGGTCACCTGCGTCCGTGTTGATCTCTTGGAGCCGAACCCGTCGAGCATCCTCTAATGTTTGATCCAGGTTGTTCATATCCTTCCCCTCCGCTACTACTGGTTGCAGTGGTTTTCCTTGTTTTCGTCATGACTTCCGGAAATCCTTCCGAATGCCCTGGCGTGCTTGTCTCGACCGCACGAACGCTGTCAGACTGCCGCTCTCGCTGCTCTCTCCCACGCAGCGAGACTTTCCGCGCTCTTCGTCGCCCGGCGATACTCATTCCAGGGCACTCTGCGGTAGAGGCCTCTGATCACCCAACGCTGAAAGCAGAGAAGGTCCGTCCGCGCGCGGTCATAGACCATCGGGTAGGGGCGAATCTCCCGTTCGACCATCCGGTGGAAGCGGCGCCAGATGCGATCCCACGTTTCGGTGGCGTCAAAGCCGATCAGCATATAGGCCATGACGTGCCGCGAGGGAATACCCGCCCGATTAAGCCGGTTGATTCCCCGGAAGAAAATCGCCTCGTCGTGCAGGTTGTCCCAGGCCGTATACAGAGTCCGCTTCCGGAACTGGTCATCCCGGTACTCGATGCTCGAAAGCGCTTCGGCTGCCTCGTCGTCGATCAGCCGTACATTGATGCCCTGATTGAGGCAGACGCGAAAGCCCCCTTCGCGGATCTCCCGGATGCGCTCTCGCCAGTTGTCACGCGGCTGGCCGAAGAAATCGTTATCGAGGAGATGAAGCTTCTTCGGGTGGCCAGGGCCGCGCCAGATCTCAGCAATGGACTTTACCGAGCGATCCTTGCCTTCCTTCTGTGGGACAACACAGAATCTGCATGACAGACGGCAACCGCGCTGAGTGAATCCAAGTGAGGCTGAGAATCCCGGATAGATCGAATAGTCGAGTGTGTCCGGCACTCCAACCGAAGACTCGACCGTGATCGGAGTCGCACTGCTCACCCCGTCGATGCCAATCAAGTTGGGTGGCTGAACTCCTGTGCCTCCCACGATGGCATTGGGAAAGTTCCTTACAAATCGCTGGAGGCGATGTTGGCTGAACCGGAAGATGCAGCTTCCATAAACACGGTCATAGTCGCCTTCGAAAAGGCCGCGATCGACGTCGCGCGTGAAATGGACGGAGTCGCCGCGGCTGCGGTGAATCCCGGAGATCGCCATCAAGGCAAGATTGGGGAGCTTGCCATCGATATGTGTGATGCGGACATGCATAGCGGCCTCCCACCGGATGAACGGCGCGTTCAATGACGCATCACTCCTTCATCAGCACGCGGAAGAGCCGGTCGATCCGCGCCGCGGTGCGCGCCTGAATCCTGTTTTTTCCTATCTGGAGCGACGGGGAGCGATAGCCTAGCCTGCGCGCCAACTCTGCCTTTGTGAATCCGTCGGCAAGTAGCGCCTTGATTTGCTTCCAGGTGCCGTAGGCCGGGATGAGTGCGCCATCGCTTTGCGCCTGGTTTGATACAGCAAGGACTCTGTCTTCCGTGCTCTTGCGGACTTTCGATTGCCTGCCGGATCGGATCCTGGAGATCGCCTTCTCTGCGACATCGGAAGCCGCGGCGATAGCGCGTCGTCCGACACCTTGTCTCGACAGTTTCAGAATGTGTTTGCGTGCAGCTTCTGCTGGGACTAGGCCGTTCCAGTTCCCGGAACTGGAAGCCTGAGTTCTGGCAGTTTCGTACCGTGCGTTAGCGGCCCTGCACAGAAGACATCGACAGCCGGCCTTGTACTTCAGGCGCGTGCCATGCGGCTTGTTCTCCGCGAGCTTCGTGACATTGGGAGGATTCCTGGATTGCATAGGCAGTCCTCCATGAGGGCGCGCGAAAGCGGCGCGGCCGATTCGAGTGGTGTTTTTGACTTGAGAGTGATTTCAGGGCGAGGAAGAGTCTGGAGGTCAGCCAGGAGCCAAAGAGCCGATCGTGCATTACGCGGCCGGTTTGCGCGTCGCCCCGATTGCACGGCACGCAGCAGATTCCGCGTCAAACAGGACTTCCAGCGCCGCAATGATAAAGAGGTGCTGTAATCCCTTCTGCTGGAAGCTGCTCTGCGCGGCCTTTTCAGTGGCCGATGGGGTAATCTCGATACCAGCTTTCAACTGGCGCCTGGCCCATCGTCTGCCGGCGTTCATGGCCCTGCGAATGCGATCAATTGCCATGACAGTCTCCTTTGCATCATGTTGTGATGTGCCTGGCTGCTTTGTCCTCCAAGAGCACCGCATACCTGGCTCGCACGGTCTCCGCCGTAAGGAAGTCGGCTGGGATCGGCATCAGAGCTGAAATGCGTCGCCTGACGTAGGCGATAAGGTCCGCCTCACCGAAGGTCGGCAACGCGGTTGGCCATCCCTTCGAGTACAGGAGGTGGCCGGGAATTTCGGCTTCGATGCGCTGTCGCTCGAGAGCCTTCTCCTTGGCTTGCTGTATGCGTGCGCGGAGGTCTGCGCCAAGCAGTTGCGGCGCCACGTCGGCGAGCCACCGTGCGCCCTGAAAGGCAAAGGTGGACTCCGCTTCGAGTTCCACCATTTCCCGGTAGACTGTGTGGTTGTGCGCGCAACTGGCTGCTGCGGACAGATCATGAGCCGAACTCATAATGCAGAACGCGCAGCTCACGCGGCTGGACCGATATATTTCGTAAGCTTCATGCAGCCGCATCCCGCTCCGTCGAATTTCATTCAGTACCTCGGCGAGACTCCAGTCGAGAATCGGATTCCAGGTAAAGCCAGGGCAATGCACGCGAGTGAGCCGCGCTTCGAGTTGAGCGGTCGGCATACGGCTCCGCGCGGCGCTCTCCTGCCTGCGGATTCCGGAAACATTGATGATCGATTGGGCAGGAAAACGTTTCTTCAACGCTGATGCGATCGGAGCAAGTTTGAGCTCCGAGGTGCAGTAGCGCATCGAAGGGGTGCTCCATGGGACAATCAACCGCACACAGCACAGTTCCCTGTAGCGCAGCAGGTTGTTTCGCCACCTCTGCTGCCATCTGGCAAGCATGTCACCGGCCTTCCGGCGAACGACAATCAGTTCCAGGTTGAGGTGGTCCGCAAGCCTCGTGCAGGCTGGGAGGCTGTCCTCCCATTCCACAGATCCGAGGTCGGCATGCACGAGAACCCTGGGACCGTTATGCCCCACCTCATTGAGGTGCCGCGTTACGCGGAGCGCGCAGGCCTGGCTATCCTTGCCGCCACTGACACCGATCGCGACAGGAGAGGAGAGGGCGAGCAGATTCTCGATTTCCGGGGTGATCGAAAGCCCGGCCCCTGACGGTGAATTGAATGGGAAAGCGAGTTGGCCTCCGGTTGAGAGGTCCTGGAGGGAAACGAGTTGCGTGGGCATGAAAGTGCCTTTGGAGTAGAGGCGCGCACGGACGCGTTCTAAGAGGCGGCCAGAGCTGAAGGGCGAGCGGCGAAACAAGGTTCGCGTAATGCGCGATAAGAACTCGGTCGGGCATGAGGAAGAGGCGACTGGTCTGTGACTGTTCAGGCTGCGGTATCGAAGCTCGACGATTCCGGATCGAACAACTGGGGCAGGCGAGGGAAGATCTCCTCCTCTGTAGCGAGGCCCTGCTCGAGGATAGAGTCCTGTATGAAGTCGAGCAGGTTGAGCATACCATCGGCTGCAGTCTCTTGCTCATAGGTGATCGTGGCTCCCTCGCGGAGGCCGATGAGAGCACGCTTCTGCTTCCGGAGAAGGAGGAGATCGATATCGCACTCGAGCGTAACCCTGATTGTCGATGGCCTGCTCGCTTGAGGTTGTGTATCCCCAGATGTCACGGGCTCGGTGGTGCGGGCCGGCGCAGTATTTGCGTCGGTGATTAGGCGGATTCCGTTTTCTTCAGGCATGATGGCTCCTTTCGCAGAGCTGGTTGAGTGCTTCTTCGGCCCCCTCCAGAGATCGAATATCTTTTGTGACGTCGTTGGCTGTCGCCGAGTACATCTCGGCGATGAATTCGATGACGGACGTTTTCAGCGTCGGAAGCCTCACATCCGGCGTTTCCCGGCACTTCTTCAGCCACTTCGGGCTGCGGTCTGATGGCGTCACGCTGTGCACTCGTCAGCGTGACTGGAGCAAGAGTGGGGCGGTTGGCTGGATCCCCTTTGCCTCAAGGGACTGGCAGCGTGACGCGACTTCCTGTGCGTCTCTAAGCATTCGCTCGCGCCATCCCGGCTGCTTCCACACCGCATGGTCGAACTGTTCAACCGCGACCCCGCGCCAGCGAACCACTCCGTGTTGATCGATCGTTAGGTTCTCGATTCCGAACAGGAATGGTGTGGTATAGCCTCCGGCCTTGGTGGCATTACCGAAGAGTGCGTGGAACATGGCGAGACCTTCCTGATTCAGCATGTTATTAACGGCCAGTTCCACGAGCTTGAGGTGATGCGGTGCGAGCATGTCTCCGTCTTTAGTGGCTCGCAGAATCGCAAGCGACATCTCGAGAATCTGGTCCTTGGTGAGGACGAGTGGTGGTTTCATGAGTGTTGGCCTCTGGCCTGTAACGGGGTCCGCTGATGATTAGCTGGGGTGACAAGCAAAAACAGCGTGGTTAGGTGCGTTCGCTGGACCCCGAGGGCGGGTCGAGTTCGTCATACGGGTTGGCGTCGAACATGCGCGCCATGGGAATCATCTGGTATTCCTTCCCAGCGAAAGTGACGGCAACCATGATGATGGCGGGCTTTCCTGTCGCTTTCTCCGTCGTCTCAAGCAGGGCCGCATCGCCGCTCGAGACGGCGCGGAGCAGTTCGTTGAAGTTGTGTTTGTATCCTTCGGCAATTGCCATTGGCGCTCCTTTCTGCAATCTCGAAATCGGTGCGGGCAGGCCCGCGCCCCTCAACCGCGGTCCGGCGGCCTCTGTTATAAGGCGGGCTCCGCGTCAATCACTTGAAGTGAGCGCGGCAGGACCTGTGCCCACCTTTTTCCGCCCTTGCGTCTGCTCTTCAGCCGTCCTTCGAGAAAGGCGGTGCAGATTGCGTGCCGCTCGGCGTCTCGGGCCGTGTTGTATGCATGGGCAATTTGGTTGCAGAGATTCCAGATCATGCCCGGCTTGAATTGAGCTGCGATGTAACCCCATGTTTCGCCGGCAACAAGGTTGTCGAAGGCATATCCACGCATGCCGCCACCGTGACATTCGAGAATCACGATCCCGCTGCGATATAGCCCGGTGGGGTTGCGGTAGATTCCGTAACGATGGCTGGACCCGGTCCAGCGCGTCGTCGCTCCAAGGCCGCTTGGACGCGCTTCGCCGAAGATGCCCGCCGCGAGGTATTCGAGCGTGGCTACTGGAACATCGCGGATTTCTCCCCTGTTGAGGTGGTCCTGCATGTTGTAACAGCGGACCGTCACGGGCTGATCGGGGCCGTACTCGTTGAAAGCAAGATCTGCGTGATCGTCCGTGTGCCAATAATGGCCGGGATGAGCTTGTGTTGGTTTCATGTTTGTGTTTTTCACCTGCGAGTGGTGTCGGGCGCAGCGCTGTGAGCGCGGGATGGTAAAGAACTCGCGATGGTGTATCATATGTCGCGGAACTGGGAGACGGAAGGCAACCTAACCTTCAAGCTTTCCCAAGATTATTCCATTCGATAGATGTGCAGCACCTTCCCTCTAAATCACGCATCGTGAAGAAGAGTTTCAACCGTCGCTAGGATTGCCGATGGACACGATCCCCGCAGTTTTCATCACGAGTTGACAGCTCATGGTTCCCAGTGTAAATAGGGTAGTATGTCTACCGTAGATCATCTACCTGACGATGAAAAACTTGAAATGCTTCAGGGGACCCTGGAAGTTCTGATCCTCCGCAGTTTGAGGCCAGAGCCGAATCATGCCTACGGAATCTCGCTGTTCCTCAAACAACAGTCGGACAGCGAGTTTCTGGTGGACAACGGCTCGTTGTATCCCGCGCTGCAACGTCTTCTCCAGAGGAAATGGATTGCCGGGCAGTGGAAAACTTCGCCGAACGGGCGCCGCGCCAGGTATTACAGCCTCACGCCTGCGGGGCGGAAGGAACTTCTCAGGGCAACATCGAAGTGGCAACGGTTTGCAGTCGCGATGGCGAAGATTCTCGCACCGGAGGGATGAGGCAATGCGTCCATGGTGGTCAAAGATCGAGCACGCGTTTGGAAGGCGGCGGGACCTGGCCAATGAGCTGGAGCAGGAGATGGATGCTCATCTTCAGTTCCTCATCGATGAGAATCTGGAACGAGGAATGTCGTCCGAGCAGGCGCAAGCTGCGGCACGACGCGAGTTTGGCAATAGGACGGCCGTGCAGGCAGGGAGCTATCAAGCGTGGCAATTCCCCAGATTCGAATCACTGCTGCAGGATATTCATTATGCGTTGCGAGGAATCGCAAAGGCGCCTGCCTTCTCGTTCCTTGTGATTCTGACACTGGCGATCGGCATTGGAGCCAACACGGCCATCTTCAGCTTTGTGAACGCCGTACTTCTGCGACCGCTCCCCTATCCCTCCACCGATCGTCTTGCAATTCTCTGGTCCGGCCTTGGCTACTCGAACCGCGCACCGTTTTCCTCGTTTGAGGTATTCCATCTCCGCCAGCGATCAACGCAATTCGACCAGATCGCGGGCATCTGGGTAACGAATGGTGCGCTTCCCGGCGACGGTCCCGCCGAGCAGATTAAGGTGGCTAAGGTCACCTCGAATTTTCTGCCACTTCTGTGTCCGCGACCGGCACTCGGACGCCTCTTCGACCCCGAAGACGATCTCGAAAACGCGCCCAGCAACATCATCCTGACTCATGGCGTATGGGCACGTCGTTTTGGCTCCGATCCCAGTATCATCGGACGCACCGTTCGCTTTGGCAGCCGTCGCGCCACGGTTGTCGGGATCTTGCCTGCCGAATTCCGCCTGATCTTTCCGGACGACGCCAGCGTTCCATCCAACGTCGAGGTCTTCGAGTCTATTCCGGTCGGACCTTGGGAGCCGGATGGTCCCAGTTTTCTTCACGTCATCGGCCGGCTCCGCAGCGGAGCGACGCTTGCTAACGCTCAGACTGAAATGAACTCCGCAGCTGCGCAGATCAATAAGCTTGGTGGACGTGCTTCGGTCGGCAACTTCAGTGTGTCAGTCTTTCCTCTTCAAGCGGACACGGTTCGCGAAGTTCGTCCCACTTTACTCTTCCTGTTTGCTGGCGTTGCAACGGTGCTTCTGATCGGGTGCTTCAACATCGCCAACCTTCTGATGGCCCGTGCACAGCGCCGCCTGCGCGAAACCAGCATCCGCGCAGCACTCGGCGCCACGCGCGCCCGCCTCGCACGCCAGTTCCTCACTGAAAGCCTGCTGCTCGGCATCTTCGGCAGCGTCGCCGCGCTTGCTACGGGATACGCTGCCATTCATGCGATCATCGCCGCGCGGCCGCCCTCTCTGGCAAATTTCGATCACCTCCCGCTCGACGCCCGCGTGCTGGCCTTCACCTTTGCTGTCGCCCTTGGCATCAGCATCCTTTTCGGACTTGCCCCTGTATTTTCCGTCCGCCGTATCGACCTTACCCGCGATCTCAGGGAGTCCAGTCGTCAGTCAACTGTTTCGCGTAAGCCCTGGACGAGCGTTCTGGTCTCTGCTGAGGTCGCCCTTGCTTTTGTTCTTCTGACCAGCACCGGCTTGCTGATGCGCACCTTCATCAACATCCTCCATGTCGATCCGGGCTTCCAGGCAAGCAATGTCTTCACTTTCCGCGTCTCCGTTCCTGGCTATGCACCGCTTCGCCAGATCCAGCAAAAGCTCGCTGCCCTCCCCGGCATTCAATCGGCTTCTACGGTCTCCCACCTCCCGCTGGACGACGCCGGCAACTGGTACGACTACTACTATCGCGAGGGTGCCTCGCCCGCGGAGCAAACCTCGGTGATGGCAGACCACCGTTCCACTCTGCCCGGCTATTTCTCGGCCATCGGGGCCAGCCTCCTTGAAGGCCGTGACTTCACGGACACTGACGACACACAGCATCCGCATGTTGCGATCATCGACGATGTCCTCGCCCACCAACTTTGGCCGGGCCAAAGCGCCATCGGCCGCAAGATCAATCTCTCCGACTCGCCTCAGGGCTTCTATCAGTTCCAGCGCGACTGGGCCATCATCGTTGGCGTCGTCCACCATGTGCAGTATCATTCGCTCACTGCTATCGTCCGCCCACAAATCTATGTTCCTTATCCGCTTGGGCCGCGTCCGTCCATGTCGTTCGTCCTTCGTACAGCAGGCTCTGACTCCGGTCTTGCCGCCGCCGTTCGTAATGCTGTCGACGCAGTGAACAAAGATATACCCGTGACCAACGTTGAGCCCATGCAACGCCTCGTCGATCGCGCTCACGCTGAAAGCCGTTTTGCCTCTCTGCTGGCTACGCTACTTTCCGTCATTGCCCTTGTCCTTGCCACAAGCGGCATCTACGGGGTCCTCTCCTACTCCGTTGCTCGTCGCACAACAGAGATCGGCATTCGCATGGCCATTGGCGCGCCGCGCGCCCAGGTTCTGCACATGATCCTTCGAGACGCCTTCGCTTGGATCCTCCCCGGCTTGCTCGCCGGAGTTGTGTTGTGTCTAGCAGTGACGCCAATGCTGTCGCATCTCCTCTATGGCGTGCAGTCCACCGACCTGGCTAATTACACACTGACGTTTGTTGGAGTTCTCATGGTGAGCGCACTGGCCGCCATCATTCCGGCACGTCGTGCGATGAAGATCGATCCGCTGACTGCGCTCCGTTACGAATGAATGCAGCTCAGGCACAAATGGAAGGAGCGCGTTCTTGGCCGGTTATGCTCCTGATATCGCTATTCAACCTTCGCGCGACTTGCCGCAGGCCCCATGGTCGTCTCAAGTACTATCCTGCGCTTCAAGAATCTTCCGCCATTCCGGCACGGCTGAGGCGTTCAAAACCACGTTTGAGGTATTCCCCAGGGTTGGCCCCGACAACTCGCTTGAACGCCTTACTGAACGCAGCGTCGGACTCGTAACCGACCAACCGAGCAACGTCGATGAGCTTCTTGTCACGCTGTTCGAGTAACTGCATCGCCTTCTGCATCCTCCACTCGGTTACATATTCCAGTGGCGTTTGTCCGAGTAGATCTTTAAAACGGGCTGCGAATGCGGAGCGAGACATGCCCGCCGCTTCGGCCAGGGATTCGACCGTCCAGGGTGAATTCACTCTGTCGTGAATGGCACTCAGGGCAGTGCCCATTTGAGGATCGAAAACAGCACGAAGCCATCCTTTGCTGCGTTCCGGTCCCGACGCGATGTGCGTCCGGAGTACCTGGATAAACAGAACCTCGGCCAGCCGACTGGCGACTACTTCAGATCCTGGCGCCTGTTCTGCCATTTCAGATGCCAGCGCCTGCATTGCGTTGTGAAGAGCAAGCGTGCTTTTCTGATCGGCCTTAATCAGAATGAAGTTCGGCAATAACTGAGTGATCGGCTTCAGGCTGGCGCGATCGAAACTGAAGGACCCACAGACGATTGTCGTCGGTGCGCCACCACCTCCATAATGAGCGACATTGCTTTTGGCCTTGGCCCCGATCTCCCGGAAGCTCCACTTCGGCCGCGTTCGCGGGCTGTCGCGCAAAACAATCGAAGTCCCCTTCGCTAGTAAAAAGCAATCACCACCGGTGAGGGGAATTGGCTCCGCAATCCCTTCAACGCTCAGCCAGCAATTGCCGCGCGACAGCATGGCGAAGTGCGCCAAATCTGTTGGGGAATTCTTTTTGCCGGAAGACGTGACTTTTTCTTCGGCCTGATTTTCTTGTTTAACGCCCCACGGGGCTGTGGCCTCGAGCCTATGCAGACCGAAAGCGGTTACGTGCATCGTTCTGAAGATGTCTGTTATCGGGTCCAACCTAATCTCCCTCATTGGACGAATAGACAAAACATTAGGACTCCCGAGCAGTTCTCGTCCACCGCCAAAGAATCTACCTTAGTGTACCGAATGCTTCACACATTCCGAATGGAGTAATTATGGGAAAGCTTCAAGGTAAGGTTGCAGTTATCACGGGTGGGGCTACCGGCATCGGCCGCGCCGCAGCAAAGCGCTTCATCGAAGAGGGCGCCATCGTCTTCATCTTCGGCCGCCGGCAGGCAGAACTCGACACCGCTGTGGCTTACCTCGGGCCCAACGCCCGCGCGGTGAATGGCTCGATCTCCGATCTGGCCGACCTCGACCGACTCTACGCAGCGGTGAAGGCAGAGCGCGGAACCCTCGACATCGTCTTCGCCAATGCCGGGCGGGAAGCCCGCTTCCCCTCGGCAAGATCACCGGCGAGCACATTGACGAGACCTTCGACACCAATGTGAAGGGTACGATCTTCACGGTCCAGAAGGCGCTGCCGCTGATGGGCAAGGGCGGTTCGATCATCCTGACCGGATCGAGCGCCGGCACCACGGGCGCCCCGGCAATGAGCGTCTACAGCGCGAGCAAGGCGGCAGTGCGCAACCTCGCGCGGACCTGGGCGGAGGACCTGAAGGGCACCGGCATCCGGGTAAACGTGCTGTCGCCCGGCGCGACTGCGACCGAACTCGCGAAGGCAGCGCTAGGCGAGGAGGGCCAGAAGGTCTACGCCTCGATGACTCCCCTCCAGCGCATGGCCGATCCGGCTGAGATCGGGGCGGCGGCGGCCTTTCTCGCATCGGACGACAGCAGCTTCATGACCGGCAGCGAGCTCGCGGTCGACGGCGGCCTGGCGCAAATCTGACGCGCTATGCCCCGCCGTAAATTCAACAGAAAAACAACGAAAAACAAAAGGGAGAAACATATGAGTAATCATCTTGGACAAAAATTGGCGGGCAAAATCGCGGTTATCACAGGCGGAAGCAGCGGGATTGGCTTGGCCACAGCCAAGCGCTTCGTGGAAGAAGGCGCCCACGTCGTGATTACTGGGCGACGAGAGAAAGAGCTGAAGGAAGCAGTCACCCTCATTGGAAAAAACGTTACAACGGTCACAGGGGACGTTTCGCGCCTGGAAGATCTGGATCGGCTCTATGCCGTCGTGAAAGAGAAACATGGTCACATCGACGTACTCTTCGCCAACGCGGGCGCGGGTACAATCGCACCGCTCGCCCTGGCTACTGAGGCACATTTTGATCAGACCTTCGACGTGAACGTGAAGGGGCTGTTCTTTACCGTGCAGAAGGCCCTTCCGCTCTTCAGAGACGGCGGTTCGATTATCCTGACCTCTTCGGTCTCGAACGTGTTGGGGCTCCCAGGCTTTAGCGCCTACGCAGCGAGTAAGGCGGCTGTGCGCAACTTCGCGCGGGCCTGGACCCTGGAGCTGAAAGACCGCAAGATCCGCGTGAATTCGATGAGCCCCGGACCAATCGATACCCCGGCCTTGGCGACGACGACGGGCCTTACCGCTGAACAGGCCGAGCAAGCGGCCGCACAGTTCG